>Ga0233444_10000943_pt1 | contig 34801 bp, 42 predicted proteins | sample SI_124_October20_6_FD_182792 | JGI IMG/M metagenome (GOLD analysis project Ga0233444, IMG submission 182792) | Seawater microbial communities from Saanich Inlet, British Columbia, Canada - SI_124_October2016_10_MG | ecosystem: Environmental > Aquatic > Marine > Inlet | place: Canada: British... | reverse complement strand
AGCAGTAATGAGCAATTTTGGAAAAAAAAAACTTGAAATATGTTTTATTCAATAATAGCTCTCACGAGTCTGTTGGAGGACAAAAAACTATTGCTTCAAAAATAGATTTTAATAAATTAGCAAAAGGTTTTAATTTTAAGAGATATTTTAAAACATCATCTCATAAAGATTTCAAAAAAAAATTAACCAAATTTCTTAAATTAAGTGGCCCTAGCTTTTTCGAGATAAAAATTCAAAATAAAAGTTTAAATAACTTATCACGACCAAAAAATTTAAAAAAGTGTAAAGAACTATTTCAAAATGCATAGATATAGCTTTCAAGATTTTGACGACTTAAAAAGATTTATTAAACAAAAAAACTTTAAAAAGATTTTTTTAATTACAGGAAAAAATTCTTTTAATAAATCTGGTGCTAAAAAAATAGTAATTCCTATTTTAAAATCAAAAATCGTAAATATTTATTTTAAAAAATTAAATTTTCCTGAGCTAAATGAACTTAAACAAATATCAAGACAGGTTAATCAATTTAATCCCGATTTAATCTTAGCTATCGGAGGAGGGGCGGTTATTGACTATGCAAAAATAGCTCGCTTAAATATAGATATTTCAAACTTAAAAAAAAAAATTACGTTTCCAGATAAATTAGATAAACTACAAAAAAAATTTAAATTAGCTGCAATACCAACTACTGCAGGTTCAGGTGCAGAAGTGACTGAGAATGCAGTAATTTATATTAAAGATAAAAAATATTCAGTAGAGGGTAAAGCTGTTAAACCAGATTATTTTTTTTTAATACCTGAATTTATTTTAAACTCATCAAGAATAATTAAATCTTCAGCGGGATTTGATGCTATTTCTCAAGCCATAGAGTCTTTATTATCTAATAAATCTACAAAGCAAAGTGTAGCTTATGCCAAGCAATCTTTAAAACTTTCATTAAAAAATTTTAGAAATTTCGTTAATAAACCAAATTTTGAAAATACCATGAAAATGAGTATAGCAGCTAACCTATCTGGAAAAGCTATTAGTATATCAAAAACTACAGCACCACATGCACTTTCTTATCCTTTTACAGCTCATTTTGGAATTCCTCATGGCCAAGCTGTTTCATTAACTTTGAATGATTTTTTAAAATTTAATTACGAAAATTTAAAATATTCAGTTTCAAGTTTTGATTTAAAAAAAAGGTATGAAATAATCTTCAATTTAGCTAATGTAAAAAATATAAGTGAAATCGATTTACTGTTAAATAACATTAAAATTAATACAGGCTTAGAAAACAATTTTCAAAAATTAGGTGTGTCAATTAATAAAGATTACAGAAGAATTTTATCTGGTGTGAATATTCAAAGATTGAAAAATAATCCGATCAAACTTAATAAAGATGATATTAAAAAAATTCTTTTAAATAAATGAAAATAAGAAGATTAAATAAAAAAAAGGGTATATTATTTTGGATTACAGGACTTTCAGGGTCCGGAAAAACCTCAATAGCAAAAAAAATTAAAAAAGAAATTTCAAAAAAATATGGACCAACAATTGTAATTAGCGGAGATAATCTGCGAAAAATTTTTTTACTTAATAAATATGATTACGCCTCAAGAATGATTAATATGAGGAAGTTTTTAGATTTTGCAAAATTTGTCACCAATCAAAAGATTAATATTATATTTGCTGTTGTAGGCTTGATTGAGAAACCAAAAATTTGGGGAAGGAAAAATATTGATAATTTTATAGAGATTTATTTAAAATCAGACTTAAAAAAAATTATAAAAAAAAATAAAAAAAAATTATATTCTCAAAACCGAAAAAATATCGTTGGAGTAGCTATTAAACCTGAATTTCCAAAAAAGGCTGATATTACTATTAATAATAATTTCAAAAAATCTTTAGATAGCATCTCAAGAGATTTATTAAAAAAAATATTTAGAAAAATTATATTATAATTATATGAAAATTGTTGTGCTGCTCGCAGCAATGACTCGAGGCGGAATTGACCTGCTTCAAAGCTTACTAGACAAACATCCTGAGATTTCCCAATTACCTGGGAAATTTTATATAGATGAATTTTTAGAAAAAATTAATAATAAAAATAATTATGAAATTGCACAACAATTTATTGACTGTTATCCGGAATACTTCGACTCAAGATTGAATATTGTAGAAAGACACAATTTTTTAGGACAAAATAAGAATGAGTTTTATTTAATAGACAAGAATAAGTTTATCAAAAAATTTAATGAGTTATCAAAAAATAAAAAATTAAATAAAAAAGAAATCATAATTAATTTGCATTTAGCATACTCTAGCGCATCTGGGGATAGCATCGATGAAAAAAAATTAGTAATTTTACAAATTCATCATTTATTTAGAATTAAAAGTATTGAGGATTTGGATTTCGATATAGCTTGTACTATTAGAGATCCTATAGCTTCACATTCTTCCTATGTAAAAAATCTATCAACTTTTAATAACAAATCTATAAATCCTTGGCAATATTACTATCATATGGAGAGAAATTTTAGCCACCTAATAAAACTCTCTAAATTAAAAAGAAAAATTAATGTGATTAAATTAGAGCGTTTACATAGAAACAATTTAGACGTAATGAAGAATTTTTGTATACAATATCAAATTGACTATAAAGAGATACTTCAAAAGTCTACCTTTCATGGGAAGTTATGGTGGGGAGATCAAGTTAGTAAAAAATATCTTAATGGAATTAATATTAAATTTGAAAATAACATTGATTATAATTCTTTCTCTAAAAATGATATTAATATTATAGAGTATTATTTAGAAAATTATATTAAAACATATAAATATACTTTTAAAGGAAATAGAGAAACGCTAAATTTTAAAAAATATTTCCCCTTAAAAGTTGATAAAGTTATTTTTATACAGAGCATTAAAAAACTTAATTTTAAAAACCTAATTTTTTGTTTTTATTATTATCTAAAACGACTAAAATTTATGAAAAAAACAAAATTAGATAAATTTGAGTACCCAGCTGAACTTTAAATCATGAAAAACGAAAATTTTCTAAAAGTGTATAAAAACAAAAAAGTTTTAATAACTGGATCTACTGGATTTAAAGGATCATGGTTAAGTTTTTGGCTACATAATCTTGGAGCCAAAGTAATAGGTGTGGGACTAAAGCCCGAGGATGGAGCTATTTTATACAAAACTTTAAAGATTGATAAATTAATACATCAATATTATTTTGATATTGCAAATTATAAAAAAATTAACAATTTAATTAAAAAAAATAAACCAAATATTATATTTCACCTAGCCGCTCAATCTATTGTCTCAGAAAGCTATAACAATCCGCTTAAAACAATAGAGTCTAATACTTTAGGAAGTGCAAATATATTAGAGAGCACTAGAATAAATAAAATTAAAAATTTAGTCTATATAACATCAGATAAGTGTTACTTAAATGTTGAAAAAAACAATGGTTATAAGGAAACAGACACTCTTGGTGGTTATGATAATTACTCTTCATCCAAGGCAGCTGCAGAGCTAATATTTAATTCGTATCATCATTCATTTTTTAAAGAAAAAAAATTAAAACATGCAACTGCAAGAGCAGGAAATGTAATTGGAGGAGGAGATATGAAAAAAAATAGAATTATTCCTGATATTATTAGATCTCTAGAAAAAAATAAAAAGATTTTATTAAGAAACCCGAACTCAACAAGACCGTGGCAGCATGTTTTAGAGCCCTTATACGGCTATCTTAAATTAGGATCATACTTAATTACTAAAAAATTGAGAAATCTAGAAAGTCCGAATTGGAACTTTGGCCCCTATAAAAAAAATTGTGTCAAAGTGAAAAAAATTGTTGGCCTCATTCATCAAAAGTTATCTATAAAAAATAAAATAAAGACTAATAAAAAAGTAAAATTTAAGGAAGCCAATCTCCTAAGTTTAAAGATTGATAAAGCAAAAAAAGAGCTCAAATGGCAACCTAAACTTACTTTGAAAGAAACAATAAATTTAACTATAGATTGGTATACATCTTATTTTAATAATAAAAATATGTCTGAATTTACTAAATCTCAAATCGAGTACTTTTTAAATAAATAAAATGAAAGTCGTAATTCTAGCTGGAGGATTTGGAACGAGGTTATCTGAATATACAAAAGATATTCCAAAACCTTTAGTTAAAATAGGCGGTTTTCCGATTATAGTGCACATTATGAAACATTATGCAAAATATGGTTTTAAAGAATTTTATATAGCTCTTGGTTATAAAGGGAATGAAATAAAAAAATATTTTAAAAATAAAAATTTTGGCTGGAAAATTAATTTAATAGATACAGGAAAAAATACTATGACAGGGGGACGGCTTTTAAGATTAAAAAAATTTTTATCCAAAGAAACATTCATGATGACATATGGCGATGGTCTAAGTGATATTAATTTAAAAAAATTAATTAAATTTCATAATAAATATAAAAAAATATTTACCCTCTCAGTTGTTAGACCACCCGCTAGATTTGGAGCAGTAAAATTAAAAGGAAATTTAGTTAAACGTTTTCGTGAAAAATCTCAACTAGATGAAGGTTGGATAAATGGTGGTTTTTTTGTAATTAATCCAAAATTTTTTAAATATATAAAAAATGATCAAACTTATTTAGAAAGAAAACCAATGGAAAAAGCAGCAAAAAAAAATCAATTAAACGCATTTAAACACTCTGGGTTTTGGCAATGTATGGATACAAAACGAGACAAAGAATACTTAGAAAAAGTATTAAAAGTAAAATGAATAAGCAAACAATAAAAAAACTCAAAACTTTTTTAACGAAATCTTCCAAAAAAAATGTTTTTTTCGTTCATGAACCTGATTTAAAAAAAAAAGACTACGAATTGTTAAAAACATGTGTGGAAAAAAATGAAGTTTCGACATCTGGTTTTTATGAAAAAAAATTAGAAAAAAAATTAAAAGATTTAACTAATGCTAAATATGTTATTTTAACAAACAGCGGAACATCAGCTCTTCATATTTCTTGTATTTTGTCTAATGTTAAGCCTAGCAATGAAGTTCTTATCCCTGCATTTACATTTGTGGCATCAGCTAATGCGGTCAAATATTGTTTCGGTACTCCGCATTTTATAGATGTTGAAAAAGAAAATTTTACAATAGATACGGACAAACTCTCAAAATATTTAAGTCAAATCTTAAAAAGAAAAAAAAATTTTTATATAAATAAAAAGACAGGAAATATTGTTAAGGCAATTATGCCAGTTCATCCATACGGTCATCCATGTGATATGAAATCAATAAAAAAGATTGCTTCAAAGTACAAATTAAAAGTTATAGAGGATGCAGCAGATGCATTAGGTAGTTTTATAGAGGGTAAACATGTTGGAACATTTGGTGATCTAGGAGCATTAAGTTTCAATGGAAATAAGATCATTACTGCAGGAGCTGGCGGAGCTATACTAACAAATAATTTAATATTTGCTAATAAGGCAAGGCAACTAGTTTCAACAGCAAAGGTTTCGCATCCTTTTAAGCTTATTCATGATGACATTGGGTATAATTATAGAATGCCAAATATAAATGCTGCATTACTAATTTCACAACTTTCTAGAATTAAAAAAATTCTTAATAAGAAAAGGACACTTTTTAAAAATTATAAAAAACTATTTGAAAATTTTAGTGATTTAAAATTAGTACAGGAACCGAAAAACTGTCAAAGTAATTATTGGCTTCAAACTCTAATAATTAAAAATAAGAGCAACAAAATATTAGAAGATATAATTAAAAATTTAATGAAGAATAAAATATTTGTTAGACAAGGATGGGAATTAATGTCTAATTTAAAACCTTTTAAAACATGTCCAAAGATGGATCTTAAATCTGCAGAAGAAATTCAGTCTAAAATAATAAATCTACCTAGCAGCTCATTTTTAATCAGATAATCTATTAATGAAAAAAATTCTTATTACGGGTGGAACAGGCTTTATTGGCAATCATTTAATTAAAGAATGCCTCAAGAAACGTTGGAAAACTTATAGTTTGTCTTCTAAGAAAGTTGATAAAAAAGATAAGATAAAAAGAGTAAAATATTTTTTTATAGACGTAAGAAATAAAAATAAATTAATAAATTTGAAAAAATATAAATTTGATTACGTAGTTAATTTAAGTGGTGAAGTAAATCATAAAATTAAAGTTAAGGTTATCAGAACACATTTTTTAGGTGTAAAAAATTTATTGAGTAATTTAAATTTAAGTAATCTGAAATTATTTATACAAATTGGTAGTAGCGCTGAATATGGAAAATGTAGCAAACTTCAGAAAGAGACTTTAAGATGTTATCCAAAATCTTATTACGGAAAAGCAAAATTATCAGCTACTAATTATCTATTAAATAACAAGAAGTATAAAAATTTTTCTAAATGTGTATTACGATTTTATCAAGTTTATGGACCTAACCAAAAAGACAACAGGATTATTCCTTATGTGATTAAAAACTGTTTACTTGATAAAAAATTTAATTGTTCTACGGGTACACAAATCAGGGACTTCATCTATATAACGGATGTAACTTCGGCTATATTTAAATGTTTTTCTCATCCAAAAAAAGTTAATAATCAAATAATAAATATTGGCTATGGGAAAGGTTACAAACTAATAAACGTAATAAAAAAAATTTTAAATAACACAGGAAAAGGTAAACCTTTATTTGGCGCGATTAAAATGAGAAAAGATGAAACTAAAAAAGTAATACCTAATATTTTCAAAGCAAAAAAAATTTTGAAGTGGAAGCCTATGATTAGTTTAAATCAAGGTCTAAAGCTTACCATTAATTCTTTTAAATAATGAAGAAAAAAAATCCCTTAATAAGTATTATAATGAATTGCTATAACGGAGAAAAATTTTTACATGAAGCTATTAATAGTCTCAAAAATCAAGTTTATAAAAATTGGGAACTAATTTTTTGGGATAATTGCTCTAATGATAACTCAAAAAATATTCTTAAATCTTTTAAAGATAAAAGAATAAAATATTTTTTAGCAAAAAAATTTACCAATCTTCATAAAGCAAGAAATCTTGCATTTAAAAAAGCTAAAGGCGACTATATTTCTTTTTTGGATTGTGACGATCTTTTATTAAAAGATAAATTATTTTTACAAGTTAAAAAATTAAAAGAAAAAAAATTTTCTTTAATATACGGTAATTATTATCTTCAAAATGATACTACTTTTTTAAAGAAAAAAATTTTTTTTAAAGGTGCTTTGCCAGAGGGTTTTATTACCAATAAATTACTTAACAATTATTTTATATCTTTACCAACTGTTTTAATTAAAAGAGAGATTTTAAAGCAAAGTTTATTTAATGAAAAATATAATATTATAAGTGATAGAGATTTATTAATGAGAATTTCTTTAAAAGAAGAATTTGGATGTATTCAAACACCTTTAGCAATTTACAGAATTCATGGTGACAATTTTTCAAGAAAAAATAAATTAATGGAAATAAAAGAATTACAAGATTGGATCAGTAAATATAAAAGAAAGTATTTGATTAAATTTAAACTTGATAAATCTGCAATATTTAGATTTGAAGAAAGGTTAAAAATTTCAAAAGAAATTTATTCTACTAAAGGGATAAATCAAAAGCTTCTTGTTATAAAAAAATTAATAAGAAATATAAATTTATTTAATCTTATTAATTTTATAAAAGTGATATTTCCAGAAAATATCAAATCAAAAATATTTTTTTATAATTGGTAAATGAATAGATATTTATTTCATTCTTTAAAATGGTCAAAATCTTTTCTTGTTAGACCTATTAAAACAATTAATTGGATCAAGGAAGATCTTAAAAAAGATTTAAATTTTAAAAGATTTAATTCTCCGTATCATAAGGTTTGGTGTGCTGGACTTCCTAAGTCAGGAACAACTCTTATTGAAAAAATAATTGATGCACTACCTTATGTAAAATTAAATAATTCACTTTTAAGAGTTTATCATCAAGGTGAACTAGATCATGGTCACGGAATATCTGATTATATGTTTAAAAATGTTAAAAAAAATAAATACACATTTTTAAAAACACATACTCATTATGAAAAAAAATATGAAGATATCGCTAATCGACATAATTTTAAGATTATAATCTCAATGAGAGATTTAAGAGATATGCTAATTAGTAGATATTTCCATATTTTAAGTGACAGAGATCATTGGTTACATAAAAATATTATAGATTTAAATTTTACAGAAGGCTTTATTAATTCGATTAAAGTTAAGTCTAATAAGGACTCACCTAATGCTTTAAATTATTATTACTATTGGATTTTGAATTGGTCTAAGGTAGCAAATCAAAAAAAATTGCTTACGTTATGGTATGAAGAATATAAAAAAAATCCAAACGATTATATAAATCAAGTTTTAAATTATTTAGGTTTTAACGAATTTTCAAGTCAAGAAATAGAAGAAAAACTAATTAAAAGAAGAAAAAAAAATATTTTACTATCAAGTTCATTAAAAGAGTACGGTCGATCGAGAGATACTTTTCGTAAAGGTGAAGTAGGTGAATGGAAAAAATATTTTAATCAAAAAATAATTGATTACTTTAACTCTAACATTCCAGAATCTATTGAAAATATTACTTTTGAAAATTTAAAGAGGTAAAATGAAAAAACCAAAAAAAATATTAATTATGGGTCTGCCAGGAGCTGGGAAAACAACATTGGCATCTAAGTTAGTTCCCTTAATTAAAGCAAAATGGCTAAATGCAGACAGGATTAGAAGTGAGGCTAATGATTGGGATTTTTCAATTGAGGGACGTAAGCGCCAAGCCGATAGAATGAATAAATTTGCAAACGAATTTTTAAAAGACGGATACAATGTTGTAGCTGATTTTGTTTGCCCAACTCCAGAAGCTAGATCATCATTTAATCCGGATCATATTATTTGGCTAAACACAATTACAAAAAGCAGGTTTGACGATACAAATCAGCTTTTTATAAAACCTGAAAAAGTTGATTTAGAAATCAAAAATAAAGACTCAAATTTTTGGGCTGAAGAAATAGTAAAAAAAATTTTTTCTAATTCAATTTAATTAAAGACTTAAGATTTATTAAACAATTGATTATGTAATTAATTCATGTTACGTGATAAATATCTAAATTACTCATATGGAAAAAAAATTCTTAGAAAATTATTTTTTACGGTTAAAAAATTTACTTGATTTTAAAAAAGAAGATATTGCAAATTTAATTGCTGCCAGTAGATTAATGAAAGAAGCTCAAAAAAAAAATAAAAAAACATTAATTTTTGGCAACGGTGGCAGCGCAGCTATAGCAAGTCATTTCAGTATTGATCTAACTAAAAATGCTAAAGTTAGATGTACAAATTATAATGAATCTGATCTTTTAACATGTTTTTCTAATGATTTTGGATATGAAAATTGGGTCCAAAAAGCAATAGAGTTTTATGCAGATAAAGACGATATATTGATATTAATTTCATCAAGCGGCAATTCTCAAAATATGATTAATGCAGCACAAAACGCAAAAAAGTTTGGAATTAAAACAATTATTACTTTCTCAGGTAATAAAGATGGGAACAAATTGCAAAAAATGGGTGACATAAATTTTTGGGTGAATAGCTCATCCTATAATCATATCGAAAATGTGCATCAAATTTTACTCTTATCAATTGTTGATTTAATTATTGGAAAGAGTGAGAGTAATTTTAACCAAAATTAATATCTATGAATTCAATTGATAACCTTTCAATTGATATAATTTTACCGAATTATAATAAAGAAGATTATATTGATGAATGCATTATATCTATTTTGAACCAAAGCTTTTTAAATTGGAAATTATATATTATTGATGATTGTTCCACTGACAATTCTGTAAAAAAAATTAACAAATATAAAGATTATAAAAAAATTAAAATTGTCAATTTAAAGAAAAATAAAGGACCAAGTTTTTGTAGAAATTTGGGCATGAGAATTTCTAAGAATAATTATATTTCTTTTATAGACTCAGATGACTATTGGACAAAAAATAAATTAAAAAAACAATTGGAATTTATGAAAGTGAATAATTATGGATTTACATATACAGATTATATTCCTTTTTTTCAGACAAAGAATGAAAAAAAATTCTTAAGAAAAACAAATATTATAAGTTTTTTCGATTTTAAAAAATTTTCTAGAAATTCTTCAATAAATACATCCACAATGATTCTAAAAAGATCTTTAATCATGTTTAATAAATTTAAAAAGTTGAAAAAATTAGAGGATTATATTTTTAAATGTGAAATTTTGAAAAGGTCAAATGCAATAAAATTTGATGATTGCTCTGCTTTTTATAGAATTTTAAATTATGGCAGATCAAGTAGCAAATTAGAAAATTTAATGAATTTGTGGTCAGTTAATAAAAAGTATAATAATTTAAATTTGCTTGATAATTTTTTATCTATATTGTTTATTTCTATCAATTCACTCAAAAAGTACGGATTTAAATAATTTAGGGCGTGTAGTTCAGTGGTAGAACGCTACGTTGACATCGTAGAGGCCATAAGTTCAATTCTTATCACGCCCACCAAAGTTTAATTAACTTAATCCTTAAATTGTCTTATCAATTTAAGAGATTTTTCGATTAGCATTCTTGAAAGTCTAGAAACAAAGTCGTTGTTTACTGATTGAATTGCAACATCGAAAGATATAATTTTCTTATTGTTAGTTATTAAAAATTTTTTTAACTTTTCAAATTTAGCTTCGTCGAGATAATTAATATGTATTTGGGTTGTTTGAATACCAAAAGGGAGTAAGATTTCTTTATAGAACAGCTGAGGTATAAATATCAAATCAAATTGATTGAATGGGAATAAACCATATCCATCGATTAAATTTTTTATGCCACATTCTTTTAACGCTTTAAATGTGTTCAAATCATAAGTATGATTTGGAGAGAAAAAAGATCTAGTTTTTACACTCTCAGATTTAAATTTTTCTAATGCATTTTTAATTAAAGTTTTTTGTTCTAATAAACTTTTTCCAAAAAATTCAGATCTCCCTCCATAATTAAAAAAATCTTTTTTTTGTGTGTTGTTTGAATAAACATGAGAGTAACCATGAATAGAAATTTCCCAACCCAAGTTTTGCCATTCTCTTACTTTATCCCAGAATTTATTATTTGACGGGTAAGACAAAAGATTTTTATCTTGATTATTTGAAATTACTCCTAAAATAGGCTTAATTTTATATTTTTTGAATAAACTCTCTAGTTTATACATAACTTCCCAATTCATATTTTCACAAATATCATCTAGTCTTATAAGAAGACCGGTATTAGAAGATATATAATTTTTTAATCTTAAAAACATTTGATAATAGTTTAACAATTAATTTAAAATTTACTACAAAAAATAAAATGATTAAAAAAATTGGATCTAAAATATACAAGAATAGAGATCAGATTCAATTTGCAAAGACATCAAGAGATTTTAACAAGATACACACAGATAAAGTTTTTGCTCGAAAACTTATTTTTGGAGAACAGATAGTTCACGGTATAAATATTTTATTAACTGCTTTAAGTTATTTAAAGGAGAAAAATTTTAAAATTAGTAATATCTGTTGTAATTTCTTAAATCCAGTTTTTTTAAATAGTAAAGTTGATTTTTTTAAAACGCACAAAAATAATAATATTATAATTCATGTAAAAATTGAAAATGAATTAAAAAGTGTCTTTACCCTCAGCAAAAAAACAAAAGTTAATGAAATAAAGGATATAAGAACAAAAAAGATAAAAAAGATAAACCTTAAAGAAAATATTAAGTTAATTAATAATACTCTAGATTTTAAAAGTTTTAACTTAAAAACGAACGAAATTAAGATTCCCAAAAAATTCTCAAATCTTCTAAAAATTTTAAATAAAACACAAATTCAAGAAATTTTATCAATATCTTTTTTTGTTGGAATGATTTGTCCTGGAAAGTACTCACTTATTTCATCAATAGATATAAATTTACATTCAGGAAGGAAGACCTGTAGAGATGTATCCTTTAAAGTAAAAAAAAAAGATAACAGATTTAATAGGTTTGAAATTCATTTTTCAAACAATATTTATGGCAAGGTTTTTGCCTTTTCTTATAAAGTGCCCTCTCAAAAAAAAATGAGTTTTTTTAAAAAAAGAATTAATAAAAATATTTCTTTATATAAAAAAAACTCACTTATAATTGGTGGTTCTAGAGGACTTGGCGAAGATACAAGCAAAATACTTGCGTCAGCTGGCTCAAATATTATCCTTACTTATTTAATTGGCAAACAAGATGCAAAAAAAATAAAAAATGAAATAGAAAGTGAAACAAATGTTAAATGTAAGACACTTAAATTAGATCTTTCAAATAATAGTTTCTTAAAGAAAATTAGAAAATTAAAAGAAATAGATTTTTTATTTTATTTTGCCACGATAAAAATAGCTTCTAATAAAAGTTTTAATTATGAATTATATAAAAAATATAAAAGAATTTATTGCCTAAATTTTTTAAAAATATGTAAGATATTAAATCAAATTTCAAACAGAAAAATAAATGTTTTTTTTCCTTCAACCATCTTTATAAATGAAAAACATAATAAATATAGTGAATACATAAGAGCAAAAAAAGACTCTGAGAAAGTTATAAAGAAAATTAATAAAAATTTAAAGAAAATTAAAGTCATTTCTGTTAGGTTGCCTGTCATGAATACAAGTCAGAATATTTCAATCTTTAACCAAAATAAACCAGATAGTCAAAATTTACTAATATCGTTTATTTCAAATTTCGTTCAAAATGATTAAATTAAGAGAAATTAAAAAAAATGATTATAAAAAAATAAAAAAATTATTTTTAAGAAATAAATTACAAATAACTAATAAAATAAATTGGATTAATTTGTGGAAAAATCCAATTATACAAAAGTCCAAACATAAAACTTTAGGATATGTAATTCAAAAAAAGAGTAAGATCGTTGGTCATATCGGTTTATTTCCTACCGAATATACATTTAAAAATAAAAAGTTAATTTGCCATGTTTTGCACGGATGGGTAATAGACAAAGTGTTTAGAAATTTTTCGATTCCTTTAATGAATAAATTTCTTTCAAAAAATAAAAATGACTTTTATTTAAGCACCACTACCAACAAAAATGCAGCTAGAATCATGGAGGTATTAGGATGGAAAAAAATTAATATACAAGGCTTAAGCCAAACTTCACTAATAATTTTAAATAAAAACAATTTTTTAAGAAGAATATTTTTTAATAAAAAAATCTTATACAATAAATTTATAATTTTTATAATTGGAAAAATTTTAGGAATTTTATTCAAAAATAATATAACAAAATGGAAAAAATATCAGAGTGACTCAAGTATAATTTCTTACAATAAATTTGATAATAAAATTAATAAGTTTTGGGAAAAGTATAAGAAAGAAAATAACAGTAAAATACTAATAAGCAAAAATTTACAGTGGTTAAATTGGTTATTAGGAAACCATCTTATAAAAAAAAAGGCAAAAATTTTTGTTATACAGGAAAAAAAAAATATATATGGATATTGTATTTATATAATTACTAAAAAACATAAAATAAACTATGCACAAATTTTGGACATTGCAGTTTTAAAAACTCATAAAAAAAAAGGACTATCACTTCTTAGTAGGTGTATCAAAGAAGCAAATAAAAATGATTGTGCTTTTTTTGAATTTAGAAATACTTATTATAAAAATCTTGCATTATTAATGGATTTTAAACCAATTAATATAAATTTATTAAATAATTATTTTTACTTTAAACCTAGTAGTAAAAATAATAATAATCTTTTTAATTTTAAGAATTGGCATTTGTCAAGTTTAGATGGCGATATTGCATTGAATTATTAAAAATGAAAGCACAAGAAATCATAAAATTGGCAATTAAAAAAGTGAATTTACAACTTAAAGTTAAAGAAAAAATTAAATTTCACAAAAAATTACAGATTTTTGGACCTAACAGCAATTTAGATTCATTAATTATTGTTAATTTTTTTTTAGAAATAGAAAGTATTTGTAAAAAACAGTTCAAAATAAATATTAACTTTCTAAATGATAATATGCTTCAAGACTTTTCAAAAAAAAAATACTCTTTGGAGTCTCTTGAAAAAGATTTAATAAAAAAAATAAAAAAAAAATAACAATGAAACAAAATATTAATATTTTTTCAGATTTTAATACTGAAATTCTATACAATTTTTTAAGCCAGAAATTAGATAAAAGTTTATTTAAAATTAATAAACCAATATTTGGTTTTTTTTATGAAAATTCATTTAAATTTATTAAAAATAAAAAGAAGTCCCATTTAAACATAGTATGGACAAAAGTTGACAGTGTAATAAATTCTTTTAATAAAATTTTAGATTATGAAAAAGTTAATCATAAGGCACTTATAAAAGAAACAGATATTTACATTAATCTTATTAAACAACTATCACTTAATTCTGATCATGTTTTAGTTTTTTCTTGGTCATTGCCACAGCTTTCAAAAGGAAAATTTTTAAATGATTTTACAAATGATGCAGGTATTACTAAAAATTTAAATATCTTAAATAAAAGAGTAGCAGACTCATTAAAAAAATATAAAAATATTTCTTTTTTAAATACAAATTATATTACTGATAAAAATGATGCTGATTATAATCCTAAATTGTGGTTTTTAGCAAAAATTCCTTTTACACAAAAAATTTTTGAACTTGCATCTAATGAAATATTTAGAACTCTTCAAGCCATAAAAGGACAATTCATAAAATTAATTGTTGTTGACTTAGATAATACTTTATGGGGAGGTAATGTTGGTGATTTAGGATGGCAAAAAATTAATTTAGGAGGCCATAACGCTTTAGGAGAAGCATTTGTTGAGTTTCAAAAAAAACTTAGAGCATTAAATAATTTGGGTGTTCAACTTGCGATCAGTAGTAAGAACGAAGAAAGTAAAGCGCTGGCCGCAATAACTAAAAATAAAAATATGATTTTAAAGCAAAAGAATTTTATTTCATGGAAAATAAATTGGGAAGATAAGGCAAAAAATATAAAAGAAATTTTAAAAGAATTAAATTTATCTGCCGAAAATGTATTATTTTTAGACGATAATTTAAGAGAAAGAATGAGAGTAAAAAAAGGTATTAAAGGAATAAATGTTCTAGATTTATCAGACGGGCCATTTTTTTATGCGAGTATTTTGATGAACTCAGGTAACTTTGATTTTAGTAGAAACACAACAATAGAAGACTCAAAAAGATCAAAATATTATAAAGATAATAGTAAAAGAATAAAACTAAAGGAAAAATTTATATCAGAAGAAAATTGGCTTAGATCTTTAAATACAAAAGTAAGTTTTAAAAAATTAGATAGTTCAAATCAAGATAGAATTTTACAATTAATACTAAGAGTTAATCAGATGAACTTGACTACTAGGAGATTATCTCTAAAAAATTTATTAGATTTACAAAAAAAACCAAATAATTATCTAATGTGTTGTGATTTAAAAGACAGATTTGGTGAAATGGGAATTATTGGTTTCTTTAATTTAGAAATAAGAAACAATATAGCTGTTGTAAAAGATTTTTTATTAAGTTGTAGGGCATTTGGGCGAGATATTGAAAAAAGTATGTGTATTAAGATGATTCAACTAGTGAAAAGTAAAAAAGTTAGGATTATAGAGTTAAACTATATTAAAACTGAAAAAAATTTACCTTGTTTAAATTTTTTGAAAAAAAATTTTAAAAGCTTTAAAAAAAATAAGTTTATACTTAGTGATTTCAATAATTTTAAATTACCGCGTCATTTAACAATATTAAAATCGTAATCAAAAATTACATCATAAACCTTTAAAAAAGCGACTTTTCAGGTATTTACATACTATTTTAAAAATAATATAAGAGGTGGCCTGGTAATTATTGCGAAGGGGCCACACCCGATCCCATTCCGAACTCGGAAGTTAAGTCCTTCAGCGCCGATGGTACTTTGTCTTAAGATATGGAAGAGTAGGACGTTGCCAGGCTTTAAAAATTATGAAAATAGCTAGTTCACTCAAATCACTTAAAAAAAGAGATCTTAACTCTAAGCTAGTTAAGCGCAGGGGAAAGCTTTACGTAATTAACAAAAAAAATCCAAAATTCAAAGCTCGTCAAGGCTAAAGATGAGTAAAAATGATTTCAAAAAAACTTACAACGATTTCACCAAATTTGTACTTTGGGGAACAGTTGCTGTTATTGCAGTTTTAGTAATATTAGCAATATCTTTACTATAATCTAAAAAAATTAATAAAATGATAGTTGGCTCAGTTAAAGAAAATACAATGTTAGAAAAAAGAGTTTCGATTACTCCCGAGTCTGCTAAAAATATTATCGGACTAGGATTACAAGTGTGTATTGAAAAAGACTATGCTCTGCATCTAGGAATTCACGATAATGAATTTAAAAATATTGGTGTAGAGGTTAAAAACTCTTCAACAGAAGTATTTAACTCAAGCAATCTAGTTACAAAAGTTAATTGTCCTTCTGTAGAGGAAATAAGTATTTTAAAAGAAAATACAATTTTAATTGGCATGCTAAATCCAACAAAAAACAAAAAACAAATTGATAAAATTATAGATAAAAAGATTAAGCCTTTTTCACTCGAATTATTGCCCAGGATTACGAGAGCTCAGTCAATGGACGTTTTGTCTTCTCAATCTAATTTAGCTGGGTATAGAGCGGTAGTAGACTGTGTCGCAGAATTTGAAAAAGCAGTTCCAATGATGATGACAGCAGCGGGTACTGTTCCAGCAGCTAAAGTTTTAATTATTGGAGCAGGAGTGGCAGGTTTACAAGCTATTGCTACTGCTAAAAGATTGGGCGCAATTGTTTCTGCGACAGATGTAAGAGCAGCATCAAAAGAACAAGTAGAAAGCTTAGGTGGAAAATTTTTAACTGTTGAACAATCTGAAGATATGGAAACCTCTGGAGGGTATGCAAAAGAAGCATCTGAAAATTATAAAAAAAAACAAGCTGAAATGATGAAAGAAGCATTAAAAAAAAATGATATAGTTATATGTACTGCATTAATTCCTGGAAAACCTGCACCTAGAATTTTAACTGAGAATTTAGTAAAAATGATGAAACCAGGATCTATTGTTTATGATTTAGCAGCAGAACAAGGAGGAAATTCTGCATTTTCAGAGGCAGGAAAAATAAATATAGTTGATGGGATAAAAATAATCGGTGTGAAAAGCTTAATGAACAGCTTACCTCTGACTGCTTCTAGCTTATACGCCAAAAACTTATTTAGCTTTATACGTAATTTGTATAGTAAAGAGAAGAAAGATTTTAATGTTAATTTAGAGGATGAAATAATAGAAAAATCATTAATAAAAAAAGATTAATTATGGAAATAGATCCGTTTATATTTAGATTAAGTATATTTATCTTATCAATTTTTATCGGTTACTATGTTGTATGGAGTGTTACCCCGTCTCTTCATACTCCTTTGATGTCAGTTACTAATGCCATCTCATCAGTAATCATAGTGGGAGCTATAATTGCTGCTTTAGCCGGGTCTTCAGAAAGCGTTTTTAGCACATCAACTATTTTTGGCTTTATAGCTATTACTTTAGCTGCAATAAATATTTTTGGTGGTTTTTTAGTAACTCAGAGAATGCTTCAAATGTATAAAAAAAAGAAGGATAAAAAGAAATGATATCTGCAAATCTTTCGGCAGTTTTTTATTTAGTTTCGGGAATTCTTTTTATCCTTGCGCTTAGAGGATTGTCATCACCTGATACGTCAAGGCAAGGAAATTATTTTGGAATTGCAGGAATGATAATTGCGATTGTTGTTACTTTTTTATCGATTGGGAATTTATCCACATCTCTAATTTATGTAGTAATTTTTTTAGTTATCGGTGGAATAATTGGTGCTTTTATAGCTTTTAGAATTCCGATGACTGCAATGCCAGAGTTGGTAGCAGGCTTTCACAGCTTAGTTGGTTTAGCAGCTGTCTTTGTTGCTTTAGCAGCTTTTTTAAATCCTGAAGCTTTTAATTTGGGGGCTGTGGGCAAAATTAAACTAGCAAGTCTAATTGAAATGTCTATTGGCGCAGTAGTAGGCGCAATAACTTTTTCTGGCTCTATAATAGCTTTTTTGAAGTTAAGAGGAATAATGTCTGGGTCTCCAATTACGTTTAGCGGACAGCATATTTTAAATTTAATACTTGGTATAAGTATTTTTATCTTAATTTTTTATTTATGCAAAACTCAGTCTTCAAATATTTTTTGGACTGTAGTCATAGTTTCTTTCTTGGTCGGTGTTTTATTAATTATTCCTATTGGGGGAGCAGATATGCCAGTAGTAATCTCAATGCTTAATTCTTATTCTGGCTGGGCTGCTGCTGGAATAGGTTTTACATTAGAAAATACTGCTTTAATCATAACTGGTGCACTCGTTGGGTCTTCTGGAGCAATCCTTTCATATATAATGTGTAATGCTATGAACAGGTCTTTTGTTAGCGTTATACTTGGTGGGTTTGGAGCGGATAATTCTGCTGAGGACATAAAAGAGAAGAAAGATCAAAAGCCAGTCAAAAGTGGAAATGCAGAAGACGCAGCCTTTTTGATGAAAAATGCAGCGTCAGTTATTATTGTACCAGGATATGGCATGGCTGTAGCTCAAGCCCAGCATGCTCTAAGAGAAATGGTAGATAAATTAAAAAAAAATGACATCAAAGTCACATACGCTATACACCCAGTTGCCGGTAGAATGCCTGGACATATGAATGTTTTATTGGCAGAAGCAAATGTTCCATATGATGAAGTTTTTGAACTTGAAGATATCAATAATGATTTTGCCAATTCTGATGTTGCGTTTGTGATTGGGGCTAATGACGTTACAAACCCAGTGGCAAAAACAGATCCGAAAAGTCCGATATTTGGAATGCCAGTGCTTGATGTTGAGAAATGTAAATCAGTTTTATTTGTGAAGAGAAGTTTATCTCCGGGATACGCAGGTATTGATAATGAATTATTCTATAAAGATAATACTTTAATGCTGTTTGCGGATGCTAAAAAAATGACAGAAGATATTGTGAAGAATCTAAATTAATGAAAACAAAAATATTTTGTGATATCGCTGATTATGAAACAATAAAATCATTTAGCAATAAACCTATTGTAAATGGTTTTACTACTAACCCTAGTTTAATGAGATTAGCTGGAGCAAAAAACTACAAGAAATATTCTCTTAAAATTTTAAAAATTTGTAAAAAGAAACCAATTTCATTTGAAGTATTTGCAGATAATAAGAAAGAGATGCTTAAACAAGCTTACGAAATAAATTCATGGGGCAAAAATGTTTATGTAAAAATTCCCGTAGTTAATTCTAAAGGGGTTTTCATGGGTCCTGTTATCAAAGAACTGAGCAATAAAGGTATCAAACTTAATATCACAGCTGTTTATTCTTTTGAACAGACAAAAAAGATATTTAAAAATTTAAGTAAAAAAACAAAGTCTATAATTTCAATTTTTGCTGGCAGAATGGCAGATAAGGGAAAAGATCCTCTTCCAATATTTAAAAAAAGCATTGGCTTTACAAAAAAAAATAAAAGAATTGAGATACTTTGGGCTAGTACCAGAGAAGCTTATAATTATACTCAAGCCAAACATCTCAAATGCCATATAATTACAATGCCACCTAAAATTATAGGACAAATAGAAAAATTTGGAAAAAGTTTTAAGTCAATGACACTTGATACTGTAAATGGATTTCTATCTGATAGCAGGAAGTCCAAGTTTAAAATTTAAATAAATTATAATAAAATTTCTTAAGTGAGTTTCATATTTTTTTTAACAATTTTTTTTCCATTTCAAGAAGATTTTTCTGTCGGCTACCTATTTTTTTGACCGGAGCACCGAAATACATATTCCAGGACTCTAAAGATTTTTTAACTAGCGATAGAGCGCCTACACACGAACCCTCGCCAATAGAAACATCCGGTAGAACGACAGTTCCTGAACCAATAATTACATGTTTTCCAATATTCACAGATTTTTTTTTTACGTTTAAAAACTCTTTTGGAATAGTAGGGTTTGTAAGTGAAACACCAGAGTAATCATCAGAAGTTGAGTAAATTTTTACTCCTTGTGACAAACCACAAAAATCATTTAAAACAACACCTCCTCCACAAGAAATATGTGAATGTGAACCGATATGAATATGATTACCTATTTTTAGATATCCATCAGCACAAATAATAGTAACATAGTCATCAATTCTTACATTATTACCAATAGATATTTTTTCAAAACCTACTATTTTGGAGTTTTTTGCTATTTTGACATTTTTGCCAACAATCTTAAAACCAAAATCTAGAAGTTCTTTCGAATTATAATAACCCTTCTCATTTTGATTTTCTTTGATCATTTTTTGACGATTTCAGTTACGAATTAAAAAAGTATATACGACTAAACTACCATTCGCAACAGAGCATGTTTTGTTCCGAATTGAATAATTAAATATTTATTAAGAAGCTTTAGCTCTAGATTGTCTTTTTCTCTCGTGTGGGTCTAATACCAATTTTCTTAGCCTACAAGATTTTGGCGTTATCTCCAAAGCCTCATCAGTGTTAAGCATACTTAATTGTTCAGCTATTGCCATCTTTCTTACTGGAGTTAAAACTACATTTTCATCTGTGCCCTGAGTTCTCATATTTGTAAGTTTTTTGCCTTTTAAAACATTTATCTCAAGATCACCACTTTTAGATGAAAGTCCGACTATCATGCCCTCATAAACTGGATCATTGTGTGTTACAAACATTTCTCCACGTGCTTGTAAATTAAAAATGGCAAAAGCAACTGCTTTACCATTTTCCATTGAAATTAAAGCACCATTTCTTCTTCCCTCCATATCACCAGTATATTCTCCGTAGGAGTGAAAGATTCTATTAATAACACCAGTACCTTTTGTTAAAGTCAAAAATCTACTTGTATAACCCATTAAACCTCTAGTGGGAGCATGAAAAATTAATCTTTTTTTATCTTTTCCAGTATCTTTAAGATCAATTAGTTTAGCTTTTCTTCTGTTCATCGAGTCAATAATTTTTGATGAAAATTCTTCATCTAAATCTACGGTTATTTCTTCTATCGGTTCTAGTTTATTACCTTTATCATTTTTTTTTATTAAAACTTTTGGAGGGCTTACCGTCATTTCAAAACCTTCTCGTCTCATCTGTGTTAAAAGAATTTCCAACATTAGCTCACCTCTTCCACTAATAACAAATGCATCTTTATTTTCATTTTCTTCAAAATTAATACCCACATTGTTTTCTGCTTCTAACATCAAACGATCTCTAATTTGTGTGCTTGTTAATTTTTTCCCCTCTGTCCCTGCTAAAGGAGAACTATTTACTGTTATCGTTATAGACATAGTAGGGGGGTCAATTGGTGTAGCATTAATAGGATCGTTTACTACTAAATCACAAATAGTATCAGCAACATTTGCTTTTTCGAGCCCTGCAATAATTACTATATCTCCAGCTTCGCCTTCCTCAATTGGAACTTTTTTTGTACCTTCGTACCTAAAAATTTTTGTTAATCTTCCCTCATCAACTTTTTCTCCATCAAGATTAATCGCCTTTATTTGTTGGTTTGCTTTTGCAGTACCTTGAGCAATTCTCCCCACTAAACTTCTTCCTAAAAAGCTGTCAGCATAAAGAAGTGTAGAAAGCATCGCGAAAGGTTTATTCTTGTTAAAAGCTGATGGTTTGACGTGTTCAATTATTAAATTCAGCAAAGGTTGAAGATTATCTCTTGGTCCGTTTAAATCTCTAGATGCCCAGCCTGACCTGCCACTTGCATATAAAACAGGAAAATCTAATTGTTCTTCATTAGCATCAAGACTTACAAATAAATCAAAAGTCTCATCCAACACTTCGTTCGCTCTTTGATCTGGCTTATCTAGTTTGTTAATTACAACAATAGGTTTTAATCCTTGTTTTAAAGCTTTAGATAAAACAAATTTTGTTTGAGGCATTACTCCTTCAGCAGAGTCTATTAATAATAAAGCTCCATCAGCCATATGCAGAACTCTTTCCACTTCAGCAGCAAAATCTCTATGACCAGGAGTGTCGATTATATTAATTCTAGAGTTTTTCCAATTAATCGAGGTAGGCTTAGCAAGAATTGTAATACCTCTTTCTTTTTCTAATTCACCAGAATCCATTATTCTCTCTTCAACGTTTTCATTGTCTCTAAACGTTCCACTTTGTTTCATTAAATTGTCAATCAAAGTTGTCTTACCGTGATCAACGTGAGCAATAATGGTTATATTTCTGATTGTATCTGTCATTTTGGTTGCGGGGGTAGGATTTGAACCTACGACCTTCAGGTTATGAGCCTGACGAGCTACCAGACTGCTCCACCCCGCGATAAATTATTTTTTCTTAATGTTTATTGCTTGAAGTTTATTTTGTTCTTCTTTTATGTCGTAAACTATTGTTTGTTCTTCCTTTAAAACCCTAAGTTTTGAACTTTCTAACGCTGAAACATGAAGAAAAATATCTTTTTGTGTTTCATCATCAGTAATAAATCCATACCCTTTCTTGGCGTTGAACCATTTTACTTTACCAGACGGCATTGCTAATCCTCTCATTTTAAATAAATTTAGTACCTATTCTTTAGTTTTTGGAGTTTTTTAATTCTCTTAAGATTTTCTGTTTGAACTCTCTTTTTTTTTTCAGACGGTTTTTCATAAGTACTTTTCATTTTCATTACTTTAAAAAAACCTTCTTTTTGAAGCTTTCTTTTTAAAACTCTGATAGCTTGTTCTACATTATTATCTTTAACGTCTATTTTAATAAAAACCTCCAGTTAATTTTATTGGTAGTTATCATTAGAAGATCTATTTGTCTATAGAGAAGCCGCTTGCGCTTTTTTTTCCTCTCTAATTTTAGCTTTTTTTTCTCTTTCAACTCTTCTTTTCGCTTTATCCAAGGCTTTTTGAAAAGACTCTTGGGTGCACAATGCTAAAATAACAGGATCCCTAGGTTTCAGATTTGAGAAATTCCAATAACTTCTTTTTCTTATAAGTGAAACTGTTCCTTTTGTACTTCCAACCAATTTAGATATTTGTCCATCGGTTAATTCAGATGCATTTTTGCACAACCACAAAATTGCATCGGGTCTATCTTGTCTTTTTGATAATGGTGTATATTTTGGTCTTTTTCTTTCTTTAACTTCAACATCTTCAATTTTTTTTAATAATTGTAGTTTTTTTTCAGAATTTTTTGAACATGTTTCAATTTCTTCTCTAGACAACTGGCCGGCTAAAATTGGATTGTAAGCTTTAATTCCTTTTGCAACATCTCCATCAGCTATTCCTTTAATTTCTAATTCGTGTAGATTGCAAAATTCTGCGATTTGTTTAAAAGTTAATGTGGTATTTTCTACCAACCAAACAGCTGTTGCTTTTGGCATAAAAGGAGCGTTAGTCATAAACTATTTTTTTGATCTAAGGTTGCTAAATTTCTTGTTATATTTACTTACTCTACCTTTATCCAAAATTTTTTGAGTCCCGCCTGTCCAAGCGAAATGAGATTTTGGATCAATATCTAGTTTTAAAATATCGTTTTCTTTTCCCCAAGTAGACCTCGTCTCGAATTCGGTACCATCAGTCATTACAACTTTGATTTTGTGGTAATTTGGGTGTGTGTTTTTTTTCATGTGCGAAGTTTTATATTAATAATACTTTTTACTCAATATCTTTTTTGTTTATTAGTTCTTTCAATTCTTCATGAATATTGGAATTTGTAGCTAAAATATTCTTTTTTAAAGGTGAGTCAGCATCTTGTTCAAAAAAATCAACAAATCCTCCAGCTTCTTTTAAGATAATAATACCAGCCGCTATATCCCAATAATTTAGTTCTCTTTGCCAATAACCGTCAAATCTTCCACAGGCTACATACGCAACATCTAAAGCAGCACTTCCAAATTTTCTAATATTAGGAACAATTTTTGAGACATTAATATATTCAGAGAAAATTTTATCTTTAATTTGACTTGCTCCTTTGGGTCCTCCAGTTACAAGAAGTGCATCATTAATTTTTTTTTTATTTGAAACTCTTATTCTTGAATTGTTGAGATAAGATCCATTACCTTTTTCAGCACAAAACATCTCATTCATTATAGGATTAAATATTACACCACATTTAATTTCACCACTCTCTTCATAAGCAATAGAAATGGCAAATTGAGGAATGCCATTTAAAAAATTCATAGTTCCATCTATTGGATCAATTATCCATCTGTTTTTAGTATTTGATTTATTAATTATTCCTGTCTCTTCAGTTAGTATCCCATAATCAGGATGAGCTTTTTGTAATTCATCAATTAAAATTTTTTCAGTTCTTTTATCTGCTGATGATACAAAATCACCTGGCCCTTTTGTCGAAACTTGTAAATTTTCAATTTCCCCAAAATCTCTTATCAATGATCTTGAAGCTTTCATACACGCTCTCGTTATTAAATTTATTTGAGGAGAATTTAACCTCATTAATTAACTCTTTTTACATATTCTAATGTTCGAGTATCAATAACAATTTTCTCACCGCTCTCAATAAATGGCGGAACATTAATCTTTATTCCACAATCTAGTATTGCAGGTTTATAAGAAGACGAAGCTGTTTGATTTTTTATTGCAGCGTCAGTTGTTTCAATTATGCATTCAATATTATTTGGCAGCTCAATCGCAATAGGTTTTTCTTCCATGAATGAAATAGTAATTTCTAAATTTTCTTTCAACAACTTATAGTGTTCCCCAGTAATAGATTTTGGAATTTCAACTTGCTCAAACGTTGTGTTATCCATAAAATGGCAATTTTCTCCATCTAAATAAAGAAAATTAAATTTTTTTTCCTGGATCTCAGCTTTTTCAACAGTTTCACTTGATCTAAATCTTTCGTTTAATTTTGTTCCCTTAATAACACTTTTTAATTCCACCTGATTAAAAGCACCACCTTTTCCCGGTTTAACATGTTGAGTTTTTAATACATTCCAATAATCATTTTTGTGTTCTATAATCATTCCAGGTTTAATTTCAATGGCCGTAATTTTCATTTGAACTTTCTAATTGCAAACTCAGGTTTTAATTTTGGGTTATCCCAAATAAAACTCGATATTGCAATATATTTTGCACCAGCATTTATTAATTTTTTATAATTTAAATTATTTATTCCTCCAATTACAACAATTGGCTTTTTTATCTCTTTTTTTGCCCATTTCAAAATATCAAGATTTGATTTTTGGGCATTAGGTTTTAGTTTAGATTTAAAAAATGATCCAAATGCTATGTAATCTGCTTTGTTTCTAATTGCATCTGTAGCGAGAATTTTAGAATTGTGGCAAGTTACTCCCAATATTTTTCTTTTAATTTTTTTTCTAGCCATTTTAATCGGCATATCACTTTGTCCTATATGACAACCATCAGCTTTTATTTCACAAGCCAGATCTAAATAATCATTAATGATTAATTTTACCTTATGCTTGGTTGTTATTTTTTTAATCTTAGTAGCAATAATTGAAAGTTTTTTAAGTCTTGTTTTCTTACATCTTAATTGAAAAAATTTTACATTATTGATTGATAGCACTTTGTCTAAGCTATAATAAAAATTTTTATTAATTTTATTTGGTGAAATTAAATAAATGAACTTCTTCAATTTGATTAAGCTGCAGACTCTTTCTCTAAATCTTCAGTCCATTCTCCTTTAGAAGAAAGACCATTCATTTTAGCTCTATGATTAAAAGCTTTTTGGATTTTTGCATCATTATCTTGGTTTTTTCCAAATTCTTTTAATGCACTAGCTTGTAAGCCTCTTCCATATGAAAAGGTAATTAAAAAATTACTATCATTAATTTTATTAATTTCATTTAAATTTTTGCTAGAATCGATTTCAGACTGTCCACCTGACAAGAATGCAATTCCAGGAACATCACTTGGAACATTTTTTTTTAAACAATCCATTGTTTTTTTTGCAATTTCTTCAGGGGCAGATTTGTCTTTACATTCAGAGCCGGGTAACACCATATTTGGTTTTAATACTATCCCTTTAAAATCAACTTTATGAATTTCTAATTCATTAAAACATTCATCTAGAACATCGGCTGTAATTTGATAGCATTTCTCAATATTATGTGATCCATTCATAAGAACCTCCGGCTCAACTATTGGAACCATCCTAGCTTCTTGAACTAAAGCTGCATATCTTGCTAATGCATGAGCATTTGACTTAATTGATTGAGACGATGGGAATTTATCTGAAATTTTATAAACCGCTCTCCATTTTGTAAATCTTGCACCAAGATCATAGTATTCTTTTAATCTTTCACGCAACCCATCTAAACCTTCTGTAACTGTTTCATCATTCGATCCTGCTAGCAGTTTAGCACCTTTATCAACTTTAATTCCTGGTATAGCTCCATGCTTAGAAATTAATTCTGGAATAGTAAGACCTAGAGTTGTTTTCTGTTTTATAGTTTCATCAAATAAGATTACCCCCCCAATATAATTCTTCATTGCACTTGAATTAAAAAGAGTTTGTCTAAACTTTAATCTATTTTTCTCTAAATTCTCTACATTTATACTTTTAAACCTTTTTGCTATAGTGCCAGTGCTTTCATCAGCTGCCAAAATACCTTTTCCTTTAGCACACATTTTTTTAGCTATTTCATTTAACGTCATAAGAATTATTTATTTTAAAACACTAAGACCAGGCAAGTCTTTTCCTTCTAAGTATTCCAAAAATGCACCACCTGCTGTTGATAAGTGAGAAAAAGTAAGTTTATTTTTACTCTTATTAATTGCTGCAAGAGTATCTCCTCCTCCCAGAACTGATATCAATGACTTTTCCTGAGTATTTTTTGAAATAGTTTCAGCTATCGACATGGTACCGTTAAGAAAATTTTTATTCTCAAAATAACCTGCCGGTCCATTCCATAATACTGTATTAGATTGTTCAATTATTTGTTTAATTTTTTTTATTGTATTAGGTCCAATGTCTAAAATAATTTCATTTTTTTCAATTTTATCTAGGTTTTTATCTTTTCCCTCTCCATCAAAGCTGGTTCCTACAACACAATCTTCCGGAATTATTATCTCACAATTATTTATTAAAGCTTTATCATATATTTTTTTAATAATTTCTTTGGTATTGTTTTCTATCAAAGACTTTCCAACCTTAAAATTTTTATAAATAAAAAAATTATTAGCCATGGCACCAACGATGATAAGATAATTAATTTTCTCAATTAGATTTGTGATAACATTTATTTTTGTTGAAATTTTTGAGCCGCCAATAATACATGTGACTGGCTCTCTCTTATTTTTGATAATAAGATTAATTGCATCAATTTCTTTTTTTAAAAGGGGCCCAGCAAAAATTTTATTTATATATTTAGTTATGTTGTGCACAGATGACTGCTTTCTATGAGAACATGAAAAAGCATCATTGATATAAATATCACCAAGAGAAGCTAATTTTTTTGAAAAATTTTCATCGTTATCTGTTTCTTCCTTAAAATATCTTATATTTTCAATTAATATTACCTCTCCTTCCTTTAAGTGGGAAAATTTATCTTTAATTTGATCATCAAAATTTCCCATAAAAAAATATACGTTAGTTTGAAGTACTTTTTTAAGATATTTATAAACTGGTATTAAGGACAGAGTAGGATCTTTAGTTCCTTTTGGCCTACCAAGATGACTTATAATTATTATTTTAGCTTTTTTTTCAATTAATTTTTTTATGAAAGGTAAGCATAAGACTATTCTTGTATCGTCTATAATTATTTTATCTTTAATTGGAACGTTTAAATCTAATCTTAGAATTATTTTTTGATTTTGAACATCTAAATTATTAGGAAAAATATTTATTTTATCCATTAATCTAAATTACTCTCTTAATTTTTTTTGAATGAAACCTGTTATCTTATCTTCTGATAAGCCAAAGTGGTCATACACTTCTTTATAAGGCGCGCTTTCTCCAAACTGATCTATACCAATATTTATCCCTTTGTTTTTTATATATTTTTGCCAAGACATTATGCTTCCAGCCTCTAAAGTAACAACTAGTGAGTTTTCTTCAATAATGTCGTTACGAAAATCTTCAGGTTGTTTATCGAAAAGCTCCATACATGGCATTGAAATGACTTTTGAGTGAATACTATTTTCTTTAAGTTTTTCTTGGACTTTTAAAGCGAGCTCAACTTCAGTGCCCGAAGCAACTAAAGTCACGTTGCTTTCATGGGAGGTAATGCTAACTACATATGCCCCTTTTTCACATTTATTTTCTTTGGAGTTTTTAGGATTTATATAAGGAACTTTTTGTCTTGATAGCGCAATTGCACTTGGAGTGTTATGGCTTTTTAAAGCTATCTCCCAACACTCTAAAGTTTCGTTGATATCCGCAGGCCTAAAAACATTTAAATTCGGAATAGCTCTAAGTCCAGTAAGCTGTTCAATGGGTTGGTGTGTAGGACCATCTTCTCCTAAACCAATAGAGTCATGAGAGAAAATATATATCACCTTAAGACCCATTAAAGCAGATAATCTAATAGAAGGTTTACAGTAGTCAGAAAAAATTAAAAATGTTCCACCATAAGGTATTAATCCTCCGTAAAGGGCCAACCCATTCATTACTGCAGCCATACCATGCTCTCTTACTCCATAATGAATATAATTACCGTCAAAATTTTTAGAATTAATAATTTTAGAATTATTAGTTTTTGTATTGTTGGAACCACTTAAGTCTGCCGAACCACCTATAAGTTGCGGAAGCAAAGTAGAGATACTTTCAATAGCCGCCATTGAACATTGTCGAGTAGCTAAGCTTGGTTTAGATTCAAAATATTTTGTTTTTTCTTTATTAATTAGGCTATCTAAATTTATTAAATCAGAGTTTAAATAATTTTTTTCTAGGTCGCTTTTAATTTTAGAACTTTTTTTATTGATTGTTTCTTGCCATTTCTCTTCTAGCTTCTCACCTTTATCACCAATTTTCCTCCATTCATCTAATATTTCTTGTGGAATTTCGAATGGTTCATTACTCCATTTAAGTTTTTTTCTAACCAATGCAATTTCTTCATCTCCCAAAGGAGACCCATGCGAGGAGGCTTTACCAGATTTATTTGGTGACCCAAATCCTATTATAGTTTTGCAAGATACAAGTGTTGGTTTATTAGATTTTAAAGTTTTTGAAATTGCTTTAAAAATTTGTTTTTCATCGTGACCATCAATTTCTGAAAAATTCCAACCATATGACTCAAATCTTTTTTTATAATTATCTGAGACGCTTAATGAAGTTGAACCATCAATTGAAATTTTATTATTATCAAAAAAAACAATTAGGTTTTTTAATTTAAGATGGCCAGCTAAACTCATTGCTTCGTGACTAATACCCTCCATTAAATCTCCATCGCTAGCAATTACGTAAGTTTTGTTATTAATTATGGTTGAACCAAATTTTTTTCTATAAATTTCCTCAGCTATCGCCATTCCAACAGCGTTTCCCAAACCTTGCCCCAATGGACCAGTTGTAGTTTCAATACCAGATCCTGCTATATATTCTGGGTGACCGGCACAAATTGAGTTAAGTTGTCTAAATTTTTTTATATCTTCAATTGAAATACTTTTATAACCGCAGAGATAAAGAAGAGAATAAAGTAGCATTGAGCCATGTCCCGCTGATAAAATAAATCTGTCTCTATTAATCCAATTTGGATTTTTTGGATTAAACCTCAGGTGGTATTTAAACAAAACCGTCGCAACATCTGCCATGCCCATTGGCATACCAGGATGACCCGAATTTGCTTTTTGTACAGCGTCAATTGATAAAAATCTAATTGCGTTTGATAATTGGTTAAATTTTACACTCACTTGTAATTACCTATATAGACTTAAACTCACTATATCAATATTATGCTATATAACTTTATGAGTAATTTTGAAAAGAAAGAACAAAATTTAAACCAGCTTATTGATAAATTAAATTCAATGTCTTTGAGTTATTCACAGCCTAGCTATGAACTAGAAAAAATAAAAACTGAAAAAAATGAATTAGCTTATAAAAAAAAAGAGATTGAAAAACATAACCAAGAGTTAATGAGAGAACATAAATACCTAAAAGATAAGATAAAAAAACTTCAATTAGAAGTTAATAAAAAGTCAGAATTAGAAGCTAGGTTTAACCAGGATATTGATGAGTTAAGCCAGGAAACTGAAAGCTTGGTAAGTGAAATTGACAAATGGCAAATGTAAATATTAAATTTAATAATAAAGATTACCTTCTGTCATGTGATGATGGTCAAGAAGAGTCATTAAAAAAGCTAACTAAATTTTTGGATAAAAAATATTCTGAATTAAAAGATAAGCTGGGCAATATTGGAGAGAATAAACTTTTATTAATTACAACAATACAACTAATCGATGAGTATTTCAATTTAAAGCAAAAAGTCACAAATCAAAAAAATAAATTAGAAGAAATATCTAATAAATTTAAAGAAATAAAATCTTTAGCAATTCAATACAAAGAAAATAAGGATATTGAAATCAAAAAATTAAATAATGAACTAGATAGTTTTAAAAAGACAATTGAAGAAAATAATTCTTCATATGAGTCTTTGCTTGATAAAACAACTCAATCATTGGAGAAAATAATTTCTAATACAGAGTCACTGTCTAAAATACAGTAGATGGATCAAAAAAAAAATCTTAGGAAGAAGTATTATTATTTAAGAAAAAAGAAATATTATGATATTGATCAAGAATTCTTTTTTCCTTTAATTAAGCTAATTAAATCAAAACTTAAAAGAAAAAATTTAAACCTGGCTTTATATTATCCTTCAAATTTTGAATTAAACGTTTTAAAATTTTTAGAAAACGATTATATGAAAAATAAAGATGTTCTACTCCCATCAATTGAAAGACAAAATAATATGAATTTTTATTCATGGAAAAAAAATCAAGCTTTATTCGTTAATCAATTTGGAATGCTAGAGCCAAATAAAACCAAAATAAAAATTCCTAATTTTATTTTGGTCCCAATTTTAGCCTTTGATAAACAAAATTATAGGCTTGGTTATGGAAAAGGATTCTATGATCGATACTTAATTAAATATTTAAAAAAGTTTAAAAATATTCACTCTGTAGGAGTTGCTTTTTCATTTCAAAAATATCATAAGCTTCCGAAAGATAAAAACGATATTAAGCTTAATTATATTTTAACTGAAAAAGGTATTCACTAATGAAAATATTAATTTTAGGCGATGTTATGGGATTTTCAGGAAGAGAGGCTATAAATACAAAACTTCCTAATATAATTAAAAAATATGAAACTGATTTTATTATTGTTAATGGTGAAAATGCCGCTGATGATGGCAGGGGTATAACTAAAGATATAGCAGAAGAATTTTTTGCAAAGGGTGTTGATGTGATTACTTCTGGGAACCATATTTGGGATAAAGAAGAAACAACAAATTATATTGATATAGAAAACAGATTATTAAGACCTTCAAATTTAGCTGAAGGATCTCCCGGAAGAGGTTATGAGATATATTTTACAAAAGACAAGAAATATAAAATAGGCGTGATTAATCTTATGGGAAATGTTTTTATGAGAAAAACAGAAGATGTGTTTCAAGAAGCAAAAAAAATAAGCAAAAAAATGATTTTAAAAAAAAATGTAGATTTTCTTGTGGTAGATTTTCATGGAGAAATAACAAGTGAAAAAATGGCTGCAGGACATTTTTTTGATGGTCAAGCAACCTGCGTTGTTGGTACCCACACTCATGTACCAACGGCTGATACAAGGATTTTAGATAATGGAACGGCGTATCAAACCGACATCGGAATGTGCGGCGATTATAATTCTGTTATTGGAATGAACAAAGAAAATTCTATAAAAAAATTTCTCAAGGACAAAGAAGCTATAAAACATTTTCCTGCAGATGGAGAGGGAACTTTATCAGGAATTATTGTTGAAACAAACGTTGAGACTGGTTTAGCCAAAAGTGTTACTCGTTTAATTGACGGAGGTAGTTTAGCTAAGTAATTATGGCAGGACATTCACATTGGGCAGGAATAAAACATAAAAAAGGAAGGGCAGATAAAGAGAGGTCAAAAATATTTTCAAAAATTTCTAGAGAAATAACAGTTGCTGCAAAACTGGGAGACAAAGACCCCAACATGAATCCCAGGCTGAGAACAGCTATTCAAGCTGCGAAACAAGCTAATATGCCAAAAGATAATATTTCTAGAGCAATTAGTAAATCAGAAATGAGCGGTGATAAAAATTATGAAAGTTTAAGATATGAAGGATTTGGACCATCAAATGTTGCTTTGATAATTGAAACTTTAACTGATAATAGAAATAGATCTGCATCAAGTATTAGAACTGTATTACAAAAAAATGGCGGAAGATTAGGAGAGTCTGGTTCATCAACTCATATGTTTTCAAATTGCGGTATTATACATATAGATAAAAAAAAAATTAAAGAAGAGGAAATATTCGAAATCGCAATTAATGCAGGTGCAAAAGATTGTGCGAACATAGATGAAGTTTTTGAAATAATAACTGAAAAAGAAGACTTTTATAAAATCAAAACTGAACTAGAAAAAAAAATTGAAACTTTTAATTATTCTTCAATAGAATGGAGGCCTTTAAATTACATAGATTTGGATAAAGATCAAAGCGAGCAGATTATTGAAGTTTTAACCTCATTAGAGGAATTAGATGATGTTCAAAATATCTTTACCAATGCTAATTTGAAAAATTTAAAATTATGAAAATTATTGGAATAGACCCCGGTTTGAGCGGTGCAATAGCCGTATTAGAAAATAATAAAGTTTTAAATATATTTGATATGCCAGTGATGTCTGAAGGAAAAAAAAATAAAAGACAGTTAAATAGTGCACTTCTTGTTAATTTAATTAAAGAAAACATTGACTTAAATGAGGAAGTTTCTGTTGTTGTTGAACAAGTTAACGCAATGCCCGGCCAAGGTGTTACTAGCATGTTTAATTTCGGTCAAACTTTTGGTGCTATTAAAGGAGTTTGTGCAGCTTTAGAGCTACCAATTTTCTTTGTTAGGCCTTCAAAATGGAAAAAACACTTTGAATTAATCAATTCCTCTAAAGACTCAAGTAGGACTAAAGCTGTAGAAATGTATCCTAAACTCTCAAATCAGCTTTCAAAAAAAAAGGATGTTAATAAATCTGATGCAATTTTAATTGCAAGATTTTTCAGTGAAACAAGACTATCAGAAGAAAATTAAACCCAAATTCATTATTAACGCCAAATTCATGACACATTCTAAAAGTAATTAAACTTAATGGAACAAGATATAGCAGCCCAAGTTGTTGGATTAGGCGGAGCAACAGACTTCTCTTTATGGAAACTTTTTTTAAGAGCTGATTTTGTTGTAAAATTTGTAATCATCTTATTAATAGCATGTTCAATTTTTTCATGGGCACTAATTTTTGATAAATTTAAATTATTTAAAAATATAAACAATTCAATCGAAGAATTTGAAAAAAAATTTTGGAAAGCTAAATCTGCAGAAAGTTTTAATAACAATTTACCCGCTAATTCAAATGATCCCGCAATTCTTATTTTTAAATCTGCAATGGCAGAACTAGTCAAAACTAAAAGACAATCTTCAGCAGTTCAATCAGCTAGAGTAGGTAGAATATTGGAAATTGCGACAGATACTGAGATGAAAAAAGTTGAAAAAAATTTCACATTTCTCGCAACAGTAGGATCCACAGCTCCTTTTATTGGATTGTTCGGCACAGTTTGGGGAATCATGAACTCCTTTCAATCGATCGCAATATCTAGAAATACAAGTTTAGCAATAGTTGCACCAGGAATAGCAGAAGCATTATTTGCAACAGCATTAGGATTATTAGCTGCTATACCAGCTGTGGTAGCTTATAATAAATTTAATAACGACTCTCAAAAATACTTCTCGAGAATAGATAATTTTTCAAAAAGATTTTTATCAATAATTTAATAATGGCTTTTAATCTTAATCGCTCAAGAAAAGAACCGATGAGTGAGATAAATGTGACACCGTTTGTGGATGTAATGCTAGTTCTTTTAATTATTTTTATGGTAACAGCCCCCTTATTAACTGTTGGAGTGCAAGTTGACTTACCTGAGTCTTCAGCGGACTCGTTGCCAGATGATCAGGAACCACTAACTTTAAGTATTAATTCAAAGGGTGAAATTTATATTCAAGAACATCAAGTTACTTATCAAAAAATGATACCTAAACTTTTAGCCATTGCAAAAAACAGAACTGATACGAGAATTTATGTAAGAGGTGACAAAAATATAAATTATGGCAGAGTTTTAGAGGTTATGGGAACTTTATCCGGTGCAGGTTTTTCAAAAGTAGCTTTAATATCCGAGCCCTATAAAAATTAGGATGAATTATGATCAGAAGTTTAATCTATTCAATTACTTTTCATTCTGTTTTAGTTTTATTGACTATTCTTAGCTTGCCTTTTATGCTTAGAGAACCAGTCGATCTTCCCCCAATAGTTTCAGTAGAGCTAATTCAAATTACAGATAAAACTAGTATTCCTTATGCACCTAAAGCCAGAAAAATAATTGAAGAAACTAAAAAAAAAGAGGTAGAAAGATTAGTATCTGAACAGGCTCCTCCAGCTGCTAAAGCAAAAGAAAAACCAGATCGAATTCCACTTCCAAATGAGATGAAGGAAGAAAA
>Ga0233444_10000942_pt1 | contig 34814 bp, 32 predicted proteins | sample SI_124_October20_6_FD_182792 | JGI IMG/M metagenome (GOLD analysis project Ga0233444, IMG submission 182792) | Seawater microbial communities from Saanich Inlet, British Columbia, Canada - SI_124_October2016_10_MG | ecosystem: Environmental > Aquatic > Marine > Inlet | place: Canada: British... | reverse complement strand
ACCAGACAGCGGTTAATCTTCATATTGACCTTGATTTTAGCCATATATTGCGGTCGATGCTGCGCTAGGATCCAGATGTCATCATGCTGGGCGAAATGCGTGACAGTGTAAGTGCCAATGTAGCCATTAAAGCAGCTCAAACTGGCCATCTGGTATTGTCTTCATTGCATACCCGTAGTGTTGCTGAAACCATCAACCGCTTGCAGGGGCTAGCCGTTGATCTGGCAGGTTTGAGTCATTGTCTTGATCTGGTGGTAAACCAGCGCCTGCTTCGTTGCTTGTGCCAGCAATGTTGCCGCCCCCTGGACCGGCAACAACTCCAGGCTTTTGATAGTGATGAAATACAGCAGGCCAGGCACGATTACCAGCAGCAGTTTGGTCCCATAGCGCCTGCCATGGCAATTGGTGAAACCAGTGGTCAATTATCTAGCTTGTTGCAACAGAGTTGCCGACAACACGAATTGACTGCCAGCCTGAAACGGCAGTTTTGCCAAAGCTTGATTTATCCGCTCATCACTTTGGTTACCGGATTGGGCGTCAGTTTACTGATGCTAATGTGGGTTGTTCCCAAGGCGGGTAACTTTTACCAGCACAGCCAGCAGCCTCTTCCAGGCCTGACGCAGGGGCTATTGGCACTGAGCTATCAGTTGCAAGTTGGGTTTCTACCCGCTATCATGATTTTATTGAGCAGTATGGTCTGCTTGACTATGGCTTGGCGTCATCATCGGTACCGTTGCAATATGGAACGTATACTCTGGTGGTTACCCTTAATAGGTACTCTATGCCGACTGCACAGCCAAGCTCAGCTATGTCTGGTATTAGCAATTACCTTTAATGCAGGCTTGAGCTTGCCACAGTGTTTAATTGCAGCCCAGAGAGCGAGTTCATGGGCTACCATCAGACAAAGTCTGGTCATATTGCAACAGCAACTACAGCAGGGCCACAGCTTGTCTCAGGTCTTCAATTCCGGTGCTTTGGATGAACTGTTTAAGCAAATGATTGCTGTGGGAGATGCCGCTGGCACAATGGGGGCAACATTAAAACAGTTACAGCAGCACTATCAACAGGCTTTGACTGAATACACGCAACTGCTCAGCAAACTCGTGGAGCCTCTGTTAATGTTATTGCTCGGAGGTCTGGTGGGCACTATGGTTATAGCACTGTATTTACCACTATTGCAATTGGGCCAGACGCTCTGACAATAATCCACGTATTTAATGTCATAATGTATACCAAGGTGTGCATATCTCCCATTGTGCAGCATTAGAATGGCACAGTGATAATCCTGCAATCACTATTCGAATGCAATTGGCTGTACAAAAAACTTTAAATGTTCATTCAATTTCCATATATTATTGACTAACAAGTGCTCAATTACAAAGTTTAGAAACGGCTTCTTCCAATCCGTTATGCAATTTGGCTTGTCAGCTAAGTTGTTATCAGGGTGATATGAGTTAATGACTTTAAAAACCGGTTTAACCGGCGGTATTGGCAGTGGCAAGACAGTTGCCACCGGTTTTTTTGCAAATCTCGGCATTGACATTGTCGATGCCGATCAGATAGCCCGTGACGTTGTGCGCCCTGGACAGCCTGCCCTGAGCGCTATTGCCGATTATTTTGGAGCTCAGTTATTACAGGTAGACGGCCAACTTGATCGTAACCAATTGCGTCAGATTATCTTTGCTGACCCGGAGGCTAAACTCTGGCTAGAGCAATTATTGCATCCATTGATTGACCAGCATATAGAGGTTAAGTTAACTTGCGCCAATGGATCCTATGCCCTGATGGTATCGCCTTTACTACTGGAAACCAACCAGCAACAACTGGTTGACCAAGTTATTGTAGTAGATGCGCTGCCCGCACAGCAATTGACTAGAACAAGACAACGGGATCATGATTCAGTACAACAGATTGAGGCCATAATGGCTACCCAAATGGATCGTCATCAACGTTTGCGGTTGGCTGATCATATCCTCTGTAATCAACACAGCCAACAGCATCTGATGAATCAGGTGTATCAACTTCACACGACATTATGCCAAATAGCCAGCCAAAAACCATGAATACAACCTTTCCCTGCCCCACGTGTCAGCGACCACTGGTATGGTCTACTGGTAACTCATGGCGCCCGTTTTGCAGTGAACGCTGCAAAATGATTGATTTAGGCGCCTGGGTTAGCGAGTCCTATAGTATTGCTGAAGCAATTACAGAAGATGATTTTAATAATGATCCGTTCAGTTCCACATAGCCTGGACATATCATTTAAGTTTCTTGGTGTTTCGTCAGATGGAAGACGTTAAATTCTTCATGATGCTAGAGATGGGCTTGAACTTTGCCTTTGTCAATTATACAGTACATTTCTTTACTAACCTGGACTATGGCTACAATCTATTGCCAAGAGGTCTCATTTGCTACATTACTGATACAGACCGCTGGCCAAGCGAAGCCATTGTTCTGACCAGTGACTTGTGGGTAAATGTTTGAATTCACTGCGTACAAACTGGCGGATGCGGCCCTCACAAAAGGCCAGCATTAAGTTGGCAGTTGCTGTCGGTGTTGCTGCGGTGCGCTGGCCTTCCTAGATTTCTGCTTGTCGCAGAATTTGCTTGAGATGTGTTTCCAGTCGTTCAAAAAACTGGTTAATACGGTTCCGCAAGCGGGCATGTTCACCAACCAGAGCCTCGCCGGTTAATAGTCGACTAATGCCTGGATTGCGTTCTACAAAGGTGAGCAATAAGAATAGAATTTGCTGGCACTGTTGTGCCGCACTCAGGTTTTGCTGCTGAATCAACTTAGTACGGCTAAAAATAGATTCTTCCACAAATTCGATTAAGGCATCGAACATTTTTGCCTTACTGGGAAAATGGCGATATAGCGCGGCCTCGGAAACCCCCACCTGACTGGCCAACGCTGCGGTAGTAATACGATTACCAGGCTTAGTCTCCAGCATGTGTGCCAGGGTCTGAAGGATTTGCTCACGACGTGACATAGCAGAATTCGGCATGGGTTTACCACGGTTAAGGCAGTTCGGTTGGTTACAGTTATGCTTCTGAAGTAATCAAGGTGCCGACACCCTGATCGGTAAAAATTTCCAGCAAGGTGGCATGGCTGACACGGCCATCAATAATATGAGCACGTTTTACACCTGCTTTGACAGCGTTAAGGGCACACTCAATTTTGGGCAACATGCCGCTGTGGATGGTACCATCTGCAATCAATTTGCCCACTTGATTGATACCAAGCCCAGTGAGTAACTGGCCCTGCTTATCCAGTAGCCCGGCGGTGTTGGTCAGTAAAATCAGTTTCTCAGCTTGCAGTACTTCTGCTACTTTGCCAGCGACCAAGTCAGCATTGATGTTATAGGCGTTACCCTCATCATCCACTCCGATGGGAGCAATAACAGGAATAAAATCGCCGCTACAGAGCATATCAAGAACTCCGGTGTTGATGCTCTGTACAGAACCGACGTGGCCAATATCCATGATTTCTGGGGCTTGCATTGCTGGGGAGTTTCGGGTCACTTTAAGTTTTTTGGCGCGAATCAGCATGCCATCTTTACCGGTTAAGCCAATAGCCTGTCCTCCATTGCGGTTAATCAGGTTGACGATGTCTTTGTTGACTGAGCCGCCTAAGACCATCTCTACCAGATTCATGGTCTGGGTATCGGTGACTCGCATGCCATCGACAAAATGTGATTTGATATTTAATTTCTGGAGCAAATCACCAATCTGTGGTCCTCCACCATGAATGACTACTGGATTGATGCCCACAAGTTTCATCATTACTATATCACGAGCAAAACTATGTTTGAGCTGTGCATCAATCATCGCGTTACCGCCATATTTGACTACAATGGTTTTGCCTGTATAGCGTTGGATATAGGGCAAGGCCTCACTTAGAACCCTGGCTACATGGATAGCAGCATCACGATTTAAGGCCATAGTGTATCCGGAATGTGTAAATTGGGGTCTACAGCGTAGAGTTGGGCTTGAAACAGTGCTTTTATACGTTGCAATGCCGCCTGATCCGAACCTTCAAAGCGCAGCACCAGCATAGGCGTAGTATTAGATGCGCGCACCAACCCCCAACCATCATCAAAGTCTACTCGAATTCCATCAATGGTCGAGGCTCTGCCATGGCCGTAGTCGCCTTGTTGCAGACGTTCTACCAAATCAAATTTAGTGCTATCCGAGACACGGATATTAATTTCTGGTGTGCTGACATCTTCTGGGAAACGGTTAAACACTGCACTGGCAGATTGGCTTTGGGCTGCTAAGTACTCACATAAGCGAGCGGCGCTATAGAGGCCGTCATCAAAACCATACCAACGTTCTTGGAAGAAAATATGGCCGCTCATTTCACCCGCTAATAAAGCCCCGGTGGTCAGCATTTTATGCTTAATCAGGGAATGTCCGGTTTTAGCCATGGTTGGAACTCCTCCCTGTTGTCGAATGACCATATCAAGTAAACGCGTGCATTTGACGTCATAGATTATTTCTGCGCCTGGATTGCGGCTGATGATATCTTCAGCAAACAGCATTAAAAGCTTATCTGGAAGTATCATGTTTCCCTGTTCAGTAATGACACCCACACGATCTCCATCACCATCGAAGGCCAGACCCAGGTCAGCCTGCTGCTGTACGACTGTAGCTTGTAAATCCACCAGATTTTCGGGTTTGCTAGGGTCCGGGTGATGATGTGGAAAATTGCCGTCTACATCACAAAATAAGGAAATCACCTCACAACCCAGTGCAGTAAATAGGCTCGGTGCGATCACCCCGGGAATCCCGTTGCCACAATCAATGACCACTTTTAATGGTCGTGCTAATTCCACATCGTCACAAATACGCTGGCGATAGCGGGGCAAGATATTCAAACTTGTCACTGAACCGCTTCCCAGTTCATAGTCCTGTGCCACAATGGTTTGGTAAAGTGACTGGATGGCTTCATTAGCCAAAGTGACATCACCCAAGACAATTTTACAGCCATTATAGTTGGCTGGGTTGTGACTACCAGTCAGCATGATACCGCTATGTGCATCAAGGACTTTAATTCCGAAGTACAATACCGGTGTTGGCACTGAGCCCAGGTTAATCACATTGCAGCCACTGTCACTGAGGCCTTCAATTAACGCTTGACTCAAATATGGGCTAGACAATCGGCCATCAGCACCAACCACTACCTTTTGTTCACCAAGACAACGTGCCTGGTTGCCAACTGCCAGACCCAAGTGATAAATTAGGCTTTGATCCAATTGTTGGTCAACAACGCCACGGATGTCATAGGCACGAAAAATCTCCCTTGGCACAGGTTGATTCAAGGGATAGCGAACACTATTCATTTTTTTACAATCTTATTCAATTGAGTTACTGGCGACCGGAGTGACCAAAACCTCTGTTACCCCGGCAACTGTTATCAAATGTTTCTACAATGGCAAAGCTGGCTTGTACTACTGGCACCAGCACCATTTGAGCAATACGATCGCCTGGTTCTATCACAAAGGCGTGCTCACCTCGATTCCAGCAGGAGATCATTAGCTGTCCTTGGTAATCTGAGTCAATCAGCCCTACCAGATTACCCAACACTAATCCGTGTTTATGGCCTAGTCCAGAGCGTGGTAAGAGCATGGCGCATAAACCTGGGTCAGCAATATGGATGGCCATGCCCGTTGGAATCAGGGCAGTCTGACCGGGTCTAAGTTCTATTGATTCATCAATACAGGCGCGTAGATCCATGCCGGCGGAGCCTGATGTCGCATAAGTTGGCATGGGTAAATCAGTGCCCAGTCGAGGATCAAGGATTTTGACTTGTAAACTGGTGGACGATTGGTTCATATTTATCAGTTCCAGGCTCGTGTTATAGTTGTGCTAGCCGGTCTATCAACAGGCGAGCCAGCAGGCCTTTGGGTTGAGTTTCCAGATGCTCTACCCCGGTTTTAGTCACTAAGCTTACGCGGTTATAGTCACTATTAAAACCGATATCATTATCTGATACATCGTTGGCAATCATCATGGCCACTTGTTTACATGCCAATTTGGCCTGTGCATTTAGGATTACATGTTCTGTTTCAGCCGCAAAGCCGATACAAGTCAGATGGGAAAATTGACTGGCAATAGTGGCCAGGATATCGGGATTCTCTTCCAGTTCAAGAACAAGCCGAGACGCTGTTGCTGATTTTTTAATTTTCTGCGGTGCCACGTGAACCGGTCTATAGTCCGCCACGGCAGCACTGGCTATAAACAGGTCAGCATCGACACAAGCCTGCTGGCTGGCCGTTAGCATCTGGTTTGTATTCTCCACCATTACCCGGTGCACATCAGGAGGTGCCGGCAGGGATGTTGGCCCGCTAATTAGCACCACTTTAGCCCCAGACTCGTAGGCGGCAGTTGCAAGGGCATATCCCATTTTACCTGAACTATGATTGCTGATGTAACGCACTGAATCGATGGCCTCACGGGTGGGGCCTGCGGTAATGACCACTTTACGGCCTTGCAATGCATGGCCAGTAAATTGCTGTGTCAGGTATTCCAGTAGTTGTGTGGGTTCAATCATGCGGCCTGGGCCTATATCCCCACAGGCCTGTGCACCATTGGCGGGGCCCAGCACGGTATAGCCACGCTGTTGCAGTTGTTTCTTATTGCATCGGGTAGCGGCATTGGACCACATGGCTTGATTCATGGCTGGAGCCAGTAATATCGGTGCCTGAGTAGCCAAACATAGGGTGGTTAATAAATCATCCGCTAGCCCTTGAGCCAATTTTGCTATCACGTTGGCACTGGCAGGCGCTATTAACACCGCATCGGCCCAACGGGCCAGCTGGATGTGTCCCATACCCGCTTCAGCTTTGGCATTTAACAACAACTGGTGCACCGCATTGCCAGACAATGCCTGTAGGGTCAGTGGCGTAATAAATTCACTGGCACCATGTGTCATGACCACTTCCACTTGAGCACCAGCTGCTTTTAGCAAGCGTACCAGTTCAGCACTTTTGTAGGCCGCTATGCCGCCACTAACGGCAACAATGATATGTTTGTTAACAAGCCGAGACATGAGTATTCGATAATAGCTGAGTAAGTGGTAGTATGCAGGGAATTATTTTATGCCTTCATCATACTACTATGAAGCATTGTTTTTTAAAATTAAAATCATTAGGTTTAGGCTAAATAGTAATGCATTGACATGGATTTGATATAATCACTTGATACTAATTTACTGGCTGTTGTCCCGATGGTGTTAGGTGTGCCGATTACCAGAACACCCGGATCTGCACAAAATTTGGGAATTGCTCAATGCTCCGCTGCCGTTTTAATTGCTGTTTGCGGTAGTGCGCTTGTTACTGGGTGAGTTTGGGCATAAGCACCACCACCTCCACGGGTATGACGCTCTGCTGGCGATCAGCCCGAATCTCTAAATTCTGAAACCATTGACCATGCTCTTCACAATCAGTGGGTGAACAGCCAGCCTTAATCAAAGATAGTAAACGCTGGCTTCCTGCTGCACAGCGTCTAACAAAGATCTGTAGTTGTTGTTCACCAACACAGTTCCGGCTTTAATTATCAAGCATCTTCGGTAGCTAAAGACACACTGAAACGCTGATCATGTACCTCAAACAATTGCTGTAAATTGGTTTGAAGCTATATTCAATTGGTATGTTCCTGAGCCAAATTTGAGCAGATAGCAATTGATCCAGTTGTTAAGAATATGAGCATGATAAATGAATTAAAATCGATATAAATGCATGTTATTTTAGCGAATATATTTAGTATGAAAAATATCAACCGAAATAGTGTTTGTACTTAATATAGTACTCCAACCTTGCCGGTTGTGCTGGGTGATATTGCCATTGGGGCTGTAGCAGTAGGTATGCTGGCTGGCCAGCCAGGGATTGGGGTTGTTCATCTAGTCTCGGTAGGTCTGAGCCTGCTGTTGCTTGTCCTGTGCCTAGTGCTCACGTTCAGCTATTAGCCCGAGGGATTTTAAGGACCTTGGCTATTAAATCCAGGTTGTTGTTTTTAAGATAAAAAATCGCAATCTGGAAAAATGTGACACCTTTTGACAAAATAAGCTGATCATGGAAATTACTTGAGCACCGCATGTTGCGCAGCAAACTTACAACAGCTAATTTATTTAAAGTACACGGGGAGATCAAAATGGCATCAAAATCATTTGCAATCATTTGCACATACAAACTAATTGTAAAGCCCAAATTAAATCTCTAAGTATCACCATCAAAAAATGCCTGAGAGCTCCTCAGCAATCGAATGGAAGTATGATGCTCGGTACTTCACAAATAAGTCATAATCATTATTAAGTGCTGCATCTAAAGCACTTTCAGGAACTAAGTTGCTTTCCAAACGCTCAATAAGTGCTTCTCTACCATCGGAATCAATTATATCTTTCAAGTAATTGCTTGGGGCACTATCTGATATAGTATTGTTTGACCTAGATGTTAAGAAAATAATATTTGCTGGGACGTTGGATTTTGAAGCCTTAATTCCATTTTTATTTAAGTATGATTTAGGAAAGAAGTGGTGGAACTCTCGATCATTGGACCAAGCTAATGATCGATCTATATCTATTTTCTGTCCGGTCAAAAGGTCCAATGGACCTTTCATTGCAAACATCAGAGCAACCATTTTTGATATTGCACTATTTGCTCTAAACGGCCTAGTTGACCATAAAGAGACCATTGGTCTTGAAGTTTTGATATCAATTGATGAATTTTTTCCAGAAGCAAACTCTCTAATTGACCTCACATCAATTGCCATTTGACCACTATCCCAACCTGCAAAGTAGCCAGATAATGTAGTAGCCCAGAACCATCTCTTTATTTGTCTTAGCTGATCTGCATCTGGGATAGGAAGGACTCTAAATAATTCAATCAAAACTGTAAACTGGTTGACATAAGGCAAAGCTTCTGCGCATGGCAAGTGTAACTCTGTACTTAAAAAATCTACGGCTAATTTTGAGGCATCTTTTATCTTTTCCGCATACAAATGAAGAATATCAGGTGATACATTTCTCAAGGCCTCAATGCTACCTGAAGAAAAATCACTGCCATTAGCCGCTGCCAAGCAACGCAGAAATACTTTGTCATCAAAGGAATGGAATTTTTCATCATCAATTGAAGATCCTCTCATAGCATATTCAAAGCCATCAGTTAAGCAACGCATTGGTATTTGGAAAACAGGAAGCTCGTTAGTGTGAGAAATATGAGTGAACCTCTGAGTTTTTAAGTCAAAGATTACATTCCACTCACTATTGGGGTCACCCGGCTCCCAATGTAAACAACCACATATCGTTGATAGTCTCTGCTGACCATCAAGCAAATAATTAACTGGATAATTACCACTCCTTTCACCAATTTCAAGATCAGCAATTGATCTCTCGCTTGCAAGTTTCTCCCTAGACTCCCATAAAAGAATACTCCCTATTGGATAGTTCTTATATATTGAATCTAAAAGATTCAATATTTGTTTTTTTTCCAGACCAATGGGCGCTGGAATTTTGGAAGAATTATATCTCCAGTTAGAACTCTCGTGGCCAAGGGAACTATTCTTTCTGCTGTGGGCTTTGGATCTCTTGCAGTTATTTGGTTTGACATTCTTGCTCTCCAATTATGTTTAGCCAATCGGCGGTATATCCTGAGCTGCTGCATGCTGGTCAATCTTGCGGCGGTTCAGGTACATCAGCGTGACCGACAGGTCCGAGTGGTCGGCTAACATTTGCACGGCCATCGGGCTGGTACCCTGCACCAATAGTTCAGTGATCATGGTGGCTCTGAAGGCTTCGTGAAAGGGCTTAACATCCGGTAAGCCCACCCTCTGCTGCACTTTCTTCATGGCCCGGCCCATCTCCCCTGTAGCACGATACCAGGGCTGGCCACAGCCATTGTCCAGGTAGTAGACATGTTCAGGCGGCCGACTTTTTAAATCCCGTTTTAATATCTTGTATAGCTTGTCATTGATGGGCTTGTCGGGCTGCTTATATGCCTTATTGGTCCAGTTCAAATCAGGGTTATCGCGGATCTGAATGATACGCCGTGACAACTTGATGTGATCCAGCCGCAGTGACCAAACTGCACCGACACGGAACAGGGCTTGTGTATACATTGGGTCAGTGACATAGGCTGCAAAGGCCCAGCAGGGCAGGGCGCTTGTCTACCAGATTATACAAACCAGCCATTAATCTACATAGTGCAATATGCAAATGTTTGCAAGTCATTTGCACTGCTGTGGCGGCTAAAATAGCCTAATACTGTTATTTGACAGGGAGGTTGTTGTGAGTAGGGTATCGATTGATCACTCAATGTTGACATATTCACTATTAACATGATGCTTGATATAGCATTGACACGATATGGTTTTTTTGAAAATTTTTTTAATTCCATATGGCTGTTGATAAATAAATCTGGCTTAAAATACCATTAATATGTGTTTTCAGGATTAACCACACCATAAAATCGTTTTGCTTGCAGAAATCTGGTTCCTTATGCTTAAGGTTCTTAATCACCTAGTGTAAAAAAATACCAGAATACGAATATATTATAGAATGATTTGCTTCATGTGTTGCGCTGGTTTTCTGGCGGGTTAATGCTGCAACTGGCTTTCACTAAGGACCTTGTGTTGTCAGTTAGCAGACAGCAATTCTGATTATGGTCATTCGCACTATCATTGAAGCCTTAGCCACTGCTGGATCAGATTACTTACTAAACATACATCTCAAAGCCAATGAGGCCATTCAAGTGCAGTTATTCAGTTTGTGCCGCAAGATGCGGTGTTTGAACTGTATCAGGATAAGTGTGTTAGATATAATGCGACACTCAGGTCTGGCGATGATACTATCATGGCTCCCATTGAGTGCATGTGTCTTTCTGACATTCTAAATAAACGATACTCTGTACTTATCCGACTCTAGTGAATTAACTTCTGATGACAACTTATTATACTCATCTCACCAGCCCCGCTGGACCACTACAGTTGGTTGGTGATGGAGAAATTTTGCAGCAGTTGAGCTTTGTTACGTCGGCACAGGTGAAACAGATTCCCAACCACTGGATTGAAAATACGGAGCCATTTATCAATTGCCAGGCGCAACTGACTGCTTATTTTAAGGGTGATTTGCAACAGTTTGAGATACCACTGTTACCAAAGGGTACTGTATTCCAGTTACAGATATTGCATCAATTACAACAAATTCCGTATGGTACCACTTGCAGCTATATGGATGTTGCCCGGGCCATGGGTTCCCCCAAGGCTGTGCGTGCTGTTGGAGCAGCCATGGGCCGTAATCCCATTGCCATTATTGTGCCTTGCCATCGGGTCGTGGGCAGCAATGGTTGCCTGACTGGCTTTGCTGGAGGTCTGAAGACTAAAGCTCATTTACTTCAGCTAGAAGGGAGTTTAAATCAATATAAATATCATGCCGACACCTCCCCCTCAGCATAGTTTGCCTGTTCAAACTATTGTTGTGGCTTATGGTGCGCTATTGTAAATGCTGTTCCGGTCATGGTACTTAAATGATTACAGAACCACTGTTCTTTTTGTGTGCCACTGTGGCAGTATTGATTGCTGGAATTGGCAAAGGTGGATTTGGCGGTGGTACGGTTGTGGTTGCAGTGCCCTTGTTGTCTTTAGTCGTTCCGCCGGCCCAGGCTGCGGCCATTATGTTGCCCATCCTTTGTCTCATGGATTTACTAAGTCTTTGGGCCTGCCGCGGGGTATATGATTGCCGTAACCTAAAAGTACTGCTACCAGCCGGGCTAATTGGTGTTGGGCTGGGTAGCCTTGGTTTTAATGTGTTACCTGATGTTCATATTAAACTGATGATTGGTTTTCTGGCTATCCTATTTAGCATTAACTATTGGTTAATGAAGTGGTTGCCACGGTCTCAAGCAAGTTACTCTGGCAGCTTATTATATGGGGGAATCTGGGGAATTTTGTCCGGTTTTACCAGTTTCAGTGTGCATGCGGGAGGCCCGCCACTGAATATTTATTTACTGCCTCAAAAGCTGCATAAAACTGTATTTTTAGGCACTATTGTCACATTCTTTGCAGTGGTCAATTATGTAAAACTGGTATCCAAGCCTGGCTTGGACTACTGGATACCAGCAACTTACTGACTTCAATGAATTTAGTATTGCTGGCTTCTTTAGGGGTGTATCTGGGGATGTGGCTGCACCGTTACCTTGATGAAACCTGGTTTTACCGCGGTTGTTATATTCTGTTGCTGTTTACAGGCGGTCAATTGTTTTATGAAGGCACAGTTGGGCTATTGGATCTTACCCCTGGCTGATCAGGGTATAACATTACCTGGTGAAATTACCCTTGCAATCATTAGATAGAGACAGTGTTGATCTTCAGACATGATCTGATTCGATCCCTGTTGTGCTCACAGAGTCCTTACCTTGAAGGTAATAGATAAAAATGGCGACTATGGTGACCAAGCCACCTAGCTATTGTGATGCAACTAGACTTTCATCCAATAGCCAATGGCTGGCCAGCATGGTGAAAGCTGGCTGGAGTAGTATAAATATGGCAATTTTGCTGATACCGTGTTGGCGGATTAAGCTGTACCAGATTCCGTAGGCCAGTAATGAAGAAGCCAAGACTAAATATGCGAGAATAATTAACAGTTGGCTGTTTAATTGCGGCCAGATGGGGCTGGCTTCTGGGCTGAGCTCATAAGCCAAAAAACAGATCGGTGCGGTAATAAAGGCAATCCAGAACTGCAGTGTTAACAGGGGTAACTGCTTTAGACGACGTACCTGCAGGTTTCCCACAGCCCACATCAGTATACAAAATGCAGCCAGTAAGATACCCCATTTTATAGCCATTGTCCCAAGCCATAGGCTGGGCCTAATAGCACCCAGACTAGCAATGATAATCGAGCCAGCTTGCAGGCGATTTAACCGTTCACCCAGGTATAACCAGGCCAGCAGAGCAGAGCAGGGAGCTCCCAATAGCAAGATGACACTTGTTACAATACTTTCCACATAAATCAGGCTCAGGGTCAAAGTATAGAAATGACCCAGTCCCATCACCACGGCGATGGGAGCCAGTTGCCTTGGTTGTCGTAAGGTAATACGGCAAAAAGGTAGCAGTAGTATGCTGAGTATTAGAAAGCGCAAACCATTGAATAGCATTGGAGATATATCAGCGACTGCTATTTTTATGGCCACCACGTTAAAGCCCCAGATTATAATGACGAATATGGCTAATGGGGCAGGGTAGGCAATTAAATCAGGCATTTTCATATGGTTGAAAGGCATATTTGATTATATTGAATACTTCTGCAAACGCATCTCAACGGAGCAGCATTATTTTTTTAATGGCTTTTGTTTAAAGCGATTCAGTTCTATCAGGGTTTTGGTATAGTGCTGTGAGTCAGCAGTTATCTAAATGTATAATAGTTATGATGACGGCCCGACTGGATTTCTTGGCTAATGCGCCTGAGTGACTCAATTTGTAAACATATCGTTGTTAATTAATACCTTTCCCAACAAAATACCGATCATGCTATATTAAACATAGGTTAACTTATCATTAAGGTTACCACTGAAGGTCAATGACTGGATAAGCCAATGCCGTGTTTAGCAGAGAGTGACTGACTAGTCGGCTATGCTGATAACTGTTATATTTGTGTCAGTACACTTAAACTGCGAACACCAATACCACATTATCCCGGGCATAGACAGGTGAGTGTGATTAAATTTAGCGACTCGTTGCGGTTCAGGTTTGCCTGGGCTGGTTGGGTAAATCTAACATGCTGATATCACTGTAATCCATGGTGCGTTATCATCATTGAATGGCTTAACTCAAGTTGTAGTTTGAAACTTAACCATTATTGCATTTGTTTTAATCGGAGTAATTACACAGATGTTTGATGTTTTTAGACCTGTTGCTGCTGATCCTATCTTAAATTTATCGGTGCTTTACCAGCAGGATAACAATCCTCGCAAGGTTGATTTGGGCGTGGGTGTATACAGAAATGAACTTGGCCAAACCCCTATTATGGCTGCCGTGGCCCAGGCTGAAGCACGTTTAATGCAAGAGCAGACCAGTAAGGCTTACATTGGTGTGGCTGGGTCTTTACGCTACTGTGAACTGGTGGCTGAGATGATCCTCGGTCAAGGGCATACGGCTATTGTTGATCAGCGATTATCCATTGCCCAGACTCCAGGTGGCAGTGGTGCTTTGCGTGTGGCTGCCGAACTGGTTAAGGCTGCTAACCCCACCACGACCATCTGGATGGGTAACCCAACCTGGGCCAATCATCAGCCTATTTTCAGTCAGGTTGGACTACAGATTCGACAGTATCCCTATTATGATCATGTTACCAAAGCAATTGATTTTGATGCCCTCATGGCCACACTGGCTACTGCTGCAGCTGGAGATTTGGTCTTGCTGCATGCTTGCTGTCATAATCCCAGTGGTGCTGATCTCCATCCAGAACACTGGCAAGCGTTGACAGAACTGGTGTTATCACGGGGTTTGGTGCCTTTAGTTGATATAGCTTATCAAGGTCTGGGTGATGGTTTAGCAGAAGATGCCTATGGCGTACGACTGCTAGCCAGCCAGGCACCTGAATTACTAATTGCCAGTTCCTGCTCCAAGAATTTCGGAGTGTATCGTGAGCGCACCGGTACCCTTCTGGTACTATCAGACAATCGGCAGCAAGCTCGGGTCTCTACCGGACAGTTATTGGCAGTGATTCGAGCTAGTTATTCCATGCCACCATCCCATGGTGCGGCGTTGGTAGAAATTATCCTGCAGGATGCGGCGCTGAGACAGAATTGGGCCCATGAGTTGACAGTCATGCGGCAGCGGATTGCGCAGTTGCGAGTTGGTTTGGTCGATCAGTTACAGCAACAAGGTGCTCCACAAGACTTTAATTTCATTATTCGCCAAAAAGGCATGTTTTCTTTTTTAGGTATCAGCCCACAACAAGTGAACCGATTGGTCAATGAGTACAGTGTCTACCTGGTTAATTCTAGCCGCATAAATATTGCCGGGCTCAATAAAGTTAACCTCCCTTACGTTACAAACAGTATCATTGAGGTACTGCGATCCTGAATGAGGCTTTGGTTAAACAGGACATTTGGACACCAGTGGCAAGCTTTATTGGTGAGGCACTCGTTGGTCTTTATAAACGGCCATTATTTGCTGTGATTGTAAGATTATGGTTTGCTGGTCGAACCCATGAATAGTCAAATCTTTGGTACTAAAGGTAAGTTTGTCCACTTTGCGCATGGCAATGGCTTGCCACCAGCAACCTATACTGAACTTCTGGATAACCTGGGCCACAACTACCATGTTGTGGCTATGGATCAGCGGCCCTTATGGCAACGTTATGAGCAAAAAAGCCGATGTTGTACTTGGACCAAGATGGCGCAGGATCAAATTGACTTTCTGCAGCATCAGGCACTGGGTCCAGTTGTTGCCATAGGTCATTCCATGGGAGCCAATATCAGCTTGATGGCAGCTTGCCTTAAGCCTGAGCTTTACCGGGCCCTGGTATTGATTGATCCGGTGGCATTGCCGAGTTTCTATACCCATGCTTTATACTGGACACCAACATTTTTAAAACACCGGATCAAGCTTGTCAAGCGGACCTTGAAACGACCAGATCGATGGCCATCAATCACTGATTGCTATGCCTTTCACCGCTCGAAGAAAGTTTTTTCTGGCATCATGGATCAAGCTTTGTGGCACTATATTGAAGCTGCAACTGAAGCTGATATCGATGGTGTAAAGCTACGTTACAGCAAGCTTTGGGAAGCTCATATATATTGTTCCCCGCCATCCATCTGGCCTTACGTCAACACCTGCTCATGCCCGCAATTGATGATTCGAGGTCAGTATTCCAATACACTGAGTGTGATGGCTTGGCAACGTTGGCAGTGGCAAAGACCCGAACAGCACTATGTACAAGTAGATGATGTGGGTCACCTGTTACCGATGGAAAAACCTGTTGAAGTTGCTCAGTTAGCACATCAATTTATGGTTCGGTTACCATAAAATTGGCCTTTTTGTGTTATTCTGATCACATTAATAATGTCGATTGCAGGGTTCACAGTAATGTCTCGTTATATCTGGCGCTCTCGAACCAATTTACTGTATCTCATGGCCTTTTCTATGCCAATTGCATTTGGTGTGTGGGTGGCGCTATTTAATAATTTTGCTATTGAGCAGGTTCAACTCAATGGCTCGCATATTGGTATCATCCAGTCTTGGCGTGAAGTGCCAGGGTTTCTGGCCTTTGGAGTAGTATTCATCCTGTTATTTCTGCGTGAGCAAAGCCTCGCCTTGATTGCCTTAATGTTACTTGGATTAGGCACAGCTTTAACTGGTTTTTTGCCAAGCTTTTCAGGCATGATGATAAGCATCATGCTTATGTCAATTGGCTTCCATTATTTTGAGACTGTAAAGCAATCCTTAGCTTTGCAATGGTTTAGTAAGGAGGAAGCACCGGTTCAGTTGGGACGCTTGCTTGCTATTGGTTCCAGTGCGTCAATCCTGGCCTATGGTCTAGTCTGGCTTTGTATTAACCAATGGCATCTGCCGATGTGGATGGTATACCTAATCGGTGGTGGTATAACTGCTATTTTAGCTGTGTCGATTGCACTGATTTTTCCAGTTTACCAAGTGCGGGTTAAGCAGCATAAACGATTGATTTTGCGGCGTCGTTACTGGCTTTACTACGCTCTGGTATTTATGGGTGGAGCACGGCGACAAATTTTTGTGGTGTTTGCCGGATTACTGATGGTAGAGCGCTTTGGTTTTGCGGCCGATGCTATGGCGCTGTTGTTTCTAGCCAACAGCTTGTTAAATATGATGTTGGCACCCTCAATTGGCCGTCTGGTTAGTCTCTGGGGTGAACGTCGGGCATTGATGGTTGAATATATTGGATTGATCTTGGTATTTGCCACTTATGCCTTTGTACAACATGTTTGGATGGCAGTGCTGTTGTTCGTGGTAGATCACTTATTGTTTGCCATGGCTATTGCTCAAAAAACTTATTTTCAGAAAATTGCCGATCCTGCCGATATGGCATCTACGGCAGGGGTCGCTTTTACTATTAATCATATTGCAGCCGTATTGTTGCCAGCCATGCTGGGTATATTGTGGGTTATCTCACCTTCTTCGGTATTCTTATGCGGCATGATTATGGCCATGATATCTTTGCTGTTATCCTTCTGGGTGCCGCACCAGCCTAGAAATGGATACGAGTGGGTGGGGGTAAAACGCTCGTGCTGAACTGCCTGGAATCCATCTGGCCAGGCTAGCTGGCGTCTTCAATTACCACGTGGCAGTTGTCCGCTGTATCGCTTAGATAGTTCCCAAAAGCGATATTTATCAATATAAACTGCAAAGTGGATTCTGCATATTGTGTATTTCACCCAGCGACTTGTATTATTAGCAGTCCATTACTATGGTATCAATGAGTATCCGGCTGTTTGCCATTGGGCAACAGTGCTGGAAGGCTGGTGCTTATAAATTTTTTGTTTATATTGAGGCCAGTTCCGCTAGGTTGCCTTTCTCTTGTAGCCAAGCCTTACGGTCTGCAGCGCGCTTTTTAGCCAGCATCATATCCATTAGCGTAAAGGTTCCATCATTGGTTGCCATGGTTAATTGTACCAGGCGCCGGGTATCAGCCAGCATGGTGGTTTCCCGCAGTTGTGCTGGATTCATTTCACCTAGCCCCTTGAAACGCTGTACATTAACCTTGCCAGGTTTTTTTTGCGCAGCAATATGGTTTAGCCTGCCTTGCTTTTCGTTGTCGTCAAGGGCATAAAATACGTCTTTACCCACATCAATCCGGTATAGTGGTGGCATAGCCACATAGATGTGTCCAGCGGCTACCAGGGGTTGGAAGTGACGCACGAACAAGGCACACAGCAACGTGGCGATATGTAATCCATCGGAATCGGCATCGGCCAGGATACAGATTTTACCATAGCGCAGGCCTGCCAGATCATCTGAACCGGGGTCAACGCCAATAGCTACTGAAATATCGTGCACTTCCTGAGATGCCAGGATTTGGCTGGATTCTACCTCCCAGGTGTTGAGAATCTTGCCACGTAGGGGCATGATCGCCTGGTGATCACGATCACGGGCTTGCTTGGCTGATCCACCTGCCGAATCGCCTTCCACCAGGAACAGTTCACCCCGTATCGCATCCACACTGGTACAGTCAGCCAGTTTGCCTGGCAATGCTGGTCCTTGAGTAATTTTTTTGCGGGTAATTTTTTTGCGGGTGCGCAGGCGTTGCTGGGCGTGATGAATCGCCAGTTCTGCCAACTTTTCACCACTAGCAGTATGTTTATTAAGCCATAGGCTGAATGTGTCTCTAACTTGCCCGGTCACATAGGGTGCCGTTCGGCGTGAGTTCAATCGCTCCTTGGTTTGGCCAGAAAATTGCGGATCCTGCATTTTTATGGACAGTACGAAACAGCATTTGTCCCAAATATCCTCTGAAGCTAGCTTAACACCACGAGGCAGCAGTTGACGAATTTCACAAAACTCGCGCAGGGCTTCCAGTAGTCCAGTCCTCAGTCCGTTGACATGGGTGCCACCTTGTGTTGTTGGAATCAGATTCACATAGCCCTCCTGAATCAAATCACCCCCTTCAGGCAGCCATTGCACGGCCCAATCAACGGCTTCTGTTTTACTTTGATGGCTGCCAGTAAATGGAATGGTTGGCACACATGGCCAGCTTTCAGTAGCTGCTTGCAGGTAGTCTTGCAGACCAGATTCGTAGTGCCAGATTTGTGGCTCTTTAGCACTGCCAGTCAGGTCATTAAAGGTCACTGTTAAACCACCACACAGAACTGCTTTGGCTTGCAGCACGTGCCGTAGGCGCTCCAGGGAAAAGTGGGCAGAATCAAAATATTGGGGATCAGGGGTAAAGTGTACACATGTACCTGTATTGCGCTTGCTAACTGAGTTCACGACGGTCAGATTCTGCTGCTTGTCTCCATTGACAAAACCAATATGGTAGACTTGCCCATTACGGCGAATGGTGACCTCCAGCCTCTTTGATAGAGCATTGACTACGGATATGCCTACACCGTGCAAGCCACCTGAAAATTGGTAGCTTCGGTTGGAAAACTTACCTCCAGCATGCAGTCGGGTTAAGATCAATTCAACACCACTAACGCCTTCTTCAGCATGCAGATCAATCGGCATGCCACGACCATTATCAGTAACTGACAGGGATTGGTCATCATGCAGCACTACATCAATGCGGTTTGCATAGCCAGCTAGTGCCTCATCAACCGCGTTGTCGATCACTTCTTGAGCTAGATGGTTGGGCAGGCTGGTATCTGTATACATGCCCGGTCGCTTGCGTACTGGATCTAAACCACTTAATACTTCAATGGAATCGGCGGTATAGTTATCAATTGTCATGGAGTTTCTGTATCAGAGGATCGACATTTATCTGGATTAAATAGCATTGGTAAGCGTGCTAACAGGCATGCAACTGCTTGTTCAGTTTCGGCAGATACTGAATTCGCGTATATAATTGGCCCGTCGAAGTTAATTCCAACAGCCGTAATCCAGGTCCTAATTCAGGTTGCAAGGTAACTTCTTCCCATGGATTTGCAAACTGTACTGAGGTGGCGGGTGCTGATAAAAATCGTCGTCCACGCACCACACGATCCAGCACCTGATGAACATGGCCACAGAGTACTGCTTGCACCTGTGGATGCTGTTGTAGTAATCGCACCATATCAGCACCATTAGCCAACATAAGCGTATCTTTCCAGTGCTCGCGTATTGGCACTGGGTTATGGTGTAACGCAACTAATGTGGGCTGATTTTTCAGCTGTTGCAGTTGGTACTCCAGTTGTTGTAGATGGACTACAGATAAACTGCCACCACCACAGCCATCGGGCTGATGATTACTATCCAGCAGCAGTAATTGCCAGTTTCCCAGAGACTGCTGCTGCAGTTCATCAATTGGTTTGCCATAGACCGATGCCATTGTTACTTTATCATCATGATTCCCGGCCAGCCATATGTTTGCAATACCTGTGCGTTGCAGCATCTGGTGAAGTCGTTTATAGGCACTATGACTACCTTGGTGACAGAGGTCGCCGGTTAGCAGCAATAGATCTGGTCGTTCTTTTAGATTCATGATCCAGTTCAGACACTGCTGTAAGTGGGCGTCAGCATCAATGCCTCTGTAACTGATCGCCGGATCAGACTGTAAATGCAGATCAGTTAGTTGCACGATACGATGCATTAGTAGGATTCTGGAGTAATAGCTTGTGGATCTGATATCGGCACGCCATGCCCTAGGCATTGTTGTAGCCATTCGGCCAATAACCGGTTTAGCTGGGCTTTTTCATCTACGCTATAGCCATGTGGCTCAGGCAATGTATAGCGTCCTTGATATTGACCAAATCCAGTTGATTGAACTACTTCTGCCAGTTGCATGTCGTGATATAAACGCACTGCCAGAGCCAGTTTTTGGATACCGCCCAAGACCTCTGGCTGTCTTAGCTCTAAGGTGGTGGTGTAGGTGAAACGTTGAATTACGGTGATCCTCAACTCAGTTTTAGTGCTTGATTCCCCACCGAGTTGATATGCGCTTTGTTCCAGACTACCAATATCTCCCAGCAGGCGTTGCAAACGGTGATAATTGGCGGCAGCCATGGCTAGCTGTTGGCCTGGGTCTGGACAATAGCGCTGCTTTTTTTGGACGCTCTTGTAAGTTATGGTCGCTTTTGTCTGGATATTTTCAATCATGTTATCGGTCAGTATTGCCAATTATTATTCTGTAATCTTGAATAAGGTTGTAATGTAACGATCTGGTTCATACTAGTGAAACCGTTGAGTGTGAGCACTGTGATGTTGATAGTTTAGTCATATTCACGGGCCGCCTGTTGTGCTAATTGCCAAGCATTGTCAATGCAATCACCCAAAGCTACACCGTCGTGCCAGTTGCTGCGCAGATATAAACCTGAAAAACTTGCCAGACTTGCTTCGATTTGTTCCACTCTTTGTAGATGCCCCAGAGTGTATTGAGGAATGGCTTGTGGCCAAAAACTTTCTTCTACCCACAAGGGTGAGCCTATTATGCCTAGTAGGTCACTCAAATCATTGTGCACTTGTTGCTGTCTTCGGGCGGGATTCCAGGTCATGACTTCATTATTGCGGGCGCCACCTATAAAAGCTGTCAACAGGCATGTATCTTTTGGGCAACGGCCCGTAAATACACTGGAAGGAAACAGGACTCCCAGGGTTCGGCGTTGCTCACGATAGGGAATTAACGCCCCGAAGCCGTCTAGTGGGTGACTAATCTGATGACGTTTAAAAGCCATGCTAATGCTGGCTACAGCCGGATACTCCACTGCGCGTAAGTACGCTTGTGCCTGTTTTATGGTGCCATTTTGATTATCATCAATTTCACTAATCAAGCGGGCCACCTGGTTAGCCGGTACGGCAAGCACTAGACGTGATGTCTGCCATAAATGATCGCCACTGTATACTTGCCAACTGAGCTTACCTCCATAATTGATCCTGTCAACTTCAACATTGGTGTGTATTACCTTGCCAAGCTGTTGTTCCAGGGATTCTGTCAGTTGTCGCAAGCCTCGCCGAAAGCTTAACATGGCCCCTGTCAGAGCTGGGTCTCTGGATTGTTGTCGAGTTTGCTGCAACTGTACAACACCACCGCGCATCAGAGAACCATACTTGGTTTCGAGGGCATACAGTTTAGGCATTGCCGCCTGTACTGACAATTGTTTGGGATCCCCGGCATAAATGCCGCTAACAAATGGATCCACCAACCAGTCTAGGCATTGTGAGCCCAAACGACGGGTGATGAATTCAGCAATGCTTTCTTCATGGGTAGCGCGGCCAAAGCAAGGCTCTGCCAGCAGCCTTAGTTTGCCTCTTAGGTTCAACATTGGTGTAGTCAGAATACCGCCAATAGAATCAGGTAATGCTACCAACTGCCCATTTTGAGCTATATAGCGACGCTTTGCTACTGAATTAGCCATCACACATTCATCATGCAGATCAAGATCATCCAGCAGCTGTGCCATACCATGGCGGTTATGGATCCATGAGTTGGGCCCCCGCTCCAGCAGGAAACCGTTATGTTCTAAGCTCTGGATATTACCACCTACCCTGGCTGCAGCTTCCAGCAAAGTTACTTTAAAACCTTTTTGTTGCAGGAAAAAAGCACTTGCTAATCCCGAGATGCCGCCTCCTATCACTAATAGATCACGATTATCAGTCATGGCAGGTTGGCACTGGAAGTGTGTGGTCATGGAATTATCTTATTGAAGATGCAACGGTTGCAGAAACATATCTGAATTAGCTACTTATTTTAATATTTGAATTAGTGTGTCTATAATACACCTTAATTATACCATAAGTACGATGGTGGTTTAATTGATCAGACTATCGTAGGATGGCTGTTCGGTGTTATAGGGTGCGCCAAATAATCTAATAGAGCTGCTTTTTGACTAGCCAATACCTCCATTACCGTGCCCTTAAGATAGATTTGGCGCTGATGTAGAAATACAATTTGCTGTGCAATGGCTACGGCATCCTTGGGTTCGTGAGTCACGAGCATAACCGTCAGTCCTTTGGAGCGGCGCAATTGGTCCATCAACTTAAGCATATCTTGGCGCCGAGCTGGATCAAGGGCGTTGAACGGCTCGTCCAGCAACAAAATAGGCCGACGTCTGACTAAACTACGTGCTAAGGCAACTCGCTGACGCTCGCCGCCGGATAATGTCTCTGGTAGTCGTTTTCCAAACCCGGCTAAGCCCACTTGTGCTAGTGCTTCATTAACTTGCACTCGTTGTAGCTGGCTTAGTCGCAAGCCCGGATGCAGGCCCAGTCCCACGTTATCAAACACACTCAGGTGACTAAATAAATTATGTTCCTGAAATAGGCTGGTAACTGGCCTTTGTTTGGGTGTGAGATGAGTTGAATTGCACCCATTCAAAATTAGTTTGCCGTCTCTGATAGTCTCAAAACCAGCTATCAGGTTGAGTAGAGTAGATTTGCCAGTGCCACTGGCACCCATCACGGCAATACACTGTCCTGCTGGCAACTGCAATTCAAAATGAAACTGTTGGTCACCGATGCAACAGACCACGCCTTGCAGATCAATCATGCTTTCCCCTCAAACCTAGTTCCAACACTATAAATAGGCCCAGACACAGACCCAATAGCACTAGGGCTGTGACACTGGCTGCTTCACCCTGATAACTGCCCAACCGCTGGTACATCAAGAGTGGGAGAGTGGATACATCCGGGGTGCCAAATAAAGCAATTACCCCTAAATCACCTGCTGACATTGCCGCTGTCAATGCCAGGCTGAATGCCAGGGGGTGTCGTAAACGAGGCCATTCCAGTAAACGGAACCGGTGCCACCCAGCTAATCCCAGACTACTACACAAACGATCATACTGATGTGCCAGTTGTAAATAAGGTGCTGATAGTATGTGCAGTGCGAAAGGCAGTCCCATCAAGGTGTTGACTAGGACCACCAGATATAGACTCAGGGCAAATACATCAGTCCAGCTGCGTAGTGCCAAGAACAGCCCAGCGCCTAATACCAGTGGCGGGAATGCCAAAATCACTGAGCCACTCCACTCTAGGGCAGTTGCTGCCCTATGCCAACCTAGGCGCAGTTGTAGATGACGCCGTGCCAGTAACAGTCCCATGGCCAGTATGACTGTCAATAAGGCGCTGTTCAGTGCTATCCACAGACTGTTGCCAGCCGCATACCACAGACGCCTATCATCCAACACAACGTGCCAGTAGTCATTGCTACCATTTACCACAATGGCCAATAATGGTAATAGTACTAAAAGCACTGCCAGGAACAGCATCCAGCCATCGAATATACGTCCAGCCACGCTGTGTAAGTCAGGTCGTTGGCAGCGTTGTTGGGTGCTGGGACACAATTGTAGTGGTCGCCCTAAGCGTAGCCCCACCCAGAGTATAAGACCGCAGCATACTAGTTGCAGCAGGCTAAGCAGGACAGCTTGATCTAAGTCAAACGCAAATCTTAGTGCCTGGTAAATTGCTACCTCTAGGGTAGTGGCTTGGGGGCCGCCGCCCAAAGTCATAACAATTGCAAAACTGGTAAAGCAGAGCGCAAAAATTAGCCCTGTCAGGGGCAGCAATACAGTACGTAAGTGGGGCCATTCAATGTGCTTCCAGATGTCCTTGGATGACAGACCTAATTGGCTGGCCAGACGCCAAGTTTCAGGCGCTATTGTTTCTAACCGTTGCAACACAATGCGTGCCGCCAGCGGCATATTAAAAAAGACATGCGCTAACAGAATACCTCCCAAACCATAAAGATAATGATAACCACTGCCATTCAAGGAGATCATCAACTGGTTGATCCAGCCTTGATGACCATGCAGCAAGATCATTCCATGTACGGCAACCAGAGTAGGCACTACCAGTGCCAGGCTAAAGCAACGTAACAACAGGCTCCGCCCAGCAAAGTGCTGACGTCGGGCTAAAGCCCGGGCAATGGGTATAGCTAGCAGTAGACTTAGCAGTGTTGAAATGCTAGCTTGTAGCCAGGAAAACCACACTACGCGCCAAATATAAACATCCGTCAGATTGCGAAACATCAACGTTTGACTGTGCCAGAGCAGTGTGCCTAAAGCTACTATTATTGGCACTAGCACCACGGTCAGGCTCGCCAGACTCAACAGCCACCACCCATGACTGGCAAGTCCAATTCTAATGCTAAATGCCATCCAGAATTTCTGGATGTTGTTGCCTATATAAATTCTGTATAGGCTTAGCATGGAATGATCATCAGTGACTCATGGCTTCCAGCCATTCGGCTACCCACTTCTGGCGCTGGTGTGCCACCTCATTCTGATCCAGTTGCAGCACCTTAGCAGGCTTGATTAACTGGTCAAATTCTGCTGGTAGCGCATCGCCTAGGTCAATCACTGGATACATCATATTAGTCAATGGTACCGCTTGCTGGAATTGTGGTGATACCATAAATTCCAGAAACTGGTGGGCCAGATCTGGGTTAGGTGCATCTTTGAGTACAGCGGCTACTTCAACCTGTAAGTAGTGGCCTTCGTCAAACGCTATAGCCTGATATTGATGGTTATTTTCGATAGCCATATGATAGGCTGGTGAGGTGCTGTAACTGAGTACCATCGGCGCTTCTCCGGCCATAAATAGGGAAAAATATGCTTCACTCCAATTCTTCGTAGTGGCAAGGATATTATTGGATAACTGTGTCCATGCAGCACCTGCTTGGTTGCCATAGACACTCTTCATCCACAATATCAGACCCAGGCCTGGTGTACTGGTTCGTGGATCTTGGATAATTACCTTCAGATCATTATTGGCTGCCACCAGCTCTTGCAGGCTACGAGGTGGGTTGGGCAGCTGTTCCGTATTATACACAAACGCAAAATAACCATAGTCAAAAGGTACGAAAACTGGATCATTCCAGGTTATTGGTAGGGTTAGGGTTGAGGTATCCAATTGGTGCGTGGCTAACATTCCAGTTGCTTTAGCGGCTGCAATCAGATTCATGTCCAAACCAAGTACCAGATCAGCTTGGCTATAGTGCCCTTCCAGCCTAACACGGTTGAGAATGCCAACAGATGTGTCCATGGAAACAAACTTTAGGCTACAATTACACCTTTGTTCAAACAGTGGTGTAATTACAGGCGCCATACCCCAATCTGAAGTAAAGGCGTCGTAAGTATACACAGTGAGCGTGCGTTGCTCTGCTTGTGCCGGTATGGCGAATGCCAGTGTGGCCACTAGTACAGTGCTTAGCAGTCGTAAAAGCCTGTTCATGTAATTTTCCTGATCTAAAGAGTTAAACTTAAATATCTTTGGTTATCTTTTGATGCAGCATTGTGATGATAAACTATAGTTGAAGCGACACGGTGATCAGTGTGCCAACTGACGCTGAGGCACTTGTAATTTATCTTGGGAGTATAAAACCCGCGTGGGGGTTATGCAATAGTCCAAATCTGCGCTAATTACTGGCTGGCTGGGCGTGAGACTGAATGGTTAGTTGGAAACAGGGCAGGATTTAATTTTTATTGCATCTACAGATTAGGTCATCCCGGCACACCCTAGACATTTTGGATTGCGCGGTAAAGCAAAACTACGCCATTGCATGGCCTTACCATCCAATAATAGTAAACGACCGATAAGAGGTTCCCCTACCTCTGTTAGTAACTTCACAGCCTCCAGGGCCTGGGTGCTCCCGATGATACCTACCAGAGGCCCAATGACGCCATTATCAGTACAAGTGAAGCTCACTTCTCTTATTGTACCATAAAGGCACTGGTAGCAAGGTGACTCTGGTTGGCGTGGATCAAATACGGTGACGTGGCCTTCAAAGCGAACAGCTGCTCCAGAGACCCAGGGTTTACGTTCTTTGATACAGGCTTTATTAAGGGCAACACGGGTAGTGATGTTGTCGCTACAGTCCATCACTAAATCAGCTTGTTTGACTTGCTGATATAATAAATCGCCTTCCAGCCGGCAAACTATACTGCTAACTTTGGTATCGCTGTTAATACGTTTGATTGCTGTGGCAGCTGAAATCGCCTTGGGGGTATCCACTGCAGCTTCTGTGTGTGCTATCTGGCGTTGCAGATTGGTCTTGTCAACCTGGTCATCATCCACCAGTACCAACTCACCGATCCCGGCAGCTGCCAGATACAAAGCTACGGGACAGCCTAATCCGCCTAGACCAACTATCAGTATCCGGGTTTTCAGCAGGCTAGCTTGTCCGATATAGTCGAATTCAGGCAGCATAATCTGTCTGCTATAGCGTAATAAGTGTTGATCCTGCAAGAAGTTATTCTCCTACAATCGGTTTCTGGCCCACAGTGACTCGTTCATGCCCCGCCAGATCTCGGTGACTGACGACCTGTCGGTAACCCAGTTGCTGCAGGAGCTCGCGACTCCCTTCACCTTGCTGAAATCCATGCTCAAAGGCTAGCCAGCCTTCATTGTTCAGTATTTGACTTGCTTGACGAGCGATGGTGTTGATTGCTGCCATGCCTTGTGATCCAGCAATCAGGGCACTGGTTGGTTCAAAGCGTACATCACCTTGTTGTAAGTGTGGATCTTGTGGGTCAAGGTAAGGTGGATTACTGACCAACAGGTTAACGCCCGGTTGCAGGCCAGCACACCAATTGCCTTGTTTAAAGCAAACCTGTAACTGGTTCCGATTGCCATTACGTTGTGCTAGTTCTACCACTGAGGCAATTTGTTCAATGCCCTCTATTTGCCAGCCCGGTCGTTCTTTAGCTAGTGCTAAAGCGATCGCGCCGGTGCCAGTGCCTAAATCTACCACCCGAGCTGAGGTTGAATCGACCAGGGTAAGCGCTATTTCGACCAGTAACTCCGTTTCTGGTCGTGGTATTAGAGTGTCTGGTGTTACTTCTAACTGCAGATCCCAAAACCCTTGCTGACCAGTAATATAGGCTATTGGTTCACCTTTTTGGCGTCGTTTTAGCAAGTTCATATATGCTACTTGCGCACTCATTTCCAGACGGCGTTCAGGCCAGGTATGTAAAGCTGTGCGCTCACATTCTAGCACCTGCATCAGCAATCTTTCGGCATCAATGGCGGGGCTGTCCGATGCAAATAACTGTTGGTGGCCTTGTTGTAAAGCAGCAGCTATGGTCATGGTTGTGGTAAGCATTAAAGTGCGTTGTAGCGACTCAACTCTGCCAGTTGTCCGGCCTGGTACTCATTGATCAGTGGTTCCAATATACAATTGATATCGCCTACCATAATTTCTGGCAGTCGATACAGTGTCAGGCTGATACGATGATCTGTAACTCGGCCCTGTGGATAATTATAAGTACGGATACGTTCTGAGCGGTCACCACTACCCACTAGGCTCTTACGGGTATCAGCCCGTTCAGCAGCCTGTTTTTCTTGCGCGCTAGATACCAGTTTACTGGCCAGCAGAGACATGGCCTTGGCTTTGTTTTTATGTTGTGAACGTTCGTCTTGACATTCAACCACTAAACCAGTCGACAGGTGCGTAATGCGAATAGCCGAATCAGTTTTATTGACATGTTGACCCCCGGCACCGGAGGCTCGAAAGGTATCAATCCGCAGGTCAGTCTTGTGGATATCTACGTCTGATATTGCATCCAGTTCTGGCATTACAGCTACCGTGCATGCTGAGGTATGGATACGTCCCTGGGATTCGGTTTCAGGCACCCGTTGTACTCTATGTACACCAGATTCGAATTTAAGCCGGGAATAGACGTCCTTTCCCACTATCCGGGAGATAATTTCTTTATAACCACCATGTTCACCTAAGCTGGTGCTGATCATTTCCACCCGCCAACCCATAGCTTCAGCATAACGTGAATACATGCGATACAGATCACCAGCAAAAATAGCAGCTTCATCTCCTCCGGTCCCGGCACGAATCTCTATAAAGGTATTATGACTATCATTGGGATCTTTGGGTAATAGCAATTTTTGTAATTGCAGTGACAATTGTTCAAAACGCTCACGGCAGGTCTCTATTTCTTCAGCAGCCAAGGCACGAATGTCTGCATCGTTTTCCACCAGTAATAGTTCGGTATCAGCGATATCTTGTTCTAACTGGCGATATCCACGGTAAACTTTAACGGTGTCTTCAAGTTCAGAGTATTCCCTTGAGTAAGCGCGAAACTTGTTTTGGTCAGTAATAGTTTCAGCGTCACCTAATAAAGCTTCCAGTTCCTGGTAACGATCTTGTAACTGATCCAGTTTAGCCAATATAGATGGATTCATGGGACTAAGTCTTCAAGTTCAAATATTTGTTGTATCAGCCGCAAGTTTTCCAACTCTTCATCCACACAGCTTTTTCTCAGTTGTACGGTCGGCAGATGGATGATTTTATTGGTTAAATTACGACCCAGCATTTGTAATAACTTAGCTGCATCTTCGCCTTGGTTAAGTCGATGCATGCTATTAGCTACTTCAGTATCCCGCAATCTTTCCATTTTGCTACGATAAGCTCTGATTAGGTCAACTGCATTCAAGGCTCGGAGGCTAGATAAGAAAGTGTCTACCTGATTATTAACGATTAATTCAGCTGCATCTGCCGCTTGCTTGCGTGCCTTGATATTGTTATCAACAACATCCTTCAAATCATCTACTGTATACAGATATACGTTTTCTAAATCATTAACCTCTGCTTCGATATCGCGAGGCACTGCGATATCGACCATTAACATAGGTTGATGGCGACGTTGGCGCAGAGCACGTTCTACTAATCCCTTACCTAAGATAGGCAGTTGGCTAGCTGTGGATGAAATAACGATGTCAACCTTTGGCAGTTGATCTGGAATTTGTGCTAATAACACACAGGTGGCATCAATCTTGAACGCCAGTTCTTGGGCTCGATTTAGGGTTCGATTGGCCACGATAATCTGCTTGAGTCCAGCTTCGTGTAGGTGGCGTCCGACCAGCTCTATGGTTTTGCCTGCACCTATCAGCAAGGCTTTCTGCTGTCCCAGATCAGTAAAAATCTGTCGTGCCATACGCACTGCTGCGAAGGCCACGGATACAGGATTTGCACCAATGTTAGTTGTGTTGCGTATCTGCTTGGCAGCATTAAATGTATGCTGGAATAGGCGCGTCAGCTGACCTGATACCGTCATGTGCTGTTGACTTTGTGCATATGCTAATTTCAGTTGTCCCAAGATTTGTGCTTCACCTAGTACCATCGAGTCTAGTCCGCTACCAACGCGTATGGCATGTCTTACGGCATGCTCTTGCTGGTAACAGTAGCCATGCTGTTGCAGTAATGTTACTGCTGATAACTGGTGAAATTTGGTTAGCCATTGTGCTGTGATAAATGCTGGATCAGGATTGCCTGCAGCGTCATCAGGTATAAAACCATACACTTCCATGCGGTTGCAGGTGGACAAAATTACTGCCTCAGCAATTGCGGTTTCAGCAATCAGCCCACGTAAGGCTTGTGCAGTTTGCTGCGGAGCAAGTGTTACTTGCTCGCGTACAGCTACTGATGCAGTTGTATGGTTGATGCCAAATACAAAAAGAGTCATGAGAACAAAACAAAATAGCTCGTCAATTGAGCTGGCGATAAATGCTTGCCAAAGATCAAATTTATTTATAATAGAAAATATTATACCCTGAATCGATCCATTACACTCAATCTTAAAAAAAGATCATCGTTATAACTTGGCAGTACTCATTGTTTGCGTTTTTAATAAGGGTTTTATGAAGATAGTTATCAACACGCTTTTTGCAGCAATGAGTGACAAATAATGGGTTGTTAAACCATAGCTTTGAGTTTGTAACTTTACACTGTAAGATTCAGTGTAGTTTGTTACAGTGGCAGTTGCCTCTGGCCAGAATCGAAATGATCAGTTACAGTGTTTAATGCGGTGTAAATAATATATAGCAACATTTTATAGTATATGAATTAAACAGCAAAAAGGACCAATGGTCTTTAACATGTCTCAATTGCAGCTCGCGCTATGGATCAGGATACTGTCGACAGAAATGCCCTAACCAAACGACTGGCAACCATAGGTGCAGTCTGTCTTGGTATTGCTGACAAGTCAGTCAGTCTGTTTGTATTTGTGCTTTTGGTGGCATCTGGCCTCATGGTCACTCAGGCTAATGCGGACCCTAAATTAGCGACACCTCCTCCTATTCCAGTGGTGGTTCAGCCGTTTCCTGATGGCACCTTACTGCCACTATTGCAGGGTGAGCTCGCGTTACGCCGCAAGCTTCCCAATGTGGCTGCTCGCCAACTAATCTATGCGGCCCGGTTAACCCGGAGTGTTGATGTTGCAAGGCGTGCTGCTTATGTAGCCCAGTTATCCCGGGACGCTCGTTTAATGAGCGATAGTGGTGAGTTTTGGGTTGGTTTGGCTCCCACTAACCCTGTGGCTTATCAATACTTGGCTCTAGCCTTGGCGCGGCAAGGGAAGTTCAAGGCAGCGCTCAATGCTTTACAGCAGGAATTAGAGTATGGTGGTGGGGCTGGGCTGGTTGCAGTGGCTGAGACTAGCTTGAATGCTGATCAGGCTCAGCAGGACAAATTGATCACTGCATACCATAGCTTGCTTGGCAGATATTCCCATCGCTCGGAGATTGCGTATGGCCTAGCCTTAATCTACTATGCACAGAATAACCTGAATGCGGCCCAAATGGCCATAAGCCAGGCATTGGCTACCACTGCCGGTTACCGTCCAGCTCAGTTATTGCAGGTAAAACTACTGCGCCAACAACAACGCACGCAAGAAGCTCTAACCTTTCTGAAGCATCAGCTACAATCGTTGCAGCAGGCATCGCCTGGATTGCTTGTGCCCTATGGGCAATTGCTGGTTCAAGCGGGCCAATTGGAACTGGCTCTCGAAGTTTTTCAGCGACTGCTCATTGATCATCCCAATGATACCAACTCACATTACATGGCTGGTGTGATTAGTCTGAAATTGAATATGCCCCATGAGGCGCTCGAATATTTTGCTACGGTATTACGTCATGGTTATGATGATTCTAACCTCCACTATTTCATGGGCCGCAGCTTTTTGTTGCTAAATCAGACCCAAATCGCTAGGCAGCATTTCCTTAGGGTGGATATTGGTGCAAGGTTCATGGACAGTCAACGGGAACTATTGCAGTTGTACTTGCAAGATAATGCTGATGGCAATGTTACTGCATTCTTTGCCCAGCGCCGATTGGCGTTATCTCAAGCTAGTGCGGAACTGTATTATCTTGAGGCTGATATTAATCTGGGTCAGAAGAATATCATTGCTGCTACTATGGTTTATAATGCTGGGCTAAATAATCATCCGGATGATATTGCATTACTTTATGGTCGAGCAATGTTGGCTGCGCGTACAGATAAACTGCAGCAATTGGAAATCGATTTACGTCGTATTATCAAGCTGCAACCTGATCATGCAGTTGCGCTCAATGCATTGGGTTACACTTTGGCCGAACGTACTGACCGCCTGCAGGAAGCCCGGCAACTGATCTTAAAAGCCTACCAAATCAACCCATCAGATCCAGCTACTATTGATAGTTTAGGCTGGTTACATTACAAACAAGGTGACTATCAACAGGCTCTGGTTTATCTACAGCAAGCTTTTGACAGTAATCCAGATGCTGAAATTACCGCCCATCTAGGTGTTGTGCGCTGGGCTTTGGGTGATGCGCGCGGTGCTTACGCGGCATGGAACCAGATCTTGCAACAGGATCCAGAAAATATATTTATTCAACAAGCAATTACTGATGCCTGGCGGCAATTTCCTAATGACTAGCCAGTCCCGTTTTTGGTTTTTATTACTGATCGGTTTGGTTGCTGGTTGCAGCAACCAAACCGTTGTCACACACAACTTAAGTGCTCCTCAGTTACACAGTAAACTGCAACAGATACAGCAATGGGATGTTCAGGGAAAGCTTGCTATCTATACTAATAACAATAGCTACAGTGGCTTATTAAGCTGGCGTCAGCGACTCAACTCATTTGATTTGCTGCTCAGCAACCCTTTTGGTAGTCACAAATTACATATTGTTGGGAGTGATGGCCTGATAACAGCCACCGACAACCAGGGTCAGATTAGTGATACTAGTGCGACACGCCTATTTGAACAACAGTTTGGCTGGTCCTTTCCCTTAGACTATTTGACTTATTGGGTAACTGGTTTGCCTGGGCCAGATAGCCACGCTGTAGTGGATTATAACCAACAGAGACAGATTACCCGCATTATGCAGGCTGGTTGGGTCGTGGATTACAAACAGTTACGACCAGTAGATGGTCTACTCATGCCTTACAAGATCCAAATTACTGGATCTAATATACGCTTAGTCCTGATATTAAAAAATTGGCATAATCTAGTACCATTATCCAGTTGAAAAAGCACCATAATCTCTGCCTAAAACAAAGTCCTATTTAGTTGACATTAGTGTGCCTTTAAGCCAGAATACGCGCCTTTTGTAAGTACTATCGCTAGTTTGAATCATAAATTCAACAAGCCAGCCTCTGAGCGGTAAAGTGCGAAATCTTGACTTCAATACCTTGTAACCAAGCTACCCTATTGGGTATCAACAAGGATGCAAATAGTAGCTTGTAAGAGGTCCCGTCAGTAACACCAAATTAAGGGGATCAGTGTGTTAAAACTTAAGGTATTTACCGGTAACGCCAACCCGGAATTGGCTAGAAAAGTGGTCGAACAACTTGGCGTTCCATTAGGTAAAGCTACCGTTAGCAAGTTTAGTGATGGTGAAAGTGCCATAGAACTTGATGAGGATGTGCGGGGTAAGGATGTATTTATTATTCAGCCAACCTGTGCGCCCACCAATGATCATCTGATGGAACTGATCCTGATGGCGGATGCAATGCGTCGTGCTTCAGCTAGTCGAGTCACTGCAGTTGTGCCATACTTCGGTTATGCCCGGCAAGATCGTCGGCCACGTTCAGCTCGTGTTCCCATCAGCGCTAAAGTAGTTGCGTCCATGATGGCCCGTAGCGGTATTGATCGCGTCCTAACAGTTGACTTACACGCTGAGCAGATTCAGGGCTTTTTCGATATACCGGTTGACAATGTGTTTGGCTCGCTGGTGTTACTAGACGAAATCAGTGCCCAAAGCTATGACAAGCCGCTAATTGTATCCCCGGATGTGGGTGGTGTAATCATGGCACGAGCTGTCGCTAAACAGTTAAATACAGATCTGGCAATTATTGATAAACGAAGGGAAAAAGCCAACGAATCCCAGGTGATGCACATTATTGGTGATGTAGTTGACCGTACCTGTATCCTGGTGGATGATATGTGTGACACTGCCGGAACCTTGTGTAAGGCTGCTGATGCCCTTAAGTCCAGTGGTGCGATTAAGGTGGTTGCCTATGTTACCCATGCAGTTCTATCTGGTCCAGCCCTTGACAATATCAATAATTCTTCGCTCGACGAACTTGTGGTTACAGATACGATCCCATTATCGCCTGTAGGTAATGCTTCCAGTCGAATACGCCAGTTGACTTTGGCTGATTTATTAGCAGAATCTGTACGCCGCGTCTGCAATGAAGAATCCATCAGTGCCATGTTTCGCGCATAGTGCGTTCTTGGCATTGACCATGCCGCCTCTGATGAGGCAATCAACAACCTTAGTAGCACTGGTCGCGAGTGTTACTGACAGTAAACGGAGAGACCCATGTCAATCACATTAAATGCCCAAAAGCGTAGCGATACAGGGAAAGGTGCGAGCCGCCGCCTGCGTCGTGAAGCAGGCCGGGTGCCTGCTATACTGTTTGGTGATGCCAGCAATAAAAAGCCGCAACCATTGACACTAGAGCATAAAGACCTGCTTAAAGTTAGTGAAACACTAACCTTTTTTTCTACCATACTGAATCTTAATATTGATGGTGATTCAGAACCAGTCATTGTTAAGGATATACAGCGTCATCCAGCTAAACAAGAGATTTTGCACGTTGATTTTATGCGTGTTGTTGATACCAATCTGATCCGTGTTCTTGTGCCTATAAAGTTCCTTAATGAAGGTAGTTGTCCAGCAGTAAAAACGGGTGGTGGACGTATTTCTCACCAACAAACTGAAGTGGCAATCACCTGCTTGCCAGTAGATTTGCCAGAATATGTCCATGTAGACATGATGGACGTCCCGGTTGGTGGCATAGTACACTTGTCTGATATCAAACTTCCTAAGGGTGCGCACATTCGTGCACTAAATCTGGGTGGCGACTATGACCAGGCTGTTGCGACTATTACAGCTAAGCGAGGCAGCTAGATAATTTGTAGCCCCCATATTTTAGGCAACACC
>Ga0233444_10000941_pt1 | contig 34830 bp, 43 predicted proteins | sample SI_124_October20_6_FD_182792 | JGI IMG/M metagenome (GOLD analysis project Ga0233444, IMG submission 182792) | Seawater microbial communities from Saanich Inlet, British Columbia, Canada - SI_124_October2016_10_MG | ecosystem: Environmental > Aquatic > Marine > Inlet | place: Canada: British... | reverse complement strand
GCTTAAAGCTATCATTTTTTTTCCTTTTGAACTCGAGTTAGCCCAGAAATATGATATTCCATAAACAGCAGCTATAAATGCTGCTATGGTAAGAATAAATTTAATCATTATTTTTGAAATTATACGTATTGACATCTAAAATCATTCAATATATTACTAACGATAATTAATGGTTATCAATAGTAATATAATTATATGAGTGAGATAATAACAGATATTAAAGTTTTAAAAGAAGAAACTTTAAAAAATTTACAAAGCTCGAAATCCAAAAATACTGTTAGAGCATATAAATCTGACTTTGAAGATTTTGGATTATTTTGTGTAAAAAATAATTTTCAAAATCTGCCAACAGAACCAAAAGTAGTTTCTTTATATTTAACACATCTATCAACTAAAGAAATAAAGATTAGCACGATAAAAAGAAGATTAGTATCAATTGGAGTTATTCATAAAATGAAAGGACATTACTTAGACACAAAACATCCAGTAATAATTGAGAATTTAATGGGTATTAAAAGAAGAAAAGGAACGATGCAAAAAGGTAAAAAACCTTTATTAATCAATGAGTTAAAACATATAATTGATGTAATTAATCAATCAAATGACCCAGAATTAAAAAAGTTAAGAAATAAAGCGTTGTTATTACTTGGTTTTTCAGGTGGTTTTAGAAGGAATGAATTAATCTCTTTAGATATTGAAGACATTGAATTTGTGTTTGAAGGTTTAAAAATAGTTGTTAAAAGATCTAAAACTGATCAATTTGGAGAGGGTTTTACAAAAGGAATCCCCCACTTCACTGACAGCTTGTATTGCCCTGTAGCAAATTTAAAAAGGTGGATTAATGTATCTAAAATCAAAAAAGGTGCTTTATTTACAAGATTTGCAAAAGGACCAAAATTAACAAACTTTAGGCTGACAGACCAATCAGTTTCTTTAATAATAAAAAATTATTTAAAAAAAACTAGTATTGATAGTAAAAATTACTCTGGTCATAGTTTAAGATCAGGGTTTGCAACTTCCGCAGCAGAAGCTGGTGCAGAAGAACGGAGTATTATGGCAATGACGGGCCATAAATCCACTGAGATGGTAAGAAGATATATTAAAGAAGCAAATTTATTTAAAAATAATGCGCTAAGCAAGATAAAGATTTAAATGCAAATATTAAAAAAAATATATTACATGAAATATAGTAAATCATCTTACTCCATTAGTAATGTTGATCTAATTATAAATAGAATTTTTTCTAAAATCGATAAAGGAATTTATATTGATTTAGGATGTAATCATCCAATTAAATATAATAATACTTATTTATTATATAAAAGAGGATGGAGTGGTATAAATATAGACTCAGATCAAACATCAATAGAAGCTTTTAAAAAATTTAGGAATAAAGATTTTAATATTAAAGCATTAATAAGTAGTAAAATTAAAAAGATTAAGTATTATTTTTATCATGACAGATCTACATTAAATACAGTTGATTTTAATGTAGTCAAGTCTAGAAAAGCTAAACCTAAAAAAATTATAGATGTAGAAACATCTACATTAAATGAAATTATAGATAAATCCCCTTTCAAAAATAAAAAAATAAATTTATTAAGTATCGATATAGAAAACCATGAATATGAAGCTTTAAAAAAATTCAATTTTAAAAAATATAAAATAGATATAATTGTTACAGAATGTTTAAATACAAAAGCAAAAAAAATGGAAACGCAAAACCAATCATTAAAATTTATATTAAAAAGTAAGATATATAAATTACTTACTAAAAATAACTATAAACTTATTAACTGGATAAACTCTGATTTAATATTTATTCATAAAAATTCAAAGATATGAAAATAAGACTTAAAGATTTAGAATTTTTAATTAAAAAAATAATTCCAGAAAATTATCTTTTAAAAAAAAGACTTAAAAGGGCAATAAAAAAAAATTATGAGAAAGAATTATCAATTATAGGACGTTTTGCTGATAAATCTAAAGATGCTATAGATGTAGGTGTTTATAGAGGTGTTTATTCATACAAGTTGGCACAGAATTTTAATTTAGTACATTCATTTGAGCCTAACCCCCTTTTATATCCTTATTTAAACAAAAATTTAAAAAAAATTATTAGTAATATCGACTTATATAACCTTGCGTTATCTGATGTAAATGGTGAAACAATACTTAAGCTACCACTAAGATCTAAATCGTTTTTTAAAAATAATATTGAAGAACTTTATCAGTTAGGTGCAGCTTCAATTCATCCAAATAATAAATTTGATAATTTTAAAGAGGTGAAAGTAAAAATGAAAAAATTAGATGATATTAAAATTGATAAAAAAATTGGATTTATAAAAATAGATGTTGAGGGTCACGAATTAGAAGTTATAGAAGGTGCTAAAAATACAATAATTAATGACATGCCAATATTATTAATTGAAATAGAAAAAAGACACACTAAAAAACCGGTGGAAAAAAGTATAGCTCATATAAAAAAGATTGGATATGAATGTTTTTTTTTAAAAAAAAAAGAACTAATATTAGTAGATAAATTACAAGATAAACAGCTTGAAAATAATTATTATTTCTTGCCTAAAAATTTTAAATAAGTTTTATAATTTTTTTTGTCAAACTTTTAAAAGCCTCCCTATTTATATAATTATAATTTCTGAAATGACTAGTCCATTTATGATAGGGGTATAAATCATCTATAATGTCTATTTGTTTAATTTTTTTTGATGAGGCTATGTGCGAGATCCACCCATGACATGTGATCAATAAATCCGAATTGAAAACAATATTTTCAATTTCTAAAAGACTTTGATTAGAGTATATTTGCACTCGGTCTTTATTAACTTTGTTTTTAATATATTTCAATATTGAAGAAGCTTTTTTACCAGTAGTTATAACAAGATTTTTATTTTTTGAAATTATGCTATTTATAAAATGAATTAATTCATTTTCATCTGGCTCTATATTTGTATATTTTTTAATATATTCATTATATTCCCATTTCTCATCAAAATGTAAATGTATGTAATTTTTAAATGGAATATCAACTAGATTATGATTTCTATTATCTAAAAAATTTAAACATTCTAAATCAAAATTTAACTGCATAATTATACAGGCCTTTCGAATAATGTCTAATTGTGTGTCAATTAAATTATTGATGCAGACAATTCGTTTCTTAAAATTTAAAAAATAAGAAATCAATCGAGATCTATTTTTACCGTCGTGAACAATTATTGCTTCATATTTTTCTTTTCTTAAATTAAAAAAAATTTTTAGCTTAGATATAAAATTGTTTTTTAATACAATTACATTATTTACAACTTCAAATGTTTTTATGTAATTAACATTTTTTTCAGATGCTACTACAGTAATTTTTGAATCTGGATGATTAATTTTAATAATTTTTATTAATGAAAGTGATAATAAAAAATCACCTACTCTATCTGTTCGAAATATTAAATATTCTTTCATTAACCATGCCAAAAATATCTTTTTTTACCATTAATATTCAGGGACTTATTTATAATAAATTCAGCTACTAAATTTGAATTAAAATATTTCATGTATTTATTTTTTCCGTTTTTTGCAATTGATTTTCTTAATTTTTCATCTCTTGATATTTTTAAAATCTTTTCAGATAAGTCACTTACATTTTTATAAAAAACCATTTCGTTATCTTTAAAAAAGTCTCTATATTGAGTTTTTTCATCAATTAAACAAACTAATCCATTGCCTACTATTTGTGTAATTCTATCACTGCTATAATATTTTATTGCTTTACCTCTACTTAGATTCAGTCCCATTTTGGCATTTTCAATAGTTTTAAAATAATGATCTGCCCAAATTGGCTGAACTTTGTTAACTCCATAAATATCAAATTTTATGTCTGGAGTATTTTTTTGTAAATTATTTAAGAATATAATTCTGTCATCTATTTTTCCAACTTTTAGCTTTCCTCGATGCACACCATGGCTAAGTGCAAAAAATACATCCACATTACATGATTTTTTATAGTTGTTTAATGTTTCAAATGAATCATCACTTGGGTTTGGAATGTAGTAATTATTACTATTTTTTGGAAGAAAATTTAATGCTGATGGTGAAGTTGTTAAAAATGTTCCATCCATTAATTTAATTTTATTTAATACTCTTTCTTTATTTCTCTCATAATCAGGTCCATTTTTATTCAATGGATCTAAAAACCACTGTGCAAATTTTGTATTTGGATTTTCTTCTTTTAGTTCTTGAACTTGTTCTTTTGATATTAAATCTGCATGACCAATAACAACTAAATCAGGCTTATAATTATAACAAGTTTTTTTTAATTTATCATTTAAAATTTTTGATCCTTTTATATCATTAAGCGACTTATAATATTTTTGTACATCCCTGTCACTAAATCCTAAAACACTATGACCTAAGCGAATAAAACCATTATTTATTCTTCTACCTGTATTAAAAAAAAGTCTACCATCCAACCTTTCATTAAAATTAGTAACATGTAGTATTCGTAATTTTTTTTCTTTAGCCTTAGTAAATATTATCTTATTGAAGTTTAACTTTTCAGATCTATATATATCCATTTTCTTAGCAACAAATTCATGTGTTAAATAAAAATTTTTGATTGATAGAGTTTGCAATTTTTTCCTAAGTTTAGGTTTATCAATTAATAGTTTGATAGTATTAATTAAATTTTTAGTATTTAATTCGGATATTATTTTTGCATCTGTTACTGTTTCAGGTAATCCTCCTTTATTCGTAATAACAACAGCACATCCATTAGCAGAAGCTTCTAAGCTAGTTCTTCCAAATGGTTCTTCCCATCTTGAGCAAGCGATTGTAATACTTGTTTTTTTGAAAATATTTAACACTTCGGTATGCTTTTTAAATCCCATTACAGTAGCATTTTTATGATTTAAGAAAATTTTCTCTCTTTTTTCATCGCCTATGATTAATGCTTTCCAATCAGGATATTTATTTAGAATATTTTTAATAGCTTTGGCAAATATATCATAGCCTTTAGCTCTATTTAATTTTCCAACGAAAGTTATCCATTTCTTTTTATTGTTAACGAATGAAAGCTTACCTTTTTTTGCAGATTGATAGAAAATCAATAATTTATTACTATTAATAAACTTGCTTTCTAAACCTTCTAAAAATCTTTTTTTAGACCACGAACTATTAAAAATAATTCTATAGCAAATTTTAAGTAGTGTTTTTCTTTGCTCAATAGTTTTGGAGCCATCCATAGTTAAAGGGTCGTTATGAAAAAATAGAGTAAATAATCTATTTTTAAGATTTTTATTTAAAATATGTATATAGCTGGGTCTATTGTGTACCTCTATAATCGAGGAAAAATTTCTTTTTTCCAATCTAATATATTTAAGAACATAATTTTTTGTTTGGCTTGAAAATATATTCTTTTTTAAATCAATATTTTTATATTTAACATTAAATTTACTCTTATAATCAGTATTTCCATATACAGTTGTAAATTTTTTTAATTTGCTAATTCTAGTAGTTTCATAAACAAATAAAGATACAGCACCCGGATATTCAGGAGAAAAATTTTCTTTATATGGAAGTAATATTGAAATTTTCATTTTTAATTTTATTTCTTAAGATTCGATTATTCTTTATATAATATTCTCGAGAAATTGCTTCACTTTTTGATTTATATTTTTCCTTGTAAATTAATACCCATTTTCTACCTTTGGTAAATTTAGCTCCTTTACCAGAATTATGTAAATCAATTCTTTTTTTTAAATTATTCGTATAACCTACATACGTGACAGATTTCACACTCTTAGATTTGAGCATGTAAACATAAAAAATCATATTTTTTTTAAAAGAGATTTATTATCTAATTTGTTTAACACTGTATTTAGATATTATTTTCTATCATTAGTAACTAATTCCAAAGTGTGTGTATTTGATATTTAAATAGTCTTTAATAGCCATAGAACCGCCTTCCCGTCCATATCCTGTCTGTTTTATACCTCCAAATGGAGCTTCAGCAACGGCTACTACCGCCGTATTTACAGCGACTGTCCCAGTTTCAATTCGTTCTGATGCCCTATTAGCTGTTTCTAAATTATTTGTATAAATATAACTGGCTAAACCTAAGTCATTGTTATTTGCTCTCTCTATTACTTCATCAAAATCTCTAAAAGTTAGAAGAGGGATTATTGGTCCGAACGGTTCTTCTTTCATTATTGTAAAATTATCTTTTATATTGTCAAAAACGGTTGGTTCATAAAAATAACCTTTATTAAAATCTGGTGGTCTCTGTCCACCACACAATACCGTGGCACCTTCTTTTTTAGTTTTTTCTACTAACAATTCTAGTTCATCTAACCTCTTTTTTGTCGTTAGAGGTCCTAGATTTGTATCATTGTTTAAACCATTACCTATTATCAATTTTTTAGTTTTTTCTACAATTTGTTTTGTAAATTCATCTTTTTTATTTTCATGTATATAAAAACGATTTGGAGAAATACATACTTGTCCATTATTTCTAAATTTAGCAGCAATAGCCATGTCTGTAACTTTATTTATATCTACATCATCAAAAACAATAAAAGGAGAATGACCACTAAGTTCCATTGTAACTCTTTGAACTTTATCTGCAGCTTGTTTTAGAATTAATTTACCTACTCTAGTCGAACCGGTAATAGAAATCTTTTTAATAACATCTGAAGAAATTAATTCAGATGCAATTGTTGCTGGATCACCGGATAATAAACTTATAACACCTGGTGGAACACCAGCTTCATTGCATATATTAATTAACTCCATCACACAGCCAGGAGTTATAACATCAGGTTTAACTATTACTGAACAACCAGCAGCTAATGCAGTAGAAATTTTTCGTGAAGCTAAAATAATTGGAAAGTTCCATGGAATTAAAGCGGCAACAACTCCGACTGGTTGGTAATAAACATGAATTCGAGTATTTGGAAATCTGCTTTGATTAATTTCTCCATATATTCTTTTAGTTTCTTCTGAGTTCCATTCAAATATATCTGCAGCACCATTAATTTCACCAGGTCCTTCTGATAAAGGTTTACCAACTTCCATAGTCATCCACTTGGATAAAATATCAACTTTTTTTCTAATTAATTCTGAAATTTTTCTAAGAACTTTAGCTCTTTCCCATGGAGATGTGTTTTTCCAAATTTCTAAACCAATTTCAGCAGATTTTAAAGCTGCATGAACATCTTTTTTATTTGCTTTAGAAGCTTTACCGATTATCTCTTCGGTTGCTGGATTAATAACATCGTAAGTTTCACCACTTAAAGATTTTTGCCACTTACCATTTATAAATTGTCCAAAATTTTCGTACATATTTTAATTCTTGGCGGTCCCAAGGGGAATCGAACCCCTCTTTGTTGGATGAAAACCAACTGTCCTAACCGATAGACGATGGGACCTTATTTTTGAGTGTCTTATTAACAGAAATATCGTCGATAATAAACTCTACATTTGATTGCCCTTTCCACTCATTTAAGGATAATTTTCCTGCAATATTAAATATCTTATTATTTTTTTTAATTAAATATGCCCCCAAACCATTTTCTAAGGCATTAAATGATATTGTTTTTATAGAAGCGCCATCTTTACCTATTAAAACAGATTTAATGTGTTTTTCTCCAACTATTTTTCCATTAATTGTTTTTAAATCTTCAATAATAAATTTTGGTTCTGGATTACCAGAACCGAATGGAGCTAAAGTGTTTATCTTATTATAAAAATCTAAATTTAAAGCTGATGGCGATATTATACTATCTAATAATAATGGTTTTTTACTCGTTAAATCTTCATTAATATTTTTAAATTTTCTAAAGATAAATTTTTTAAACTTTTCAATATTTTCAACAAAAATTGAAAATCCACCAGCCATCTTATGTCCACCACCTTTTAGTAGGATTTTTTCTTGTGTAGCCGCAATTATTAATGATCCTATATCAAATCCAACAATTGATCTAGCTGAGGCTTTACCTATATTATCTTCAATGGAAATTATTATTACAGGTTTATTAAATTTATCTTTTAATCTTGCGGCAACTATCCCAATAACTCCTTCGTGCCAATTTTTACCACTTAAAACTAATACTGGATCATTTGAATAATCTTTGGTTTCGTTAAGAATTTTTTGCAAAAGATCCTTTTCAAGTAATTGTCTTTCTTTATTAAACTGATCTAATTCTGATGCTAATTTAAAAGCTTCTTTTGGATCTGAATTCAATAATAAATTAGCTCCGTGAGAACATTTACCGACTCTACCACCAGCATTAATTCTAGGCCCTAACATATATCCTAAATGATAAATAGATGGTTTGGTTTCTATTTTACAAATATCTAACAAAGTTTTTAGTCCTAAATTTCTTTTTGATTTTATTACTTTTAATCCTTGTTTAACTATCGCTCTATTTAATCCAACTAAAGGAACAACATCACAAACTGTACCTAATGAAACTAAATCGAGATAATTTATTAAATTTGGTTCATTAATTTTGTTATTTATAAACCAATTATTAGTTCTTAGCTCACGATTTAGTGAAACAAGAAACATGAAAGAAACTCCTGCTGCACATAGATATTGAAGATTCGACTCATCGTCAAACCTATTTGGATTTACTATTGAATATGCATTAGGCAATTTAACTTCTGACTGATGATGATCTAATACAATAACATCAATGTTTCTTTTTTTTGCATAATCAATAGCTTCAAAAGAAAGAGTTCCACAATCAACAGTAAAAATTAATTTAGTTCCGTTGTCAATTAACTCCTCAAAACTCTTTACTGACGGACCATAACCTTCGTTTTTTCGATCAGGTATATAAATTTCATATTCCATCTTTAATTTAGAAAAAAAATTTCCTAATAAAGCAGTTGATGTTGCTCCATCAACATCATAATCACCGAAAATTCCAATTTTTTCTTTATCTTTTATGGCAGTAATAGTTCTTAAAGTGGATTTTTTCATATCTATTAAGTTATTTGGATTAGGTAAAAAATTTTTAATAGAAGGATTTAAAAATGACTTTATATGATCTTTTTTAATTTTTCTTATAGATAAGAGTTTAGATGTAATTTCATCCAAAAAGAAATTAGTCTTAATATATGATATTTCTTCTTCGTTAAATTTTTTTAAAATCCAGTTCTTACCGCTTATTGAAATTGAATTCATTTATTATAAGTATTCGTAATATTTTTTATCAAATTCTGGCTTTTATGAAGAACAAAAGTGTTAACTTCAAATGCATTACCTAAATCTTTCACTCCTTTTGCTAAATCTCCTGTAGTTACACCACTAGCGCAAAAAATAACATCTCCTTTAACCATTTCCTCAATATTATATTTTTTATTAAAATTTGTTATTCCCAGCTTTCTTGCTCTGATTTTTTCTTCTTTATCCAATATTAAACGACCTTGAATTTGACCTCCGTAACAAGATAGTGCAGCAGCTACTATTACACCTTCAGGACCACCACCTGTGCTATAATAAATATCGTTAGCAGGGTTTTCTCCTATAACACTTAATGCACCGGCTATATCTCCATCAGTAATAAAGTTTATTTTAACATTCAGCTTTGTAAGCTCTTTTATTATATGATTGTGTCTTTCTCTTTTAAGTACGCAAGCATTTAAATCAGACACTTTCATTTTTTTAGCATTTGCTAATAAATTTATATTTTGTTCTACACTATTATCCAAATCTAGAAGATTTTTTGGTAAATTAGTGCCGATCGCAATTTTTTCCATATATGTATCTGGAGCTGATAATAATCCACCTTTTTCTGATATTGCTAGAACTGAAAAGGCGTTAGGTTGATCATTAGCTGTGAATTTTGTTCCTTCTAAAGGATCGACAGCTATATCAAATTTAGGTCCACTTAAAGTTCCAAGTTTTTCACCAATATATAACATTGGAGCCTCATCCATTTCACCTTCTCCAATTACTACCGTTCCCTCCATGTTTATTTTATTCAATTCTCTTCTCATAGGATCAACAGCTCCTTTATCAGCAGCAATTTTGTCATTTTTTCCTACGAACTTAGATGCACCTATAGCAGCGTTCTCTGTTGCCTTTATAAAAAAATCTAAGAATTTAGGATTTATTGCCATTAATTATCATCAATACGAATTAGTTTTGGTTTTCTTTTAATATAATTTTTTTTTGTAATTTCTTTTATAATTTTGTTTAAAAACTTATCTTTGGATTTATGGGTAATAATTACAATAGAAGATGATTTTTTATTGTGATTAGGATCTTGGACCAATCTTTTTATCGATACTTTATTTTTAGAAAAAGCGTTTGTTATATTAGATAATACACCTGGTTTATCTAAAACTTCAAAGCGTATATAAGCTGAGAAAAATCTTTCATTAATATTGTGAAATTTTAGTGTTTTTCTTTCATCATTTGATAGTGAAAAAGGAAATTTTATATTACCTCTTAAAATTGATGAAATATCTGAAACTAAAGCAGATGTAGTAGCAGATGATCCTGCGCCCTCCCCCTGAATTATACTTTGACCCATAGGTTTACCGTCTATTATCACAGCATTTAGCACGCCATCTATACTACCAATATATGAACTTTTCTTAACCAAAGTTGGGTGAACCCGTTGGTAAATAATGTTATTTAAAATTTCTGCGTACCCTAATAATTTGATTTTATAACCAAGCTTATTAGAGTTATCGATATCCTGTTTATCAATATCTTTAATGCCTTCAACATAAATTTTGTTGTTTAGAAATGAATTAAAACATAATGATGAAAGAATTTTCAATTTAGCAGCAACATCACCCCCATTTAAATCAGAAAATGGATTTGATTCTGCATAACCTAAATTTTTTGCATTTTTTAAAACTACATCAAAACTTTTATTCTGTTTGTCCATAGCTGAAAGTATGTAATTCGAAGTCCCATTTAAAATTCCATAAACTTTAGAAATCTTGTTTGCTATTAAACCTTCTTTTAATAATCTAATAATTGGGACCCCGCCACAGACAGCAGCCTCAAATTCTAAATTTACGTTATTTTTTTCAGCAATTTTAGATAGTTGATTTCCATATTTAGCTATTAAAGCTTTATTTGCTGTTACAACATGTTTTTTATTTTTTAACGCCTCAAAAACTAATTTTTTTGCCGGACCCTCTGACCCACCAATTAATTCTACAATAAGATCAATATCTTTATGTTTTGTAGCATCAAGATAATTATTAAGCCATTGAATTTTTTTAATCTTTATATTTCTTTTTTTATTTTTATTTTTTGCAGAAACATAACTAATTATAGGAACGCAATTATTTTTTTCAGTTAAAATTCTTTTATTTTCATTCAAATATTTGAATAGGTATGAACCAATATTACCCAAGCCTATAATTGCAATATTTAATTTTTTCATAAGTAACCCTATTGTTTTTTTGTTATATCGGGAAAATTCTTTTCTTTACTTTGTTTTAATATATATTTTGATATTTCTTCAATACTACATTTTTCTATTACAGAGCAGACATCAACTTCGTCTCTACGTGACTTATTAACTTTTGCTCTTAGCTTAGTCTTTTTATTTCTTTCTTTTTTAATAATTTTATCATTTTTTTTAAATAAATTTATTTCTTTTTTTTTATCTTTAATAATGTCTTTTTTAGCAATTTTTTTATTTTCATTAATTACTTTAATTTTTTTTTTAATTTTTTCTATTTCGTCATTATTTAAAACTTTTATATCATTATTTGATTCATTTTTTTGTTTAATACTAACTTGTCTATCTTCGATAGAATTATTTTTTAAATTTAATTCCACTAAACTAGCTTTTTTTTCTTTTTTTTTGTCAATAATTTGCACTTCGATAGTAAGATTCTCTTCAAAATATTGCTCTGCTTCTAAATTATTTACACAAATATGATCTCCACAAATAAGAACTGTCTTAGGCTTACTGCAGTTTTGTGTAACAAAAAAAATTAAAATTAAAAATAGAAATTTCATTTTAATCCTAATGATTCTGGATAATTGTACAACAAATTCATATTTTGTATCGCTTGTCCAGCAGCTCCTTTTACTAGGTTATCAATTGCAGTAAAAATAATATATTTGTTTTTAGCTCTTGTTTTACAAATGGATATTTCACAATAATTTGAATTTAAAACATTTCCAGAACCTAAAGGTGTATTTAACTTTAAAATTTTAATAAATTTATCATTTTTATAAAATCTCATTAGAGTATTTCTTAATTGATTAGATGAGACACCGCTTTTAGTGTGAACATATATAGATGATAGTATCCCTCTAAAAGTAGGTAGTAAATAAGGGTTAAAAGTAAAATTTATTTTTTTATTTGTTAATTTGAATAATTCTTGATCAATTTCACATATATGTCTGTGATGATTAATACCGTAGGCAAACGTTGAGTGATATAAATTATTATGTGTAAATTTTTTTTCAAGATTTTTACCTGCTCCTGAGTATCCTGATTTTGAGTCAATAGTAATATCATTAATATTAATTAAATTTTTTTTAATAAGTGGAACTAATGGAAGCTGTATAGAAGTTGGATAACATCCTGGGTTAGAAATAATTCTAAATTTGTTTATTGTCTTTTTACAAAACTCACTAATAGAATAAATTGAATGTTTTATTAATTCTGGAGCTTTGTGTTTAATTTTATAATTTTTAAAATAAATTTTATGGTCTGTAATTCTAAAATCAGCAGAAAGATCGATATACTTTAATTTCTTATATCTATTAAATGTTCTTTTAATTATTTTTTGTGCCTCACCATTAGGTAATGACAAAAAAATTAAATCTAAATTTTCCCATTTAATTTTTCTAACAGGTGAAATTTTAGGAAGGGTCTTCTTGATTCTTTTATCAAATAAAGATATTTTTTTTCCAATGTTCTTAGTTGCACATAAATAACTTAATTTAACCTTAGGGTGCTTAGAAATTAAATTTATCAGATCTAACCCAGTAAACCCAGTAGCTCCAATGATACCAACATTAATTTTGTTTAATACAGACATAACGGTTTATATCATTGTATTACAAATAATTAAATTTAAATGATTATCTTTTAGAGAATTGGAAGCTTCTTCTTGCTTTTCTATGACCGTATTTTTTTCTTTCGACAACTCTTGAGTCTCTTGTAGTTAATTTATCTTTTTTAAGATTTTTCTTTAAATTTTCATCGTGAGATATCAAAGCTTTTGAGATCCCTAAAATAATTGCTCCAGCTTGACCAGATAGACCTCCACCCTTAACTGAACATTTAACATCATAATTGGTAGCAACTTCAGAAATTTCTAAAGGTCTGGTCACAATTATTTGATGAACTGGACGTTTAAAATATTCATTCATTTTTAAACCATTTACGTGAATGTTGCCTGAACCTTTTTTAACCCAAACTTTTGCTATAGATCTTTTTCTACGTCCAGTTGCGTACTTACTATCTTTAAAATTTAATTTAATTTTTTTTACTTTATTAATTGTTTGATTAGTTTGTTCCATTATCTAACAGTATTTCTTTTATTTAGTTTTTCAAAGTCAATAATTATGGGTTTCTGAATTTCGTGCGGATGTTTTTCACCGTTATAAATTTTTAGCTTAGTAAGTTGTTTTTTAGCTAAAGGACCACCTGGTAACATTCTTTTAACAGCTAGTTTCAGAATTTCTTCAGTTTTATTTTTTTCTGTTAGTGATAAAGGAGTTGATATTTTTATTCCACCTGGGTGACCAGTGTGTCTATAGTATTTTTTATCTTTAAATTTTTTACCACTGAATTTAATTTTATCAACATTTGTAACTACTATAAAATCACCATTATCCATGTGAGGGTTATACGTAGGCTTATTCTTGCCTCTTAAAACTTTTGAAATATATGCCGCAAGTCTACCAACAACCGCGTTTTGGGCATTAATAATATACCAGTCTTTTTTAATTTCTTTTTTTTTAATAAATGGCGTCATGATAATGGCGATAAATACAAAGAATGGAAGATAATGTCAATTTATTTAGCTTTAAAATAGTAAAGATTTATTGCACTAAATACTAATATCACGCTACTAATCTGATGAGCAGATGCTAAATAAATGTTTAACCCACTAACTAAAGTAAAAATACCTAACAATATTTGCAAAAATAAAAAAAAATTTAATAATTTTAAAGGATTATATAGATCCTTAACTTTATTTTTATAAACATAGAAAGACAGAAGTAAAATATAAAGAGTTATTAAATATGCTAAATTTCGATGATAAAATTGTACTAGAGATTGATTTTTGAAATTAAAAAAATTGTTTATATTTTTGATAATGATATCATCTGGAAAATACGTAAGCCCCATCTTAGGCCAAGTTTGATATATATTTCCTGCATCTAGACCTGAAACAAAAGCACCAAAAATAATTTGTAAAAAAATAAGAAAAATTAGAATTAAAAAAGGAAAATTCTCTTTTGAAAACCTAAAAAAAGTTTTATTTTTTTTCTTAACTATATTTATGATCAACCAAAAAATAATAGAAATAATAAGAAATGCGACACTTAAGTGTATAGATAATCTATAATGGCTGACTGTAACATCATTTACTAATCCACTAGCAACCATGAACCATCCGATAATACCCTGAAGTAAAATTAGAAAAAAAATTATAAAACAAGTATTCATATACTGATTATTTATTTTTTTAGTAAAGTAAAAAAAAATAAGCGGTAATAAAAAAAATATACCAATTAATCTAGCTAACATCCTATGAAAATATTCCCAGTAAAATATAAACTTAAACTCTTCAAGACTCATGTTATAATTTAATAATTTATACTGAGGAATTCTTTTATATTTTTCGAAATATAATTCCCAATCAAGCACATTAAGTGGAGGAAGAATTCCTTTAAATAATTCCCATTCCGTAATAGACAAACCTGAGTTAGTTAATCTTGTTAAACCACCAATAATTATTATAAAAAACACTATAATTAGAGATAAAATTAACCAGTATAGAAATAATTTATTAATATTTTTATCGTTTGAAACCATAAATTATAATATATATTTATTTTAGTAATCTTAAATTTTTATATTGTCGCTATGGTTAATGAGAAAATACTTAAAATAAGAAAAGATCTAGATAAATTAGATAATTCGCTATTAGAAATAATAAAAAAAAGAGCTAAACTTGTTGATCTCGTAATCAAAAACAAAAAGTATAAAAAAGATATTATTGATAAAAAAAGAATCACAGTAATACTTAAAAATATCAAGAAAAAATCAATAAATAAAAAAATCGATACATTAATTACTAAAAAAATTTGGAAAGCTATGATTGCAGCTTTTATTGATTACGAGTACAGAAATTTCAGAAAAAAATAATTATTTACTATGAGGTGGTAGTTTTTTTTCCACAAAAAACTCATGTTTTCTTGTATTGGGATTATATTTTTTTAGTTTTAATTTATCTTTAACTTTTTCACCTTTAGTAGGTTTTTTAGCGTAATAAATAAATTTACTGTTTGGGTTATTTTCAGGAACCATTCTAACTTTTAAGTGAGTTTTTTTTGCCATAATTTTTTATTTTATTTATTTTTTTTAATATATTTTTGCTTTTAAGTTTTAAATTCTTTTTGTAATACTCAGCTTTTAAACTATGTGAATTGTAATCGTCAAGTTTATTTATATTCAAATCTAATATACTTTTTACACCTAGGATAGTCATACCTTTGTTTTTAAGCAAAAATTTAATCATTTTAACGATTTCAACCTGTTCCAATGAATAATATCTTCGATTATTTATTTTTTTGGGTCTAATTTGTTTAAATTCTTTCTCCCAATATCTTAAAACATGATTAAGGGGTTTTTTACTATTAGTGTCTACTAAATTTAAAATTTTAGATAATTCGGAGATATTAATAAGTTTGTTCATTAAATTTATTTAATTTTTATCTATTAATTTTTTTGAAGCAACAAATCTTAAAGATTTACGAGCACTTATAATAAATTCTTCTTTAGTTTTAGGATTTCTACCTAATCTTTCTTTTTTTTTAGTTAATTTAAAAGAACCTATATTCTTCAGATTCAAATCATTCGTTTTAATTTGATGAGTTATTATATCAAGAAAATCGTTGACTAATTTTTTAGAAAAAAGAATTGAAAAACCAGTTTTTTTACTTAAGTTTTTTATAATATCAATTTTTGTTAAATTATTTTTGTTCACTATTTAAATGATTTAAATTATTTTTAATTTGCGTCATTAAATTACCTTTAATTATCTTATAGCATAAGTCTATAGAATAATAAAAACCTAGAGAATCTGTTCCACCATGACTTTTAACCACCGGACCGTTTAAACCTAAGAAAATAGCTCCGTTATATTTTCTTGGATCAAGTTTATTTTTAAATTTTTTAAGTGAAAAATATGAGAAAAATAAAGATATTTTGGTGAATAAGTTTTCAGTAAGTGCTTTTTTTAAATTGGTAGTTATGAATTTTGCTGTTCCCTCAGCAGTTTTTAAGGCAACATTTCCAGTAAACCCATCAGTTACAACTACATTGGAATTTCCACTCATTATTGAATTACCTTCTATGTATCCATCAAATATAAAATTATTATCTCCACTTAGATTTTTAAGACTTTTATATGCGTTTTTGAGAATTTCGGTTCCTTTAATTTCTTCAGAACCTATATTTAAAAGAGACACTTTAGGTTTTTCATTAGGAAAAAGAGACTTATATAATGCAGATCCAAGCTCAGCAAAATCTACAAGATTTTTATCATCACACTCAATATTAGCACCAAGATCAAGAACAACATTTAATCCATTTTTATTTGGCCATAGTCCTGCAAGAGCTGGTTTACTAACTTTGTCCATCATTTTTAAAATCATACGTGAAAGAACAAGTAAAACTCCAGTATTACCTGCTGATAAACTAATATCAGAATCTCCATCTAATTGAGATTTAATACAATTCCACATACTTGTATTTTTTGAGTTTTTAACCGCTGTTAGTGGTGTTTCTTCATCAGATACCACTGATTCTGTATGAATAACTTTTATTAATTTTGAAGAAATTTTATATTTTTTTAATTTTTCTTCTATTTTATTTTTATCTCCAAAAAGATTTAATAAAAAATCATTATTTTTATTTTTTTTTAAAAAAAAACTAATACCTTCAATAGTTTTATCAGGTGAGTTATCTCCACCCATTGCATCAATTGCAATAGTTATAATTTTTGTCATAAAAAAATTAAATGTCTAAAATTTTTTTACCATTATAGTATCCTGTCTTAAGATCTATATGATGAGATAACTTGTATTCTCCACTTTTTTTGTCTTCAACAACATTGATAGAAGACAATTTGTGATGAGATCTTCTCATTCTTTTTTTGGATGTTGATGTTTTTCTTTTAGGTACAGCCATAATTAATATTTAAAATTTATAGCTTCTCTTATCATATTATTAAGCGAAATTTCAAAGCAAAAATTAAAAAAACTTAAAAAATATGACTTAAATTCTACAAATTTAGTGTTTTTTGGATCTTTTAACTGATCAAAATATTTTAGCACAAGTTTATCGTTAATATTAAATTTTTCTTTGCCTATTTTGACTGATTCAATTTTAAGTAAAATATCGTATAAAACTTTATTAAATTCTTTCATTTTTTTATTAACTGATACGTCTCCGAATCCTAATTCTCTTAGGTTGTTTTCAATATTATGAAACAAATTATCATATAAATCTTGATCAAATTTATTACCTTTTTTTTTAGTTATTATCATCAATATAGAAAAGTGAATAAACATAAGGTAAATCCGTGTTTCAAAAGTATCTGCAAGACCTATATTTTTATAAAAAAAAATACTTCTAGATAACGTAAGTAATATATTATACAAATCGTGATTATGAGTTTTGGGCTTAAAAATCATTTTAATTTATTTTTATTATCTGTTTTTTTTATTTTAATCAGCTGTAAATTACAAGAACCAACTAAAAACCATGGTATTTTATTTCTTAAAAATAGAGCAGATAAACTAACTGTAAACGTATCTAATAAAAATGATGTTCTTTCTATCATAGGCAACCCTCATTCTAAGTCAATTTCTAACGATGATGATTGGATTTATATAGAAAGGGTTTTAACTAAGGGTGAGTTTCTTAAGCTAGGACAAAATGTTTTAAAAACAAATAATGTACTTGTTTTGAGTTTCGATAAGTATGGAGTTTTAAAAGAGAAGTATTTAATTGACAAAAATGATAAGAATAAACTTACATTTACTGAAAAAACTACTGAAAATAAATTATCACAGGCAAGTTTTATTGAAAAATTTTTACAAAGTTTAAAAACAAAAATGTATAAGAAATAAAATGTTAGTGAGCTATTACAGCTAATAATAATAAAGCTACAATATTAGTAATTTTAATCATTGGATTCACTGCCGGACCAGCAGTATCTTTATAGGGATCACCTACAGTGTCACCAGTAACAGCAGCTTTATGTGCTTCTGAACCTTTACCGCCGAACTTACCGTCTTCTATATATTTTTTCGCATTATCCCAGGCACCACCACCTGCAGTCATTGAAACAGCAACAAATAGACCTGTAATAATAACACCTAGTAACATTGCGCCTAAACATGATAATGCAGCTTCAATGCCACCAATTTGCAGAATTATAAAATAAAGAACTACTGGAGATAGGACTGGTAATAAAGAAGGAACTATCATTTCTTTAATAGCTGCTTTAGTTAACAAATCAACTAATCTTCCGTAATCTGGTTTTCTTGTACCTTTCATTATTCCAGGTATTTTTTTAAACTGTCTTCTAACTTCTATTACAACGGCACCACCTGCTCTACCAACTGCTTGCATGCCCATGGATCCAAATAGATAAGGTAACATACCGCCTATTAGTAAGCCCGCAACAACAAATGGATTTGATAAATCAAATGTTACAATCACACCTTCTAAAGCTGAGCCTTTTACAGTAGAAAAGTATTTTATATCTTCTGTGTAAGCAGCAAATAAAACAAGAGCACCTAAACCTGCAGAACCTATAGCATAACCTTTTGTTACTGCTTTTGTCGTATTACCAACAGCATCTAAGGCATCTGTAGTTTTTCTAACGCTCTTTGGTAATTTAGCCATCTCCGCAATACCACCAGCGTTATCTGTTACCGGACCATAAGCGTCTAAAGCTACTACCATTCCTGTTAAAGCTAACATTGATGTTACCGCTATTGCAATTCCAAATAATCCCGCAAGTTCATTAGTATATAAAATTCCAAGAACAATAATTAAAGCTGGTATCGCTGTTGCTTCCATTGAAATTGCTAAACCTTGAATAACATTAGTTCCATGACCTGTTGTGGAAGATTGAGCGACAGATTGAACAGGTCTATAATTTGTTCCAGTGTAATATTCTGTAATCCAAATTAAAAGACCGGTAATAATAAAACCTACAACACCACAAATATATAAATCAATACCTGAAAATATCTTACCATCATTATTATACGTTTCATTTATACCTACTATTGAATCAGTTACTGGATATAAAATTAGAAGAGAAGTTAGAGCTGTAACTATAAAACCTTTGTAAAGTGCTCCCATGATATTTTTACTTTTTCCAAGTTTAACAAACCAAGTGCCTACAATTGAAGTAAGTATACAAGCACCACCAATTGCTAGCGGATAAACCATTAAATTATAATCTTGAGGAAAAAATATTGATGATAAAACCATAGTAGCAACAATTGTTACTGCGTAGGTTTCAAACAAATCTGCAGCCATACCTGCACAATCTCCAACATTATCTCCAACGTTGTCTGCAATTACAGCTGGGTTTCTAGGATCATCCTCTGGTATTCCAGCTTCAACTTTACCTACTAAATCTGCTCCAACATCAGCTCCTTTAGTAAAGATACCTCCACCTAATCTAGCAAAAATAGAAATGAGCGAAGCTCCAAAGCCAAGTGCCACTAAAGCATTAATAATTTCTCTACTATCAACCTCTAGAGAAATTAAAATTAAATAATAAATTGTAATTGAAAGCAGAGCCAAACCAGCAACCAACAAACCAGTTATCGCTCCTGATTTAAACGCAATAGTTAAACCTGCTTGTAAACTTTTTCTTGCTGCCTCGGCGGTTCTTACATTAGCTTTGACTGAGATTAACATTCCAACATAACCAGCAACACCAGATAAAAAAGCACCAATAAAATAACCTAAGCCAACTAAATAATTAAAAAAATAAGTTACAATAGCTAAAACAATAATACCGACAACTGCTATAGTTTTATACTGCCTATTCAAATAGGCCTTTGCTCCAATTTGAATTGCTTCTGCAATTTCTTGCATACGTGCGTTACCTGAACTAGCAGAAAGTATTTGTCCTGATAGCAAATAGCTATAAGCAACAGCTAAAATTCCTGTAAAAGATATTAAATAAAGTAATTCTAAATAATTCGACATTATATATTGCGCATAAATGCCAAATAAAAGTTAAAAACGCAAGCTAAACTTAAAGAAAATCACAAGAATTTAAGTATTATTTTCTTAATTTTTTTGAAATTTTATCAAGTATAGCATTCAGATACCCAATTTGTATTTTCTCTAAAAAATACTCAGATGCTTGCAAATATTCGCTTATTATAACTTTAGTTGGTGTATTATGCTTAAACATTAGCTCAAAAATAGAGGCAAATAAGATTATTTTTAACAATTTATTCGTTTTTGATAGCTCAATATCATTAGATAAATGCATGTTTACTGTTTCTTCAATCAAGTCCGACCTCTCCAAGGTTCCTGTAACAACATCTTTAATAAACTTTTTATACTGATTTTTAGGATATTCTATTTCTGCGTCTTGATTTATTAAAGAATTATATATCTTTTGTATTACTTTTATTCTTGGTGAAGAGCTTTTAGATTTTTTTAGTTCCATTATTGAAAATTGATATAACTGCATTTGCAGCTTCTAAACCTTTATTAGGTTTAGCGGATTTAGTTATTTTGCTTCTTTGATTAGCTTGTTTCATATTTAACGCCGTTATTATACCGTTTCCGATTGGTTTATTGAAATCAATTGTTAAATATAAAATTGCTTTAAAAGTCGAGGAACAAATTAAATCAAAATGAGGTGTTTGTCCTTTAATAACGCAACCCAAAGCAACGAAACCATCAAATTTTTTTATATTCTTCCTAATAGCGATAGGAATTTCCAATATACCGGGTACATTAATAATCTCTAATGAATAATTAGCTGATAGTAATTTTTTTATAGCAGTATTTTTTAAGTTATTAGATACTACTTTATAATAGTTAGAATTAACAATTAAAACTTTTTTCATTATATAATTATTTGTTTTTTAATTTTTAAACCGAAACCTTCAAGACCTATAATTTTTTTTCTTCTCCTTGAAATTAATATCATATTTTTTACTTTTAAATCTTTTATTATTTGTGCTCCTATGCCGTAGTATCTAAGTGTATTGATATTACTATTATTAGTTTTATCTGCTTTATTAATAATTAGAAACAGAAAATTTTTATACTTAGAGAGTAATTCAAGTGTTTTTTTAATTTCAATATTACTCAAAATGTTCTTTTTTTTTATAGCAATAGAAAGCACTCTAACAGGTATTGATTTATTTTTACTTAAATTACCTTTTGTTATGGCAAAATTGATATTTGTTTCTAATTTATTTTTATAACTATAAATTTGAATATGACCCAACTTACTAAATATAATTGATTTAGTATGAATTCGTGTAATCAATTTTTCATATTTAAGCCTGTATGAAATAATATCTTCAATTGATGCTAATTTTATTTTATGTTTTTCAGAAAATTTAAATAAATCAGCAAGTCTTGCCATACGACCATCCTCATTCATTACTTCACATATTACTGAACTTGGATTTAGTTTTGATAGTTTTGAAACATCTACAGATGCTTCTGTATGACCTGCTCTTTCTAAAACACCACCTTGCCTAGCAACAAGTGGAAACACATGGCCTGGAGAAACAATATCTTTTTTTTTAACTTTTGAATTAATTGCAGTTTTAATTGTTTTGGCTCTATCATGAGCAGAAATTCCTGTAGTAATTCCTTTTCTAGCTTCAATAGAAACTGTGAATGCTGTTTGCATTCTTGATTTATTGACTGGAGACATTAAGGGTAATTTAAGATTATCAATCTGTTTTTTTGTGAGAGCTAAACAGATCAACCCTCTTCCGTGTTTAGCCATAAAGTTGATAATTTTTGAATTACATTTCGAACCTGGTATTACTAGGTCACCCTCATTTTCTCTATCTTTATCATCAACTAAGATGAACATTTTACCTTTTTTTGCATCTTGAATAATAGAAGAAATTTTAGAAAATTTTTTTTTTGGCATATTAGTTAGAATATTTATATATATATTTACTAAAAATATCTAACTCTACATTGACAATATCTTTTAATTTAAGATTTTTAAGATTGGTTAATTTCAAAGTATGAGGAATAACATTAATTTCAAAATAATTATTATTAACTTTTGAAATAGTGAGTGAAACACCGTCGATTGAAATTGAAGCCTTCTCTACTAAAAATTTTCTTAATTTTTTGTCTTTTATTTGAAGTCTTATTAACCATGTTTTATCAAAAAATCTTATATTTTGGATTTTCGCGACTGTATCGACGTGCCCCTGAGTAAAATGTCCTGATATTTTTTGTCCATATGATATTGATTTTTCCAGATTAATAATTTGATTAATTTTAATTAATTTAAAATTAGATCTTTGTAAGGTCTCCTCTGAAATATAAAAATTAATTAAATTTCTTTTTACCTTAACAATAGTTAAACAAACACCATTACAGGAAACAGATGAACCGATATCTTTTTGAGAAAATTTTAATTTAGTATTAATACCAATATAAATACTATTATTATTTTTTTTTATTAATTTTACTATTCCTGTGCTAAAAATTATTCCATTAAACATTTTTAAAATCTATTCTATAAAGAGTATCATCATATAAATTTACTTTAATTTTTTTATTTAATCTCATTTTTTTAAGATAATTAATATGATTGTTATTAAAACCATTTTTACCTATTTTTTTCTTATTTTGAAATAGATATAAATTATTTAGAAGCTTATATTTAATTAACGAGTTTAAAAAAGTTAGCCCTGTTTCAAAAAAAACTTTACTATAACCTAGTTGATATATTCGCCTAAACATTAACAAAAAATCATTTTTATTATCTAATGATTTAATTAATAGAATTTTGTAACCTTTTTTTTTAAAAAAATAAGTTTTTTTTTTATTTTCTCTTAAAGTAATCAAAATAGTTTTTCTTTTTTTGGTTATTTTATTTAGGATAAGATTTCTTCTTAACCTCATATTTAAGTCAATAATAAATAAGTCTGGCTTATATTTGTTTAAACCTTCAATTCTACAATTGAGAATTGAATTATCTATATTTATTGATTTAGATGTAGAAATAATACAATCATTTTTTGATCTTAATAAATGTGTTATTTTTTTAGAGTATTCGTTTGTAATCCATTTAGATTTTTTATTTATCGAATAATAATCTTTAGAAATAGCTATTTTTCCAGAAATATAAGGTAAATTAAACTTTTTATTAAAAAAATAACTTGAATAAAAATTTATAAAATTTTTAGATTTTATTACCTTTACATTTATATTTTTACTTTTAAGAAATTTTTTTGCCTTCTTAAATGTTCTTACATCTGGATCTTCAAAACAGTAGTAAACATTTTTTATTTTCTTTTTTGCAATAATATTTACACATGGAGGAGTTTTACCGTAGTGTGTGCAAGGTTCTAATGTTGTATAGAGATCTGATCCAGTTAAAATATCTTTATTATTTAATGCATTAAATTCTGCGTGTGGTCTCCCATTTATTGAAGTGACACCTGTAGATATTACAGAATCATTTTTTACAATAACAACCCCAACTGATGGATTTAATTTAGTTTTTCCTAAATTTTTTTCAGCTAATTGAAATGCAAGATCTAAATATAATTTATGATTTATTGTCATCTAGATTGCCGACAAATTGTTCAAAATCTTTTGCTTCTTTAAAATTTTTGTAGACAGAGGCAAAACGAACATAGGCAACTTTATCTAATGCAGACAAACCTTCCATAATGAATTTTCCGATAGTTGGCGTTGGAATTTCGCTCTCACCAAGACCTTCAAGGTTTCTAACAATTTTTGATATAAATTTTTCAATTGTCTCTGAATCAATAGGCCTTTTTCTTGTTGCTATCCTTATTGATTTAGAAATTTTATCTCTGTCAAAGGGCTCTCTTTTGCCATTACCTTTTATAACTGTTAATTCTTGAAATTGTACACGCTCAAATGTGGTGAATCTTTCTTTCCTATCGCAACCGCAGAGTCTTCTTCTTCTAATAGCTGTACCATCTTCTGTTGGTCTTGAATCTACAACAGATGTATCTTTTTCTCTACAAAATGGACAAAGCATAAATTTATTTAATTCCCATATATAGGGAAAGAAGAACAAAGGTCAATAACCTCTTTTTTGACTTCATTTTCTATTTTTGAATTATCTGATTTGCTCTCACTTAAACCTTTAATTACTTTATGAATTAAATCTGCAATTAATTTAAATTCCTCCTCCTTAAAACCTCTCGTAGTACAAGCAGGTGTACCTAATCTAATTCCAGAAGTTATGAATGGGCTTTCTGTATCAAATGGAATTCCATTTTTATTACAAGTTATGTTGGCTCTTCCTAATGAAGCTTGAACGTCTTTTCCAGTAACTTTGAATGATCTTAAATCAAGAAGCATTAAATGCGTGTCTGTACCACCTGAAAAAATTTTAAAACCTTTTTTAGTTAAACTTTCAGATAAAACTTTTGCGTTTTTAATTACATTTTTCGTGTATGTTTTAAATTCGTTTGATAAAGCCTCTTTGAAACACACTGCTTTAGCAGCAATTACATGCATAAGCGGCCCACCTTGTAAACCTGGAAAAATTGCACTATTAAATTTTTTAGCTAACTCCTCGTTATTGGTTAAAATAATTCCACCTCTTGGACCTCTCAAAACTTTATGTGTTGTAGAAGTCACAACATCGGCATACTTAGTAGGATTAGGATATGCTCCTCCAGCAACTAATCCAGATAAATGTGCCATATCAACTAACAGATATGCTCCTACTTTATCGCAAATTTCTCTAAATTTTTTAAAATCAATTATTCTTGAGTAGGCACTTCCACCTGCAATAATAAGTTTAGGTTTATGTTCTATTGCAAGTTTTTCAACAGCATTGTAATCGATAAGGCCTGTTTCCTTATCAACCTCGTAATGAAGTGCATTAAACCACTTACCAGATTGAGCAGGCTTTGCTCCATGGGTTAAGTGTCCACCAGAATTTAAACTCATTCCTAAAGTAGTGTCGCCAGGTTTTAAAAGAGCTAAATAAACTGCACCATTAGCTTGAGCGCCAGAGTGAGGCTGAACATTTGCAAATTTACAATCAAATAATTTTTTTGCTCTTTCAATAGCTAAATTTTCAGAAACATCCACATGTTCACAACCACCGTAATATCTTTTCGATGGATAACCTTCGGCATATTTATTTGTTAAAACTGAACCTTGTGCCTCTAAAACAGCTTTTGATACAATATTTTCTGACGCAATTAATTCGATATGATTTTGTTGTCTTGTAAACTCATCTCTAATTGAATTATAAAGTTCTTTATCTGCGTCTTGTAGTTTTAATTTAAAAAAACTATTTAAATATTTATCTAATTTAATTACCGACATTATATTTTTTTAACCCTCTTTAAATGTCTACCACCTTCAAATTTAGTTTTTAAAAATAAGTCCACTAATTTCAATGACAGACTCTTTTTTGTTAATCTTGATCCTAAAGCAATTATATTAGCATTATTGTGTTGTCTAGACAATCTAGTAGACTTTGGATTATAGCAAACAGCTGCTCTTATATCTTTGATTTTATTAGCACTTATAGCCATACCTGTACCAGAACCGCACACTAGGATTCCAATATCACTTTTTTTAGCTTTGACTCGCTTTGCTAGTCTCTTGGCGTAATCTGGATAGTCTACCGATTTGTTTTCATATGGACCAAGATCTAAAATCGATACATGTTTATTAATGAGATGATCTTTAATTGTTTCTTTTAAGTTATAACCGGCGTGGTCTGAGGCAATACATACTTTTTTAAATATTGAATTCAATTTAATTAAATTTGTAATCTAAAATACATGCTACTAAGTGAACTCTATTTTCTTCTCCACCATTAAATGCATTGTGATATTTAGTATTATTTGTAATCCACACTGATCCATCAGCTGGCATATGCTTTGCTACATTATCAATAACCATTATGCAACCTGGATTAGTTGTTATTGGCACGTGTAATCTAGGTTCTGGATCTCTATGCCAGCTCAATGTTGATCTTGGTTCTTTTAATAAAATTCTTGTTCTACCTAATTTATATTTACTAGAAAGAATTTTATAAACTTCCTCAAAATACGTATTCTTAAATTCAGGTACTAATTGTGTATATGCAGATTCATTTATATTTATATCTCTAGAAACTTCTTTTCCTGTTTGATCTGGTTTGGTCCAATATAAACCTCTTGCGTTGTGACCCTTTATAGAGTCTGGATCATCTGGCACTCTGTTCAAGCATATTGCTCCAAAATGTGTTATACCGCCAACACTATCATATTTTTTTGATTTTTTAATTTCATTATATGCCTCTTGGAGCTTGGTAATATCAAATTTGATATCTTGTTTTTGGAAATCTTTAAAATTTAAATTCTGATTTGTATTCATGATTTGTTGTTATCTAACCTTTTGTATTATATATTTGTATAATACATTTGTCGCATTTATAAAAATTAAATTAAAGCATGATTACAGGAAAATATCCCAATTTAAGACTACGAAGAAGTAGAAGATATGCTTGGTCTAGAAGACTAGTTGAAGAAAACAGCCTTTCTTCTAATGATTTAATATTACCAATATTCCTTATAAGCGGAAAAAACAAAAAACAAGCCATTAAATCTATGCCAGGTGTATACAGGCATACAATTGATCAACTTGGTAAAATTGTAAGTGCAGCAATTAAAAATAAAATCCCCATGATAGCCTTATTTCCCTCTATTTCATTTAATAAGAAAAATAAAATAGGTAGCGAAGCTCTGAATAAAAATAATTTAGTTTGTCAGGCAATTCGATTTATAAAAAAAAGATTTAATAATAATATAGGTATTATGTGTGATGTGGCATTAGACCCATACACTTCTCATGGACATGATGGATTATTAAAATCAGGTTATGTTTTAAATGACGAAACAGTTGATATTCTAATTAAACAATCATTACTACAAGCACAAATGGGTTGTGATGTAATAGCACCTTCCGACATGATGGATGGAAGGATTGGCAAAATAAGAAAAGAATTAGATAAAAATGGCCATCAAAAAGTTCAACTACTCTCTTATGCGGTAAAATATGCGTCTAATTTTTATGGACCTTTTAGAGATGCTATCGGTTCTAAAAAATCTCTTCTAGGTGATAAGAAAAATTATCAGATGGATTTCAAAAATAGCACTGAATCTCTTAGAGAGGTTGCTTTAGATATAAAAGAAGGTGCTGATTTAGTTATGATAAAACCAGGAATGCCGTATTTAGATATTATTAAATTAGTTAAAGATAATTTTAGAATACCAGTTTTTGCTTATCAAGTTTCCGGTGAATACAGTTTAATTAAATATGGCATAAAAAATAAATTGATAAATGAAGAATCTATATTAGAAAGTTTAATTTCTTTTAAAAGAGCTGGGGCATCAGCGATTGTCACGTATTTTGCTTTAGATATTGCTAAAAAACTTAAAAATTAATTAAAGTAATTTTCTAAAATAACTCTAGATTTTGGAAAAGATAAATTATTAGGAATAAAAAACCTATTAAGAATGATATTTCTTGTAAAATATAAAGATTTTTTTATTAAGTTTTTCGAAATAACAATTGGTATTTTTTTTGTAATCAAACATATTGGAATTTCATACGTATAACTATCAATTTTAATTTTCTTCGACTCAGAAGTATAATTTTCATTAATGAATTGATTTAAGTTAGTGTCATAACCTAACTCCTTAATTAAATTTAATTCAAAAAAAATATAAAGAAATATCCAATTCTCAAGATTAAAAGAATTAATCAAATTTTCAAAAGATGAATAAATTTTTTTATTTGGCTGTCCTTCAGGAAGTAAAATATTTAATAAAGAGCATATAGAGATTAACGCGGAAGTTCTTTCCTTATCATTAAAATATTGTGGAGATATAGGTTTTATAAGTTCAGTTTTAAGATAGCCAATTTTGTTTTCATTTTTTGATGAATGAACTACAAAAAGTTTATTTGATATTTGTAAATAATTTCTAATTTTTCTGGAATTGCCTCCATATATAATTCCATTAATTTTACCTTTTTTTTTAGTAAAAATATTAATAATATTTGCATTTTCACGAAATTTTCTTTTAGACAGTAAATAGCAGTCATCTTCCCAATTCATATTTTTAAAATTTTAATTAGTTTTGCTGCAGCACTTTGTTGAGCATTCTTTTTTGATGTACCAGTGCCAAAAATTTTTTTAGAATTAGGAATTTGAACTTCAGTTTTGAATAGGGGCTGGTGTTCAGGCCCTGTTTTTTTATGAAAGATATATTTAGGTAATTCTTTAAATTTTTTTAAACTAAATTCTTGAAGTTGTGTTTTTGAATCAACTAAGGTAATAATAGATTGTTCTAAATGAGACTTCCAGAAATTTAATATAAATTTTTCGGCAAATTTTAAACCTCCATCCAAATAAATAGCACCAACGATTGCTTCTAGGCAATCACTTATAATTTTATCTGTCGATCTTTCTAAATTTCTATGAGAAGAACCTAGAAATATAAATTTTTTTAGATTTAATTTTCTTGCTATAAAACAGCATGTTTTCTTATTAACTAAATTTGCAAATTTTTTATCTATTGCACCTTCTTTTTCACTTGGGTATTTTTCAAGTAATTTCTGGGATATAACTAAACCCAGCACTCTATCACCTAAAAATTCTAATTTTTCATTGTTATTTTTATTATTAAAACTTTTATGAATTAGTGCTTGAGATAGTTTTGCTCTATCTTTAAAAGTATATTTTATAATTTTTTCAAGATCTTTTGTTTTATTAAGCATTATAAAACTTTAAATAATCTTTGGAATCTAAAAGAATTTTTTAAATTCCATAATTTAAGCAAACTTCCTTTATTTGTGTCGTTTGAAAAGAAAATAATTTTTGCTTTGCCAACTAGGTTAATATTTTTAACATATCCTACACTATCAAGATATCTGCTATCTTTAGAGCAATCCCTATTGTCCCCTAATAAAAAATAATGATCTGAGGGAACTTTAAATATTTTGGTATTCTGTAATGATCCTTTTTTTTTATAAACAGCTAAATATTTTGAACCATTTGAAAGAGTTTCCATATAAGTAGTTGTGTCAAGAATAAAATTTCCACACCTAATCATATTAGAACTTTTTATTTCATCTTTAATTACTTTGATTTGATTTATAAATAGACTGCCGTCTATAAATTGAATTGTATCACCTGGTAAACCTATAAGTCGCTTTATGTAATCTGTTCGATTATCTGCTGGTGTTTTAAAAACTACTAAGTCCCCTCTTTTAGGTTTTTTGAAAAAAAAACGTTTATTAGAAAAATTAGGGCTAAAAGGAAAAGAATGTTTGCTATAACCATAAATATACTTTGAGACAAAAATACGATCACCAACTAATAAAGTTGGTTCCATGGAAGATGATGGGATATAAAAAGGCTGAAATAAAAGAGATCTAATTAAAATAGCTATAATTAATGCTCCAATAAGAGTTTTTAAATTTTCATATAATAATTTTTTTAAATTTTTTTTCTTCATGAGGAAATTGTGACAAATGCTAATGCGTATTTTTTTTCATCAGAAATAGTAAGAGAAATGATTATTTTTTTTTTTAATTTTTTTTTTACAGTTTGCTTTGTTTGACCATCTAATTTTAAAAAAGGTTTACCATTCTTTTCATTTAATATAATAATTTCATTAAAATTTATTCCTTTTGATATTCCCGTTCCTAGAGCTTTTGAAAAAGCTTCTTTAGCAGCAAATCTTTTAGCGTAACAATTATGAGAATTTTTTAATTTATTACATTTTAAAATCTCCTCTTTACTAAATAATCTATATAATAATTTTTTATTTTTAAGTGATTTTTTAATTCTATCGACATTTACAATATCTGTGCCAATTCCATGTATTTTCATGATTTCAAAATTTTGTTAAATGACTTAATTGAATTTGATAAACCAATAAATATTGCTTCTCCAATTAAAAAATGGCCTATGTTAAATTCTCTAATGCCTTTTAATTTTGATAAAATTTTTGCTGATTGGTAAGTTAAACCGTGTCCTGCATGAACTTCTAAGCCTAGTTTATTTCCTAGATTTACAGCTTTTTTTATTTTCATTAATTCATTTTTATAATTTTTTTTTTTATTAATTAAATTACATAACTTTCCAGTATGGATTTCGACACAATCTGCTTTTAATTTATATGAATTATTTATATCTTGAATACTTGGTTCTATAAATAAACTTACTCGTGATTTATTTTTTTTTAATTTTTCAATAATATATTTAAGAAATTTTTTGTTATAATTAAGATTTAATCCACCTTCTGTAGTAATTTCCTTTCTTTTTTCAGGTACAATGCATATAAAAGGTGGTTTACTTTTTAGAGCTATCTTTAACATTTCTTTAGTTGCTGCTATTTCTAAATTAAGTGGAATTTTTAATTTATCTTTTATCTTTTTTAAATCTGACTCATTAATATGGCGTCTATCTTCTCTCAAATGAATCGTTATAGATTCTGCTCCATTCTTTTGAGCTAACATAGCTGCTCTCAAGGGACTTGGGTAACTTTCGCCTCTTGCATTTCTAACAGTTGCTACATGATCAATATTTACACCCAGTCTAACTTTTTTCATTAAAGATCTCTGCTTCCAGGTTTTATTGGATCTATAGTAGAAAGATCTTTGGGCAAATTATCTTTTGTAAATGTAGGAATATTTAATTTTACCTGAGATACTATTTTATCATTAATTTTTGACTCACCATTTGATCTGTCGATTATACAGGCATAGCCAACGATAGTTGCTTGGTTTGATAAAACTAATTTGGAACATTCAAGACTTGATTTACCAGTTGTGATAACATCTTCCATTATTAAGACTTTAGAATCTTTATTGATTTTAAAATCTCTTCTTAGTTGAAACTCTCCATCAACTCTCTCTGAAAAAATTGTTTCTTTCTTTAAAATCTTGCCAATCTCGTAACCAATAATTATACCTCCCATTGCTGGAGATAAAATTAAATTAAAATCAGTAAATTCATTTGTTATTTTTTCTGCTAATGATTCACAAATTTTACTAGCTTGATGAGGTTTGCTCAATAATTGGGCACATTGTATATATCTAGAACTATGCAAACCTGAAGAAAGAATAAAGTGACCCTCTATTAAAGCTCTAGTTTTTTTTAAAATTTTCAAAGATTCTTCTAATGAAAGCATTTTTTTTCTTTTTGTGCCGTATTATTTTAAAATTTAAATTACTTTGCTTTATTTGACTTATCAAGTTTGTAAAATTTTTCAAATCCTTAATTTGTAAATCTAAAGAAAATTTATAATAATCATCTTTTCGTTCAATTAATTCTACATTAATTATATTACCTTTATTTAAGCCTATTAAATGACAAATATTTCCAAGTGCTCCAGGTTTATGAGGTAAGTCGACCTGAATTGTGCTTGAATAATTTTTTTCTATATTTTTAGTGTTTTCTAAAGATTTGTCTTGCCAATATCTTCTTATAGAGGCTCTAGCTTTCCCAGTTTTTGCTGAACTTAACCAATGTAATGAAGGTGATGCATTTTTTGATGTTTGTATTTTAATCATATCACCATTTTTTAAAATAGTTTGTAAAGTTTTTTCGGTTCCGTTTACTGAGCACCCTATCGCACTATCACCAATTTTCGTATGAACTGCATATGCGAAATCTATTGGTGTTGCGTTCATTGGCAGTTTAATTACAGCGCCTTTCGGAGTAAAACAAAAAACATTTTCTTGAAACATTTGTAATTTTGTAAATTCATAATAATGTTCTGGACTATTACCTGTTTCAATAATTTCAACTAAATCTCTTAACCAATCGTATTCTTTCCACGATAAATCTGAAAATTTTTCGGAGGATTTATATTTCCAATGAGATGCAATTCCTCTTTCGGCAAATTCATGCATTTCAAAAGTTCTTATTTGTATTTCAATTCTGTTTTTTCTTGGTCCTATAATTGACGTATGTATGGATTTATATTTATTAATCTTTGGAGTAGAAATATAATCTTTAAATTTACCAGGTATTGTTGAAAACTTGCTATGAAATACACCTAAGGTTTTGTAACAATCATCAATATTATTAACAATTATTCTAAAGCCTATTATGTCGGTAAGTTGTTCCAATGAAACTTTTTTATTTTGTATCTTTCTCCAAATTGAAAAAGGAGTCTTTTCTCTTCCAGTTATAGTTGCGTTGATACCATTATTTTTCAAAAGATTAATCAATTCAACAGATGTTGATTTGAATGAGTCTGCTCGATTATTTTTAATAAACTTTAGTCTTTCTATTATAAGATCTCTTGCTGGTTTATTTAATACTGAAAATGATAAATCCTCTAATTCATCTCTAATTCGATTCATGCCCATCCTGTCTGCGAGAGGAGCATAAATTTCCATAGTTTCTTTAGCTTTGCGTATTATTTTATCTTTATTTTTAACGAAATTAATAGTTCTCATGTTGTGAAGTCTGTCAGCAAGTTTTACTAATAATACACGTATATCTTTTGATGTAGCTAAGATTAATTTTCTAAAATTTTCTGCTTTAGAGACACTTAAAGCTTTTGTTTCTAAAGCTGATATTTTAGTTACACCTTCAACTAGATTAGCGACTTCTTCTCCAAATTCTTTTTTAACACTTTCATATGTGACCTTGGTATCTTCTATGGTATCGTGGAGTAGACCAGTTGTAATAGTTGCACTATCTAATTTTAAGTCTGTTAGAATCTTAGCCACTGCAACAGGATGAATAATATACGGAACACCTTCTTCTCTTTTCTGATCTTCATGTGCTTTTAAAGCGAAATTATATGCTTTATTCAAAGAGTCTGAATTTAAAAATTTATTATACGATTTAATTTGGGCAATTAATTCATTATTATTAATCATGTATTAATAATAACATTTTTATTCAGCCTTGTAATCTCTATCCTCGATTTTTGGTCCAACTTATTAATTAAAATTTTCACATTTTTCTTAATTATTGGGTGAACCCATTCAGAGTCAATTTGAAGGATAGGATATAGTACAAAATTTCTTAAATGACACTTGACATGAGGTATTTTAATATCTTTTTTATCAATTACTAAACCATTAAAATCAATAATATCGATATCACATACTCTAGGGTGGTTTTTTTTTGATTTAATTCTACCAATTTTTTTTTCAATTAAATGAATTTCATTTATTAATGATATTTCATCATTTTCATAATTAGCAGAAACTCCAACATTTATAAATTTAGGAAATTTTTTATTAGGGTATGAGGGCGTCTCATAAAAATTAGAAATTTTATTTATTTTTAACGATGAATTTACCAGTAAATTAATGGCAGAAGAAATATTATCAAACCTGTTACCAAATTCTGAGTCAAGATTAGAGCCAATATTTAAATGTATCATTTGTTGTTTTTACTTAACAATCTTGCTTTTTCCCTATTCCAATCTCGCGTTTTTTTAACTTGCCTTTTGTCATAAAGTTTTTTTCCTTTTGCAACAGCAATTTCAACTTTAACTTTTCCTTTTAAAAAATATAATTTAGTAGGTATTAAAGTTAATCCATCCTGATTAATTTTTCCGATAAGTTTATTAATTTCTTTACGATTTAATAAAAGTTTCCTATCACATTTAGGGTCGTGATTATTGTATGAAGATTGTCTATACAAAGGTATATGAGAATTAATTAAGTAAAGTTCACCATTATTATCTACTGCGTAAGAATCAGCAATGCTACCTTTGCCATCACGAAGTGATTTAACTTCAGAGCCTTTTAAAGAAATACCAGCTTCTATCAGTTCTATAAAAAAATAATTAAAACTAGCTTTTCTATTTAAGCAAATAATTTTTTGACCGAAAACTACTTTTCGTTCCATTAAAGTAATTTAGCTACTTTAAGAGCTTCAGAAATTTTTTTCTTAGTAGAATCTTGAACCTTTACAAGCGGTAGTCTAACAGTTTCTTCGCACATATTTAATAATGAAGCCGCATACTTAACTGGAGAAGGATTGCTTTCAATAAACATGGCTGTATGAAGAGGTTGAAGAATTTTATTTAATTCATCTGCTTTATGTTTATCTTCAACACATGCTTTTTGAAAATCAGAAGATAATTTTGCAGCAATATTTGCGGTCACACCAATAGCTCCCACACCTCCAAGCCTATTAAACTCTAAAGCGTTGTCATCGTTACCAGTCAATTGTATGAATTCATCACCCATAGATTTTTTTTGAAGTTTGACTCTTTTTAAATCTCCTGTTGCATCTTTTACTCCAGTAATATTTTTAAGTTCATATAATCTTGTCATGGTTTCAACTGACATATCGATAACA
>Ga0233444_10000939_pt1 | contig 34840 bp, 67 predicted proteins | sample SI_124_October20_6_FD_182792 | JGI IMG/M metagenome (GOLD analysis project Ga0233444, IMG submission 182792) | Seawater microbial communities from Saanich Inlet, British Columbia, Canada - SI_124_October2016_10_MG | ecosystem: Environmental > Aquatic > Marine > Inlet | place: Canada: British... | reverse complement strand
ATACCAACCATGTTCTTAATTGGCATAGCAACAGATGTAGTGTCAGATATTTTCATATTGGAGCCACCAATACTGTTAGTATTATAAATGCAATAATTAATCCACCTGTAAAATAATAGTTCATATTAATACTCATAAATTATTTTTTCTTCTTTTTTTTAGGGGCTAATAGATTAGCAATAGATTGATTAAAGTTATCAATAACTGTTAAAAATTTAATAATGTATTTATCTAAAGTAGCCATAAAAGACTAAATATCATACTAGGCCATACATTTCTAATAGTTTTTTAATCTTTGCTACAAACTTTAATAACTTGTCTCTTTGGTCTTTGACTATATTTAACTCAGATTTGAGTTGTTCTATTTGTTTATCTGCCTTGTCCATGATACTTTTTATATGATCTTCTTTTATTTTTATTCATTGATGAAGTTTTAACTCTACCACCACCTATTGAAGTTCTTTTGTGTTTCTTTTCATAAACAACAACTGCTCCATATACATTACCTTTCTTCTTTGACATCTTCTACTTTGGCTTCAATGATTAATGGTAATGGTTCATTTATGTTTTCATTAACAGTTCTATCTTTCATTCCTAAATAGTTTTTTGAAAGCCAAATTTGCATATGTGTATTGTCTTTCTTAATAGCTTTATCAAACATCTTTTTTCTTAAACTAGCTTTGCCTTTTTCTTTATTCTGGTCAATAATTTCGGCATAATTACGCCTTAATGTTCTAGCTGACACACCCATAACTGACGCACATTCTTCAATCGTACATCCAATAGATGCTAAGTTTCCTAGTATTTTTGGATCAACTTCCTTTTTAGGTCTTCCTACTACTATAAGTTCTTTGCTATTACTTTTGTCCATTTTTAGCCTCAATTATTAAATACTCAAATGCTTCAGGTTCACTCTTGTAATCTGTTTGTTCAGCACACCATTTGACCCAATCTTGCCACATTTGATAAACCGATTCATCTACCTTAACTACTATTGTCTTTTTACCATCATCATCTTTAGGTTCTTTTTCAATAGGTTCTTCCCAATCAAAATTACCAAAATTAACTAAGTTGTCAATCTCATCTGGTGTATCTGGTAGTATATCTTTAAGTGTATCTGTATCTATTTCAGGTAATACATCGTTCTTAATTAGATCACTAAATGCTTTTAAGTCATCATCAAACCATACATGGTTTCTTCGTCTAGCAATAATAATGGCTTTTGCTTTGGAAATGTCTCCAAAATTCTCTACTTGAATCTGTTGCCATCCTATTCTTTGTAATGCTTCTAATCTATGGTTTCCATCAATAACTTCATATTTATCATTTAATTTTCTTACTGCTATTATCCCAGCACTATCATCATACTTTATAGATTTTATTAATTTATTTATCTGTTCTTCAGTACCATCTGTCTTATAGTTCCATCCAGCTTTAACTAGATTGTCTATGTTCATGGTTTCTACTTTATTCATTCTTGTCCTCCAGCATATTTTTTGTATTCTTGAAGTTTTAAATAAGCCTCCCAATAGAACACATTAGTTGATTTACTTGAATCTTTAAATTCATCAATTTTATTTTGTTTAAGTCTATTTATATCGACTTTTTCCATATTAGGTAATGCTTTTGATCTAAAACTATTAAATCTACTACCTGAAAACCAACTTGTACTATCACAACTATAACAATATTGAAATTCTTTCATCATTTTTAGTTCTGTGCAACCTAATAGATGTACTTTCTTACCTTTAGAAGTAGCTTTTTGACTTATGTATCTTGTTATCTTTAATCTTTCAGCATTTGATACATTAAACCTTAATTCAGGAACTGACACAGCAATATAATCTGAATAATCAATTAACTTATCAGGGTTGCCATCTTCTAAGTGATATACATTTATAATTGGAACATTTACCTGAGTCTTAAATTTTTTTCTCATTTCCCAAGCAAATTCAGGAGATATTTTCTTTTGGACATCACATTCTACTATTGAATGCTTATATCCTGTTTTATTAACAAAATTAGCATATTGATCTTGCCACTCAATAATCATTTGTTCTGTTAGTACTGTGTGAGATTTAGCACCAAACATTAATGTAAATAAACCTGAGTCTATAATAGTGTGTTTGTAGCTATTAAGACATTTAACAAAATCAATAGCATGTTGGTCTTTGTATCTTCTTATTTGATAAAAACTTCCAAGAACATATTTTACTCCAGCTTTTTTTAATGGCTTAGACATTCCTACATCTTCATGCCCAGCAAAGTGAACTTTCATTACTTATGTCTTTTTTGCACAGTAAAACTAGCTTTTTTTACTGCTCCCTTATGTGGTTTGTATGCACCTTTCATTAATCTAAAACTTGAACCTTTTTTCATCCAATGAAAACCTCTAGGTGCTGATACTGTTTTTTTGGCCATTTAATGTTCTTAACTTGTTTGCTTTCCGATAGCAAGTACAAAAACACGCATAAAATTAAGTTGCTCTTTTTCTCTTAAAGTATCAAGACCTACTGTTTATGCAGTTGTGCTATTTCTCTTTTTTTATCAGCACTCGCATATTATGTGGTTGCTCTTTTTCTCTCTTTTTTTAAGAAATTGCATAGTTAGTAGAGTTGCTTGTTAAAGGGTAAAGTCCAGAACAATAAAATTTGCGTAAAATTAAACTTCGTATTGATAAATACTTGCTCCATTTTCATTATCTTCAAAAACAGAACATTTAATTAGATCGTATTTAGTTAACAATTCTTTAGCAATCATTTCACAAGACATATTATTAAATTTTAAGCATTCGCCATCATCGTATTTATCTACTAAATACTTTGTAATTTCTCTTTTAAATCTTATAAATTCAACATCTCTATCATCGTGATGAACTTCTTTTTCACATTCAATATGAAAGATATGTCTATGTGGGTCCTTTAGAAACTTAACATCTTCAAATGGACAATTAGACCATTGATGAATACCCTCAACTTGTAATCTACATACTATTGTTGTTTTCATTTACAAAGCCTATGAAATTCGTTTTTGACTTCTGCTGATTTAAACAAACCTCTTATAGCTGAAGTAATCATTGTTGAATTTTTCTTTTGTACTCCTCTACAAACCATACAAAAATGTTTAGCTTCAATAATAACTCCACATCCTAATGGATTCATTACTTTCATCATTCCATCTGCTATTTGATTTGTTAATCTTTCTTGTATTTGCAATCTTCTTGCATACACTTCTAGTAATCTTGATAATTTAGAAAGTCCTACAACATTTGCTCTTGGAATATATGCAATATGTGCTTTTCCAAAAAATGGTAACATATGATGTTCGCAAGTAGAATAAAATTCAATATCTTTAGAAATAATCATTTCATCGTAATCAACATTAAAACTTGTTTTTAAAACATCTTCAGGTGTTTGGTTATATCCACCATAAATAGTTTTCCAAGATTTAACTACTCTTTTTGGAGTATCTATTATGCCCTCTCTGTTAGGATTGTCTCCTAAATGTTCAATCATTTTAGCAACAGTATGTTCAGCATCTTCTTCTGCTTGTTCCCAAGGAAAAACAATATACCCATCATAGTCAGGTTTTTTTTGTTTATCTATAACAGCCATAAATTTAGCTAAAGGAAAATTATCTGTATGTAATTTTTTTGTTCTACCACTATCTACTATATCATCTACAATAACAGTTGCTCGAGTTGGATCGTGAGTTTTTTTACAAGTTAAAAAATTTGAAACAATCATTCCACCTTTTGGAACTCCAAATACTATGTCATCAGGTTTTATTAATAATTGTAAAGGTGTTAAGAGATCAAAGAAATCTCCCCAACTTAAATATTTTTTAATCATTTATGTATATAGCTGAATTTCCTGAGTGTTCTCTTACTTCTACTGACATTAATTTAACTCGTTCATTACTATTAACTACTATCTGAGGAGCAATCTGTTGGCAAATATATTCTGCAAATTTTTCACAACCTACATGAGGAATAACTACAAGTTGAATTAAACCTTTTTCTTCTAATTCTTTAAATGTTTCTAATTCAGGATCATCTTCTGCAACTACTGTTTTATGATCGAAAGTATCTTGCAAAAATTGTTTAACAAATTTAAGATCACCAAAATCATAAACCCAATTTCTATCGTTAAGTTGTCCTTTAAAATTTATTCTTACTGATAAAGCATATCCATGCATATATTTACAATGACTATGTTTTGCTCTCCATTGTCGGAAAGCACAAGACAGACCAATATTGTGATTGTAAGTTTTAGTTGATATAAAGCTCATCGTACATTTATAATTTTATGAGTTTGTAAACTCAATTTATACTCTTGGTTGTCCTTTATCAAATTTAAACAGTTTTGTAAAGACTTAGAGTGTTCGTTGTATTCTGGTTGTAAATATCTTCTACCTTTGTAATTTTTCAAATGTTCTTTATAAAAATCTAATTCATCTCCCTCCGATATAACTAATTTAAACTCATTCGCACGTCTCCAAAAGCCTTGCAACACAGGAAATTTAGGGCTTATATGTTGTTTGGGAGAAAGAGTTACATACACTTCATCTGATATAGGTTGCCAATAACTTCCTGAAGTTTCAATACTAACTTTTCTTCCTGTTTTAATTATTTCATTACAAAGTGTTGGTAAATTTTTATTAATAAAAGGTTCGCCACCACTAATAACTACTAATTCAGATTTAAGTTCAGCAATAAGTTCTTCTATTGATTTTTTTACTTTAGGAATTTTTTTATTATAATAATCTCCGTCAGGTTCATATCCTGTATCACAAAAATAACATCCAACAGGACATCCATAAGTTCTTATAAAATCACAAGCAGTTCCTGTATGATAACCCTCTCCTTGTAGGGTTTCTTGAAATGTTTCATGTATGTTAATCATATTTTAATTTTTTCCATTTTAATAATACAACCTTTAGGAAATACATTCCTATCAGAAAATAATTCACTATCCACTTCATAACTTGCAAATGTTCTTATATTTTTATTATCTTTGTTTAGCAAGTAAGCATGAGTAACCATTATTGAGGGCATAAAGCCTGAAGCAGTATGTAAATCAGCATGACCACTATCTCCTGTTATATCGGCCCATGTTATTTTATAAAAATAATATCTTTTATTTTTAATTATAAGATGTTTGTATATACTTTTTTTACTGCTTTTTAACATCTTTTGCCTCTAAGATTGCTTCATAAATTTCTAATTGTTCTTTTAGTAATTTATTTTCTATTGATATATTAATTAGTCTTTTTCTAAGAAACTTGAAAAGTCTTAAAAAGTTCTTCATTTTAATTTATATTTTTTAACTACTTTTTGAACTGATCTATTAACATTAGCCTTACCTTTACGTTTTTTACCTATTATTTTTTTAGTGTATAAAACAGATAGCGATGTTGACGTTGCAATCATTAAAATTAAATATCCTTTTTAAGTGGTTCATCATTCTTAAATTTGTGTTTATACCATTTTTGGCCATCAAGCAATATTTCAAAATAATTCCCAAAATCTCCAATAACCTTAAATTCTCGTCCATCATCTAATTTTGTTATAAATGTGGCTTTTTTTGGGTCTAATTTAACATCTTCATCTTCAAATCTTCTTTGGTTTATCCATGTAGCTACGTGAGGAATGAATGTTTTATCCTTAATTTTACCTGAATAATAATTAAATATTTTAGCAAGTTGTATAGGGTCTTGATCTTTACATTCTTTTTCATATTTAACTTTAGCCATCTTTTTACTTCCTTTCTTATTGCTAAGATTATCCCAAAAAATATCAAAGTTATTATTATTATTTTTAGGAATAGGTATAGGACTAGGTATAGGTGCCATCGTTTCGCTATTAGCACCATTCCATCTTTTTAATGCTCCTCTTTTACCTGATTCACTTTTATTTACGTAATATTTCTGTAAATATTCGTATTCTTTTGTGATTCTTTTGTGTGTAAAAATAAAATCATCGCCTTTTTTGTTTATTATAAAAAATTCAGTTAGAACTTCCATAACTCTTAATTCACAATCTTTAGTTCTACATTGGCAAATTCTCATTGCATCTTTTTCTTTAAATGGCTTTGCGTTCTTAGTCCAAGCAAAACATAATAATCTTATATATATTCCAACTTGTTCATTAGATAGATGAACTGTTTCAGCAGTAAATGTATCTGTAAATAATGGTATTGAGGGTAGTTTCATATCATCTCCTTTGCTAGTTTAAATGGTTTTTCATATTCGTCTTTGTATAATGTTTTATAAACATTCTCTAAAAGTTCTAGTTCTGTACCCATTTGTTCTACAAATGTTTTCTTACTTCCATGAATACTAAACTTTCCTGTGTGATGATCCATACATAATGGAATGCAACACCAATCAGAACTTCTTCTTCCTATTCCTGTATTAACTCTAATGTGATGTAATTGTGGAGGTCGCTTACAAACTAAACATCCTAATTCAGCAACTCTGTTAAGATGATCTTTTAAAATTTTAGACTTATATCTTGCCATACAATCGCTTTTCTTCCATATCTAGTTGTAACTCTCTTTCCACTATCCTCTATAAAATTCAACACTTGAAGTTCTCTCACTCTTGCACACACACTTGATAAAACCATATCTAGTTCATCTGCTATTTGATCGTTTGAACTTGGTTGTGTTTTTATTAGATCGTGAACTCTCTCTCTTAATGTTTTTACTTTTGGTTGTTGGATTTCAAAAGCACTTCTTGATGTTTCTGTATTGTTATGTGCCTTGTATCCAAAAAGATCATATTGTGTCATTGTTTATTCATAAGTTGTATATTTGTTTTCATCTCTGTTTGTTTATAACTTAAATATCTATCTAAATTATTATATCCATATCTTGCTTTAATTAAATTAGACTCAGCATCAGCAAGTGCATAAACTACTTTCTTATACTCATCATCTGTTCTTGCTAGGTGTTCAGCTTCAGAAGTTGTTTTTACAAATTGTTTATGTTTTAAAAAACATTTACTGAAAGTTGCTTTCTTACCCTCATCAAGAATAATAACTTGTTTTTCACAAGTAGCCCATTCTTTACTTAATTTATCTAACTCTTTAAAAGCATCTTCGCTAGTGTTAATGTTCATTTTCTATCTCCTGTTCTATTTCATTTAATCTTTCTCTCATCTTTTTTATTTTGTTTAACTGTATTGGAGTATTATTATTTTCTAACATCTTTGCAAAGGCTCTTACAAAATGAGTTAAGTGCATATCTCCAATGTTAAGCATTTGCATTTTAGATTTAGAATAGTAGGTTAAATTTAAAATTGAATCCAAATCACAATCAACTGCTCTTTTTTCTACTTCGCTTTGTATTCTTACTAAGTGTTTTATTTTCATATATTTCTCCTAAGGATAGAGCAACATTTCTTCTGCTTCTCTCTCCAAGTTTTTTATTTGTTGTTTTAAGTTTTTATTTTCTTCTCTGTATGCTTTGTTTTCTTCTTGAAAATTATGAATAGCATTTTTTAAAGTATTAAGAGCTAATTCATTTACATCAATTTGTCTTGTTAGATCAGAGCTACCTTTATCATCAGTAGCCCTAACCTTTTTTATTAACTTAACATCCATTAGAAAGGAGCTTCTTCCATGGGTAAGTCATCATCCATCAAATCAGGTCTTTGATCTACTTGTGGAGGCTGTATTTTTTGGAATGAATTGTTTTGTTGGTATTGTTGTTGTTTTGGCTGACCAATATAAAATGTAATTTCACAATTTGTGTTTCCATTATATTCAGTTGTTCTAACACCAATTTTTAGAGGTTTTCCATTTGCTCTATCTTGTTTAATGTCAGGACTTTTCAACCATTCTCCAAGTTTTTTTAAGAAGAACTCATCTCCATCTCCTTTAAAATCATAACTTGTTGGCTTTGCTTTGTATTTATTTTGAAATACCTTTAAAGTGATTCCCTTAAAGTTACTTTTTTTTGCGTATTGGTTTTGCATTTGCGTTTTTCCTTTTCTTGTTTGCGTTATATTCCTTAAGCTGATCGTTATAAAGTTCTAATGACTTATAACAATCTAATAGTCCAAGGAATGCTTTTGTGTGTAAAGGCTTATAAGATAAGATACGAGATTCAAAGTCATCATCGTTCTTTGGTAATCTAACTATACAAAGTTTGTTAATTTTTTTACCTGTTTGTTCCTCATAAGCATACTTGTAAGCATGAAGTTGTAAGCAATAGTTATGAAATATACCATTACTTGTTTTTATGTCTATTAAGATTAAGTTTTTACTTTTATCAGTAGCAACTATATCTAATGTTCCACAAAAACCCTTTTCTGAATACAAGAGTTTTTCAGATTCTAACAATTTAAGTTTATTAGAAATCCAAAAGTCTTTAAACTTTTTAAAACAGTTTCCGACAATCTTATCCTCAGGTTCAATGACTTTTAATCCTTTAAGCCAATCCTCAGCAAGTTTATGAACTATCGTTCCTATTCCTAAAGTTTTTTGTTGTGTTTTTTGATTAATGGCATCAGCTTCAATCATCACATCTTCTATAACATCTAAAGGAATACTTTTTTGTTCCATAGCTTGTTTGATTAATTTCTTCTGATTAAATAACTTCCAATTCCATAAACCATTGTTAGCCATCATATCTAAGACTCCAGATGTTCCTGGAACATACTGATTGTCCTTTACATATTTATGACCTGATTCGTTGAAAATTATTGTATGACCATGTTCGGTCTTATGCTCTTTGTTCGACATTTGCGTTCTCCTCTGTTGCGTTTTGTATTGCGTTTTTGTTCATTGATAATACTACACCATCAAAATAATTTGTAAACTCAGAAAGATCACATTTTATTTTCTCTACAAATATCAAAATAGAATGAAAAGGCAATCTATTTATACCATTTTCATATTTCTGAATTTGTTGAAAAGTTACACCTAACCATTTGGCAACTCTTTCTTGTGTATAGTATTTTCCTATAACATCACATCCTCTACTTACTTCTTTTCTTAATCTTATTTTTTTAAATGTAAGACCAAGAACATCATAAAATATACTAATGTTTTCTTCTTGATTAAGTCCTAATTGACCTAATCTTTGTTGTATTACTTCTTCACACCTTTCAGGTGTTTTTATCTTTGTTGGTATAGTTACAATCATAACTTTTCTCCTGTTTGTTGTTAATTAAGAACTGAATGTCCACGATTAGAAAGACATTTTCTAACTAATGCTTCATACTTCGTATCCATATTTTTACTAAATGACCAATAAGTTAAATTACTAATAAAATTGGTATTATCTTTTCCAATCTTATCACAATGCTGTAAGTCATTAGTCAGTTCTTCTGCTTTTGTTTTATCAAAAGTTCCACTTCTTCCACTCGTATCAACTAAAGGCTTGTAAGCACAGTTAGTTAGAAATAGGAGTGTAATTATTAAGTATATCTTTTTCATATTTGCGTTTCTCCTGTTTGTACTCTTTTGAGTTAGTTGCTTTTGAGTTTGGCATTATAGAATAAACATCATCAAAAAATGGGTTGTTATCTCCAAATGTCCACCCTCTCTTATTAGAAAGTTTCGTCATAGCTTTTATTCTTCGCTCTTGAAACTTTTCTATCTTCTTCTTTTTAATTTCAAATGTCTTACCTCTGTTTTCACTTATAACATCTGAAACTCCCCATCTTGTTTGATCTACCATAATAAACTCCCTATAATAAATCCTACTACAAAACATATCCATTCTCTCCTATAATGTAGTTCAAGAACTTTCCAATCTGATTTAGTTTTTCCAAAAATTAACATATTAATACTCCTCAGCTTTCATTATTGTCATTACTCGTCTTGTTACATTTGCATCTGACTTATCAGGAGAATGACCATTATGTTTTATATCATAATAATCTATCTTCCAAAAATAATCAGTACCATCAACAACAACCTTTCCAAAATCATGTTCTTTGTATGGGTCATTGTCTTCATTAAAATTATTAAAATTTCTTACTTCATTAATAATTTCATTATACTTACCTGAACTAAATACACCTGAAGTACATATAACTTGTCCTCCTTTAGCCTCGGTTCTTAATTGATCGTTTAAATTTACGATCCTTTCAAGTTTCATTACTTCTTGTGTTTGATCTAGTACTTTTCCTAAGTCCATATATTCTCCTTAATGTAATGTTGCGTTGGTTGGTTTTTTTTTCTTAGTTGGTTTAGATAGAGTTAGTTTAGATTTACTCATAGCATCTTTCATAAGTTCCATAGCTTCTTTCTTACTTGGTGCTACATCAAACAAACATCTAAAACATTCAAAAAATATTAAATACAAAAGGTTATGGATTCCAATATGTTTTCCATGAGTATCTAATAAACATTCTAAATGAGACTCTATATCTCTATGAGCTTTATCCATTTTTTTAACTGACATTATATATCCTCTCTATTGTTTTTTTCTTTTATAAACTTATCAACATGACCACCCATTGAAACTTTAGGAGTAGTTTGTCTAACAGTTTTTACTTTAGGTATTAATTTTAATTCTCCATAACCCATAAATCCAAACATTGATCTATTATAAGTTTTAGAAAATATTTTATAGATATTTATATCTTTAGCTTTAGTCATTTTGATAATATCTCCACTCTTAAAATTCCTTGTTCATCTAATTGTTTTTTAAACTCATCAATAAAATTAGCAACTTGTTCTGCTTCATCTTGTTGAGATTTTGGTTTAAAGTTTTCATTATCACGAATCGTATTATCAAGAGCAATATAAATTTCTTCAGCAATATATTTTTTTATCATTATATCTCCTTAACTGATTGAATGTTATTTTTTCTAAAAAACTTATCACACATTTGTATTTCAAATTTACTAACTTTGAATCCTTGTGATAATAAGTCAGCTCTAACATCTTTGAATACTTCATTCATAGTCTTGTCTATAAATAAAATATTAGAAATGTTTTTAGGTTTAGAGTTTTCTTTAAAAGATTTAAAAATCTTTTTAGTTAACTCTGGATAGAAAGGATTAAATACTTTTTTAATCATTATGATCTCCCACAAGTTTGATTATTAAGTTTTCCAATTAATCTTCCAATTAATATAAGTTTTCTTATTCTTTCTTGTAACGCTTTGTTCATTTTAGTTTCTCCTTGTTTGTTTTTTTTCATTCTTAAGATTAGGAAATTTTCATATATAGTTCAACTAGAAAAGAATTTTTTTTTATTTACTTAAATGTGGTTTATTAACTACATAATATGCAGTTTTATATTTTGTACCAAGTTATGCAGTAAATTGTAGATTGAATTAAAAATAGTGCTTTCAATTATATGTGGTATGTCATATATTGTTATCGATCATTAGTCATTTTTTGATCGCTTTTTTTCATATAAAAAGTATATCTCTCTGTTTGGGGGTGGAGCAATCCACCCCTTTCTAATTTCTAGTAATTTCTAATCCTGTAATGTCGGTATCTTTTTTAATGCTAGTATAAGTCATTTCATAATTAACTAAAAAAACATCTGATCTTTTTTTTATGTCGCTTATCATTTGATTTACTTTTGTAAAGTATGGATATGTGTCCACGAAGCGAAAACAAATATAGTGACCATACGGATTATGTAATGTTTCTAATTGAAATTCTAGTTCTGTAATAACTGCATCCACTTTCATGGATGTACTATACTATTTTCTTTTAATTAATTCAGTACCTTTTATGCCATAGATTGCACCAACTACTGACACGAATAAAATTTGGAACCACATAGGAAGTTCTTGGAAATATCCAAAGAATAAATCTATTTTTACTTTAATGTTTGGATCGTCGCTAAAAACACTCCACACCAATAACAAAATAGGAGCGGAAACCAAAAGTAAAACGAACTCATCTTTCCAGCTATTTTGCTGATCATTCTTAATAAGTTTTGTATATTCCAATTCTCCATTTGCTAGTTTTTCTGCATGTTTGCTTTCAGCATCTGCCATAAGCATTTTTGTTTTTTGTCGTTGCTTATATACATGACTCCCAGCATTTATTGCAAGTTTAATCGCACTTAACCACATTTTAATTCCTTTGCTAAATTACAGTAATGAATAATCTTATCATATCGTTCATTTAGATTCTCGCCTTTTTTTTGCCTCACTGCATATTTCACAATATTACCATCAATAAAGTCTAAATTATGAGAAATTATTAGCTCTATTGGTTGAATTTTGCCTTTGTAGTGTGTACCACCTATTTGAGTATCTAACGCACTCTCTGTGGCTCTATGGCCTTTTAAATGTCCTTTTTTCATACTATATCTCCTATCCAATCTCCTTTGGCATTAAGCACCATCGGTAATAACCTAGGTATGCCATTTATAATAATTGCACAACCAATAATAAACCTTGTTTTAAAATTTTTTGCGTATGCAAAAGCCATGGATTTTTGATTTATTAAACAACCAACATTCATGCCAAAAAATAAGTTATCAGGATTTGCCCACCAAGATATTACAAACTTTGTATGATAATGACCTTGAACGCAACTCATTCCCATTGCTTGTGAAGTCTTTAAGACATCAGCACTTCTTCCATGTGTGAAAAAACATCTTTGTCCATTAGACATAGTAAGTGTTAAATCATCAATCCACTTCCATTTTTTAGTACCTAAAAAGTCGCCATAATCTTTTAAAAATTCTTTACTCATTCCATATTTCAATGCTCGTCTATAAACTAAACTAGAATGGTTTGAATCTACTTCTGTGACTTCAGGAAATACACCCTCTAATTCTTTTATGTATTTTCTTGCTTCTTTTAGTTCGTGTCCAGCCGAATATAAATCAGGGTTAGAATCATGCATACTTATTGCGTGAAAGTCTAAACTATCCCCGATATTAACAACAGTATCAGGTTTAAATTGTTTTTTTATTTCTTTAAGGAATGCAAAGCTATCTTTGTGATGATATGGAATGTGCATATCTGATATAACTAAAATTCTAGAGTTTTTCATACAAGTATTCCTTGTATATTATTTTGATAAAAAGTAAAGAACCTGACCAATAAAGAGAATGGTTATTGCTCCAACCCCATATAAAATTGTTGTTATTAAATTATCAAATTTTTTATCTAATTTTGCATCAATCTTATCTATGTCTTGGTGCATATGTTTAAGATGGTTATTTTTAATTGTGTTTATCTCTCTGCTTAAACCTTTGATATGGCCATAAAGACTAATTATATGTTCGCTTGTAGTTTTAGGTGCTTTGGCCATAACATTATTACATTTTCTTTTTTCTTTTACCCATTTTAGGTTTCATTTTAGATTTTTTTTTCTTCTTCATTTTGTAAGCCATAATTTACTCCTATTAGTTTGCAAATTGACCTTTAGACCACTTGGCTTCAGGTAATCCATTTTTATATTCTTTGCCATTAAATGTCAAAACTTGTTTTCTATTTGAACCCTCTACAAAGCTACAATGCACCCATCCTGAATTGGGTCCCTCATCTTCATTCCAAAATTCTAAAATTAATTGATCTACTGAGCAATTGTTTTCAATCCAAATTGCAACTTCTAAATTACTGACTCCAGCAATTTCAAAATCAACTGCTTGACCTTTGGTGTGCTGACTTGTCGTAGATGAATTTATGGCTTTGCAAAGTTCTTCTGACCGATAACCTGAAGTAATAATAACAGGCTTCTCATCAAATTTTGCTCTTACAGGTTCAAGTATTTCATAACAAACATCAGTTAAGTTTTTAATCTCTCCTGATCCAGCTTTGTTTTTTATACCTAATCTTGTTGCTGTTGATGACTTCTCAAACTCATGTAATTGAAAATGCTTTGAAAGTTGCATTAAGACTCCTATGGTTTTTCTGGAAATTCTACTGCTTCTACTTCTTCTACTGTTGTAAGATCGTTTGTTATATCTCTTAATTCTTGTCGCCAATTTTTAAATCCAGCAGATAATGTTGTACCTTTTTCTTTAGCCATAGTGACTTCCCAATCGCTATCTGCTAAAAGTCTATTTCTATTTACTCTTAAATTATTTAATGCCCTATCTAAAGCTCCGTTATCCCATTCAGTTTTATTAGCTTCTTGTTCTGCAATTTCTTTAGCAGTTAAATCTAATTCTTCTATACCAGTTGGTCTTATAATTATTTTTTTCATTATGCTTTTACTCCATATAAATAACAGTTGCCTGATGTTATGTTTCCTGTACTAGCAAAAATTGTAAATCCACTTAAAGCAGTTGTGTTAGCATCATAATAACCACCACCAGTTGAGGTTACCCAATATCCAGTTGCTGAACTATAATGTTGAGAACTTTTATAATGATAATGTTTATATAAAGATGTGTTTAGTGGATTAAAAATTGTTAATTCTGCATTCATACACAAATTACTTGCATTTGATACAGAATAACCTTGTTGTAGTTTAAATTGGTCTGTATTTGTCTGATTAGATGTTCCATCACTTGAAGCTGTACCTATTTGTATTGCACCATGTTGTCCAACATTTTGATAATCTGAAGTAGTTACATCTGCATCTGATATTCTATATCTCATAGATATATTTGGATTATTTGTTGATGGAATTACATCAGTTAAAATTATTTTATAATGAGAATAAGTTGAACTAAAATAACCATCAAAAGACAAACTGTTTGAACTAAAAGAACCAGAAGCTAATTTTACAAAATCTGAACTAACTGCACCCCAAGATAAAACTCCCGACCCGTCTGTTTGTAAAAATTCATTTGCGTTTCCGTCGTTGTTTGGAAAAGTTAAAGTGTATGAAGCACTAGCACTATGAGGTGGAGATTTTAATTTAATTCCATGTGAATTTTGAGAACAATTAAGTTGAATATATCCATCATTACTTCCCCCATCGCCTTTAACTTCAACACCAGCAGTAGCGTCAGAAATAAAATTTACTTTAGCTTTTGTAACTGCATCATCAACTATCTTTGCAGTTTGTACTGAATCTGTTGTTAATTTAGATGCTGAAACTGTATTGTCAGATGGAACTCCAATATCTAAAACATTTCCATAAACCATTATGAAGTCAATAACATCGCCTGTACTTAAACCTGATGCAAATGTAATTGTTGAACCTGAAACTGTGAAAGAATCTATTGGTGCTTGGATTACACCATTCAAAGATACAAGCATATGATTAGCAGATTCAGGTGTAAAATTAACTGAACTGCTTTGCATAGTATAACTAGCTTGTCCATTAACTACACTTATTGCATCTAGTTTAACAAAATTTCCTACTGATGGTTCTTTACCTATATAACTCATAATTAATATTGCAGAGATACGCCTGTAACTCTACACTCCTTACTTCCACTTTGATTTGCAAAACTTATTTTGTACTTCAACTGCGTTCCAGCAGTAACTGAAAGATCAGATACCTTACAACATTTAACACCACTTGCAAAGTCAGGTAATGCAGTTAATGTTGCTGTGCTAAAGTTTGAACCATTGTCAGCACTTAATTGTAAAACTAAATCAGAATTAAGAGCATTTGTTCCAGCTTGATCTTTATATGTTATTATTGCACCCATTTTTGAAGTTGATGATGAAGCTGTAATTGCATTGGATATAAAGTTTCCTGTTGCATTAACTGTTAATCCACCAGTTGCAACGTCACCTTTATAACCAGACCAAAATCTATTATTACCACCATCTACTGCACCACTTATAACTGTTAATCTATAATATAAATATGTATCTATGTTTTGGTCAAATTGATGAGCAATTTTAACTTCGCCACTACTACCAATAAAAGTTTGTGTGTTTGCAGTAAGATTAACAAAATTAGAACCATCATTAGAGGCTGTCCACCTAACAGTATTTGAAGTTGTTCCTATATTATTTGTCCAAGTTTGTATGCCATGTAATTTTTGTCCATTACCAGAAGTATATTTAATTTGTAAATAGTTTCCTACACCAAAAGAATTTGATGGATATATTGAATAGTCGCTATGATAACCATAGTGATTTGGCCCACCACCTGCAGGGTATGTATAAAAATTTGGTAAATTACCACCAGAGCTTACATGACCTGAACTTCCACTATGGACAGTAACATTTGAAGTGACATTATCAACTAGAGTATAAGTTATTTCTGCATAAGAACCAGAAGAAGCTGTCGTATCAACAACTGAAGATACATACTCATCTGATGACCTTGAAGAAGAAGTTAATGAACCGATTCCTGTTGAATCTTGAAATACATCGTAACTTGCTGAATTAGAATTAGTCGCTACAAGGTTTTGATTTGCAAAAACTCTCAAACCTAATCGTGCTAAATCAACTTTAACATTTGGATCAGCACCTACACCACTTGGTAATTCAGTTACACTTGTTAATGCGTTGTTATTTAATTTAATAATAGACATTAGTAATTAATTCCTATTCCATGTAATTGTGTTGTTTTACTACCTGATTGGTTCGCCCATTCTACTTTATAACGAACGTCTGTACCCGCAGTACACGTTGTTTTACCTAAACGTACTTGTGAAATTCCTGTTGAATAGACAGGCGTAATTGCATTGTAGCTTGACGCTTCCGTCCAATTTGTGCCACCATTACAAGTAAAGTAAATCTTTAAATCAGTTCCAAGTGTTGCAGTACCGCTATTATTTTTATATAAAAAAGTTCCGCCAACATTACTCTTAGACGAGCCTACTGTATTTGTATCTTGTATAGCCGTTCCTGTTGTGTTTGTTTGTAATCCATAATAGCTTGTTGGTGCTGTAAAGTTTGATGTGTAAAGGTCATAACCTTTATTAATTATAATATTATCAAATCTACCTGCATAAGTATATCCGTCGTCGCCATTTCTTCCGAGTTGTAAATTTCTGTCATCAAAAGAAGCTATGTTCCCACTTTGGCTAGTATGTGTGCCTGATAATACGCCATTTTTCCAAAATTTAATAGTTGATGAACTATCTCTTGTGACTGCTAAATGATACCAAGTATCACTAGCAAGTGATAAAGCATCACTTGAAACAGAAATTACTGTTGAGTTTCCTTGTCTAGCATAAAAGAATAATTTATTTGAGGCGTTGTGAAACCAACTCCAACCATTATAATCAGCACTTCCACCCCAACCACCAAACGTTATTAATGGTCTTTCGCTACTTACAGAATTAAATCTAAAATATCCTGCTAGTGTAAAAGCACCTGTACCAAAATTTCCTCTTGATGAAAAATTAGAAGTTGTGACTGCAACCCTATCACTACCGCCATCAATCCAATAAGCCGAAGTTCCTATAATATTAGAACCACCGTCAACTATATTTTTTGCATTACCCTCAAAAGATACAGGTACATTATTTCCTGAACTATCAGATATAGTTGTAGAGTTGTTTGAAGCTGAATTAGATTTTAAATATAATTGTGTTCCTGTCGGTGTGTTATCTATTGAAGAAGCAACATACCCACTAACAACGCTTGTATTAGTTTTAGTTCCTAAAGTATCTGTTGCAAACGTGTCAATATGTTGATTTGGTAAATTAAAACTTGCTGAACTTTCGTTAGTAGCTTCTCTTAATGCTAAAGCAGTTATGTCAGATTTTAAAGGTTGTAAATCTGTTGTTGCATTTGTTAAAAAACTTTCTGCAAAAGTACCGCTTGTAATTTTAGATGCTGGTAAATCAGGAACATCGTTTGCAGAGATTGGAGATGGTGCTACTGCTCGACCTATAAAACCCATAATGTTAATCCTATGTTATTTCTAAAATACTTAATGTTGCATCAATCTTTGCAGAAACAGAGCAATCAATTTTTAGTATATCAGTAGTTTGCATAACATATTTACCACCTGATAAAACTTCTAATGAACTACCAGCTGGTATTGAAACATCTTTAACTACAAAAGTTTCTTCGTTTGTTTCTGTATCTGATGTGTTTGAATCTAATTTTACTGAAGCTGTTACTGAAGTTGAATGAACATTACAAAGAGTTAAACCTATTACTACTGTGGTTGTAGAAGATGGAACTGTATAAATTGTTAAAGGAGTTCCTGAACTTGTAGGCATTGCCGAATTTGATTTAACTTTGAAAGTATTTGCCATAATATAATCCTTTTATCTTATCCTAAAGCTATTGCAAGAGGTAATGCGTTAGGGTCTGTTTCTGTTATCGTTCCTGTTACTGCAACTCCACTAGGTAAAGTTATTGCATTTGTTGATGTGTTAATTGTAAATAATTCCAAGTTATCTGTTCCATCATTAATTTTAATTTTGATAGTATTTGCTGTTCCATTATCTACCCATATAGTTCCAGCTATTGCTGAACTAGGTGCAGAACTTCCTATATTAGAAGAATTTACTGCTGTTAAAATATTATTAAGTTCCGTACGAAATGATGCGAAACCCTGATTGTCCAAAACGTAATCTGATACTTGTGCCATAGATTCCTTTATATTTTATAATGGTTACGATTTCAAGCCATATCCTTGTGCTTGATAATCAAATGTTCTACTTATTCCTACATTACTACTATTAAAGAACTGAATTGTAAATCCATTTTTTGTCTTATTTGTAATTGTAAAGAAATCTCCTACTGTCATACTTTGACCAGCTATTGATAAACTAGGAGTAGCAAAGAAAGAATTATTGAATGTTATATTACTTCCACTAGCTGATGAAACTATATCTTCTCCTGTATCTACTCTTTTTTCAAAATTAACTGTAAATTTTAAATCATGTACTTTTGATCTAACTTTACTGTTATCACAAGTTAGCTTTGCTCTAAATTTAAAATACCTACCTTTTAAAGTAGTTTGTTGTGCTATCTTTCTATAATTAGAAATTGAACCTAATCCTGTATCAGAAAACCCTACTTGTATTTCTGCACCACATTGTACTTCAGGACTTCCATCAAAAGGAGCTTTAGCATCTTCAAATTTTGAAGCACCTCTACCATCATCAAATAAATCATACTCATCTTCTGAACTCATTCCTAGTTTAGCACCAAGTGTTACATCATAAATTGCATCTAAAGTTAAAGTATTATCAAATGTATAAAAACCATTTGCTTGGACATTACCATTAAAGTTTGTTGGATTAGAAGTTGAATCAGTTCCACCTAAATCAAACACACCCTCTGCTGATTCTATATTACCAACTCCATCATCAAAATCAGTTATTGTATCTAATATTAAAACTTTTCTGTTTTGGTTATCAACTGATAAAGCTACATTACTATCTCTTGTTCCATTAAAATTTGCCATAATTACTCACTAAACGATTGGGTTGTTACAAAATTATTTAAACCTGATATTACAGTTGTTACAATAGTTTCACTAGCACTTGAATTTCCTAACTTATCTACTGCTTTTATTAGAAAAGTTCCTGTTTGTGCATTAACAGTTACTGTATTTGATTTTCTTCTTACTACTTTTGTTAATGGTGTACTTTCATTCCATATTGCACCTACAAGAACATCTTGGTATCTAATCTCGTACCAAGAAATATCTAAATCTGCAACAGGAGTCCAAGAAAGTTCCATTTGGTTTGAACCTACTAAACTTACAGATAAGTCTTCCACATCTGCTGGAGTTTCTGTTGCACCTATTATTTTTCTTGATGCAGAAGCATATGTACTTGAAACTCCTAAAGAGTTGATTGCTTTGACTCTTACATCATAAGTGGCATCATCAATAACATTTAACAACTCGTGTCTTAACTGTGTACCATTAGAAATAATTTTGAAATTAGATTCTGTACTTTGTTTTGCTTCAACTTGATAATATTGAACAAACTTATCTGGGCTTGCACCTATGTTTATATTTAATCTAGTGATTACAATACCATCTGCATATTCAATCATTTCATCTGTTAGAGTAACTGAAGCTGGTGGTTGGATATTATTTGGATTAGGTAAGTTTGTTGTTGGAATAGCAGTTGCCTGAGTCTTAGTAGCCCATGTGTAGTGTGCGTTTTGGTGTTCTACCAAATCTAAACCTAAAGTATAATCAGGATTAAATTTAATTGATAACAATCTAAAAGGTTTGGAACTAAAACCGATTGAGCTATGAGAAACATTTACAATATCTCCTATAGCTAAATCATATGCACTAAAAGCAACATTAATTGAAAGTCTTAAAGAATCTCTTGTTCGTCTAAGTATAACTTCAGCCATTTCTTCAGCTTGATAAGTATTTGTAATAACTTTTCCAAATTCAAATCTACCCTCTAACAAAAACCCACCATCATCAGTTTTCATAGTTGCATGTCTATCTGCACTTGGTAATCCTGAATCATCTATTGGTGGAAACTGTACTTCATCAACTTGAAAATTCCGATCAGGGTTAACATAAGATACAATTACTCTATTATATTTTTCATTTTTAGCTGGAGTTTGTAAATTATATCCACCAATAATATCATCCTCTGTTAAAGTTATTGATGCACTCCCTATTGTTTCTATAATTAAATTATACTTTCCTTGTGTATATGGTAAATAACCTCTACACCCTTTTAATAATTCTCTAACATTTTCTAATAATTTTTTTGATGTATCTATAACACCATTTGTATCAAAAATATTTATATTACTTGCACCTGAATATGGAGTAACTTGTGTTTCACAAACTTGTGAAGCATCATAGAAACTTTGTAAATTAATTTCGTTTGTAGTTAAACCTTTTCCATATCTACTGTTTGTTAAATAGTCTAATAAACACCAAGCTGGGTTAGTTGAGAAAGCTGGAGTTTGTGCAACTAAACTTGAATTATATGCTACAACTTTTTTACCTTTTATTTTGGCTTGTATTTTTGGTATTCCTGAATACACATCTTGATTCCATTTGAACCTAAAAGCTAAATAACATAATCCTGATAATTTATGATTGCTACCCCAATTAGACAAAGTAGATAACAAACTAGATGCACTTTGACCATCTGTACCAAAATGAGGCTCAACAATAATAGTACTTTCAGCAGAACCATTTTCTTCGTTTGGATCTGCTTTGTAAAAATTAGAATCTGAACTTGCTACATTTCTTTGAACATTATCTGATAAAGCACCATCAAAAGTTACAGTTTTTTCATCTACTCTTATTTCTTCTATTGAACTTATCTCTCCCTCTGACAATACCAAAGAAACATACAAGTAAGTATTATCTGTTCCTGAAGTTTCTACAAAGACTCTTGTACCACCAACTAATCTTTCGCCATAAATTACAGGAATATTTGCATCATTAGATTGTTTATTTAAAAGAACTCCTGTTTCAAAATCATCTGCTTCATTAACACCAAAGTCAGGTAGGTCAGGAACTTTAGGTCTAAACAACCAAGCGATTGCTATTGTTGCAATTAGTTTAACAACAGGATTAAGGTTTGTAAAAAAACTAACTGCCGCACTAAAGAAACTACCAATACTAAAAAAAGATTTTATTCCTGTTTTCTTTATAGGTAATCCAGCACCACCATATTGTTTTAAAAGTTTTTCTTCTCGTTTATTAATGTAAGCAAGAAACTCTCCTTTAGGTGCATGTTTGTTAAGTATTTTTTTTGCTACTTTAATTAATATTTTTTCAAACCATTTAAACATTATTCTCTACCCCATTTAATATCTAAAACAGTTTGTGATGAAAAATCCATACCAACATCTGTACTAAAGAATCTTTGTTGTGAAGTATTATTTGTTTTACGACCATTCTTTTTTTCAAAGTCAGCCCAATGTGAAACTACTGATATATTAACAACACTTGATTTTGTGTTTTCGTTTATTGCAAAATTTTCTATATTACCTTTATATAATAAAAATGGATCAGGAATAATTGCATTACTAGAATCTAATAAACCTCTAAAAATAGTTACAGGTCTATTCGTTACATTTTCATTAAGAACTGTTGATATAAATGTTTGGTTTGCACCTGATAAAGAAACTGTTAAAGTTGATTTAGTAACATCTATTTCTTCACTAAAATCAGAAACACCTATAATAAAACTTGATGGAGAATAAGTAACTGAAGAACCTGATATTGATGAAGTTAAACTATAAGTAGAATCAGTAAAATTTACAGGAGTGCTAAAACCTATTGTAAGAAGATGAAAAGGTCTAATATCATTCGTCGCTAATGCTGTCTTGATTGATGATGTTAAATTCCTTGTCATTATGCTTCTCGTAGGTTGTTCGTTCTAATTTCTCAGTTCCTTTTATCATAGTAAATTCAAACTTGCCATTAGGTTTTTTATACTCTCCTAAGTCATTTGTTTGAGTATTTATTTCACTTTCATCTACTATAATCTCAGCAACAAATTCAGCAGTTATTAGATGGGTTATTTTGTATTTCATTAAAGAGCTTCTTCTACATCCATTTCATAAGTATAAAGAAGTTTTCCATCATTAGTAGTTCCTGTTGCTCCAAAATCTTGTATGTCATTTGTTAAATAAACTGTGAATGGAACATTGTCGTAAGTAACTATTGAATCATTTGCTATTGTTGAAACTAAAGGTGGTTCTATTGTAACTGTTGAAGCATTACTTGAAGCCTGAACATCTGCAACAACCATATATACTTTACTATGAGAAGCAAACTTGATAAAATCGCCACTTTTAAAAGCATGAGGGTTATCGTTATGGTGTCCATCCATAGTAATCGTTGTATCTCCAACTGCATGATCTCCATTTACTAATACTGTTCCTGATTCGTTACCTCTTGCATTTTTTACTTCAGGTGGAACTATTGTAAAATTTTCTTTTCCTGATCTTTGTTTCACTATAAATGCCATTAGTTCTCCATAGACATCTGATCTAGTTCCTGTCTTTATAGAAACAGTAAATGCCCATCTTTGATTATCAATTTGTCTTGCAAGTTTTTTTCCTGATACACTTTTTGAAATAATAGTATTTTGAATAGACTTTATTCCTAAAGTGTCAAATTTAGAATTAGATATTGGAAATGCACCAGCCATTATATTAGACTCTCCCTACCTCTTTCATTAACTGCATTGTTAATTAATTGAGTTATTGCACCTCTTGATCTAGTTAATAATTCTTCAAAACCTCTTGCATCTACTGTGTTAATATTAAAATTAACTACTGTCGAACCTCCACCTGATATACCTCTTGCAGATTGAGTTATTTGTCCTGTACTATTTGGAACAAACATTTCTGGGCCTCTTTCACCCACTACAATAGCTCTGCCTTTTGATACAGCTCCACCTTTTGCAAAACCAAAACCACCTCCACCACCACCACCTAGAGCATTAAATAATATTGCTCTTTTACGTTCTGTGTTTTGTGATTTCAAAGTATTTAATTTATCAGCTTCAACTTTAAGTTCTTCTTGACCTAATATTTTAGCAATAGTTTGCAAAGCTATTTGTTCTATTAGTCCAGCAATAATATTAACCATAATTTGTTGTGCTATTTGTTTCATTGATTGTCCAAAGTCTTTACCAAGAACAACTACTTCTGCCATCCCTTTTGACATTCTTTTAATTCCACCAAGTATTCCTTTAGCAATTTTTTCATTAACAGATTCTAATTCTTTTTTGACTCTCTCTTTTATAATTTCTGCTACCTTACCAAAATCTACTCCTACTTCTTTAACCTCTGGTTTTACTGCTCCAGCTAACTCTAAAAGTTCTTTCATTTGTTCGTTAGTTAAAATCATGTTCTGAGTTATTTTTTCTATAAATTTTTCTACTGCTTTTGTTGCTACCATCCAATCTTCTGTATTTTCTGCTGATGCTCTTGTTTGTTCATTTAGTTCAGCTAATGGTGTTTGTAATCTTTCAGCCGCATCTTTAAATTCTTGAACAGTTTTTAAATTTGCTTGAAAAGTTTCTTCTGAGATTATTTTTAAGAACCTCATCGATTTAGCTATGCCCTCTATCATAGAACCATAAGCACTAGATAAACTTCCTAACATTGATCTTAATGAATCAAAAATAGAACCAAGAAATAAGATTAATAATTTACCTTTACCACCTAACATAAGAAAACCAATTACACCTAATTCTTGAACTCCTCTTGGTAATGATTTTAAAACTTCCATTGTTCCTTTTATTGCGTGTGCAATAAACATAAATGGTTTTCGTAATGAATCTACAATTACTGCACCACTAATTAATATTTGTTTAGTAACATTGATTAAAAATTCTGAAGTTCTTGCACTAGCTTTTGTTAATGCTTCTCCATTTTTTTCAATCATCTCATTAACTAATGATAGACCATTCTTTATAAAGTCAAAGAATCCAGCTCTATTAGTTTCAAGTTTAAATTTAAAAAGTTTATCTGATAGCATTGAAAGTGTTCCTGTAAATGTAACTGCCATAACTTTCATAGCTTGACCAAACTTACCATCAGGACCGAATACTTCTTCAAATGCTTTTCTTGTTTCTTTAGCTGTTTTCTTAGCTCCAGCTTCAAAGCCTAACATCTCTCTAACACCTCTTTCTCTAAATACATCAGCGGCCGCTATACCACCAGCAAATGATCTTTGTATTTGTTCAGCAGTTTGTCTAAAATCTAATCCTGTTAGTACTGCAACATTACCTGTTATCTCTAAAATTTTTGAAAGTTCTTCTGCATCTTTAGATACAACTGCAAGACTTCCTGATGCACTTGAAATTTCATCTAGTGAGAAAGGTACTCTAGCCGCAAAATTAATTAATTCTTGAAATGCTTTGTTACCCTCTTTCATTCCACCAAATAAAAAAGCAAACCTAACACCTAGATTTTCTACTTGTGTTCCTACACTTACTAATGATTTAATTACTAATGCACCACCTATTCCAGCTAATGCACCTTGTATTGAAAATACAGTTCTTTGTAATCTACCTAATCCAGCTTGAACAGAACCTAATGCTTGTCTTGTTTTATCTTTTGCAAGAATATTTATAAGTAAATTTTGAGCCATATTTATTTCTTCATGTTAGCTTTGGATTGTTCACTTTCATCTAACATAAATCCAACCCAAAGATTAAACTCATATTCACTCATCTGACTTAATTCAGATAAATTTATTTTGAGCCTATCTGCTACTATTAGCATATTTTTAAGCTCTATGTCAGTACTTACTTTTTTTTTAATTCCTCTGGACTTGGAGTTTGAACCATGGCTACGGCTATCTTAGAAAGTACATCGGAATCTACTTTGTGCATTATTGGAAGTTTGTCTTCTAAAGAAAAAATCTTTTCGCCATCTTTATCAATAGCTTTCATAATAACTACATCAGCTAATAATCCAGCATCATTAAGATTTTCTGTTCTACTAAACAATTTTTTCTTTTCTGCAAGTGTAATTGGTTGCCAATAAATAACTGTTGGCATACCTTTTTCGTCTTGCCATTCTTCCACTTCAATAGATTGAACACCTAGAGACTCAAAATGAGATTTTGCTCTATCAATAATCTTCATAAATTAGATTATACTGTTCCTACTGCTAAAGCGCCTGTACCTTGAAAAGTAATACTTCTTGATACAATTCCGTCCATAGTATTAGAAATAGACATTCCTGTTACTATACCTTGACCTGTGTATGAAGCATCGCCAGCAGTACTGCCCTCTGGAAGTAATGTAAAAGCTAATTCAGTTCCTACTACCATTGCTTCTTGTGAAGTATCTGTTTCATCAAAATGTGCTTCTATAGAACCACTAAATGAAGTTCTTCCTGCTATAAAAGTTTTAGCAGAATCTGATAATGATGTATCTTCAACGACATCGCCTGTAGTTTCTAAAGTAAAGGCAGTTACTTCGCCTGTTACGTTAGATCCTGTTTTAACGACACCTTCTTTTCCGTGATGGGTTGCCATGATTTTTTCTCCTTAGTTATTGTTTTCGTGTTAGCTGGTTTATATCCTAGCTTCTCATAGTGTGCAAGATTATTTTCGTTTATTGTAATCTCGTCACTACCTTTTATTAGTTTTATATCTTTTGCCATAACATCCTTATAATAGATTTAATCTTCTTCTTCAAGTTCTTCATCGTCTTCATCATATTCTTCATAAAATTCTCCCTCCTGTTCAAGTTCTTCTTTGATTTCCTCACAAAGCATTGAAATCTTATCATTCAGTTTTTCTATTTTATTTATCTTTCTAGATATACTCATTATAGCGTACCAGATTGATGTTCATATATAACTTTAACTGTCATTGAGATTCCACCATAAGGAAACAATGTACCAGCATCAGTTTCAATAGAAACGACCTCTGTATCTAAAGCCTTTCCATTTCTAGTTATATCAGTTTCTAATGCTTCTTCAATTACTTCTATCAATTGGTTTCTAGCAGTATCTATATTTGTTTCTGATCCTTTAACAAACCCAGATACTAAAAAATCTAATGTTGCTATTCTTGTTTTACCTCCACTACCTAATTCTGAATCTTCTTTTGTTTCTTCTTGTGTTTGAATTAGTACTGCTGGGTATTGTTGTTCTGATAATTCTTCTAATGGGAAAGGTTGTCTAGTTACTTTCTTAATAGTTAAAGCACTTATGTTTGTAATTGTAGTTGCAATATTACTTGCGATGTCTTCTCTAATACTCATAATTTTAACTTTCTCATTTCTTTTCTAACTAAATTTTCAAATGATTTTTTTATAACATTTTCTACCTTTTTATTAAATCCAAAAAATGGTCTTTCAGGTAGATTACCTTGTCCTGTTTGATGAAAAAAAGCTCTCTTACCCATACCCATATCATTAAAATAAACTTGTGCCTTACTTCTATTAACAACTCTTGATTTCATACTTTGAAGCATTCTATTACTATCTTGTAGATCAACAGTAGTTTTACCTTTCAATGCTGAATACTCAGGAGAGTAGGCAACAAACTTTCCACCTGAAAATTTTTTACCTTTTGTTGTATTTTCTTCAATAATTCTTCTTAATTGTTCTCCAGCTTGTTCTAATCCCATTTTAGTTATTTTTGGAAACCTAACTAAGAATCTGTTAAACTTCTTTTGTATTTTTTGAGTATTAGTAGCAAAGTGAATTGATAAGGCCATTATCTAATAAGTCTTCCTGAACTATGTAAGTTTTCTCTTTCAGCAACGCTAATAGTTCCACTATCATCTGAATCGTATTCTACTCCATCTTCAAGTATTTTTTGAAATTCAATATTGTATTGACTATTATAAAATTCAATCATTCTTTCAAATCTATCTTTATCAGCTTCAGGTCTAAATTTTGTTAATGCTGGAAAGAAAAATTTTCCTAAAAATAAATAAACACCAGCTCTTTTAAATTGATCTAAATTAACTTTTGTATTGTCTAACTCTACTGTATTTAAAACTGTTATATCTGTAAAAACATTTGACTTGTATGTTTGCCACCATTTAATTCTTAATTCTCTTAAAATATCTTCAGTTGTTAATGATAACCAAGTTGTTACTTTTGCATCTCCTGATGCTAACCCAAAATCAAAAGCATCTGGTTGATATGTTTGAACATCTGCAACTACAATAACTCCTGTACCTGTAAAATTTGCCATAATAATATTCCTTTAGTTGATTGATGGGCGATTGCTCGCCCACCAAAAGTTGCACTAATTAAAATGCCATATCCGTTACTACTTGACAACCAAAGTCATCTTTAACGATGCCTGTACCGTAAGTTACTGAACCTACGATCTCAGTTGCTCTTAAAGATGCATCTCTTTGAGTCTCGATTTTGAAATCAGATTTCATAGCAAGACCTAATGATTGAGGATGGAATACACCACCTACTGCATCATCACTACCAAAAGAAGCAATGTTTGCATTTTCATAAAGATCAATACCGAATACTGTTCCAGCATAACCACTTCTTAGGATTTGCTCTTGAGATTGTCCTAAAGCATTTGCACCAGTTGAGTAACCAGCCGCTGTTAGAGTTTTCTTCAAGTTAAACATTGCTTTTGGAGAAAACACACCATAGTAAGGTCTAGGAATGTTTAATGTTCTTAGCGTTGCTTCAGCTTGAAGTAACAGATCAGCAGTTAATTCAACACCAGCACCACCCAAGTCATTGCCACCAGCAAAGTCTGAGAATAGAGCTGATAAATCTGCATCTACTTTTTTAGCAATTGCTTCACCGAATAATTTTCCGATGTCAGCCGCCACATCTCTTGACGCAGTATCTCTACCAAGGTCAGTTAATGTAGTCATTACTCCAACTTCAGAAGCAGTTATAGTTGCTTCAGTTGGATTGATTGCTGTGTTTGATAAATCAGTTGCTTCAGCTACTGCCGCCGCACTGATAGTTGGATATACAGGAACTGCAATTTGTTTGCCTTGTCCTGTGATATTGTATGTCGTAACCAACGGTCTCATAACAGATGTTTCTTGGAAGTTAAAAATAGCTTCTTGGATAATTTCTGTGTACAGTTCCGATAGCGTTGACGATGTTGTTTCGTTAGCCATGTTATTACCTATTGTTAATTGTTAATTGTTAATTTAGGATTTAATTTAAAACTACTTCTAGTATTACGCATTTCTTTGTAAACTTTTCTATCAGCAGGATTGTTTAAATCCAAGTCGCCTATACTTCTAGGTTTGAGGCTATTACCACCGATACTGCTCTGGCTTCCTGATCCAGACAAAGACCCTTGACGGAAATGTGGGTTCGTATCTAAAAACTCTTTAACTCTATCTTCAACAGTTAAAGGTTGTCCTTTTTCGTTATATCTGATGTTTCTATTATTATCAAGTACTTCTACTCTACCATCATCAGCTAATTGAAGTTCAGATTTTAACAAAGATACTATTTGTTCAGGAACGACAGCTTTATTGTTAGATGCAACAGCAAGAATCTGTTTATCTATTTTTTCAGCTACCATTTCACTTTTGATCTTTTGGATTTCTTGTTCCTTTTCAGATAATCGGTCTTGCATTATCTTTTCAATATCAGATTTAGATTTAGCTTCTTTTAATTGCTGTTCTTTTAAAAGTTCAGCTTTCTGAGTTTCTTCTTCTTGTATTTTCTTTTCGTATTTTCTTCTTTCAGCCATAACTCTAGATTCAAGTATGCTATTTAATTGAGCTTGTGTGAAAGTTTTTTGTTCTTCTATTTGTTCAGAAACTTGATTTGTTGTTTCTGTGTTTTCGTTTGTAGCTTCTGCTACGATTGTTTCTTCTGACATATTACTCCTTATTCAGTTATTATTGTTCCGCTTTCGTCATACCAATCAGGGTTAACGAAGCTCCATTGATGACGACAATTGTATCCACCACGAACTAATAATGGATCTCCTGACTTCTTGCCTTTCCAAGACTTAGATGTCCAAAGTGATTTGACCTCATCAATCGTAAATAGTCCTCCTTTTCGTATATCATATTTGCCACTTCTTACAAGCCTACAATGATCTCTAGTTGTAGGGATAATATTACCAAAGTACTTACACATTGTTAAACCAGCTTCTATTGATTTATGTAAATTTAGAGTTGCATCAAATTCTCTAAGACCATCATTAAGAATCTGACCAGCATATCGTTTCATGTTCTCTCCTGATCTTGTTGTTGCATATTTAGATTGTAATGTTTGAATGTTTTTATCTAGTTTTGTTCTTACTGATATTCTTTGTGGTCCTGAAAGTCTTCTAACTCTAACTTCATCTTTCTTTATTTGATTTATTAATTTTTGTACTTCTGTATCATTAGCAGTTGCATAGATTCCATTAATTGTTTGTCTTAGTTCTGTTTGTAGTTCAGTGAAGTTAGTTCCAACTAATGTACTTTGATATATCTTATCTGATATTGTTCTTGTAAATGTATTTGCAACATCTTTAAATTGAGTAAATGATTGTCTTTTAAGATTTGTTATAACAGATAAGTCAGAATTAGTTAGTTGTTGAAACTCAGGAGGTATTCTTCCAATAGTCTTAAATGCTCTTTCAATTCTTTTTGCTTGTTTAGAATAACCCTCTCTTACAACTGTATCTGACCAAGCTAAATATTCTCTTTCTAAAATTTCTCTAATGATAGGTCTTGAAGCTACTGCTGATTGAAGTTCAAATAGCTTACCATCTTTTAAAGGTAATGTTCCAACATAGGCCATTACTTCTTTTTCTATTTTATCTAATGCTCTAATCAAATCTTCATAGTATCTTGCTTCTGCTAACTCAATTTGAGAGATTCTATAATTTGTCATTTGTTCAACAATATCAGCCATGATGTTTAAATATCATTAAAAGACAAAAAAACCAAGCAACAGATAAAATTAATTTTTTTTTAATTGATAGTGTTGGCTCATTTTTTACAAATTGGACTAAATCGTTTAGAACTTACAGGATGTGTAAAACCGAATGTTGTATAATGGGGAATGAAAAAAAACGAGGAGCAAAAAAATGATACGATCAAAAAAGTATTGGGATGAACTTTTAGAGAAGTATAAGAATGAAAAATTAGAACCTTTAGAAGTCGTACTAATAGAAGAACAAAACAAACAAGCTAAAGAGTTAGAAAAAGAAAATAAATTATTGTTGTGGCAAATGAAATATCAAAATAACCACTAACTATGCTCTGTATTACTTGTTGATCCTAATAATGGAAAATACGAGGGTAGGGTATATGAAAAAAACAACAACAGGAGATAAAATGAAAACAATAACTATAACACTTAACAAAGAGCAAGAGAGATTACTTTTAGATAGAGTAAAAATTTCAACTTGGAGAATACCTCTTACTCTTAGAAAATATCTTACAAAAGATATAAAGAAACCAAGTGAGTGGACTAAAACACAAATAGACAGAGCCAATGAACTTGATCAAAAAATGGAAGACGAAAGAAAAGAAGCTAGACAAATAATTGATCAAATTGAAAAACAATTAGAGGAGAGATCATAATGTACTACAACATATACACAAAGAAAGAGTTCTCAGGTAAGAATCTTGAGAAGTTACAATCTACAAATCTACAAGGTGGATTTTGTACTTTTAACCAAGCTAGAAAAATGGGTGCTAAAGTTATTAAAGGAAGTAAGGCAGTTGTTAAACTTTCTAGAATGGTAATGGATGGTAAGGAAACTGAGTTTAGAAGTTATCCTGTATTCCATGTTTCTCAAATTGAATTTAACAAGGAGGTAAAATAATGAGTAATTTTAAATTTAAAAAAGCATATCTTTGTAATGAACCTTTCAAACATATAGCTTACCTTGTTCACACTAAGAATGAAAAGTTCTTTAAAGTTACAGATAATCAAAAAGGAAACATTGAAGTTTATAAATATAAAGATGGAACTTTAGATATTGAATATGCTGTTTGGGGTCAAAACTTTAAAAATACTAATCAAGCATTTAAGTATCTACAAAATAAATAAATTAAATTTTAGGGGTTACTGTATAGGTTCTGCAGTAACCTCATCCTCTTGAATAACCTCGTCCTGAGTAAATTCTCCAACTTCAGCTTTAGCTTCAATCTCATCAAAGATTTCTCCTAATTTAGAATCATCATCTACTATTGATCTAGCTATCTCTTTGTCAATTTCTTTATTAAGAGTTGGAGATCCAACATTGATTGCTTTTGCTTGTTGATAGAACATAAGATCAGATGCGTAGTCTCTAATGTTGAATGAATCAGGATAATTAATTTCGCCATCAAAATCTTTACCTTGGAACTCAGCAAACATTTTAAATATTTGTTCTTCTGCTAATTGTAAGTGATCTGCTTTTTCAGATAGTCTAGCATTTAATAATTCAAATTCTGTTTGTAAAGCTATTCCTGATGCTATTTGTTGTTTAGTAGTTCTTACTGCTCCAACATGACTAATTCTATTGATTGCATCTACTTTAGTTGAAATAGAATCCATGATTGCTTGTAAGTTCTGACCTGATGGTTGTAATAGATAAGGTTTTAAGTTTGGTTCCATTTCTTCAGGAATCTCAATTATAGCTCCAGCACCAGCTGACGCATTAACACCTGGAGTCTTAACTAATGATGGATGGTTAGTTAATCTAACAAGTTGTTCTATTTCAGAATATTCATTGTAGATAGACTTTTGTAGATCAGCAATATCTGTAAGATCGCTCATGCCAATTCCTCTTTTATGAGATTTAGAATTGAATAAAATAACTGCTGGTATCTTACCTAAGCGATTTGGTACAGTATCTATTGTTTGAGGGTCATCGTATTCACTTTTAACATACACAGTTTCAATTCTATCTGTGTACCATAATCTAAAGTAAGTTCCTCCCTCACTATCAACTTCTTCTCTAATTTTCATATAGTTTAAAATGTATCTTCCATTTAACTGTCTTTCATAATTCCAATCAAAAACATTTTCAGGAGTTACTATTGATACATAAGGTCTAACTTCAGCATCAAGTTCTTGTGCCATTGTTTGTGTTGTAAAATTTGGTTTGTCTAACATTAAGAAAGTATGACCATAAATAGATGCAAAGTTTTGAGCTTGTGAAATAACTGTATTGAAAGAGTTACCATCTAAGTCAGCATCTTTTAAAAATAATTCTAACATAGGGTCGTTATCTAAGTTTCCAAAATCTCTACTTGGTTTTACTCTAAATAAAAAAGATGAATAAATTTGAACTATATTTTTACAATGATTATCTAATGCTGTGTTGCCAAGTCTTTTTGCATACTCGTTATCAAGTTCCAAATTATATCTATGTAGATATTGACCAGCACTATAATCAAATCCACCATTATATGACCTAATATAAAACTCCCATTTATTTACTGATTCTTCATAATCTTTATGTACTGAGTAAATTTTATCTGATTTTGCCATATTATTTAACTGCCCATCTTAAAGGTTGTGAATTTGGAGTTTGTACTACTAAAGGTTTAATGTAATCAATCATGTATCCTAATGCGTCGTTCATATGGTCAAATCCATCTTCCTTATTTGGAATGTTAGTGTCTTCTTTGTAAGTTTGTCTTTGTAACCCTTTTATCAAAGTTTTGCAAGATTTACTAACAAAAATGTATCTATTGCCTTGCGAGTCTTTGAGTTTTGAATTAACAGCATTGATCCTATCTCTTACAGCTGGGTGCTTATGTTTAACTTTTACATTAAAACCAGCATTTTGTAATATACTTAAATCAGTTCTACCTCCAGCAGAAGTCTTTCTTTGTCTTGAAGCTGGGTCAGGATAAATAAAAATAGGCATTCTAGTTCCATATCTATTTCTAATTTCTTCACACATCTCATCAGTATTACTTCCATAAATGATAACTTCATCTAAAATATAAATTCTATCTTTTTCAATTTGACTAACACAAGCTGACATTGGCGATACGTTAAAGTCCATTCCTATATGTAATGATTTTGTCCAATCAATAGATTTTTCAATAACAGATTCAACAGGATGAAAGTTATAATAAATTGAACCAGCATAGTTTTCAAAAGTACCCTCAAATTCTTGTCTAAATGTTCTTTGATCTAAGTCTAGTCTAGCTTGTTGGATTTCATTATCATTAACCATACCACCATCTAATGTAGTGAATTGAAAACTATCCCATTCTTTGTCTTGCTTACCTTTCAAATACATCTCATAAGACCAATTACCATAACCTTTTGGAGTACCACACATAAGAACATGACCTAATGTATCTGCAACTGATGCTCTAAGTACTTCAAACCAAGTTCGTTTATCAATATCAGCAAATTCATCTAAAATTAAAAAGTCTAATCCTGTACCTCTTAATGAGTCATAATTATCTGCTCCCTTTAATGATATTTTACTATGAGATTTTTTAACTGTTATTGTCATGGTAGTTTCGTTAATGTCTTCAATCCAATTAAATTGATTCAACATTTCTTTTAAACTAGACCATGCTATTTCTTTGGCCATCTTAAATGTAGGAGCAACATACCAGATTTTCTTATTGGGTTGAGACGCATACTTCATCATTTCAGTAATACAGAGATAAGTTTTACCAAATCTACGACCTGATATTAGAACTCTAAATCTAGAATTGCTTGATGATACGTTAAGCTGGGGTTTTGTTAGAGTGATCTTCATTGCAAAAATAAGTAATGTATAGTTTATCCTTATTTATCTTTTTTTCCATTCTTTTTGCATATTCAATAGTTAATTGACTTCCACCTATAACACATTCTGACCAACTGTTAAATTGTTTATCAATAGTCATTGTATTATTACAATATCCTGAGATTGCTGAACAAATTGAAAAAGCTAAAATAAATTTCATTATTCTAGTATAAGTTTTTTTATTGATTGACTACCATCTATGTTCGACTCTAACTCAGCCATCGACTTTATGCACTGATAAACTATATTATTATTTTTATTTGTTCTCATAGCAAGTCTTTTGCCTTTTAAGCATTCTGACATAGACGTTTGTATTCTATGTTCTTTAATTTCCCCATTAACAATCATTAATAATGCTACTACAATCTCCATTAAACTTCCTCATTATCCCATTTTATTAACAATAAAATTACAAAAGTATAAATTAAAAATATAAATAAAATACTCCAAGCCATTAATGACCACCATTCTTTCTAACTTTATCTTTAAGTTCTTCAATATCAGTTAACGCTTTTTCAAGTTGTTTAGATAAAAACTCAATATTAACTTTATTAGTCATATTCATTTCTTGGGTAGATTGTAATTTCTCTACTGTCTTATAAAGGTCTTCTAAAAGAAAATGTTGCTCTTGGTCTACAGGGACTTGTTCACTTTTTTTAAGTAAATCATTTTGAAACAGTTCTCTTGAAGTCTCTAATGATGTTAGTCTAGCAGTTACTTCTGTGTAAGCAAACACACCCATAGCAACTGTAATTACAATACCAACCATGTTCTTAATTGGCATAGCAACAGATGTAGTGTCAGATATTTTCATATTGGAGCCACCAATACTGTTAGTATTATAAATGCAATAATTAATCCACCTGTAAAATAATAGTTCATATCAATACTCATAAATTATTTTTTCT
>Ga0233444_10000938_pt1 | contig 34870 bp, 30 predicted proteins | sample SI_124_October20_6_FD_182792 | JGI IMG/M metagenome (GOLD analysis project Ga0233444, IMG submission 182792) | Seawater microbial communities from Saanich Inlet, British Columbia, Canada - SI_124_October2016_10_MG | ecosystem: Environmental > Aquatic > Marine > Inlet | place: Canada: British... | reverse complement strand
GGTTATGGCGATGTTATAGGGATTGATAATGATTTAGTGATTCCTAATACCGCATTATCTGTTTTCGAAAACGCTATTTTTCCGTGGAGAGGCGAATCCATGAGTTGGTATCGAGATCAACTGGTAAACGCCGCTTACAAATTTGATTTTCCTATCCATAAAGCTTGGTTTGAATTGTCTGAAGATCAAAAACTATTGGTTTGGGAAGGAAATGAACACTTTAGAGGATTAAATGATTTTTTTGAAGAGTTGACCTCTAAAAGCTACAAGATTCAGAACCGAGTAATGCTCTCTAGGTATCGTGGTAAAACCATTTGCAACACTTGTAAGGGAAAACGCTTGAGAAAAGAAGCGAGTTATGTAAAAATTAACGGGACCTCCCTTCAAGAATTAGTTGAATTACCCCTTGAAAAAGTAACCGATTTTTTCAACAATCTAGAACTAAATAAGTACGACAAAGAAATTGCTAAAAGACTTTTAATTGAAATTAACAATCGTTTGGAATTTTTAAATAACGTTGGCTTAAATTATTTGACGCTTAATCGAAAATCCAATACCCTATCAGGAGGTGAATCACAACGAATTAATCTTGCTACTTCACTGGGCAGTAGTTTAGTGGGATCTATGTACATCCTGGATGAACCAAGTATTGGTCTGCATCCAAAAGATACAGAACGACTTATTGAGGTATTAAAATCGTTACGAGATTTAGGCAATACGGTCATTGTAGTAGAGCATGACGAAGACATCATGAAAGCAGCAGACGAAATTATCGATATTGGTCCTGAAGCTGGAAGTTTTGGAGGCGAAGTAGTTGCTACTGGTAATTATAAAAACTTATTAAAATCAAACTCATTAACGGCTCAATATTTAAACGGAACTCTTTCTATTAAAATCCCAGCACAAAGAAGAACCTCAAAAAACAGTATCCGACTATTTGGTGCCAGACAGCATAATTTAAAAAATATTGATGTTCAATTTCCATTGGGTTGTTTTACTGCTATTACCGGTGTTTCTGGTAGTGGAAAAAGCACCTTAGTTAAAAAAATATTGTATCCAGCTATTTTGAAAGAAGTTGGTGGTTATGGCGAAAAGCCCGGACAATTTAGTAAAATAGAAGGAAATTTTTCAAGTATTAAAAATGTAGAATTTGTAAATCAAAATCCCATTGGACGTTCCAGTAGATCCAATCCTGTTACCTATATCAAAGCTTACGATGATATTAGAAGTTTATTTTCAAAACAAAAATTAGCTGATATCAGAGGATATAAACCCAAACATTTTTCGTTCAACGTTGATGGTGGTCGTTGTGAAAAATGCAAAGGTGAGGGTGAAGTTACTATAGAAATGCAGTTTATGGCAGATGTTCATTTAGAATGTGATAATTGTAAAGGAAAACGATTTAAAAAAGAAGTATTAGAAGTTCAGTTTCAGAAAAAAAATATCCACGACGTATTACAGATGACGGTAGAGGATGCAATCAAGTTTTTCAGTACCAATGGAGAAACTAAAATCACTAACAAGTTACAACCGCTTCAAGATGTTGGTTTGGGGTACGTACAATTAGGACAAAGCTCTTCTACTCTCTCGGGTGGAGAAGCACAGCGTATTAAATTAGCATCCTTTTTAATTAAAGGAACCACCAAAGAAAAGACTCTTTTTATATTTGATGAGCCAACTACAGGTTTACATTTTCATGATATTAATAAATTATTAAAATCTTTTTATGAATTGCTAGACAAAGGCCACACCGTAATTGTAGTAGAACATAATATGGACTTAATTAAGTGCGCTGATCACGTGATTGACTTAGGAATTGATGGCGGAGAAAAAGGTGGTGATTTGATTGTGCAAGGAACTCCAGAAGAGGTGGCTAAAAATAAAAAGTCTTACACTGCCGCTTATTTATCTGAGAAAATATAGATTTTGCATCAGGAATTTTCTGTTACCAGGTTTTTAGCTATAAAAACTGAGCAATTTATTGTTAAATAAATCACAAACATACTTTTAAATATGTTATGGCATGATGATTGACAATTAAATTATGTAATATATTTTTTAGAATTAAGTTTTGGTTGATTTGTTTTTAAAATCCGTCTTTTAGTTTAAAAAGACGGATTTTATATTTTTATAGACTTTTAATCAAATCACTCATTTTAGAAGTCAATGTTTTTCTGCTAAACTTTGATAAGCCTTTGGAATTTAAAGTTAAATGACCCTCCCTATATTCGCTGTAAAATAAGCCAATTTGTTTTTTAAGTTTTTCCTTTTCAGAATAATCAAAATAGCTCCCTGAATTGGTTTCCTCAATGATTTTTTCAACATCGCTATCTACAGGTCCAATTGCTAGTATTGGGCGTTTTGCTGCGAGATATTCAAATAATTTACCGGGTATAATAGCTTTCGTCTCAGGAAGATTCATCTCAATTAATAATAAAACCTGAGAATTATACTGTAATTGAATAGCTTTTTGATGCGACAAATAACCCAACGCTATACACTGATCCATTAACCCGTATTTTTGAATACTAATGAGTATCGCATCACTTACAGATCCAGCCAGTTGTATCAATAGATCTTTAGAAAACTCAGGGTTCTCTGAACATAGCTCAGACAAGGCTTCCCACAATACAATAGGGTTTCTATTACTTAGTAAAGTGCCTATATGCGATAAGGTAAATTTTATATCTAAATTAAGTTTAAAGTTATCGTTAGAATCGTATCCATTAGTGATAACTTCGATGGGGGTTTGGGTGATTTTTTGAAATTCCTTTTTAGTAGTTGCACTTGTTACGACAATATGATCTGCTTTTGTTAGCACTTCTGATTCTAAGGTTATATGTTTTTTTTGTGCTCTTTTGGCTAACCTAAGCGATTTATGATAATGAATGGTTGTCCAAGGATCTCGAAAATCTGCCACCCATTTAATTCCTGTTTCCTCTTTTAAAGATTTACCAATTAAATGTAAACTATGAGGAGGTCCTGAAGTAATAATAGCTTCTACATGATGATCAGCTATAAAATTTCTTAAAAAGTTAATAGAGGGTTTTACCCACCCAATTCTAGCATCTGGAATAAAAAAATTCCCACGAATCCATAAAAGAACTTTTTCTAAAACAGATTGTTTTTGCTTTGTTATAATTCCACTACTAACTTGGGTTATTTTCTTTTTTGAAAATAAATTTGCAAATCCATAAGGTTCTTTTATGGGAAACCGAATGATTTGAATACCTTCTGGCAGCTCAGAGCCAATAGATTCGTCTGTTATTGGATAATGAGGGTTATCGGGAATAAAAACAATGGGGTCAATTCCAAACTCTTTAAAATAAGTAACAAACTTAAGCCATCTTTGAACACCTGGACCACCAGCAGGCGGCCAATAATACGTAATTACAAGAACGCGCTTCATAACTTTTTATTCATTATTAAATGACCCTTTCTTTCTGCTCCTTTTATAAAAGCCTCCAGCAACTACCAGTAAAAATAATATACTACTAGCCAACGATATTCGACTGCCCATAGCGATAACTTGGGGTTCAAATTTAAATTCAATAGTATGAGTTCCCTTTGGAATCGTGAGCGCTCTCAAAATATAATTAGCTCTATAATGCTCCACTAAATCTCCATCTATATAAACATTCCAACCATCCGGGTAATACGCTTCAGAAAAAAGCGCTAATTGAGAAGTACCGGCAGTGGATTCATAAACTAGATGGTTTGGAGTATGATTTTTTAATTTGATGGTTGCTGTGGAATCTCGTTTAATAGCTTCTAGAGGTAGCTTATTGATAAATTCTTTATGAATTATGGCCGTTTTTTTAGTATCTAAACTATCTAACAATAATAATTCTTCATTGGCATTTTGAGCAATCAATACATTTTCTACGAACCAAGCAGCACCATTTGCGTATGGATTGCGTTGAGAAAAAGGTGTTCCATTTTTTCCTTGGGTAATAATGTATCGAACATTCATCATATTGAGTATCCCTATATCTCCTTTACTTAAGTAGAAGTTATTGAGATCTTGAATTCTCCCAGGTTTTGCCGCATGATAACCTCCTAGTGCATTATGATAATAACTCGCTTTTCCACTATTAAATGGACTTGAAATCACGTCGTACACTCTAAAATATGCAGTGTCCTTTAAAATTTCTATATCTGCGATGTTTTCTTGAAAAGGATGATCCATCATTCTAGATTTCACAAAATCATCGTTATTTACATATCTTCTGTCAACCCCCACCAAATCTAATACTATCAATATGGCAAACAAAGCAATAACAGTTCCTTCTTTTAATTTTGATTTACAATAAAACCATAAAATACCTGCTGATAACAAAACAAATATGAGGGATCTAAGGGCATCACTGCTAAACAATGTCATTCTATCTTCTTGCATAGCAGCGACAAACTTAGGACCTAAATCCTTCATAAAGTAAGTGTCATAAGGGCTTGTAAAATCAAATAAAGAAGATTTAAATAATATAAATATTGCGGTTAGACCAGCAGTAATTCCTGTGGCATACAACAACGCTTTTTTCTTTTTATCGGAGCCTTCAGAAGTAAACAAAAATTGTTGCAATCCAATAGTTGCTAAAATTGGCAATAACAACTCCAATAACACTTGTATCGAGGATACCGCTCTAAATTTATTGTACAACGGGATGTACTCAATAAAAAAGTCGGTAAGCAAACTGAAATTTTTTCCCCAAGACAAAAGCAAGCTTAGAGAAATTCCAGAAACCAACCACCATTTTAATTTATCATTAAATAAAAACAAGGATAAAACAGCCAAGAAAATAATGACAGCTCCTACATAAGCAGGTGCAGCAACTATCGGTTGATCTCCCCAATACATTGGAACTTGATTTAAAATCTGGTTGGCTTCTTGAGGTGAGGCTCCTAACTGCATAATAGCATCAAAAGATTTCGGATTTTCTGGTAAAGATTCGGAAGATCCTCCACCCATAAATCTAGGGATGTATAAATTAAAACTTTCTAACTTCCCATAACTATATTCTGTAATATAATCATAATCGAGCCCTTTATCAGCAGCTTTACTACTTCCGTCAGGGTTAATTGTTAATTCACTATTTCCTCGAGTAGAAGTAGCTGCATATTCTTTAGTAGCTAAAATATTAGTAGCATTGAGCCCTACTGCAATTATTACGGCGACGATTAGTATACCTACTGCCTTAAAAAAAATAAGCATTGTTTTATTTTTATAAGAATCAATAAGATGCACTATTCCGATGACGATAACTAGTAAAAGTAAATAATAGGTCATTTGAAAGTGATTCGCGACCAATTCTAAGGCCAAGGCTATTGTAGTCAATAAAAAACCCTTAAAGTAGTTCCCTCGCAAGGCTAATAAAATTCCACTTAAAACCAATGGCATATAGGCAATTGCATGCGCTTTAGCATTATGACCAACACCTAAGATAATAATCAAATAGGTAGAAAAACCAAAAGCTAAGGCCCCCATAAAAGCCAATTTATAGTTTAGTTTTAGCACTAAAAAAAGAATATAAATACCAATAAAGTACAAAAACAAATAATCAGCAGGCCTCGGTAAAAATCGCAAGCTTAGATCTAGTTTTTTTATATAATTGTGAGGATATTTTGCCCCTAACTGATAGGTCGGCATTCCACCAAATGCAGCATTGGTCCAATAAGTTTCATCACCAGTCGATTCTCTAAAATCGTTTTGTTGTTTTGCCATTCCAGTATATTGAACTATGTCACTCTGAAATATTTTTTTTCCCTGTAAAACTGGACTAAAATAAGCAAGGGATATAATTGCAAATAAAATAAACACCATGAGGTGAGGCAGGAACTTGTTTAATTGTTTCATCTGAATTTAAAAATATACTTGGGGAATTTATGAAAAAATGTGGAGTTCCTTTGGGATATCTGAAAAGAAGTTTTTAGAAGATCAGTCAAGTTCTTCAAAATCGATGTACTCTCCCACTTTTGATGTAGATGATTTCGTATTGGTTTTTAATGGGTCAATAGTAATTTTTCCTTCTTCATTTTTTTTAGCTTTTTCTTCTTGAAAAGAACCTCCACCAAAAGTATTCCCAAAACCCTTACTTGCTTTTTTAATCATATAGTTTAATAAGTAAGGTTTTAAAAACTTAAATAAAATTTTTAACCCATAGTATACCAAAAGTACTGTTAATACCGTTTCTAAAAAGGAATTCATATTCATATTTAATTACATTTCAAAAATACAAATAGATTGGATAATTTTGTAAAAACTACTATTAAATAAATGATAAATTATATCTTTGAATTTAACCAAACGATCTATGATTTTCGAGCGAAGTAAAATTTTATATCTTTTTTTATTTACATCGATTTCAGTATTTTCTCAATATACAGAAACGGTAAATTCTAATCGTCCTGGGTTTTCTCAGGGAGCCTTTTCTGTTGGAAAAAACATATTGCAATTTGAAGCTGGTTTTGGTATAGGAAATGAAGAACATTTACTTTTAAATAAAAAAACAGATGCTTTCATCATCGATTACAACGTCAGGTATGGAGTCTGGAAAGAAGAGCTAGAAATTAGTTTGATTGGTGCCTACCAATCAAATTCGATTACCTTAACTGACTCAGGCGCTACTTTTAAAGAACGTAATTTTACCTCGAATACCGTTGGCGCAAAATATTTATTCTTTGATCCTTATCGAAAAAAACAACTTGAAAAACCAAACCTATACAGTTGGAAGGCAAATAATGGCTTTAAGTGGAAAGACTTAATCCCTGCGATTTCCTTATATGCAGGAGCAAATTTTGATCAAGTAGACAACCCCATAACACACTTTCCAAATAATGGTATAACATTTTTTAATCCAGAATTAGAAACAGGTTTGGAAATAAGCCCAACAATAGCAATCGCAACCCAAAATAATTGGGGCCGTTGGGTATTTGTAATTAACCTGATCGGAGAACGTATTACATTGGATGAAAAATCGTATTCATACATCTTAACCTTAACACATGCCTTTACCGCAAAATTGTCAGCTTTTATTGAAACCCAAGGAATAAAAAGTGATTTTTATGCAGATCAACTAGTGAGAGGTGGTGCTGCCTTTTTAGTAAACAAAGATTTTCAGGTAGATGCCGCCTTTTTAGTCAATTTTAAGGACACTCCTTCGAGGCAATACGGGAGATTAGGGGTGTCATACAGGTTGGATATGCATAAAAAAGATGAGTATATCGAAGAAAAAGGGAAAGCTGGAAGAGCGGAAAAAAGAAAAGAAAAAAACAATATTAAAAAGAAGGAAAATAAACGAGTAGATCGTATTGATTTTGAAGATGGTGATGGTTTAAATTTGTAATTTTAGTCAATGATAGAAGTTAAAGAAATAAAAACAAAAAAAGAAATTTTACAATTCGTTAAATTTCCGTTTTCACTATATAAAAACTGTAAATATTGGGTTCCTCCTTTAACAAAAGATGAGTTGGAAACTTTAGACAAGACGAATAATCCGGTATTTAAAAATGCAGATGCTATTTATTATTTAGCATTTAAAAATAATAAAATAGTGGGCAGGATTGCGGCCATTATTAATCATATAGAAGTTAACGAGCAAAATAAAAAAAAGATTCGTTTTGGCTGGTTAGATATGGTAGACGATATTGAAGTAACCAAGGCCTTATTACAAAAAGTATATGCCGTTGGCAAACAACATAGCTTAGAATACGCAGAAGGTCCCGTCGGCTTTTCAAATATGGAAAAAGCGGGGATATTAACCTTTGGATTCGAAGAGTTAAATACGATGATCACATGGTACCAGTACCCATATTATGCAGAGCATTTAAAAAAATTAGGCTTTCAAAAACAAGCAACTTGGGTAGAATTTAGATTACTGAATCCATCGGAACACCTTCCAAAAGTTAAACGTTTTTCAAATCTTATCAAAGAAAAATACAATTTAGAAGTTGTCAGGTTCAAAAAGAAAAAAAACATATTACCTTATGTAGACGATATGTTTGGACTCCTCAATAAAACCTACAACACACTCCAAACTTTTGTTCCCATACAACAATATCAAATTGATCATTATAAAGACAAATACTTCAATTTTATTAATCCTGAATACATTACCTGTATTATGGATAAAAATAAAAAATTAATTGCGTTTTCCATTGTAATGCCCTCCTTTTCTAAAGCATTGAAAAAAGCTAACGGATCACTTTTCCCATTTGGCTGGTACCATTTAATGCGTGCACAACGTAAAAATGATACCGCAGCGTTCTACTTGATTGGTGTAGACCCTGAATACCAAGGAAAGGGAATTACTGCTCTCATATTTGATGAAGTAAGTGCAATTTTTAGACGAAAAGGTATTACACAAACCGAAACCAACCCAGAACTTGAAGAAAATGTAGCAGTGCAGCAATTATGGAAACATAATAGTCCTGTAAAGCATAAAGAACGAAGTACTTTTAGGATAGATTTATAATACTCATGAAATCATTTTTTTTACTTAACTATTCATTAGCCATTCTGCTACTCTTTTCTTGTAAAACAACATCATCTTTGCCAGATCCGTTATCTGCTGGTTGGAATGGGGAAAAAGTTTGTGAAAAAATTGAAGAAAATAAAATGCAACGAATTTTAAAATGCACTTTTAAACCTGGAGTAGGTCATGAGCGACACCATCATTTACCGCACTTTGGCTATACCCTAGCAGGAAGTACTTTTAAAATTAAGGATACCTCAGGCGTACGAGTTGTTAACGTGAAAACCGGAAGTTATTTTAACAACGAGTCGATTGAATGGCACGAAGTGATAAATATTGGTGACAGCACTGCGGTATTCCTTATTATTGAACCTAAGTAACTATTCTCCCATGGCGGCCGCAACTGCTGCTGAAAGCCTTTTGTAGGTTCCGTTTTCTAGGCGGTCTCGTATGGCATTAAAAGCTTCTAAGGTTTTTTCTACATCATCTAAAGTATGAGATGCAGTAGGAATCATACGTAATAAAATAAGTCCTTTTGGTATCACAGGATACACTACTATAGAACAAAATATACCATGATTTTCACGTAAATCTTTTACTAAAGCCATAGCCTCAGGAATAGAACCCTTAAGATAAACCGGAGTAACACAACTTTGAGTCGTCCCGATGTCAAAACCTTGTTTTTTTAAACCTCCTTGCAATGCGTGTACATTTTCCCAGAGCTTATTTTTAAATTCTGGCATGGTACGTAGCATTTCCAAACGTTTTAATGCGCCTTCCACCAATTGCATTTGTAATGATTTTGCAAACATTTGGGATCTAAGATTGTATTTTAGATAGGTGATGATTTCGTCGTCAGCAGCAATAAAAGCACCAGTACTAGCCATCGACTTTGCAAAAGTTGCAAAATATACATCAATATCGTCTTGAACACCCTGTTCTTCTCCGGCACCAGCACCCGTTTTACCTAGGGTTCCAAAACCGTGGGCATCATCAACAAACAATCTGAAGTTATATTTTTTCTTGAGCGCTACTATTTCCTTTAGTTTTCCTTGTTCTCCGCGCATACCAAACACACCTTCGGAGATTAATAAAATTCCACCACCAGTTGATTTTGCCATTTTAGTAGCTCTTTGTAAGTTTTTTTCAATACTTGCCAAATCGTTATGTTTATAGGTGAAACGTTTCCCCATGTGCAGCCTAACACCATCAATGATACAGGCATGCGCATCGACATCGTATACAATAATATCGTCTTTAGATACCAACGCATCAATCGTTGAAACCATCCCTTGATACCCAAAGTTTAGAAGATAAGTAGCTTCTTTATTTACAAATTCTGCTAATTCATTTTGCAACTGTTCATGCAAATCAGTGTGTCCACTCATCATTCTTGCTCCCATGGGATACGCCGAACCGTATTTAACAGCAGCTTCAGCATCTACTTTTCTAACCTCAGGGTGATTAGCCAATCCTAAGTAATCATTAATACTCCAGGTAATAACATCTTTTCCTTGGAATTTCATATGATTTGAAATTGGACCTTCTAATTTTGGAAAGACAAAATAGCCCTCAGCTACTTCAGCCCATTTACCAAGTGGTCCTTTGCTTTTGTATATTTTATCGAATAAATCTTTCATCAACTTAAAATTAAGGATTACAAAAATACTATTTTTTTAGCATGATAAAAGACATGCAGACAAAAAAATTATAAAATAAACTACTGTAATTAGTAAATTTTTTGGTGTGTAAAATTTATTTCACGTAATGTATTTCAGCTTCTTTTGATTTATTTTTTTCCATAAACCCCTGTTGTTTCATCCATTCATTACTGTAAACCTTGCTCATATATTTTGAACCATGATCGGGAAATATAACTACCACGACGCTTTCCTCGTTAAAAACCCCCTCCGCATTTAATTGTTTGAGTCCTTCCAATGCTGCACCGCTTGTATATCCAACAAATAAACCTTCTTTACTTGCAATTTCTCTTGCTGAATGAGCACTTTCTTCGTCCGTGACTTTTACAAATCGATCTATTTTATCAAAATCTGTCGCCGAAGGAATTAAATTTTTTCCCAATCCTTCGATTCGATAGGGGTAAATTTCGTTTTCATCAAACTCTCTTGTTTCATGATATTTCTTTAGAACAGATCCATAGGCATCAATTCCTATAATTTGAATATTTTCATTTTGTTCTTTTAAATATTTCGCAGTACCAGAAATAGTTCCTCCTGTCCCACTACAAGCGACTAGATGCGTAATTTTACCTTCCGTTTGGTTCCAAATTTCAGCTCCTGTTGAATTGTAATGAGCCTCTACATTCAGCTCATTAAAATATTGATTAATATAGATAGAACCTTCAATTTCTTTGTGAAGCCTTTTCGCAACTTCATAATAAGATTTAGGATCTTCAGCTGGAACATGCGCTGGGCACACATAGACCTCTGCTCCCATTGTTTTAAGCATACCAATTTTGTCAGGTGAAGATTTTGAGCTAACTGCAAGAATACATTTGTAGCCCTTGATAATACTGACCATTGCTAGACTAAAACCGGTATTACCACTGGTAGTTTCAATAATGGTATCCCCTGGCTTTAAAACACCTTTTTTTTCTGCTTGTTCAATGATGTAAAGTGCTATTCTATCTTTGGTCGAATGACCAGGATTAAAACCCTCAACTTTAGCAAAAAAACTTCCTTGAAATTGAGAAACAATCTTATTAAGTTTAATCAAGGGTGTATTACCAACTAAACCTAATACGTTATCGTAGACATTTAAATTTTTGTTCATATGAGGGATATTTTTTAAAAAAAAAATGATAAAAATATCTTATCTTTTAAGTGTCCAAATTTACGATAAAAAAACTAATTACTTATTTATCCCTTCTAAATCTAATAAAAAAGAATAGGATCTCGCATACTTCTTGAGTGCATTAAATCTCCCTGAGGCACCGCCATGACCTGCTTCCATATTTATGTGGAGTAACAATAAATTAGCATCGGTTTTCATATCTCTCAATTTAGCGACCCATTTTGCAGGTTCCCAATATTGCACTTGCGAATCATGAAGCCCAGTAGTCACTAACAGATTAGGATAATCTTTTACCGCTACTTGGTCGTAAGGTGAATACGAAGTCATATAATCGTAGTATTCCTTTTGATTAGGGTTTCCCCATTCATCATACTCCCCGGTAGTCAGTGGAATAGAATCGTCTAACATGGTCGTAGTTACATCAACAAAGGGAACTTCAGCAACAACACCATTATAAATTTCTGGAGCCATATTGGTAATTGCTCCCATTAGTAATCCCCCCGCAGATCCTCCGTTGGCGTAAAGGTGCTTTGATGAGGTATAGTTGTTGTCGATCAAATATTTTGAAACATCAATAAAGTCTGTAAATGTGTTCTTCTTTTTTAACAATTTACCATCCTCATACCAAGATCTCCCGAGGTACTCACTTCCTCTAACATGAGCAATTGCAAAAATAAATCCTCTGTCCAACAAACTCAATCTTACTGATGAGAAATAAGGATCCACCGTGCTTCCATAGGATCCGTAAGCATAGAGCAATAAGGGTGTTTTTCCATTCATCTTCATTCCTTTTTTATAAACCATCGATACGGGTATTTTGGTACCATCTGATGCAGTAGCCCATATTCTTTTAGATTCATAATTGTTTTTATTAAATCCTGTCCCCAAGACCTCTGTTTCCTTTAAAACAGTTTGTTCTTGAGTAGCCATGTTAAAGTCAATAATAGAGGAAGGAGTTATTAAAGAGTTATAAACATACCGTAACACCTTAGAATCAAATTCAGGATTAACAGAAACAAAGGCTGTATACGTCTCATTATCAAAAGGTAAATAATACGAGTCGGTACCATTCCATGGAACCACTTTTATCTTATTTAAACCATTTGAACGTTCACTAACTACATAGTAATCCTTAAAAATATCAATATCCTCTAACAAAACATCCTCGCTGTGAGAAATCATTTCTTCCCAATGATCCATCGTGGTCGTATCGTCTGAGGTTTTCATTAATTTAAAATTACTAGCTCCATCTTTATTGGTTAAAACATAAAAAGAATCATCATAATGCGCTATGGAATATTCTAGACCTCTAACTCTAGGTTGAAAAATCTTAAAATCTTCAAAAGGAGTATCGGCATTTAAAATTCGATATTCGGAAGTCAAAGTACTGTAACTACCAATAACGATAAACTTTTTAGACTTTGTTTTGTAAACGAAAGTTCCAAAAGTATCATCCGCTTCTGTAAAAACAAGTACATCACTAAGTGATGAAGTTCCTAATCGATGTCTAAATATTTTATTGGAACGCAGGGTTTGTTCGTCTTTTTGTGTATAAAATAAGGTACTACTATCATTCGCCCATGTAGATCCTCCAGTGGTAAGTGGAATACTTTCCTCTAAAATTTTGTCGGTCAATAAATCTTTAACATAAATGGTATATTTTCTACGACTTACCGTATCGACTCCAAAAGATACCTTTGTGTTGTCAGGACTAACACTTAAGCCCGATAAATTGAAATACGAATGGCCCTCAGCCATTTTATTGACATCAAAAAGCAATTCTTCAACGGCCTCTAAGCTGTCTTTTTTTCGGGTATAAATTGGATAATCCTTCCCTTTTTCAAATTTTGTAATGTAATAATACCCATTAAATTTATAAGGAACAGATTCATCATCTTCCTTAATTCTACTTTTCATTTCTTCAAATAAATTTTTTTGAAAATCTTTAGTATGTTCGGTCATCCGATCGTAATAATCGTTTTCACGCTCCAAATAATCAATTACTTCCTCATTGTCGCGGTCGTTTAACCAATAGTAATTATCAATTCGAACCTCACCATGTTTTTCTAGATGTTTTTCAATTTTATCTGCCTTGGGGGCTTGTATTTCCATAGTCGATTTTGATATTTCTTTGTCCTTACAAGAAGTAACAAAAATAAGTGTTAGGAACGAAAAAATTAACGTTTTTTTCATTATGAATTAATAGATTGGTTTGCTGACAATATACTAATTTTGTTTCAAATTAATTTAAAAATCATGTTTGGAGATTTAAAAGGAATGATGGGCAAACTTAAAGAAGCTCAAGCGAAGGTAACCGCAACGAAACAACGTATGGACACGGTCCTCATAGACAAAAAAAGCAATGATGGTTTAATAAATGTAACCATTACTGCGAATAGAGAACTAAAAGGTATTGAAATTGACGATCGCTTATTGGAAAATAAAAAAAAATTAGAGGAATCTTTAATTTCAATTTTGAATAAGGCTATCGATCAAGCTACAACAATACATGAAAAAGAAGTTGCTGCGGTTGCGAGTGAGGGAATGCCAAAAATACCTGGAATGGATTTGTTTTAGTATTCATAATTAGCAAGCACATCAAGAACAATACGGTGCATTTCTGGAGTATAATCTAAATGGGTAACCATTCGGAGTTTCCCTTGCCCCATATCACTTATTTGTAGGTTTTTATGGAGCATATCGTTTATAAACCGATCGTTAGAAATTTCGTCTATTAAATTAAAAATAACAATATTCGTTTCGGTAGGCTCTACTTTCTTGATATAGGGCAACTTTTGGAGCGTATGGGCAATTTCAGACGCTTTTTGATGATCCTCGGATAATCTCTCTACATGATGGTCTAGGGCATACAATCCTGCAGCAGCCATAAAACCAACTTGTCGCATCGCTCCACCAAGTATTTTACGTACTCTGATTGCACGTGCCATTAGGTCATTATTTCCTAATAAAATGGTACCAAGCGGAGTTCCAAGTCCTTTGCTTAAACAAACCGATATCGTATCAAATATTTTTCCATAGCTGTTTGGGTCTTCTTTTTTAGCAATCAAAGCATTCATGAGTCTTGCACCGTCTAAATGCAAGCCCAAACCATAATGGTCACACAAATTCCTTACTTTTTTAAACTCTTCAAAATCATAACAAGCACCTCCGCCTTTATTGGTAGTATTTTCTAAACAAACTAAGGTCGTATTGGGAGTGTGATAATTTGAAATTGGACTGATCCCTTTTTCAATTGCTGAAGCAGTCATCATTCCTCTATGACCATCAATTAAATTACAAGTAACCCCACTATTAAAAGCAACACCTCCGGCTTCGTAATTATAGACATGTGCCCACTTATCGCAAATTAGTTGATCTCCTGGTTGGGTATGTAATTTTATGGCAGCCTGATTAGACATGGATCCAGTCGGAAAAAAAAGTGCTGTATCCATACCAAACATTTCAGCAAATCGATGCTCTAATTTATTGACTGTTGGATCTTCTTTATACACATCATCTCCAGTGGGTGCCTTGATGATGGCTTGCAACATTCCTTCCGTTGGTTTGGTGACCGTATCACTTCGTAAATCTATAATCATTGGGAGTTCTTTATATTTCAATAGATTTTTTTTAAATCCAATCCTTTTAAAATTATTTTTACCTCAAAATTAAGATTTTTGAACTTAGATTCATTGTTAATTGATATAAATTAAAACTTTTTTAGCATTAAAAGATAAGTCTTTATCAAACTGATCGCTAGACTGCTTTAATTCATTAAACATGGAGCGCTACCAATAGGGCTTCCATCTGGTATTTTTGGAACTTCGTATATCTTAAATCTCTCAGGATATTTTCTAAAACTAATTAGCTCTCTAATTAATTGATTGTTAAAAGTAGATTTGTTTGATTTTAGCATAGTAAATAGTGTATCTAAAGTTTCATTGGCAATTGATTTGACTTGCGGTGAAGCTTGATCGGTGGCGGTTAAATTTAGTACGTTTTGAAAAACGCTGTATTGAACAGTGTGGGCGATTTCTGTTTCATACGAAGTTTTAGTTTTTACAGTAAACGTATGTTTGATTAACTGACTTAAAACTTCATTTAAACTTAAATTAGACTTCGATAGGGCATGCTGTTCCACCAACCTGTTTGCTCTTTCTGCATTTAGTAATAATCTTAATGTCATGTTACTTGCGGTTGCTGCGGGTCCTAAACTATTAAAAGCAACATTAGTGTTACTTTTAAAAGATTCTCTAGTTCTTTCATAGCCCATCGCTCTAGGGGGGAATAGTTCAAGAATTCGCTGTGGAATTTTTAAGGTCTTGACCTCTAGTGTGTGCATAATTTCATTCAATGCGGCTTCTTGTTTTTCCTTTGAAATAATTTGAACAACAATCCCGGAAGCTCCTTTTACAGCATAGGTATAATCAAGCCCCCCTATAGATTTTATGGCTGCCTCTGTTTGGTATCGGTGATAAAAGTATAACGGAACAAACACATCTTCAAGTTTTGATAAAGGTTCTCCACTTTTAATATTGTCTATGGAAAAATTTTCAATGGCTTTTTTTCGTACTGCTAAAACATTTTTTAATTCTTCAGTGGCAGTCGTACCATTATCCCAAAGATGTGCTTTGGCGTGGGCACCTCCTTGGGGCCGTGCATCAGCATCCGAAATATAATGTAACCCATCAGAAAATGCCTCCATCAATAATTTGGACAAATAGCTTTTCTCTGATTGATCGCCAGGAATATCACTATAGGAATACGCTACCGTAACTTTGTCCCATTCTCCTATTCCGGTTGCATAGGCTTCCGAAAAATCAATTTCATCCTTTTTTAAGGTAATCTTTGGATGCGGATAATCCATAACACTTGCGCGGCTATTTGTACTTGCAGCAAAGTTGTGCGCAAAACCTAGGGTATGGCCTACTTCATGAGCTGAAAGCTGACGTATTCTTGCCAAGGCAAGTTCTAACATTGGCTGATAATTTTGATCATCATTTTCGAAGGGTCGATTCATCAAAGCTTGTGCAATAAGAAAGTCTTGCCTGATCCTTAAGCTACCTAGACTTACATGTCCCTTTATAATTTCACCGGTACGAGGATCATTGATGGAGCCTCCATAGCTCCAACCTCTTGTAGATCGATGAACCCATTGTATAACGTTGTATCGAACATCCAAGGGGTCTGCATCTGGTGGCAACATTTTAACTTGAAAAGCATCTTTATAACCAATTGCATCAAAAGCTTGATTCCACCAACTTGCGCCCTCTAATAAGGCAGAACGAATGGGTTCTGGAGTTCCAGGATCTAAGTAATAAACGATCGGTTCAACCGCTTCTGAAAGTTTTAGATTTGGATTTTTTTTATGCAATCGATGTCTGTAAATAAATTGTTTTTTAATGGGTTCCCAAACTGGGGTAGAATAGTCCATATAAGACATTGGAAAAGAACCTGATCTCGCATCAAAAATTCTAGGACTGTAATTATCATCTGGTAATTCTATAAAACCAATATGCTGTCTTATTGTAATTGAATTAGCATCTGGTGCGACTGTTACTATTTGTCTCCCTTTTGGATCCCCAACAAAAGTTAGTAGGGATTCAAATTCAACATTTTTTGGAAATGCCTTGGTGTTTTCTAGCCATAATACATTTCGTGATTTATCAAGTTTATAGGTTCCTTGGTTATTATTTTTTAGTCTTTTAGCCACATGGTGGGCATCCCTAAGTAAAAAAGGAGTTAAGTCGATGAGGTGTTTTTCATTTTTGGTCTCTTTAATCGGAAAGCCAAAAATGATTGACGTTGCAAACGCTTCTTCAATCGATTTTTTTTCAAATTCATTATCGGAAATTGCTCTAAATTTTTGATTGGGCTGTAGCAATAATATCTTATTACCACTTTTAATGAATTTTACTACAACACCGTCCCCTATCTGTCCTCGATCTAGACCAATATCATTCGAACCGATACCAGAGGCTAAAAAATGAGTATATAAAAACTCTTTGTTTAGCTGATCTACTTCCAGGTATATTTTACCTTCTGTAGGTGAATAGTGAAAATTAAAATAACCATTGTATGATTTTAAATCCTTTTCTTCTTCGATGAATTGGGCTGAAAGTGAAGATATATTGAATAAAACAACTAAACAAAGTAACGTGTATTTCATAAAAAAATATTTTTTTAAAGCTATAAAAAATATTGGAATTTTCTTTTAGGATGAATTGTTAAATTCTATTTTTACCAGAAGTTAATAACAAAAAATACCGATACTTCGGAACTATTATGATTACACTTGATCAAATAAAAGATCTTAAGGAGCGCCTGGATGCGTTAAGGAGGTATCTTTGACCTTGCTGGAAAAAAGATTGAAATAGCGAACGACGAAGAAAAAACGTACGACCCCAACTTCTGGAACCAGCCTAAAGATGCTGAAATTTTTATGAAGTCACTTCGTACCAAGAAAAAATGGATTTCAGATTTTAATAAGGCGTTATCCATTACAGAAGACACAGAGGTCCTCTTCGAATTTTTTAAAGAAGGAGAAGGTACTGCCGAGCAATTAGAAAATCGTTTTAACGATGCTTTGGAATCCGTTGAATCCCTAGAGTTTAGAAACATGCTAAGCGATGAAGGGGACCAACTCAGTGCGGTGTTACAAATAACAGCTGGTGCGGGTGGTACTGAAAGTTGCGATTGGGCAGAGATGCTCATGCGTATGTACTTAATGTGGGCAGAAAAACATCAATTAAAAGTAAAAGAACTCAATTTTCAATCAGGAGATGTCGCTGGAATTAAAACAGTAACCCTAGAAATAGAGGGTGAATATGCTTTTGGTTGGCTAAAAGGTGAAAATGGTGTTCATCGATTGGTTCGTATCTCTCCTTTTGACAGCAATGCAAAAAGGCACACCAGTTTTGCCTCTGTTTATGTATATCCTATGGCAGATGAAACGATCGAAATAGACATTAATCCCGCAGATATTTCTTGGTCATTTGCAAGAAGCGGTGGCGCCGGTGGACAAAACGTAAATAAAGTCGAGACGAAAGCCATTCTAACTCATGAGCCTACCGGAATCATGATCCATAACTCTGAAACTAGATCGCAGTTAGAAAATCGTGAAAAAGCAATACAAATGCTGAAATCGCAATTGTATGAAATTGAATTGCGAAAACAACAGAGCCACCGCAATGAGATTGAAGCAAATAAAAAGGCTATCGAGTGGGGTTCGCAGATACGGAACTATGTTTTACACCCTTATAAATTAATTAAAGATGTTCGAACTGCTCATGAAACGGGTAACGTTGATCAGGTTTTAAACGGAGAAATCGATAGTTTTTTGAAGGCTTACTTAATGAGTCAAGGACAAGAAGAAAAAAACAATGAATTATAAAAAAAGCAGCTAATTTTGGGATTAGCTGCTTTCAGTTAAAAATTATACTACTTCTTTCGCTTTTAATTTTTTCCTTCCCAAACTTCTAATGATTTGGTGTTTAAGGCAACATAATCGGTATTTCCAGCTTCTTTTGCAAGTGCTAAGGATTTCTTTGCAGCTTTTACAGCGCCTTTCTTATCTCCCGATTTAGCGTATATTAAAGACTGTTGTCTATAATACCAAAATGCAGGGTTTTCTCTCATTTCAATGGCTTTATCAATCCAATTTTTTGCTTTATTAATATCTTTATCAGCATTCAAATAATAGACCGCTGCACTGTAATAATCACCGGCGTTAGGACCTCCCATAACTGATGCAATACTTTCGGTTACTTGGGCGTCTGTAAATAACGAAATGGGGACACCAACATACACGTTGTCCCACAGAAACCCTAACGTTGTAGAATCGTTTGTGATCGAGTCAAATGAGATGGTAAAGGTTTCTACCTTCACAGGCATGGTGATTACATTTGCTTTTACAGAAGCTACTACTTTTTCAGTATCCCATTCAGAAGGAACTCCCCAATTGGAACTCTCCGCATAAAAATACACCTCCCAAGATTGCGCATTTGGTTTGGTATAAATAGCATAGGTTCCGGCCTTCACTACTTTAGAGCCTATTTTTACATCCTTATCAAAACTAATCGTAGTATTTTTATTAGCACCTGTCCTCCACATTTTTCCGTATGGAACCAACGCTCCAAATATTTCTCTTTCACGCATCGAAGGCCTTGAATAAGAGAGTTCTAAACTCGTAAGTCCTACCGTTTGTATTACCGTTTGAGAGGTGCTGGGTTGTGGTGTTGTTATCTGTGCGTTTACTGAAAATGTCAGCGTACATATTACTACTAATAAAATAAGTTTTTTCATTTTTTTCATTTTTAATTATACTTTTTCGAATTACAAAACTAAACAAACAGAACATAATTAATTTAGTTTATTAATTTTTTTGCAAAAAAATAACAAATTAATCAGTTCACATTCAACTCGAAAAAAGAGAAAAAAAATAGTTGAAGTTTTGAAGTCTGTTTAAACATTTTTTTAGCATCTTGCAAGGTGATTATTTTATATTAAACACAGATATCATGAAGATTTATTTCCCTATCCTACTCGTAGTAATGGCTTTAACAAAAAGTGCTGATGCTCAGGATTTAACTATAGATGGACAATTTCAAGAGTTGATTAAAAAATCCAATAGTTATAAAGGACATAAAGTTGTTAAAAAGGAAAAAATTTATACCCTACGCAGCAATGTAGCCGATTCGGTTCGATATTTTAAACAAGAAATAAACACACTCCATTCAGAAAAGGAACTTCAGGACTCCCAAATAAAGGAACTTAGTGATGAATTAGAAAACACCAAAAAAGAATTGGTTATCTATATAGACAAAGAAAAAGTAATTCATGTTTTAGGAGTATCCATTCATAAATCTACTTATAATTTTTTTGTGTTTTTTAGCCTTGGTTTTTTATTGCTAAGTATCGTTATTTTATTTTTTCGCTATAAAAATAGCTTTAACGTAATAAAAGCTACCAAAGAAAAATTGGAAGAAACCGATCAAGAATTCGAAAATTTTAGACAACGATCGCTAGAAAGAGAACAAAAAACTAGAAGACAACTTCAGGACGAAATAAATAAAAACAAAGGTTAAATTAATCCAACCTTGTAATTTTTGCTCCTATCGCACGCAATCGCGCATCGATATTTTCATACCCTCGGTCTATTTGTTCAATGTTCTGAATTACACTGGTTCCATTGGCTGATAATGCAGCAATTAATAAAGAGATTCCCGCTCTTATGTCTGGTGATACCATGGTGGTTGCCTTAAGTGGATACTCAAAGTTATGCCCGATGACCGTAGCACGGTGAGGATCACAAAGAATAATCTTAGCACCCATATCGATGAGTTTGTCGACAAAGAAAAGACGACTTTCAAACATTTTTTGGTGAATAAGCACACTCCCCTTTGCTTGGGTTGCAATCACCAATACAATGCTCAATAAGTCAGGAGTAAAACCTGGCCATGTAGCATCGGAAACCGTTAATATTGAACCGTCAATATAACCCTGAATTTTATAACTTTCTTGCTGAGGAATGTAAATATCATCTCCTACTTTTTCTAACGTAATTCCCAATTTTCTAAAGGTTTCAGGAATTAAACCAAGATTTTCCCAGCTAACATTTTTAATGGTAATTTCACTTCTAGTCATTGCAGCTAATCCTATCCAACTTCCGATCTCTATCATGTCTGGTAAAATTCTGTGCTGACAACCTTGTAACGACGTTACACCTTCTACAGTCAATAAGTTGGAACCGATTCCATTAATTTTCGCTCCCATAGAAACCAACATCTTACACAGTTGTTGAAGGTAAGGCTCACAAGCTGCATTGTAAATGGTGGTGGTTCCTTCAGCTAAAACAGCAGCCATTAATATATTTGCGGTACCAGTAACCGATGCCTGATCCAATAGCATGTAGGTGCCTTTGAGTCCCTTAGGAGCTTCAACACCATAAAAACACTCTTCTTTATTGTACCGAAAAGTAGCACCTAATTTTATAAAACCTTCGAAGTGGGTATCAAGCCTTCTACGTCCGATTTTATCACCTCCTGGTTGTGGAATAAATCCTTTACCAAATCTGCTTAATAAAGGACCTACTATCATGATGGATCCACGTAAAGAACTGCCTTCCTCTTTAAATCGCTCAGACTCAAGATAATTCAAATCCAATTGATCAGCTTTAAAAGAATACGATCCTTTTCCCAATTGTTGGATATTAACTCCAAGATTGCCTAAAATTTCAATTAATTTATTGACATCACGTATATCGGGTACATTGTTAATGACAACTTCTTGGTCTGTAAGCAATACCGCACACAAAATTTGTAACGCTTCATTTTTTGCACCTTGAGGTATAATTTCTCCTTTTAATTTACAACCCCCTTCAATACGAAATGATCCCATAAAAATTGTTAATTTGATTCTATTACGCAATAAGAACCTTTAGTTAATGGCTATTATTGTTTAATGATTAATATTTTTTTCTAACTCTCACTTTATTGTTTTTATAATTTTTTTGATGCTTCTTTTGACCATAGGTTTTCTTGTTTTTAAGAATTGTCATTGCATCTAATAGTTGTTCTTCGGAGTCTTTAAGATTAAGTTTTCCCTCTGAAAGCTCATATAAATGATTAAAAATCACGTCATCTTCAACGGTATCTTTGTTCCAATTCAAAAAGCATTTTTTCATGTGGTTCGCAATGGTAATCACCAAGGCTTCTTTTTTATCGCCTTCTTCCCAACTGTTAGCAACATCAATCATTCGCTTGATATTATTACCATAAAATCGGTATTTGGGGAAGTTTTGAGGATAATTCAGTGACTCTGGTCGTTCTTGAAGCTCTTCTTTTTTGGGAATTGGATATGGAGAATCAACGTCCAATTTAAAATCAGAAATAATAAATAGCTGATCCCAAAGTTTGTGTTGAAAATCTGGAACATCGCGTAAATGCGGGTTTAAGTTACCCATAACTGCAATAATACTATTGGCAACTTTGTTTCTTTCTTCTTTGGATTCTCTGGAAATAGCAAAATCTACCATTTTTTGAATATGTCTACCATATTCAGGTATAATAAGTTTTAGTCTCTCCGAATTGTACTCTATGTGATCTATCAAAATTTTTGGATAAAATTGTAGTTTAGTGTGCTACAAGGTGAATTAATTTGTGAAGTAATCTAATACTGAGTGCAAAATACTAATTTTATAAAGAAATTACTCCTTCCACTTTAGAAACTTTTTTATATTTTTCAATTACCGCATCTGGCGATTTCATTTTCACTTTAATCGACACACTGGTATAGGTGCCTTTGGAGGAGTTTCTTTTTGTGATTTCTGCATTGGCATTGGCAAATATAGCCTCAATAGTTGCAATTTTTGATTCGTTGGAAGGAACGATAAATTTGTACAAGTAAAGGGCTGGCCATTGCGTGTCGTTTTTTAAACTCTTTTTTAATTTTTTATAGAAAGCCGCTGTATCTTTTTCGCTACGCATTGTATATTTATTACGGATTACAAATATAGGGTTTCGCTATCAATAATTATTTACGTTATTTGCATAATATCTTTTAACATGCCCAAAAAAATAGTCATCACTGGTGGACCAGGAACTGGAAAAACTTCTCTGATATCTTTTTTAGAAGAAAAGGAATACCAATGCCAAAATGAAATTTCGAGACAGGTAACGCTGGAAGCCCAAAAAAAGGGGATCGATCAACTATTTCTTTCAGACCCCATCCTGTTTAGCCAGCAGTTGTTGGAAGGGCGTTTAAAACAACATCAGGAAGTGAGTCATTTTAAAAAAAACCTATTGTTTTACGATAGAGGATTGCCCGACATTCCGGCTTATCTAAATTTTACAAAGGTTTCCTATCCCGATAGTTTTGATACGACCTGCCAAACTTATCGCTACGATACCGTTTTTTTACTCCCTCCGTGGAAAGCTATTTATACTCAAGACAATGAACGCTACGAAACTTTCGAGGAAGCCGAAAAAATTCACAATTTTTTAATTCATAGCTACCAAAAGTATGGCTATAAAATCATTGAGGTTCCTTTTGGGACCCTAAAAGAACGCATGCATTTTATGATCACTTATTTAGCACCATAAGTTTTGAAAAATCCGCATCAAATATTAGAAGAATATTGGGGACACCCACAATTTCTAGCCAAACAGGAAGAAATTATTACAACGGTCATCAACGGGAGAGACACCATTGGTTTGTTGCCTACTGGCGGGGGGAAATCTGTTTGTTTTCAAATACCAGCGATTGCCAAAGAGGGAATTTGTATTGTTGTCTCACCACTGGTTGCACTGATGGAGAATCAGGTTAGTACGTTAAAAAACAAGGGGATTAAGGCCTTAAGTATACCCGGAGGAATCTCGTTTCAAAATTTAAATATCTTGCTGGACAATGCCCTTTACGGAAATTATAAATTTTTATATTTATCACCAGAGCGTTTAAACCAAGAATTGGTTCAAAATTATATCAAGCAAATGGATGTCAATCTTTTTGCAATTGATGAAGCCCATTGTATTTCGCAATGGGGAAATGATTTTAGGCCCTCTTATAAAAATTGCAATATTCTAAGAACTTTTCACCCACTAGTTCCTATGATTGCCTTGACTGCTACTGCAACACCCGAAGTAGTGTCTGATATCGTAGTCCAACTAAAATTAGAAGATCCAGCCATCCTAAAAAGTTCTTTTTCTCGAAAAAACTTAGCTTATAAAGTACAATACCAAGAGGATAAAATTTATAAAATAGAACAGCTCCTTAAAAATAAAAAGGACTCCTCCATCGTCTATGTAAGGAGTCGTAAAAAAACAGTTGAAATTAGTGATCAACTCAACAGTTTGAATATTAAAAGTCAATTTTTTCATGGCGGAATTAGTTCAGAGGATAAAAAAAATAGATTGAATGATTGGCTTCAAGGTAAAATTACGGTCATGGTTGCCACCAATGCTTTTGGTATGGGAATCGATCACCCCGAGGTTCGTTATGTTTTTCATACTCAATTACCAGAGAGTATCGAAAGTTATTTCCAAGAAGCCGGTAGAGCCGGTAGGGATGGCAATTATTCAACGGCAATGATCCTTTATAATGATTACGACAAGATTTTAATTAAAAAACAATTTTTAGACTCGAGACCCACTACCGATCAGATAAAAAGTTTGTACCGCTCCTTGTGCAATTTTTTTCAAATACCTTATGGCGAAGGTGAATTTTCAAGTCATAGTTTTAATTATTTGGAATTTTGCAAACACTACCATCTAAATACCTTAACTACTTACAATGGGCTTACCGCCCTGGAACGATTGGGAGTGATTCAACTCTCCAAACAATTTGGACGAAAGTCTATTCTGAAATTTAAAATTAGTTCTGAAAAACTCATCAAGTATTTAGACCAACATCCGTCGATTGCTATCATAGGTAAGACTATTTTAAGAATGTATGGAGGTATTTTTGAGACTCCTACTTCGGTTCGAATTGAATTAATTGCCTCCAAAACAGGGCAGTCGGTAAACACCATCATAAAAGCACTCGAAAAGATGGAAAAAGAAGGAGTCTTGGAGTTAAAACTATTTCATACCGATGCGACCATTACCTTTATTGTCCCGAGAGAAGATAAAAAAACAATCAATCGCGTTTCCAAACAGTTGCTCGCCTTGAATCATAAAAAAGAAAATGAGGTAAATTCTGTTTTAAAATTCGTGAGTAACACCACTGCCTGTAAAAGTGTACAATTACTTAGGTATTTTGGAGAATTAGATGCCGAAAACTGTGGAATTTGCTCGGTATGTGCCCCCCAAGAGAAAACACCTAGCAAAGAGGAACTAAAAATCATTGCAAAAAAAATTGTACAACTACTCGAAGAAAAAGAAATGACCTCTAGAATCATGACAGAAAAACTTACTTTTACAGAGCCTAAGGTGGTTTTTGTGCTCCGAAAATTAATGGATGCGGGGACGCTAAAAATAAATACTAAAAATGAATACTATTTAAATTAATGAGAGATTTAAGAATTGTTTTTATGGGAACTCCCGACTTTGCAGTGGGTGTGCTTCAAAAATTAGTAAGGAGTACATATCAAATTGTAGGGGTTATTACTGCACCCGACAAACCAGCAGGGCGAGGTCGAAAATTAAAGCCTTCTGCTGTTAAAGAATATGCTTTATCCCATCAATTACCGCTTTTACAACCCACCAATTTAAAAGAAGATTCCTTTTTAGAGCAATTAAAAAATTTAAATGCCAATCTTCAAATCGTGGTCGCTTTTAGAATGTTGCCCAAATCAGTATGGAAGTTGCCTAGCTATGGTACATTTAATTTACACGCCTCTTTATTGCCCCAATACAGAGGTGCTGCACCTATTAATTGGGCTATTATAAATCGGGAGAAAAAAACAGGGGTTACTACCTTTTTTATTGATGATGCCATCGATACTGGTAACATTATTTTAAAAGAGGAAATTCCCATTCGTGATCGGTCTACGATTGGAAGCCTCTACGACACTTTAATGAATTCTGGAGCAGATCTGGTTCTTGAGACAGTGGCCTTGATTGAGCAAGGCAAGGAAGCACCCATTCAACAAAGCAATCTTGAGAATTTAAAAATGGCTCCCAAACTAAATAAAGAAAATACACGAATAGACTGGTCTGCCAATGTAGAAGATATCGATGCCTTAATTCGAGGCCTTGATCCCTACCCTGCTGCGTGGTCTCAACTCTTTAATCGAAATGAAATTGGAACGGTTAAAATTTACCGATGCGATTTTAATATTGAAAAACATTCGTTTGCAGTAGGACACCTTATCGCGACCAAAGATGAATTAAAAGTTGCTGCAAAAAATGGACTGCTATCTATCCATGAAATACAAATTCCTGGAAAACGTAAAATGAACGTAAAAGCACTTTTAAATGGTTATGTTTTTGATGAAAATTCAAAAATGTTGTAAAGCCTTATCATTATTGAACTTACAAAATTTGCCTAAAACCTCTTTACTTTATTAACAAAGTACTAAAGTTATCAACAAAAAACGCTATTTAGCACGTCATTACTTGCGTGAACCGATAATCCCGTTAATTTTGTATGAGAATTTACAAAAAAAGTTTAACCAATTATTTAATTTTTACAACTTATGAACAAATCAGATTTAATCGACGCAATGGCAGCAGATGCTGGCATTACAAAAGCAGCAGCAAAAAAAGCATTAGAGTGTATGCTAAGTGAAGTAGGAGGAGCATTAAAGAAAGGGAATAGAGTTTCTTTAGTAGGTTTTGGTTCTTGGTCAGTTTCTAGAAGAGCTGCAAGAGATGGAAGAAACCCACAAACTGGAGCTACAATTAAAATTGCAGCTAAAAACGTTGTTAAATTTAAAGCAGGATCAGATTTAAGCAGTAGCGTAAACTAAGATTTTACTTTTTATTTAAAAAATCCCCTCTCCTTTCTGGAAATGGGGATTTTTTTTAAGAGTAATCAACGGACCGCTATAATTTACTTGTATCTTTTAAAATTAATACTTAAATTTAGTTAATAAAAAACACATGACCTCATTAAAACCCGATAAAGGACTCTTACTAGTGGCCGAACCCTCTATTATCGGTGACCTCTCTTTTAATAGATCGGTTGTATTATTAGCAGAGTACAACGAAAATGGGTCGGTTGGTTTTATTCTCAACAAACCCTTACCCTACAATATCCATGATTTTATTCCTGAAATAAACTCGACCATTCCCGTTTATAACGGAGGTCCTGTAGAACAAGACAATTTGTATTTTATTCACAAAATACCCGAATTAATTCCCAATAGTATCGAAATATCAAATGGGATTTATTGGGGCGGCGATTTTAACGAGATCACAAGCCTCTTAAAGGAGGATCAAATTAAAAACTCTGAAATTCGTTTTTTTCTGGGTTATTCCGGTTGGAGCAACCAGCAACTAGAACAAGAACTGGAAGTAAATAGTTGGGTGGTGAGTCCTAATAATTATAAAAATAGAATCTTAGGAGAAACCGATGCTGATTTTTGGAAAGAAAAAATGATCGAATTTGGTGGCGACTATCTTATTTGGTGCAATGCTCCTGAAAACCCCTCTTACAACTAGAAGGTCAATCGTGCTTTTACATTCAATTTTTGAAGTAATATTTTAGCTACTTCAGTACCATAACTTTTTTTACGGTAATTACTAATAGGCTGAATCCCGATCATTACGTTGGTAACAAACAGCTCATCCGCTTTTTGGAGATCGAATGAAGAGATCGATTTTTCTTCTATCGTATATTCTTTAAGGGTTTTACCAATTTCTATGAGTTGTTTCCTAATAATTCCTCGCAAACAACCATCGCTGGTTGGAGGGGTAATAATGGTAGTGCCTTTGACTAAAAATAAATTGCCTTGTAGCGCTTCGACTACCATCTTTTTTTCGTTTAATAACAAACAGTTTTGATAGCCATTTTCCGTGGCATAAATACTGCCCAAGACATTGATTGTTTTTGCATTGGACTTTAGGGTCGATAATAAATTTGCATAAATATAATGATCTTTAAAAAGTTCGACTCTGTAAAGATCTTCGTTTAAGGTGTAAAAAGGATTTCCGGTGGCTTCTAACTCAATAAAATAATCGACATCATGATTGGTAGGATTGTACTTTCCTCCTTCTTTACGGTTTACATAAAGTTTAATTCTAACAGCTTGTTTATCGAAGGTCGCAGCACGAATCGTTTTTTTTATTTCGTCCTCCAAAAATTCCATCGAAAAGTGCATGGGAATGGCCATTCGTAAAATGCGCATGGAGGCCATCAGCCTAAAGTAATGATCTTCCCAAAAAAAGAGTTGCCCATTGACCGCTTTTATGGTCTCAAAAACGGCATCACCATACAATAAACCTCTATTTTTTAACGATAACTTGGCAGCTTCATGGCTCGTTATGGTTCCATTTAAATTGATCATAAAAAAACCGTCTTTTTATTGAAGACGGTGCAAATATAAATACTATTAAACAGTTTTTAAACAGAACCTAGTAATTGTTTTAATTCTGAAATCATATTTTCCCATAACATTTTGCCTTCCTCAATTTCATCATCTTCTGCAAAATCGGTCACCATAATCGAAACGTCTTTGGTAATGGCATCCACTTGAATACGCATTTCAAAATAATAATCGGTATCCTCATCATCAATCCACTGAAAGCGAATGGACTGTCCCTTATTTTTGGACACCAATTTAGCTTTTTCTTCGGAGCCTTCCCAGATAAAAGTAAAAAACTCCCCTCTTGAGTTTACATTATCAGCATACCACTCCTGCATACCAGAGGGCGTCGAAATGTATTGAAATAAAAGTGAAGGGGACGCATGAATGGGGAATTCCATTTCATATTTTGTTTTATCGCTCATAGGGTGTTGATTTGCAATGCCAATATATATATATTAATTCATAACTGGAAAAGAAAGTAGGAATAAATGTTTGTAAGATTTATAAATTAAGGCAAAATAAATATGATAAAAAATTATCGGATTGTTTGTGCTGCGCTAAATTGTTGTTATCTTTGCCACCGCTAAAAATCGAGAATTAATACTAATTTAGCGATCCAGCATTAAATAAAGTATGGCGAGGTAGCTCAGCTGGTTAGAGCGTCGGATTCATAACCCGGAGGTCACGAGTTCAAGTCTCGTTCTCGCTACAAAGGAGTAATCAGAAATGGTTACTCTTTTTTTTGCTTTAAACTCAAGTATACAAAGGGATTTAAAGTGTATTAATTGAGTGTTATTCAGTTGATATTAACCACATTTAATTGTTAATTGCCATAGGTTAAAAACCAAATATACACAAAAACTGCCACCAAATTTGGAAAAACTGGCAGTAAAATTGACAGTAAATAGAAAAAAATAAACATCAAAAAAAGGTACTATAATTAAATAGTACCTTTCAAAACCCCTAAAAAAGCAAGGGTGGTATCTTAAAGGGTTATTCTAAACAATTAGAGGGTAAGGAAGGTTTTGGTAATGTCCATTGATTTGCAGACTGACAAAAAAACTCCCTAATTAAAGGGTGCCTTTTCAAACAATTACTAAAAAAAACTTCACTATAATTTTTATTATATTGGCGGTTAATTTGTTAAACTTAAAACTATAAAAATGAAAAACATTTATTTAACTTTAGTAAGTATTTTATTATTAGCCTCCTGCGGGCAAGAGCCAGCCGCTGAAATGGAAAATAAAATTAAAGTAGGTTCTGTAGGATTTCACATTGCTTTTAAAGTACCTAATGATTCTATCCAAAGAATGGAAGTTTTTTTGAAAACCCATCAAAAATTTATGAGAGAAACGCACCATGTTAAGGGTGACGTGGAGCCTCTAGTTTTAACCTATGCTGTTTTAAAAGCTCCTGAGTTAAATAATCCACTCGATCCAACTAGTGGCGAAACAGGCAATACGCTTTATGGAATCACTGAAATATATAATGGTCCTGAAGGTGCCATGGCACACATGGAATTAGGCCAGCAAAGAGAACAGATGTTTTCAGAGTTAGTGGCGCTAACAAATGAATACTGCATTTCCGGAATTCTTGGAGCTCCAGTAGTTGGAGCAATGTTTGATTAGTAGATTGTTAACTCAAAATCTTTTGACCCAAAAAAAATGTTCGATATTTTAACAGCGAACACTACTAGCAACCCTTTCAGCAATGAGAGGGTTTTTTTATGCAGTATCGTCAAAAATACAAGAGGTCGACGACCCATTAAATAATTGAAAAATTTTTCAGTTAATTACTGATAAAGGTATAGGCTTCCTCTATTTGGGAAACATCAAAATAACGTTCTTCGAACCCTTTATTTATTTTGTTGTAAAACAAATTGTCCATTTTTACCAATGTTTTTAAGGTATTTGAATTCGCCACAATCGCCAGATTACCAAATTGTTTGATATGTTTTAAAACATACAAGAGGTCTTTTAAAGCTGCCTTTAACCCTATGTGAGTTATTTTAAGTTGATCTATTTTAATTAATAAATGAATCACACTGTGACCTTGACTTATTTTTTGTTCAATTAATTTTTGAGCCAATTCTACATCGGTTACGGTGAAGGAATCAATGACTTCGAAAGCGATTGCATTTCCATCAATTTTTTTAATTTGTTCTACATTATTTTTTGATTTAAGAGATACAGTTAAGGTAATATATTTAAAAACAAAAAAAAAACCCCAATCAAAGGGTGCTTTTTCATAAACAATTACAAAACTTTTACTAAGTATTACATCAGCAACCTAGGTTGTAATTCAACTAAAATGGCATCTTAGAATCAAAAAATCCTTGCCATTTTGTTTTGCACCTATTAATTGAGTTCATACGCCAATGGTTGTTGTATAATTTCCTCTAGTTCCTCTTCGCATAGAGCGATGCTGTAATCGTATTTAATAATTTCTTTTTCACGAATTAGTTTAGTAAGCTCAGTGGTTGCAACTGGTTCATGGGTAAGTTTTTTTCTTTGTTCTTTTAACGCATTTAGACGTTCCTCTATATGAGCTACTGCTTTTTCTTTTCCTAAATACCTACGTTGCTCCAATCGTTCTGTTTTTTTCAACAAAGCAATAATCTTGTTATGAAACATTAAATTGTTAAATTCTATTTCTGATTTTTTCATCTTTTAATTATTAATGCTATGGATTTGCTGTTTCAGCCTTTGAAAAAAACACCCTTCTAAAAGGGTGCTTTTCAAACATCAATCAAAAACAAACAAACTAAATTATTTTAATTACTAGTATTAGTTTAATAGTTACCCTGCAAAATTAAAACATCCCAAATCACAATTATAGGACGTTGCTTGTCCTATTCAAATTATAAAACTGTTGGGGATGGGATTAATTAGGGTATAAAGGTAAAATCATTTCTGTTAATAACCAAGAAAAAAAGAAATTAAATGTAGGTGTAATGCATTTAAGTAATGTTTAAATGTAGTTTTTGTCAGTTAAGAGGTTTTCAATTCAAGCATTCCGGATCTAAATTTGGTTTTGGTAAAACCCATTGTGGAGTCCCTAAATTAAAACCATCACATTCACTTATACTACTTACATTCCAAGCACTGAGGTCTTGGTTAAAAGCAGTCGCAAAAAGAAACATCGCCGACATATCAACTACCGCTCCTACTTCCCAACTGCTGATATCTTGGTTAAAAGCGGAATAGGCAAACATACCACTCATACTGGTAACCGAGCTTACTTCCCAGGAGTTTATATCTTGATTAAAAGGATTTTCTAAAGGTGTACTCCCGATAAACATATTGGTCATGTTGGTCACGTTTCGAACATCCCAGTTCCCTATATCTTGATTAAAAGCACGAGCTCCATAAAACATCTCTTCCATAGAACTTACTTGGCTTACGTCCCAATTTCCGATGTTTTTGTTAAACAAGGCTGATGAAAACATATGCGTCATATCGGTCACTTGGCTTACGTCCCAGTTGTTTAGATCCTGGTTAAAAATAGAAGAAGAAAACATATAGCTCATATTGGTTACCTGGCTTACGTCCCAGCTACCAATCGCTTGATCGAAAGCCTGTGCAAAATAAAACATCCCATACATATTGGTTACATTTCCTACTTCCCAATAATCAAGCGATTGATTAAAGGATCCGGTATTATCAAACATAATTTCCATATTCGTTACCTTACTTACGTCCCAAGAGCTAATGTCTTGGTTAAAAGTTTCCGAGTTGTAAAATAAATATGACATATCGGTCACTTTACTCGTAACTACTTGAGTTAGGTCTGCTTCGTTGGCAACTAGTTCCCGTAAAATTGCTTCATCGACTACGGTATAGGTAATACCCTCGATTACTCCTGTATCGCCAACATTGGCTTGATCGCAAGCTTTGATAGTGATGCCATTTTCAGCCAAATAAATAACTTGATCTCCAAAACAATTACCGGTTTCTGTAGCAGTGTCCTCGCTACAAGCGATCAAAAGGAGGCCTACTAAAAGATATATCTGTTTTTTCATGGGAGTGTTTTTTTGTGGAGTATGAAGGTAAACCTATTTTTTTATTTCTACAATAAAGGGTGCCATGCTCTGGAGCCAAAGGAAGAAAATTGAACTATTTTCAAAATCAAAAAACATCTTTTCAAGATTTTGTGTAAGGCATTAGGCCTTCACGTTAACCTATAAAAACATCCTTATAAGCATTTGAAAAATATTTTTTAAATGAAACAATCATTAATCCAGTCATCGGAACAGCAAGGAGTAATCCTGGTATACCCAAAAGATAACTCCAAACACTTACAGATAACGTAATTATTACCGGATTTATACCTATATTTTTTTCCATAATACGTGGAGTAAGTATCAACTCTTCTATAATGCTTGCCAATATAAAAACACCTAAAACAATACAAAAGTAGAATAAAAAGCCATGAGAATTTTCTGTAGAAAGAATTAAACAACCAATAGAAAGTGGAATCAAAGCAACATACTGCAAATTAGAAATATAAGAAAGTAAAACTATTAATAAGGTAATTAGAATAGTACCTGGCATATCCAAAATTATAAAAGAGACCAGGTAAATTGGGGATAGAAGCAGCACTATTTTTGTTCGTAATTTAAAATATTTGACAAAACTTTTATTGAAATCGTCAATGATCGAATGAAATATTGATTTTATTTTACCACCAAAATATTTTTCACGAATCTTGATGAAGTAATTGAGATGGAATAAAATAAGAATAAAATAACCAATTGTGGAAAAGAAAATAAATGTAAAACTAAAACTAGGTGGTATTGTTTCAGCCTCCGTTTTTGAACGATGAAATACAGAGGTTAGCTTTTCAAAACCACTCTTAATTGACTCAGTATCAATCTTCGTATAATCCATATTTTTTATTTCATAAACGGCCGAGTCTGATTTATGTTTTAATGATTTTTTTAAGCTTTCAAAATCGTAAATATCAGCAATATATTCATTTACTTTTTGAGCTGTTTTATTTAACTTTTCTTTATCAATTTTTGTTACTTGGATAAAACTTCGATTGAGTCTTTTAAAATCTCTATTTATAAATTGGGTACAAAAAATTAAAAAAAGAATAAGTCCTCCTGCTTTTATTGCCAAAAAAATTGTGATGGCTAGGTTTCTGTTTTTTACAATCTTCTGTATTCTCAAAATGGCTGGAAAAACAGAGAGCGCAAGGAGCATTCCTAATATAAATGGTAAAAAAATACCATACAAATAGTAAAAAGAAATAGAAAAACAAAGTAAAAATAAGGTAACCAAAATTACATTATTGTATTTTTTTAACATCTAGAGTTTTTTAAATTAATACTTATAATATTTTAAAACTATTTATTGTTTTTTATGTGCTATCACTGTGAAACATACCCCAATTGTAAATTCTAACATTTTAAAAGTAAAAAATCCTTTTGATTTATTATAAGGTATTGAATTCAACTTATTTTCTGCTCCCCCACATTCGTTTAGTTTCATCTAAAAAATATTTCTAAAAATAAAAAATTATTATGAGAATAAAAAGTGGAGCTCACGGGAGTGAAGTCAAACTATTTTTGGGAGAATTTGGAATGAGTTTAAGTCCAAAACGATCGCTAATATTTCTACTAAATTTTTCATACTGATCAGCTAATTTTTTAAATTAGCCATTCAAATTAACCTTAACCATTAAAAACCATGACTTCAAGATTGTATATCGTAATTTTTGTTCTTTTATCGGGATTGCTTTCAGCACAAAATTCTCTGATTCGTATGCCCAGAATTAGTCCAAATGCCCAAGAAATGGCTTTTTCGTATCAAGGAGATATTTGGACTTACCATTTCAGTACGCAACAAACAAAACGTATCACCATTCACGAAGGTTATGAGAGTAACCCTGTTTGGAGTCCTTCCGGAGATCAACTTGCCTTTTCTTCAAACAGAAAAGGGAAAAATAATATTTTTACTGTTAAAAAAAATGGAGGAATACCTAAACAATTAACCTATTATCCAACAGGAGATACTCCTTACGATTGGACATCTTCAAACCATATTGTATTTTCAACAACGCGCGTTTTAAAAGGGCCTGAATGGGATGAGCAAATTTATCAAGTCAATGCTAATGGTGGGACTCCGCAAAGATTTATCACCGCTTTAGGGAGTATGGCAACTGTTTCTCCAGACGGGAATTTGGTGGCCTTTGTAAAAGGAGCATGTAGAATTTCTAGAGAAGATTATTCAGGTTCAGCCCAACGCGATGTGTGGATTTATAATATTAAAACAGGGAGTTATTTCCAAGTAACTTCCTCAGAAAAAAACGATCATTCCCCTTTATGGGATGCAGCGGGTAATTTATATTACATAGGAGCCCAAAGTGGTCGTTACAATATTTACAAGCAATCTATAAATACGGATGGTTCCGTAAAGGGGGCTTCCAAAAAAATGACGAACCAAAATAAAAATGGTGTTGTTTCTTTTTCTGTCAGTAATCAAGGAATTATTGTCTACTCAACGCTTTTTGACTTGTATCAAATAACCAACGGACAAGCTAAGAAGATGAACTTAAAAATAGCATCAGATTACAAATTTGAAACTGAAAAAGAAGTTTCTACCACCTCAGATAT
>Ga0233444_10000936_pt1 | contig 34896 bp, 33 predicted proteins | sample SI_124_October20_6_FD_182792 | JGI IMG/M metagenome (GOLD analysis project Ga0233444, IMG submission 182792) | Seawater microbial communities from Saanich Inlet, British Columbia, Canada - SI_124_October2016_10_MG | ecosystem: Environmental > Aquatic > Marine > Inlet | place: Canada: British... | reverse complement strand
CATGCCACAAATGGTTTTTATCACGTGCTCGGCGCAACGCTGTCGCCGCTCGATGGCGTCGGTCCGCAGGATCTGACCATCGACGCGCTGGTCCAGCGCGCGCTCGACCCCCGGGTCACCGAAATCATCCTCGCGCTCAACGCAACAGTCGATGGCCAGACCACCGCGCACTACATCACCGACCTGTTGCAGGATGCCAACGTCAAGGTCACACGGCTGGCGCACGGCGTGCCGGTCGGTGGCGAGCTTGACTATCTCGACGAAGGGACCCTGTCGGCTGCGATGCGGCAGCGGACGCTGTTCTGATCCACTCTGAAACTGAATTCACAAAATGGAAGCCGCATGATTCTCCGCCTGTTCGCGAATGTGTCCGCAATGCTTGTCGCGGGTTGCCTTGCTGTCCTGATGTCCTCAAGTGCGTTCGCGCAGCAGAAGGCCAAGCCGATCAACACCGGCGAAGTGTTGTCGGGCGAACTGACCGCGATGCGCTCCGGGCCGAAGAAGAAGCGCGTCATTACGTATCAGTTGAAAAGCGAGCCACGGCGGCTGCCGGGGCCGACCGGCCAGTGCAACCTGGAAACCGGTCCCGAGACGTTTCAGATCGTGACCAACAGCGACGCCGAGGCGGCGGCGCTAAAACCGTATATCGGCAAGAGCATTGCGCTGAAGGCCAACGAGATGGCCTGTGCGCAGGCCGCCGGGCAGTTGAGCGACGCCATCGTCACCAAGTGGAGCGTTGTGACCAAGCACTAGACGGCGGTGGGATCGGCGTTGCGCCGTCCCAATGTCTCGAAATGTCCGCGCCGTTGCAGCCACGCCAGCAGGATCAGGCTCGGCACCGCAACCAGCACGCTGAGCACAAAGAACGCCGGCCAGCCGGTGGCCTGCGCCACATAGCCGGCGCCTGCCGAGAGATAGGTCCGGCCGATCGCCGCGAACGCGGTGAGCAGCGCATACTGGGTCGCGGTGTGCAGCGGGCTCTGGCACAGCGACGACAGATAAGCGACGAAAATCACCGTACCGATCGCACCGGTGAAATTCTCCACCGTGATCGCCAGCGCCAGCGCCCACTGGTTCAGCCCGACAAAAGCCAGCCATGCAAAGGCAAGGTTCGAGACCGCCTGAAGCACGCCTCCGGTCCAGAGACATGCTTCCAGCGACCACGCGCGCGCGAGAAAGCCTCCGGCGAATCCGCCGATCAGTGTCGCGGCGAGCCCGACGCCTTTGACGATGGCGGCGTAATCGTTGCGGGTGAAGCCGAGATCGATCACGAACGGCGCCGTCATGGTGCCGGAAAATGAATCCGTGAACTTGTAGAGAATGACAAACGCGAGAACCGCCCAGACGTCTTTCCGGGTCAGGAATTCGGTGAAGGCGCCGACGGCCGCAGCGATAACGCGGGTGATCGCGCTCTCGCCGCTGGTGGCTTCCTCGGCGCGGCGCGACTGTTCGGGTTCGGTGGCGACGAGGGCTGCGATCATTCCGATCAGCACCATCGCGGCCATTGCGATGTAGCCCCACATCCAGGCGATGGATTTGGTCAGGCCGGTGGCCTCAAATCCGCTGACCAGAAACAGCGCGCCGGCGGTCGAGATCAGCATCCCGACGCGATAGGCCGCGACATAGGACGCCATGCCGGCAGCCTGCTCTCTCTCGGGCAGGCTCTCGACACGGAAAGCATCGACCACAATGTCTTGCGTCGCCGAGGCGGCGGCGACCAGCAATGCGCCGAGGGCGACATAGAACGGCGAGCGCGCCGGGTCGGTCAGCGCCAGCAGCAGGATCGCTCCGATCAGCAACAGTTGCGCGAACACCAGCCAGCCGCGTCGCCGTCCAAGGAGGCGCGTCAGCAGCGGCACATGCAGCGCGTCCACCAGCGGCGCCCAGAGAAATTTCAGTGTGTAGGGCGTGCCGACCAGGGCGAACAGGCCGATGGTGCCGAGATCGACACCGGATTCGCGCATCCATACCAGCAGCGTCGAGCCGGACAGCGCCAGCGGCAGCCCCGACGAGAAGCCGAGAAACAGCACGATGAGCACGCGCTTTTGCAGATAAACGGCCAGCGCCTCACGCCACGAGGCGCGGGGAGCAGGGGTCATTTGGGCGGCTTCAGGTGCTGTCATGCAGGGGTGTTAGCAGATTCGGGCCGCTTCTCCCTCTCCCCGTTCTTACGGGGAGAGGGTCGGGGTGAGGGGCGAGATCACGAAGAAGCCCCTCACCCGACGCTTTCGCTGCGCTCAGGCGTCGACCTCTTCCCGCACGCGGGGAGAGGTGAGGAAAGCGCGTGATGTATCCCGCCTTCAAGGGGACGACATCGCATATGTGGTGGGTGTCGCGGGCGATCGCAGACGAAATTATTCCCCCGCCTGCAGCTTGCGGAGCGGATGGGCCGGGAACAGATCGGTGCCGCCGGACGCAACGACACGCGGCGCGTCAGTCGGCTCGCTGCCCTTGCTGAAATCCAGTTCCTTGATGCGGCCGGCGCGCTTTTCGATCTTGTCCGCGGAAATCAGGATCTGCCGCACGTCCTCGTTCACATTGCCGAAATCTTTCTGCAGCTTGAGCACACGCTCACGCAGCCGTCCGAGATCGTCCGACATGTGCATGACTTCGGTGCGGATCAGGTCGGCGGCGTCGCGCATCCGCGCGTCCTTCAGGATCTGCTGCATCACCTGGATCGCCAGCATCAGCAGCGACGGCGACACCAGCACGATCCGTGCGCGATAGGCCTTCTGGATCACGTCGTCGAAGCCGTCGTGAATTTCCGCATAAACCGACTCCGACGGCACGAACATCAGGGCGGTGTCCTGCGTTTCGCCCGGAATGAGATATTTGTCGGCGATGTCGGTGACGTGCTTCATCACGTCCTGCCGCAGCCGCTGCGTGGCGTATTTCTTCTCGTCGTCGCTGCGCGCATCGCGCAGGGCGGTCACGGCTTCAAGCGGAAATTTCGCATCGACGCACAGCGGCCGCTGGTCGGGCAGGAATATCACGCAATCCGGCCGCTTGTTGTTGGACAGCGTGTGCTGGAATGCGAAGGAGCCCTTCGGCATGCCGTCCTGCACGATGGCTTCCATACGCGCCTGCCCGAATGCGCCGCGCGACTGCTTGTTGGCGAGCACGTCGCGCAGGGTCGTGACCTGCGAGGTGAGGTCGGTAAGATTCTTGTGGGCGTTGTCGATGATGCCGAGGCGTTCGTGCAGGACGCGGAGACTGTCCATCGTGCTGCGCGTGGTCTGTTCCATGGACTGGCCGACCTTGTGGGTCACCGAATCCAGCCGTTCGTTGACGGCGCGCGACATTTCCGCCTGACGTCCCACCAGCGCCTGACCCATTTCCGCGACACGGCCGGTGGATTCGTTCTGCATGCGCAGGACTTCGGCGAGCCTTTCCTCCAGTTCGTCGGCGCGTACCGCCTGCGCCATGGCGGCCTCCGCACCCTTGCGGCCAGAGCGGGCGATGACGATGGCGATAGCCAGCAGCAACAGCAGCGCCAGCGCGCCGAATGCGATCAGGGCGGCGCCCACGCGAACCGGCACATCGCCGGCCATGAAAAGGATCTCGTTCATGCCGCCTTTGTAGCGCGATTCGTGGCGAAATGCGAACGAATAGGGAACGTATTATGGTTAACAACTCCTTGATTTTCATGGTTAATCGTCGATTAACGGCATTCGCTTCGGGTCAAGCGTCTGACGCCACAACGGGTTTGACCGCGGCGAGCGCTCCCATTACATCGCGCCCATGGCCAATCGCGACATCATCATCCTTCCCGACAAGCAACTGCGGCTGATCTCAAAGCCCGTTGAAAAGATCACGCCGGAGATCCGGGCGCTCGCCGACGACATGTTCGAAACCATGTATGATGCGCCGGGCATCGGCCTGGCCGCGATCCAGGTCGCGGTGCCGCTGCGGCTGATCACCATGGACCTTTCCAAGAAGGAGGGGGAAAAGGAACCGCGCGTCTTCATCAATCCCGAAATCTTGTCGTCGTCCGAAGAGCTCTCGGTCTACGAAGAGGGCTGTCTCTCGATCCCGGAATACTACGAAGAGGTCGAGCGGCCGGCGCGGGTGCGCGTGCGCTTCATGGACATCGACGGCAAGATCCACGAAGAGGACGCCGAGGGGCTTTATGCTACCTGCATCCAGCACGAGATCGATCATCTCAACGGCGTGCTGTTCGTGGATTATCTCTCCAAGCTCAAGCGCGACCGTGTGATGAAGAAGTTCACCAAGGCCGCCAAGCTCGCGGCGAAATAGGCCGGAGCTTTTGATGCCGCTTCGTCTGATCTTCATGGGTACGCCGGACTTCGCGGTGCCGACGCTGCTGACGCTCGCGGACCACGGTCACGAGATCGCGGCGGTGTATACGCGTGCGCCGAAGCCGGCGGGGCGCGGCATGAAGCTGCAGGCGACACCGGTGGAGCAGGCCGCGCGCCAACTGGGCATTCCGGTGCTGACGCCGAAGACTCTGAGGACGCCCGAAGCCGAAGCGGAGTTTCGTTCTCACAATGCCGATGCGGCCGTTGTTGTGGCCTATGGCATGATCCTGCCGCAGAACATTCTCGAAGCCGTGCCACTCGGCTGTTTCAATCTGCATGCGTCGTTGTTGCCGCGCTGGCGCGGCGCCGCGCCGATCAACCGCGCCATCATGGCAGGCGATGACGAGTCCGGCGTCATGGTGATGAAGATGGATGTCGGACTCGATACCGGCGACGTCGCGATGGCGGAGCGCCTGCCGATCACCGACACGATGACGGCAAGCGATCTGCACGACGCGCTGGCGCCGCTGGGCGCAGACCTGATGGTGCGCGCAATGGGCGGGCTGTCGCGCGGCGGCCTGCAACTGACCAAGCAAAGTGAGCAGGGCGTCACTTACGCCGCAAAGATCGACAAGGCCGAGGCGCGGATCGACTGGGCCAAATCCGCGCGCGAGGTGCTGCGGCATATCCACGGCCTGTCGCCGTTTCCCGGTGCATGGTTCGAGATCGTCATCGACGGCGAGCCGGTGCGCATCAAGGTGCTGCGCTGTGAGTTGGCCAAGGGCTCGGGCGCGCCGGGCGATCTGCTGGACGACAAGCTCACCATTGCCTGCGGAGATGGTGCAATCCGGATTCTGGAATTGCAGCGCGCCGGAAAGCCGCTGATGAAGGCTGATGCCTTCCTGAACGGTACGCCGCTCAAGCCGCCGCTGCGTGTGAGCTGATGCCCCGCTACAAGCTCATCATCGAGTATGACGGCACGCCCTACTGCGGCTGGCAGTATCAGGACAATGGGCCATCGGTGCAGGGCGCACTGGAGGCTGCTGTTAAAGCGATGACCGGCGATGACGTGCGGGTCAACGGCGCGGGCCGCACGGACGCTGGCGTCCATGCGCTCGGACAGGTCGCGCATATCGATCTTGTGAAAGACTACAAGGCGGATCGCGTACGCGATGCGCTCAATGCGCATCTGCGGCCAAATCCGATCGGCGTACTGTCGGCGGAGATCGTGCCGGAGACGTTCGATGCGCGGTTCTCCGCGACCAAGCGTCACTATATCTACCGCATCGTCAACCACCGGGCCAATCTCGCGCTCAAGGTCGGGCATGCGTGGCGCGTGGCGCGGCCGCTGAATGTCGATGCCATGCAGGAAGCGGCCCAGGTGCTGGTCGGCAAACACGACTTCACGACGTTCCGCGATACCGAATGTCAGGCGAAGTCACCGGAGAAGACGCTCGATGCGCTCGACGTGACGCGCGACGGCAATGATGTGAACATCATCACGTCGGCGCGGTCATTCCTGCACAGCCAGGTGCGTTCGATGGTCGGTTCGCTGGTGTGGGTCGGTCACGGGCGCTGGACCGCCGAGGACATGCGGCGCGCGCTTGAGGCCCGCGATCGGGCTGCGTGTGGCCCCGTCGCGCCGCCGGACGGACTTTACCTGGTGCGCGTCGAATACTGAGCGCTTAAGCCGCCGCGGTGGCTTCGATTTCCAGCAGCCACTTGCTGTCGAAAATGCCGGCAATGATCACCGTCATGGCTGGGGCGAGGGTGCCGAGAACGCTCTGGCGAACGGTGCGATTCTCAAGAGCGTATTTGCGGTCCGACAGAAACACCGTGACCTTGATGACATCGGCGAGGGTCATGTCGACCGCCTTGAGCTGGCTTTCGATATTGGCCCAGATCAGCCGGCACTGCGCCTCGAATGTGTCCGGCACGGTGCCGTCCACGGTCTGCGGAATCTGTCCGCTGACGAAGGCGAGACGCTGGGCGCCGCTGATCTCGCAGACCTGCGCGTAGCCGAAAGGTTGCGGAGCGTTGGCGGCGTTGACGTTGCGGCGCTGCATGGGCATTCCCCGTTAGGATAATGTCTTCATCACATCCCAGAACAAATCCTCGCCGTTGGCGACGTTTTCGTTCCAGTGGTCGGCGGCGTTTTCATCGGCGGCATCAGTGATGAACTTGAACGCCCGCCACGGCACGCCGTGGCGCTGGCAGACATGCGCGATGGCGAACAGCTCCATGTCGACGATGTCGATGTTGTTCTCGACCAGCCAGGGATCGATTGATGTAACGAAACTGTCGCCGGTGCCGCAGACGACGGTGCCATGACCGGACGACAGCCGGTCGATCTCCGGTGAAAACGGAGTACGTCCGCGCGGCGCCAGCGGCATCGCCGCCATGTCACGCTGAACAGTATGTGCGACCTCTACAAGACCATTATGGATATGGGCGATCTTGCCGGCGGTGCCGTAGTTGACGATGAGTTTCGGTTGCAGCGCCATCACCGCCAGCGTCGCGATGCTCGCTGCATTGACCTTGCCGACTCCGGTGTAGATCACCTCGGCGCCTTCCGGCGCGCGCGCCTTGTTCAGCTCAGTATCGATGGCGGTGAGGATGACAACGTGGCCGCTCATGTTTCAGCACTCATGCGAAATAACGATCCAGCACGCCGCGATAGATTTTCGTGAGCTTGTCGAGATCGGTGACCGGCGTACGTTCATCGATCTGGTGCATGGTCTGGCCGACAAGGCCGAATTCCAGCACCGGGCAGTAGTGCGTGATGAAACGCGCGTCCGAGGTGCCGCCGCCGGTGTTCAGCTCGGGCCTGCGGCCGGTCACGTCTTCGATGGCCGCAGACACAAGATCGGTGAACGGGCCGGGCTTGGTCCGGAACACGTCGGCGTTCGACGGCTCCCATGCGACATGCGCCTTGATGCGGTTGCCGCTCGCCTTGGCCACACGTTCCTCGATCAGCGCACGCAGGGACTCGCGGGTATGACAGTCGTTGTAACGGATGTTGAAACGCGCCCGTGCCTGCGCCGGGATGACGTTCCAGGCCGGATTGCCGACATCCACCGAGGTGAACTCGAGATTTGACGGCTGAAAGTGTTCGGTGCCCTTGTCCAGCGGATCGCCGCTGAGCGCAGCAATGATCGCCGCGATGTCCGGCACCGGATTGGACGCGCGATGCGGATAGGCGACATGGCCCTGCACGCCATCGACAATGATGGTGCCGGACTGCGAGCCGCGCCGTCCGGCCTTGATGGTGTCGCCGATCTCGTTGACGTTGCTGGGCTCACCGAGCAGGCAATGATCGAACTTTTCGCCGCGCTCCGCCGCCCATTTCAGCAGCTTGACGGTGCCATTGACGGCGATGTCTTCCTCGTCGCCGGTGATCACGAACGAGATTGACCCATTCGGCTTGCCGCCGTTCGCGGCGAGATATTCAAGCGTGGCGGCGACGGAGCAGGCGATGCCGCCCTTCATGTCCACAGCACCGCGGCCGTACAGCATGCCGTCCTTGACGTCGCCGGCGAAGGCGCCGTGCGTCCATCTTGTCTCGTCGCCTGCGGGCACCACGTCGGTGTGACCCGCGAAGGTGATGTGCGGCGAACCGGTGCCGATGCGCGCGTAGAGATTATCGATGTCGGCCGCGCCGGGCTCGGAGAAGGTGACGCGATTCACCTCGAATCCGGCGTCACCCAGCAGATTCTCCAGCACGCCGAGTGCGCCGGCATCCGCTGGCGTAACGGAGGGACAGCGCAGAAGATCGCGGGCGATGGAGAGGGCGTCGGTCGACATCAGGCCTTCTTTGTGTGCGAGCGAGACCGAAGCATCAGTCCCGCAGCAGTTCGTTGATGCTGGTCTTGGAGCGGGTCCGCTCGTCGACGCGCTTGACGATGACGGCGCAGGCGGTGTTCGGACCGGGTTGACCGTTCTTCAGCGGCTTGCCCGGCAGTGAGCCCGGCACCAGCACCGCATATTCCGGCACTTCGCCGATGAACGTCTCGCCAGTCTCTCGGTCGACGATCTTGGTCGATGCGCCGAGGAACACGCCCATCGCCAGCACCGCGCCCTTGCGCACGATAACGCCTTCGGCGACTTCCGAGCGCGCGCCGATGAAGCAGTCATCCTCGATGATGACCGGACCGGCCTGCAATGGTTCGAGCACGCCGCCGATGCCGACGCCGCCCGAGATATGGACGCGCTTGCCGATCTGGGCGCAGGAGCCGACCGTGGACCAGGTGTCGATCATGGTGGCTTCGTCGACATAGGCGCCGAGATTGACGAACGACGGCATCAGCACGACGTTCTTGGCGATATAGGCCGAGCGGCGCACGATAGCGCCGGGCACGGCGCGGAAGCCGGCGTCGCGGAAACGGTTCTCGCCCCAGTCTTCGAACTTCGACGGCACCTTGTCCCACCACTGCGCGCCGCCGGGACCGCCGGTGATCGGCGCCATGTCATTGAGCCGGAAGGACAGCAGCACAGCCTTCTTCAGCCACTGATTAACGTGCCATTTCCCGTCGGCCTGCCGCTCCGCCACCCGCGCCTCGCCCTTGTCGAGCAGGTTGAGCGCCAGCTCCACGGCGTCGCGCACCTCGCCTTTGGTGTTGGCGTTGACGGTGTCGCGGGCCTCGAAGGCGGCATTCAGCGTGGTTTCAAGCGCGGAGAGAGACATCGGTGTTCCTTGGGGAGTGCGGTCGGATTTGTTGATTGTCGGTATGTATGTTGACAATCTGCATACGTCTTTTGTCGGTTTTGCGGGTATCGAGTCAAGCTGAGCTGGCGCGCCTTACGCATAGGATATGTGCGGGAATTTACCCCCACCCCGGCGCCTTGCGCCGACCCTCCCCACAAGGGGGAGGGAGAAGGAAGATATGATGCTGCCCTTGGTTATCCCTCCCCTTGATGGGGAGGGTGGCCGGCCGAAGGCCGGTCGGGTGGGGTGATGTCTATCGAGCCCCTATCGCCGCCAAAAAACCCGTCAGATCGTCGGTGATGTGATCGACATAGGCGGCGTCACGGCCTTCCAGCTCCCAGTCCTCACGGACCACGTTCTTGGTGCCGTCGGGCACCACAAGGACCGTGGTCATGCCGAGATCGTGCGGCGTCACCAGATTGCGCGCCAAGTCCTCGAACATTGCTGCTTTCGCGGGGTCGACGCCGTGCAGCTTGAGAAACTTCATGTAGGTCTGCCGCGCCGGTTTCGGCTCCAGTTCCGCGGCGACGATGTCGAACACGTCCTCGAAATGGCTGCCGATACCGAGGCGCTCCAGAACTGCGCCGGCATGGGCGCGCGAGCCGTTGGTGAGAATCAGTTTTCGGCCGGGAAGTTTTTCGATCGCAGCGCCCATCGTGGGGTTGGGCTCGAGCGGCGAGTGATCGATTTCATGAACGTAGGCAAGAAAATCGTCTGCACGCAGGCCGTGCTCGGTCATCATGCCGCGCATGGTGGTGCCGTAGCGTCGGTAATAGTCCTTCTGAATCTTGAACGCTTCTTCCTTGGGGACATTCAGATACTGCGCGACGAAATCACGAATCCGCACATCGACCTGCTGCCACAGATTGACGTGATGCGGATAAAGCGTGTTGTCGAGATCGAACACCCAGGTCTCGACATGGGCGAAGGTGCGGTTTTGTTTCTGGGTCATGTTCTTTTGGGTCATGGCATTCCGAACCGGATGGTTTTTCCCGTGCCTGCGGTCATCTCAATGCGCTCATAACCATTCGCATTCAGCCCGCGCGGACCGCAATCGCCCTGTTCGGTGAATTCGAACTGCGCCTCGCGGGTGCAGAGCGTGGTCGTGCCGCCCCAGTTCAGCGGCCGGCTGTTGATCTTGATGGTGCGGCCGGTGCCGTCGACCGCTTCGGCGAAACTGAAAATCCGGCGCGGTTGTCCGCTCACGTCGGGATGTAAGCACTTGCCCGGCTCGATGCGATACCAGCCTCGGCTGGTGACGGCCTTGCCGTCGTCCGTCGCGATGGAGGCCATCACGCGATACTGCGTGTCGTTGCACCAGGTAAGGCCGGTCGCAGACGGGGCTTCCACTGCTGCGATCATGGTTTCGAAGAAATTGGGCGCCTGTGCGGCATTGGCGCCGAGACCTCGCGCCTTCAGGAACGCGGCCAGCGCGTTTTGCGTCTTCGGTCCATCGACGCCGTCGATCGGCGCCGCGTCATAGCCCGCGATCACCAGTAGCCGCTGGATCGCGGCGAGCCGCGCCTGCTCGTCGTCATACTCCGCGCCCTCGGCCAGATATGCCACCTGATGGCCGTCCTCGCCGGTGCTCGATTTGATCTCGGTAAAGGCCACTGCGGTCTGGCCGCCGCGGCATTGCCGTCCGGCAATCACGAAATCCTTCGGCGCGATGCAGAGATTATCGGTGCCGTTCTGCGGCGCTGGCGATGCGCCGTAAACCGGCAGCGATCGCGCGTGGAGAAGAATGCGCTCCGCTGTGATGCTTCCCTGCGCCACCACGCGACAAGCTGCCGGATCGATCCGGAACCAGCCGCGTGTCGCGGTGGCGGATTTGTCATCGATGCCGATGGCGGCCTCGACCACGTAGCTCATACGGTTGCAGATTTTCAGGTCGGCGCGGGCTTCGCTTGCGAGTGCGACGCACGATGTCAGCAGCGCCGCTGCAAGCGAGGCCTTGCTCCGAAGACCGAAGCGACCGGCGAATGCAGCGTGTCGCGAGCGTCGCATCACTTGTGGATCAGCGTTCCCGTGCCCTGATTGGTGAACAGTTCGAGCAGCACCGCGTGCGGCGTCTTGCCGTCGATGATGACCACGCCTTCGACGCCGGCTTCCAGCGAGTAGATGCAGGTCTCGACCTTCGGGATCATACCGCCCGAAATGGTGCCGTCGGCGATCAGCTTGCGCGCGTCCTTGATCGACAGTTCCGGAATGAGCTTCTTCGATTTGTCGAGCACGCCGGGAACGTCGGTCAACAACAAGAGACGTTTAGCCTTCAGCGCGCCGGCGACGGCCCCTGCAAAGGTGTCGGCGTTGACGTTGAAAGTCTGGCCATTGGCGGATGATGCCAGCGGCGCCAGCACCGGGATCAGTTCATAGCCGATGAGCTGGTTCAGCAGCGTGAGATCGACCTTGTCAGGCTCGCCGACGAAGCCGAGATCCACCACCTTCTCGATGTTGGAGCCGGGATCGACCATGGTGCGGGTCGCCTTGGTGGCGGTGACCATGTTGCCGTCCTTGCCGCACAGGCCCACGGCCTTGCCGCCGGCTTCGTTGATGTGGCTGACGATCTGCTTGTTGATCGACCCCGCCAGCACCATCTCGACGATCTCGATGGTCGCCGCGTCAGTGATGCGCAGGCCGGAGGCGAATTCCGACTTGATGCCGAGCCGGGTCAGCATCGCCGCGATTTGCGGTCCGCCGCCGTGCACGACCACCGGATTGATCGCGGTCTGCTCCAAAAGAACGATGTCGCGGGCGAACTGCCGGGCAAGGTTTTCCTCGCCCATGGCATGACCGCCGTATTTGATGACGATGGTTTCTTCATCGTACTGCTGCATGTGCGGCAGTGCTTCCGACAGGATGCGGGCCTGATCCTGCGGGCTGATATTCGTCGGCAGATCCATCATGGGGGAAATCTCGTTCACGCGCGGGTGGCAGGGGTTTAACCGATTGGCGCGAGGCGTGCAAAGCTCCCGCGCAGCGGATCAGCCTGCGCGGCGCGGCCACGCTGTGGCAGCCGCCAGTACCAGCCAGCTCAGGATCAGCAGCGTGCCGCCGGTCGGCGCGGCCATTGTGAACAATCCGTGACCGGCATACTGGCGCATCGCCAGATCGCCCGCGAACAGCGCAGCGCCGGCAACAAAGCCAAAGGTCGCGGTGAGGCCGAGGGGGCGCTGGGCGATGCCGTGCCCGGTCAGCAGTGCCGCGCCGATGACTGCGCTGGCGTGGAACAGCAGCATCGATGAGGCGGAAGCCAGCCGCGATGCATCGGGCTGGTGCGCGGAAGCTGCCGCCAGCGCAACACCGGCCGCGCCCATCAGCCCGGCGAGGATCCCTGCGATACGGAGCGCGCCATTTTGAGTCATCAAATTCGCTCCCTGAGCAGACGGATCATGGCGGCGCGCAATTCGGGCATGCCGCCGCCGGTCCGTGACGATGTCACCAGCACCTCCGGAAACGCCGCCGGATGCTTCGAGAGCGCGGCGATGGTTGCCGCGAGCGTTTCTTCAAGCTCGGCTTTTTTCACCTGATCGGATTTGGTCAGCACCACCTGATAGCTCACCGCAGATCTGTCGAGCGTCTTCAGCACGTCGTGGTCGGCGTCCTTGAAGCCGTGGCGCGAGTCGATCAGCACATAGACGCGGGCGAGATTGGCGCGGCCCTGCAGGAATTTATGAATCAGGGTGGTCCACGAGGCGACCTTGGTTTTCGGGGCGGAGGCGTAGCCGTAGCCCGGCATATCCACCAGCCGAAGCCCTGCGTCCTTGCCGTCCGCAGGCGTCGGGCCTTCGAAGAAGATCAGTTCCTGGGTGCGCCCCGGCGTGTGCGAGGTGCGCGCCAGCCCGTTGCGGCCCGTCAGTGCGTTGATGAGGCTGGATTTGCCGACGTTGGAACGGCCCGCGAACGCGACCTCGACGCCCTTCATCGGCGGCAGCGCTTCGATCGATGGCGACGCCCAGAAGAATTGCCAGTCGCCGGCGAAGATCTTTCGCCCGGCTTCGATCAGCTCCGCATCGGTTTTATCGGTCATGCGAAGGCACTCGGATGTAGAAACGCCCGGCGGTCCGCCGGGCGCAGGAGTTGCAGAGACTTCAGGTGGTTTTCTTCGAGCCGGCGAAGACGGCCTTCACGTTGTCGAACAGCTCCACCTTCGCGCCGTTCTTGCGCATGATGTAGCTCTGCTGCAGCACCGACAGCAGGTTGTTCCAGGCCCAGTAGATCACGAGACCGGCCGGGAAGCCCGCCAGCATGAAGGTGAAGATCAGCGGCATCCAGTCGAAGATCATTTTTTGCGTCGGATCCGGCGGCGTCGGATTCAGCTTCATCTGGAACCACATCGTGATGCCCATGATGATCGGCCAGATGCCGAGATGCAGGTAATAGCCGAGAACCGGAAGCTGCGTCGGATCGAACGCCAGCAGGCCGAACAGGTTGAACAGGTTGGTCGGATCGGGCGCCGACAGGTCCTTGATCCATCCGAAGAACGGCGCATGCCGCATTTCGATGGTGACGAACAGAACCTTGTAGAGCGAGAAGAACACCGGAATCTGGATCAGAATCGGAAGACAGCCCGCGATCGGGTTGATCTTCTCCTTCTTGTAGATCTCCATCATCTCCTGCTGCTGCTTCACCTTGTCGTCAGGATACTTGTCCTTGAGCGCGGCGAGCTGCGGCTGCACGGCCTTCATCTTTGCCATCGAGGCGTAGGACTTGCTGGCGAGCGGGAAGAAGACCAGCTTGACCAGCACGGTCACCAGCAGGATCGCGACGCCGAAGTTGCCGACGATGTGGAAGAACCAGTCGATCAGGAAGAACATCGGCTTGGTGATGAAGTAGAACCAGCCCCAGTCGATCAGACGGTCGAACTTGTTGAGACCGAGTTGCCTGTCGTAGGTATCGACCACGGCGTTTTCCTTGGCGCCGGCAAACAGGTGGGTCGTGGTCGTGGCAGTGCCGCCGATCGCAACCGTCATCGGGTCGAGCAGGTAATCGGTCTGATAGGTGCGCAGCGTGCCGACCAGGTTCGACGAGAACCGCGCCTGCACGTTGGCCGTCGGGCTCGGCAGCAGTGTGCCTGCCCAGTACTTGTCGGTGATGCCGAGCCACGCATTGGTGACCTTGAATTCGACCGCCTTGGCTTCGTCGATGGCCTTGTAGCCGTACTCCTGCAGGCCCTTTTCGCCGAGAACGCCGATCAGGCCTTCATGCAGAATGTAGTAGCCCGACACCGGCGGAGCGCCGTGACGCGAAATCAGGCCGAACGGATACAGCGTGACCGGTGTGTCGCCGACGTTCGAAACGTCGTCCTTGATCGTGAACAGATACTTGTCGTCGATCGAGATGGTGCGCTTGAAGGTGAGACCCTGACCGTTGTTCCAGGTCAGGGTGACCGGCTTCGCCGGTGTCAGCGCGCCCGTGCCTTCCTGTGCCCAGACGGTATCCTTGGTCGGCATCTTGATTGTCGAGCCTGCCGACGGCACGAAACCGAACTCGGCGTAGAACGGCTCCTTGGTGCCCGAAGGCGAGAACAGTTCGATGGCAGGCGACTTCGGGTCGACGGTTTCCCGGAATTTCACCAGCGCGACGTCGTCGATGCGAGCGCCGGTCAGCGCGATGCTGCCGCTGATGCTGGGCGTTTCGATCTTCACGCGCGGCGAGGCTGCGATGACGGTGGGGCGGGGCTGCACAGGCGCGGCCGCCGCCGGTGTCGCCGGTGCGCCGGTCTGCTGCGCGGGAGCCGCTGGCGTGGTTCCGGCGGGCTGGTTCGCGCCCGGCGTTGTTGTCGCTGGATTGGCAGCCTGCTTCTGCGCCAGTTCAGCCTGCTGCGCCGCGCGCTGCTTTTCCATGGTGGGGATATTGTAGAAATATTGCCACGCGATCAGCACAAGGCCCGACAGGATGACGGCGAGGATGGTGTTGCGATTGTCAGTCATTATCTAGGGCTCGCATCGTTCAGGTCGCGTCATTCGACCGTGCGGGTTCGGGGATCGGCATGTGGCTTTAGGTCGCTGGGCTGTCTTGGCGTCTGGCGCTCGAGGCGGCTGAGCGCCGAGCGCAGATCGTTGAACATGGTTTCAAAGCCGCGGTCCAGCGCGGCTCGACGGCCCACTATCACATAATCATGGTGCGGTCGCATGGATATGACATCCAGCCGCTTCACCAATTCGCGAAGCCGGCGGCGGACGCGGTTGCGCTCCGTGGCGGTGCCGACCTTTTTCGTAACGGTAAAACCGACACGCACCGGGCCATTGTCGTTGCGCGGGCGGCTTTGCACCACAAAGGCGGGGCTGGCCATGCGCGGTCCACTGGCCGCGGCGACAAAGTCCGCGCGCTGCCTTAACCGGTCCATGATCTCAACCGGCGCATGGGAAGGGGTCTCGGGTGAGGTCCGCTCAGGCGCTCAGACGCTTGCGGCCACGCGCGCGGCGGGCGGCGAGAACCTTGCGGCCGCCGGCGGTCGCGAGACGGGCACGGAAGCCGTGACGGCGCTTGCGCACCAGTTTGCTGGGTTGATAGGTCCGCTTCACGGTCGTTCTCCGCTGCCGAAAAGCTCATCCGACGGGCTCGTCGAAGGCAATTCGCCGATAAATGAGATGAAATCCTGCGATGTCGGCCCTGAAGTGGACCTATTTCGGTCCAAAATGAACCGGCCCGGTCGAGCCGGGCCATCGAGGACAGTTGGCGCGGCTTATACGGGAGTGGTCTGTTTTCGTCAATCTTGGGGTTTGGTTTGGCGCTTCAGCCGCACGGCGCCGCTGCGGGCTTAAACCATAACAGTTCCGGGGGTTTGACCCCGGTCGCTGGCGGGCGCATCCTGCGGCGGCAAATCACTATAACGGGCAGGCGATCAATTGATGGCGGTATCCGGCCAGGAACCTGATCGGACGATGGCAAAGCCCCGGCCCGGGCTGCGGTTCGGGCTGTCCGGAAAGCTGTTGTTGCTGACGATTCCGCTGATCCTGATCGTCGAAGTCCTGATTTACGTTCCCTCCATCGCCAATTTCAGGGTGAATCGCCTCAACGACCGCCTGGCGGCTGCGAGTACTGCGGCCCTGGTGCTGGATGCCGCGCCGAGCGGCATGGTTCCGGACGCGCTGGCACGGCAGATTCTCGCCAGCATCGGGGCGCGGGCCGTCGCCATCAAGAGCGGTCAGCAGCGAAGGTTGCTGGCGGCGGCGGACATGCCAAAGAAAATCGACCATGACGTTGATATGCGCGAGATCGGCGTCGGATCGGCCATCTTCGATGCTTTCCGGGTGATGCTCGACAGCGGCGACGAGGTCATGCGCATTCTTGGTCCGGCGCCCGGCAGCGGTCAGTTCATCGAGGTGGTGGCCGACGAGAAGCCGCTGCGCGACGCGATGTTCCGCTTCTCGCGCAACGTGTTGCTGTTGTCGCTGGTCATGACGAGCATTACCGCAGGCCTGATCTATTATGCCCTGCATCACCTGTTCGTGCGGCCGATGCGGCGGGTCACCGCCAATCTCGTCGCCTTCCACGAGAATCCGGAAAGCACCGCGCGCATCATCGAGCCGTCGAAGCGTGCCGACGAGATCGGCGTTGCAGAGCGCGAACTCTCGGACATGCAGCGCGATCTGGTGTCGATGCTGCATCAGAAAAGCCATCTTGCAGCGCTTGGCCTCGCGGTCTCGAAAATCAACCACGATCTGCGCAATCTGCTGGCGTCGTCGCAACTTCTGTCCGACCAGCTCGCCAGTGTGCCCGATCCGCGCGTGCAGCGGTTTGCGCCGAAGCTGATGCGCTCGCTGGAGCGCGCCATCGCGTTCTGCCAGTCGACTCTTTCCTATGGCAAGGCGCAGGAAGCCGCGCCCGACCGGCGCATGGTCCTGATCGAACCGGTGGTGAACGAGGTGCGCGAATCGGCCGGACTTGCATCCGACACCTCGATCGAATGGATCAACGCCATCGAGCGCGGGCTTACCGTTGATGCTGATCCGGATCAGTTGTTCCGGGTGCTGCTCAATCTGGTCCGCAACGCCGCGCAGGCGCTCGAGAGCGAGAAATCCGGCGCCGGGGTTGCGCGGCAGATCCGTGTCACCGGACGGCGCGAGGGCGCAGTAACGATTCTGGAAATCTCCGATACGGGGCCCGGCATCCCGGAAAAGGCAAAGGCGCATCTGTTCGAGGCTTTTCAGGGCTCATCGCGGGACGGCGGTACCGGGCTCGGCCTTGCCATCGCCGCGGAACTGGTGCGGGCCCACGGCGGCGAACTGAATCTGGTGGACGGCACTCTCGGCGCCACCTTCCGAATCATGATTCCGGATCGCGCCGTGGAGCTTCACCGGGTGCGGGATGCACGGGTCCGGGCCTGAAAAACTGCCATTTTGGCCTGAAATCGATGTCGCATCGATCTTGCAAAGCCGTTCCGGAGCCGGTAGCTATGGCGCTCTTTCGCGGCATGGCCTCCGGCCTTTATATGTCTCGCGAAACGCGCGCCCGTAGCTCAGCTGGATAGAGCACCAGACTACGAATCTGGGGGTCAGGAGTTCGAATCTCTTCGGGCGCGCCACTCAGTACTCATCTGCGAACCCGGATTGGACCCATTCCGGCTGGCCAAGACCGCTCTTTCGAGCACGTCCTTGCTGCCTTTGATCCGAACTTGGGCATCGTCGACCTCGACCACGTCGATGAGGGACTGCAGATAGGCCTTGCGGAACGGAATCGATCCGGAGGTGATGTTCTCACGCATGCTGCGACCGAACTGTTCCAGCAACGCTGGGTCGATCCGGATGGCATGTGATGATTGCGATTTGGCGCGTTCAAGCGCGGCCTTGGCGCGATCCCGATCGGCCTTCAGGGAGTTGAGGCGATCCTTCAGGACGTCGTCCATTTCGGTCATGCCGTCCTCGACCAGTCGATAGAGCCGCTTGAGCTTGTCGTCGGCGTCGGTGGCCTCTCGCTGCAAAGCGATCACGCGGGCATTCACGGCGTCGGCCTTTTCCGAGCGCCGTGACGAGAGCGAGGACAAGATCATGGCCAGACGTTCCGGCTGAAACAGCCGTTCGGTCATGTGGGCGGTGACGAGATTGTCGAGCTTGTCCATCGGTATCGACCGGCCCTTGCAGACTGTCTTGCCCTTTCGGGCGCAGGTCGAGCACGTATAATACCGATGGACGGCGCCGGTCTTCGAGGTGCCGGTCCGCAGCGTCATTCCGCCGTTGCAGGTTGCGCATACGGCGAGACCGGTGAGCAGGATAGGTCCCGTCGTCACGCGCGGCGCAGCGACCTTGGGACTGCGGGCATGAAGCTGGCGTTGGACCTGTTCAAACAGGTGAGGTTCGATGATCGCCGGAACTGCTGACGTGACGACCTCTTCATCAGGCTTCCATTTGCCGGTGCGGGACGACATCCGGTTGAATTTCCACTCACCCTTATAGGTCGTGTTGGTGAGGATCTTGTAGATGGTACCGACGCCAAACGTTTTGCCCTTGCGCGTGCGATAGCCGCGGCTGTTGAGCCATTTGACGACTTCTTTGACGCCAAGCGCCCCCGACGTGCCGTCACCATGGAGATAGAGCTTGAAGATGAGCTGCACGGTTTCGGCATCGACGGGGTCGATGGCCAGGGTTTTCTTGATCTTGGTGCCGCGCTTCTCGACCTCGACAAGCACATAGCCAAGAGGGACGGGGGAACCGTTCCAGAAGCCCTGCTGGGCGTTCAGCTTCATGTTGCGTAGAACGTGTTTTGCATTCTCTTTGGACTGATATTCATCGAACAGCGCAATGACTTTGCGCATCATCGCCTGCGCCGGATCATCGTCGTCGCCAAGCGGTTGAGTGATCGAGACGAGCTTGACGCCCTGTTTGGCCAGTTTACGAAGATAGAATTCCTGGCCGAACGCGTCGCGAAAGAAACGGCTATAGCTGTGCACGGCGATGACATCGAATGCATGGTCGCCATCGCAAGCCCGTTCGATCATTTGCTGGAATACCGGTCGCTTGTCGTCAGTCCCTGTCGCTCCTCCTTCGACAAACTCCGTCACGGTCTGATGGCCTTGGGTTTCGCACCAAGACAAAATTTGCGTCCTCTGATCCGGGATCGACAAATCGTGCTGCCGCTGTCGATCCGTTGAGACGCGCAGATACAGAGCCACGCGGGTCCTATTGGTCCCAACGACGGGTTTTGCTTGACGCTTACGGTTGCTCATACGCTTTCCAGTTTGAAAGAATTGGGACGAGTCTTGCAGGTCAGGAAGCCGCCGCAAAGCCTTATTTTCCGGGTAGTTCACTGCTTTTCGTTGTCGCTTGAGGATTTTTCCTGAGCGTTGCTACGCGCACCTCCGCCCCGAATAGACGTCACCGTTTCAGCGCAGCGCTACGGGGCGTTCTCGACGTGACGGACTTTGCGAATCCTGAGCAAGAGCCGGGCCAGCCATGCGCAGAGGCTGCGCTGAGTGGCGGCGTTGCGACCAAAAAACACAAATTCCGGATTGGCGGCTGCCAATTCTATGGCCTCTCGCACGCGGCTAGTCGTAGTCGCCCTATCTACCAGTTCGGCAATGGCCGGATCAGTGATAACGAGTCTCGCGGCGTTCAGCGAATTTGGTGTTGCCGGTCGCTGCTGGATAAGGTCGACTATTTCGTGGAGCTCGGGGCGAGCGGCAACGCCGACGATCAGGGCGGGCAAGTCCTCGTTAGCCAGCAGCAATTCGAGAGCCTGGTGCGACACCTCGTCTTTGATCGCGATTGCCGCGCCCCGCATGGTGGCGCGCGAACGGTCATTATTGGGAACGTCGAGGTTAATTTGACGTGTGCCGTTGGCGTGCTGCTTTTTTCGCTGCTTTTCCTTCCGAAGTGCCTCCTTCGACCGTTTTGTTCGAATGAAGGCCACAATGCGATCCATGCCGCCGACCTGCAGCTCCTCGTCCGTCAGTGGGCCCACGACGTTATTCTTCTCTTGGGCAGCGTTAGTGCTGTTGCCAGCTCCCTCGCTGGCGTCACACTCGTCGGGTTCTTCGTTTGCGCGGTCAGGCGGGCACATGGCGTGACTAGTCGCGATCTAGGGCGGGGAACCCAGTGGAGGTAGAAGCGTCGGAGGCGGCGTCCAGAAGAAACTGGTCGATGAGGTTGCCGAGGTAGGTTTCGATGACATCCAACTCTGGCCCGGTAACTGGAATCAACTCGGGCAGATCGTCGAGCACGCTCGGTTCATCGATTGTGCCGCCCGTGATCGGGCCGTACTCGGGCTGAGCCAGGTCGGGCGCGCAAGGCTTGCGTCGCTGGTGGGTGCTTTTTGCCCTGGCCACGGCCAAGCTCTGTTGAGCTGACCCGGTGCGCTGACGCCGTGACGATGGTAAAGCGGATCTCACAGCCCAACCTCCGCCTCGGCTTGGAGGCCGCGTGCGCGTCGGCTGGTGAACGCTCGTTCGTCTTGAAGGTGCTCCTTGCTCTCCAAGGCAGAGCAATCGGATACAAAGTCGAGCGTCGAAGTTTTCGTGCGCCAACGTGACATCTGCCGCACCAGATGCTCGCGCCGTTCTTCGACCGTGATTTCGTCTGCGGACCGATCGAAACCGGTTTCCGCGCGGATAGCAAAATTCAGGGCGCGCGAATCGACGCAAAGGGTCGATTGCTGTTTTGCCCGGCTGAGGGCTACATAGATGTCTCTACGGTCGAAAGCGGCGTCGGTGACGATGGTCGCGGAATGGCTGGTAAGTCCTTGGGACGACCAGATGGTGCTGGCGTAATCGGTCGCGAGGCGGACTCGCCCGCGGTCATCCACAATTTCGCGCGACGAGAAAAGCAGTTCGTGTCCATCGACGTCTGCCGCGATCAGCGCGTGGCCGTCCTCCTCCGCGACGATATCGCTGATCTTTCCGATAGTGCCGTTGATCACACGATGATCGGAGATGTCGCAACGGATGCCGAAACGGATTCGGTCACCTTTGGCGAGCGACAGGCGGTAGGCCCGTCCGGAGGGGGTTACGGCATCAATTCTAACGTCTTCTCCGGTTAAGAGGCCTTCGGCGCGCAGGCGACGGCGAACCTCGGAGTCGAGTGCTAGACGCGTGGCGTTGGATTTGCAGATCAACAGGTGCGATTTTTCAGGGGCGGCGGCACGCTGTGCGAAGAGATTGTCGACCGCTGTTTTGACGGTCGCAGCCTGACCGTCTGCCTCGATGATGCAGTCGCGGTCGGCCATCGTTTCCAACGCGGTGACGACATCACCCCTCGCCAGCTGTTCGACTACCAGGCGCAGTTGCGGGTCGCTCTGGCGAACGACTTTCGAGATTTCCGCAGCCTCAACGGTGCGGGCGACAAGCTCGATGCCTGACCCGGCCGACACAGCTAATGTTTGAGCGCGGTCGCCCAAAAATAAAGCGCAAGCTCCCGAGCGTTCGACCTCGGTCAGCAGGTTGTGCATGGCGCGAACGCCAATCTGCGAACTTTCGTCCACCAGGAGGAGCGTGCGTCCATCGCAGAAGTGGCCGCCGGCTTTGTCTAACGCCAGCCAGGAATCGAGAGCCCTGGCCTCAACATGTGAACGTGGGTCAGGACCGGACAGTTCATCTTCAAGCATGCGCGCCGTGCGCCAACTTACCCCCGTTGCGATAATTCGGAAATTTTTCTCAAGTGCGCGGCATAGTGGCTGCAGGGTTGTGGTCTTGCCGGTCCCGGCTCGGCCTTCGATGAAGTCGATCGAACGGCGGTTGGCGACGCCGAGCACGGCCGCCGTCTGCTCGTCCGAAAGGTTTGCCGACAAACAGAAATCCATCAGACGATTGCGATCGATGGGATGCCATGGTTTTTCCGCAAGGCGGGCGGACGCCTTGACCACTTCCCGCTCCAAGCGGATCATCTCCTGCGTGGAGAAGATGCGTTCTCGTTCGGTCCGTCCGATCTCAACAATCGCACCGCTCTCGGAGAGTTTCGCGATTTCTTCGTCGAGCCGTGAGACTCCCACACCGGTGCCGACCAGCACGGATGCCACCTCGCGAACCAAATCGTGATGGTCAAAGGTAGTCTCAAACTCGGTGAGGCGGGCTGGGAGCCCGACCATCCGCGAAGCGATCTCCGCGTCGCGGATTTCCGGCGTCGGCATCTCGAAGCCGAGGCGATTATCGATATAATGCTCGATGTCGATCCCGAGCGCGACAGCTTCATTACGCCAGCGCGCGAAAGCATCTTCCGAGGTTGCGATCTTGGCTCTACGCGTGGCGACTGCAACCTTGGCAGCGAGTGCGGGCGCCTCACCAGTTGTCAGGCCCGTTTCACGAAGTTTCTCGACAATTTCAGCCCTACGTGAACTCCAGTGCTCTCGCAGTCGCCGATCTGCCTCCTGCTCATGAGCTGGCGGAAGCACCTCGAACGTACCGTTTTTGCCGATCTCACCGATGTGATAGCCAAGCTTTTGCAGCTCAGACGAGAATGCCAGATGCTGCACAGCCCCCCAGCTTTTGGCGCCGTGATACAACGGCTGGCCGTCCAGCGAGCGAGTGAGATAGCGCAGCGGAATCTCACCCGATGTGCTCTGAGCGTATGGCGCGCGATTTCGCTCCGATAGGGTCAGTTCGCGGGGCTGAATTGCAACCAGATTTGGAATTACCAAATGTGCATGCAGCTGGGGCTGTATTCCCACGGTGCCGTTGGGTTGCAAAACGGGGCGCGTGTCCGGTTGAATGAAGCACGAGATATTTGGCTGAACCGACAGGAAGACGTTCCCGTTGGCTCCAAGCCGCGTAAACGCGTTGCGCTCGACGTGGTGGGCCACAGCTTCGAGAGATTTAGCAAAAGCTCGCTCGATCGCTTTACGGTCTTGCGGGGATGCCAACGCCCACGCCGCCGAGACCGACTTGCTCACGCCGACCGATAGTTCGTAGGCGCTTACGCGCTTCTTGAGACCAGTGTTCTGCAGCAGCAGTGACTGACCGTTTTCGTCCCGGCCTTCGAACAGCCGTTCGAAATGAGCAGGATCGAGTGCGGCGCCTGCTTGCACACCAAACCGCGCATCGCCCGTCAGCCAGAAGGCACTGACGTTGGAATCCGCCAGAAAATACCGCGCGGACTCCAGCTCCTGGGTAAAGTACGTCGCGGAGAAGACCTTGTTCGGGCGCGTGACCATGAAAACCTCGGTGATGAGGCCTTCCAACTACGCCCGAACTGACTTGCAAATTTCAGGAATGAAGATTTTTGCCGGAACACCCCGCGAATGTCTCCGTTTATCTGCCTTGAGGCTTGCCGATTGTAAGATTACGGCGGCGCGGCCAGATGGTCAGGGGCCATTCGACTTCGACGGGGTCTTCCATGCCTGCGATAATCGCCCTTACCCGGTCGCCGTGCACTCCGAGATCGTAGGCAAGGCGTTCTCCGCGAATGCTCGGAACTTCCTTGTTGGTTTCGTTGCGGGTGACCGCGGTCGTCGTAACGCCTTTGACTGTCGTGGTGGATTTTGTTTCGGTCGTCTCGATGATGGTTCGCTTGCCGATATGAGCCATCGAAAAGTCGTCAGTGTCTGCATCCAGGACCTGCTGACAGACGATTTTCGTTCGGAAGCGTTTGAGGATGGTCTTCGCTTCCTCGTTACCGTAGTGAATCGTGAGCTGCTCCGGTTCTTGAACGGATGCGAATACGCCAATGCCTTTGTTTCTGCCGGTGTCCAGCAAGGTGCTGAGATTTTTCAATTTGCCGAGCGTCGCAAGTTCCTCAAGAGCGAGGAAAACGCGCCGATCTTGTGAGTTCGGGAAGGAGGCGTCATTGACGTGCCCCGCGATGGTGTCGACGACGGCACCAATCCAGGCGGCCGACATTTGCGGATATTTTCCCGCACGCTGTAGCACAACCACCGCGGGATACGCCGCATTGGAGCCCTCCAGCCATTCAATGAAGGAGAACTGTCTTTCGAGTGGAATGTCTCGCCAGTTTTCGGCAAGTGGCCGCAGGTAGCGCAAAACCGCCGCTCGAAACGTGAGCAAGAACGACACCGTCGTTTTCGACAGTGCGCCGGTGGCCGGATCGATTTCGATCAGCGAGGCGGCGACCGGGTAAATCTTTTCATACAGTGGTTTCAGCGTAATCGGGTCTTCCAACAGATTGTCGTAGAATTCCGCTATTCCCCAGGACGTGCTGTGCTCGTATTGGCATTTGACTTGCGCGGCAGCCAGAAAGATCGAAGCGCCGGCGCCCCACATGTCGCTGGTTTTCGGCGCCATCGCATCTGCCACTGACTCGGCATCAGAAGCAGTCAAGACATCACGGCCGATCGCCCAGGCCCAACCGCCGGGGCGTGCGCCATGCATGGCCGCGAATTGGTTGTCTTCAAGCGGCAATCCGTCCAGTAACTCGCCTGTGGTGTCGTGGACCAACAGGCGAATTCGCCGCTCAGGCTTAGTCTTGATCGCATCGAGAATACGATCCAAAATATAAAGGAGGATGCGGGTTTTGCCGCTGCCGATCGCACCCAAAATCAACGTGCCGCGAATCTCGCGCAGCTTCGCCAACGGAATGTTCGGCGCGATCTCAAGTCCCGCTGGCTGCCCGGCGGTTTCCCTTGCCATGACAGCGCGCAGATGACCAAGACCCTCTTTGCCCCGTAATAGACGCAGGCCGTCGACATGCTCTCTGATATCGATGATCGGTGCGCCTGCGATCATCATGGCGTAGGAAATCGATGCGGCGGTGACAACAGCCATCAGCACAAGCGCTATCGTTCGCCCCAGGGCCATCATCACGGCGCCATTCCAGATCCATTCAGCCGTGGCTACAAGCGATGCGACAAAGGTCGAGCTCATCGTGGCGACAACGTCGTCAGACCTCAACACCGCCCTGAAGGCGATCTCGAAGTGATGCTGCCATGCTTGCGTCAACCAGGCTGCAGTCACGAACTGCGCATGGTCGTCGACCCAGATCACAAGAGGAGAGAGTTCCAGCGCGACAATGCACGCGATCGTTCCGACTAGGATGCTCACCAACAGCGAGATACGCGTTGCCGCGTGGGTCGAACGCTGTTCATATTTTGCCAGGTTCATTGAATGCGTTCCCCCTGCAGCGGAAATCGCTCGCGCCAGACAATCAGGTCGGATTCGGCGGGAATAGATTGCGATGGAATATGGTGGTTCAGCTTTCGCAAATAGCTCTCGGGAAGCGCGAGATCGTGGGCGGCGTCGCTCCAATCCAGGCCTTTGACAACGCGATAGACGCAGCCGTCTGTCCATCTCGTTAGGCTCGGACAACGCGGCCATCCTGCGATTGAGGCCGCGCGGACCAGCGGCTTGCCATACGACAACCATTCAAACGTTGGCCCTGCGCCGACACCAGCGATCAGAACCAGAAGACCCGCCACGATTGCAAGGCTCGCTGCAATCACCGGCCGTGGGATCCAATTGCTGAACAAATTGCGTTTCGTGCCTGGTCGGCTGGAGCGGGTCAGCGCCGGCTCCCGTTTTAGGGTGACGGTAGGCGCAATCGAGTGAACGATCTCCTGATATTGCCGGCCGGAGAGATTGTTCAGGAGTGACCGTGGCAGGCGAGCAAAATCTTCCGCCGAGAGTGTCTTCAGTTTCCCGACCATTTCAGCGTCGGCGGCGTTCGCCTTGGCCGTCGCGCTTTCGACATCCTTCAAGAATTCATCGAGCTTACTCATCGCGGTCATTGCCTCCCAGGAACGGCAGCAGGCCGACGAGTTCGGCACGCACACTTTCCGACCATGCCGCGATGTCTTTGACCAGTCGCTTGGCTTCAAGCAGTGGCCGGCCCGTCCGGGCGATGGCCTCACGATAGTGGTCGCGGTGCCAGGCGATGATGGCCGACGGCGGTAGTCCCAACTTTTCATAAATCCGGCGCGACTTCAGGCGCAGCCTGGGCATGCGGATCGAGGGATAGAGCTTAAGTGCCTGCTCCAGAGCTTTGCGCAAATCCGCCGGTAGTTCCTTGGCCTCGGTAGCTGGACAGCCATCTCGCTCGTTACGGACGATGACGAGTTTTGCCGAAGGCAATGTGCGGCGCAGCTCTTTGATCTGGCCCAGGACCTGGCGCGCCGATTCCTCGCTCGCGATCAGCACCAGAAAAACAACGAGGGGGATGGCCACGGCCACCAGATCTTCCTCAAGATCGGCCTCGCGAATAAAACTGTTCCAGACACCGGTCAATGCGCCCCCGACCTCCAGCAGTGCAGAGCGCTTGGTGGTGGACATGGCAATGAGGGCACGATGAAGCGGCGCGAAGACCGGCACCAAGTCGCGTTCACCGTCCGCATCGGCATTAAGAATCGCGCCATGAAGACTGACGACATTGTCATTCCCTAAGAAGCGCGCGAGCTTGCCCTGCTCATCGAGCTCGAAAACGTCGAGTTCCACATCGACAAGCGCACAGCACATGGCGATGAGGGTGGCGAGAGTCGACTTTCCGACCCCGCCAACGTCACCATCGACCACCATCAAGAGCGGAGCGTGCGAAACAGAAGCTAGAGGAACAGGTTTTGCCATACTGAACTCCTTTGATCCCGACAGTGCATCTGTCGGGATTGCTGCGGAGCCGTCTCAATAAGCCGAAGGTGCCCTGAAAATTTCAGGAACGAAGATTTATTCGTGCGGGGCCGTCGTTACAGCGCTTTGGTTACCCACGGCGACCCGCCGTCATTCGCCGCAAATAACTCATCCCATCCCGCCTGCAGCTTCACGCGCAACGCCTGCTCTCGCAGGACCCTTGCCGCTTGAACTTCCGCATTGGCATTGGCTCGTTCGCCGGTGGCTTCGCCCAATGCCATGAACCGCTTGAGCCTCGCAATCTGCTCCGGCTCAAATGTCGCGCCGATGCCGCGCTCCGCACACCCAAGCAACATAGCGCAATCGAATTCGCTTGTGTAAGCACGCACGTTCAGGAAAACCCATGCCGGATTGAAGTTCATACCATTCGCGGCACGCATCAACTGGATAAGCGAAGGGCTGCGCTGCTCGTCATGTGCGAGCGTCTGGTGCTGGGCTGGGCCCTTCTCGCGCAGCAGTCCGGCCATCATGACGTGCTGCTCCTCGCCCGTAGCATTCTTAAACTCGGCGCTTTCTTCCAGTTCGCGCAGCATGTCCGACATTTCATGTTGAGCAGCGAGGAAGGCAAGCGTTTTGCTATAGATAGAGCCCGCAGTGCGAACGAGGTCGACCTGCTCGTCTTCGATATCGACAAGATTCACCCGTCCCAATTTGGCGCCCGGCAAGGTTGCGACGCTCATATAGGCCGATTTCATCGTTCGGTACGACGTCTTGCCGGGATACCATTTCTTGATGAGGCCCTGGCCCTCGCGAAAAGTGTTGATCGCCGTGAACCCAGCTAAATATGGTTCGAGGCGCGTAAAAATCTCACCACGACGCGTCTCTGTGTTAAGTTTGCGATGCTCCCGTAAATCAAGGCACGCTCGTAGCCTCTCCGTCGCCAACGTCATGGTCACCCACAGGCCATCGCGGGCGCGCTCCTCCAAGTCCCCGACGGTCTGGCCGCCGTGCGCGCGTTCCTGGATTTTATGCAGCACGTCGGCAAAGACCAGGACAAATTCACCTGCGAGAAACTGCTCTCGATGGCGTCCGAGGGGTATCCCGACGCCGTGGAGCCCTCCCAGAGTTGTCGGCACCACGAGGAGGTCGCCGGTAAATCCGTCGGGCAGCATTGCAAATATCTGAGATGGAAATTCGATATATTCAGTGGTGTGGCATCCGGTGTTGACGACAACGAAGGGGCGAGGGTGCTCGTTAACATCCTCGATCGCGCATTGCAGGGTAACCAGTCTGATGGTCGGGAAATTGCTCATGAAGGGCCTCGCATTTCATCCACGCATGGTGGCCTAAGGTCCCCGTTGAAATTTCAGGAACGAAGAATTTCTGTAAAAGACGGAAAGACAAATGGCCTATCGAGGCGCGTTCACCTCGGCCAAGGTTGGAGCGGCGATCTCAATGAGATGCGACTCCAGCAGAAATTTTGCGGCGACGTCGCCCTCCGCATCTTTCTGCTGAAGAAACTCCGGGCTACGCCCGAGCCGGATCAGGATATCTGCGGGCTGGTTGATGGTGGCAAGGTTCTGTTCGATCTGGCGATGGGCAGGAATCTCGATCTGGTTCAATATCCAGTTCGCACCGTAGAGCGCTACGATTTCCTCGGCGTGATAGGCGAGTTCGTTTGTCGGCTGTGGGGTTTGCGGATGGCGTCCGAGCAGGTTGACCGTTGCGTGAATCGCTTCATGCGCGACGGTGTCGACAAGCTCCATCGAATCTGAATGCTTCAATAGGTTAAGCCAGATCAGCGGCGGTCGCCCAGGAATAACCAGCGTCAGCCCGAATCTAGGGAGAGCTTGCGCAGCGTCGGCTGGCAAAAGCGCATCAGCACCGACGATAATATTCAGATCGTCAAGCCGCTCTAGCAACTCTCGGAAGCCAGCATTATCAATAGTGGAAAGCTGAATGCGTGCACCCCTGACATCCAGGTGCTGCTGGATGTGATTGTATCGCCTCTGAAGCTCCCGCTGGCCGAGGAAGTTTTGAAAAGCTAATTCTACCGCGTCAATTAAATGTTCAAACACCGAATTTTCCTTCGTAGTGGTTGTTGATTGCATCCGTATGACGACAGTCGTTGTTTCTCTTTCTCGAAATATTGGCTTGGACACCCCCCACTATCGTTAAGTATTGGCTTACACGTCCGGCCGGCGACGTTCCGCCGTGATTTTCGTGACAAGCCTGTCAGCCTGTTCTCCGCCGTCGTGCGCCGTCTGATCCCGCGGACCTTCGTTATTCGCCGCTAGACTAGTCTGGACTTGTCCGCAAACTTCTTCTTGCAACATAGGGTTCGTCTCGATGCCGTTCGTGACTGAGGTTGAGAGGAGTTGGCCAGCGGCACAGTGGCCAACTCCCGCCTCGCTTAGCGATCGTTATTCGCGAAGCGCTGGTTGAGCGCGCGATCCAAGTATGCCGCCGTCTCCAAGGCGTCCTTGACCTCGATGGGGGCACCATCGAACTCTGTTACCCAGCCGTAAGTCTTCACGCTGCCGTTGGCGAGGCGGCGGACGACGTAGCGAGTGCGGTGGATGATGACATCGTGAGCGTCGTCATCCCGCAGACGGCTTGTGACCGCATCCAGGATCGTGGGCGCCACCTCGGCAAAAGCAGCGTCGCCGAGGGCATGGCCGATGGCCACGCTGGAGATCGGGAAGCCGCCGACTTCGGCCTCGCCCCAAGTGGCCGGGACGAACTTCACGTACGGACCGAAGAGGCCCAGCGCTGCATCCCGCGCCTCACTGGAGGCATAGGCTTCGGGAAAGCCGGGGGCGACACCGCAGATGCGTTCGTGCAGCTGGTCCTCCTCATCGGAGAGGACGGCCGAGTTGGCCAATTTGGCCATCAGCGAGTCGGGAACGTGCGGGACAGAGCGGGCAAAGGCGAAGTGGTCCATGGGAGGTCTATCCTTCTGGGAGCCAAGGAGCGGAATGCTGCCTGGGGTGCTGCTATGCACAGGCGGATAGTGCCTCGCTGACGGCCGAATCGAGGTTTCATTCGCTGAAGTATTTTTGAAACCTGCAGTGTCGGATACGGACGAGTCGTTGATTCTGTGCCACTCCTGACGAAGTCAGGTCATCCCAATCTTTGTCCGCGGTCACGCAGAATTGCCGTTGAGCCGAAAATAACGAGCGCGCGTGTTCTAAGAGGAGAGCTCATGCTTCAGCGCCAGTCGAGGTCGATCTGCTGGCTTCTGGGAATGTCAAATATGCCCGATGTAAAGTTGCGATAGTATCGAGCCTTGTTAATGACGATCATGATCATGCCTGGATCATTGAAAAGCGTCTCGAACGGAAGATCCAGATAAGTCATCTCATCGCCTGCGTTGAAAATGGATTGCAGAGCCAGGCAAAGATGCAAAACGGGCTTGCTTGGCGTCCAGCATCGTTCTGTAATATTTCCCTTATTTGCAGTGGTATCTTTCTTGCGGAGCCTATCCAGATCCATCGAAACCTCCGCTATCCACTCAGCGCTGGTTGGCGCAAAATACCCGTACTCTGCAAGCTTGCCGCCAGCACCTCGGCTGTCTCGTCCCTTTTCAAACGCGAAGAAGCAGCAATCCGTTGGTGCTGCCATCTTCGCGGCGATCATCCGGGAGTATCGAATGAGTCGGATTCCGCGTTTGTATTCGGTCTCGGCCATCTTTCTGTCCAATAGGAGGTAGTCCGGCCGAAGCCATTGGTTGGAATTCTTCCACCCCGGATGTTTTGACAAGTGTTCGATGATCTTGAAATACGCCGCGTGCTCGAACCTGGTGCGCGCTTTCTTGTCGTCAGGATAGGCCAGGACAGCGAGCAATTTGGCAGCTGCCTCATAGCTGGTGATATCTAGTACTGGAATGCGGACAAATTCCGCGCATTCGTCGCCGACGTTAGGACGTTGATCAATTTGCATCGTCAAGCGGTTACGCCTTTTAGTTTATGGGTAATTGCCGATGAGCAGGTGCTCTCAATTCTGTTAAGGACTTCCGCTCACGATAATTCGAAAACTGATTGCAATATTAAGGGTTGATTGATCAGGAAAGGTTTCAAAAATTTCTCTATATTTGAAACCCGGAGATAAGAGGTCGAGACGTATATTGCATGAGATCTGAGCCGCGGACCATTCCGGAGCGCACGGCCCCTTAAGTGATCACAGAGGAGATGACATGGAGAAGAAGGACGAGACAAAGGAACATGCCAAGCCGAAGTTTCGAATTGGTGAGCCGGATGAGTTGCTCGCTTTGTTGTGGGCGCGAGGCGACGATCCAGAGGATATCGCGAAGAAATTCAAATTGAGCCTGACCGAGGTTGAAGAAGCCATCCGACGACACGGGCACAACTACAAGAGGTGACGACCGCGCCGTCCCCATCGCGTCTAGCCGTATCATCGAGACCTCGCGACGCAGCACATTTGATTTTTTGAATTCGCTTGACTGGAGATATTAGCCTTCGCCTGAAAGGCGCTCTCTTTGTCTTTTTGTCACGGAGGGCGAGGGCCTTCCCAACGATTTCTGATGCCGCGCGAACGGGGTCACTGCCTCGCACGACGATTGCGAAGGCGTGGCTTATCTTCGCCGTTAGGCGGAGGCATGGGTTCAGAACGTGGGCAAGCTGGTGCAAAATCATTCGGTGTCCCTCGCCGGAGGCACTCGGTCCCGGGTCCCGCCGCCGTTGGCACGCCGGCGGCGCTATGCTGACCCTCCTGCGGGTGCCTTTTTGACCGGTCTCGCAACTGCCGACTGACCTTCGCTTCGTTACGGCACAGGCGGCATTCTCTGTTTGAGAGCTAATGGCTCCGCCCTCGCGCGGGCAAGGGTGAAGCCCGGAAGATCCGGGACCGACCGGGGCGGTCTCCCCGACCTTCCGCGCGGACCCGCTGCGAAAATTCTCACGACCCAAATCGCTTGTGCAGGCCGGGTGATCCCCCTCCGCCCCGGCCGCCCTTGCCCTTGCTACCCCGGTCTCGCCGACGGGCAGGGCGCAGGCGCGAGGTGCGCTCTGCGCCCATAATGTCTATACGCCAAAGCGCTAATTATACGCAGGTGAGGCCCGACCGGCCCTTCGAGTTTTGATGGCCGCCGGGGAGGCCGGCGACGCGGCAGCCGGCCGCTTGCGCCATACGGTTGACGAGAGGTGGAGGCGCACTTGACGCACATTTCAGTGGAACGCAACTAGACGTTTCAACTGGTGCTGGCCAACTAAGCGATTGAACAGCTTCCTTATGGACTAAGTTAGACCCGATCACTGTAACCGGTTTATTCTGGAGGGCCCCGATCGTGCATTCGCCGATCTGTGTTGGGCGGATTTAGTCGTCGCTTTAGTGCATCAGTTTCTATTGCAGTCAGTTGCCAGATTTCAATCAGGAACAGATCTACGTTATCGAGCGGTGACGCAGTGAACACTCTTGGATCGTCAGGGCTGAAAACTAACGCGTCCCTTTGCGCGAGAGTGACGATATGTTTCTCAGCCTGGATGTTGATACCGTTTCCGATGGCGACGACGATGCCTGCATCTCCCTGCCATTCGAGTTGGGTCGGCGAGGCAAGCGGGTATCGCAAGACGCGATGCCTGTAGCGGTGCCGGCGGGTCATGACATTGAGATCATGGATTGGCCCATCAACGAGTGTGCTTTCGACCTTTAGATCGCCTGAAAATTCGAATGGTTCAGATTGCCGATTGATAGATATGAGCTCTTCACCATGAAGCGTGAGCGAAAGGCCATGTCCATCGATCACACTCAAGGTGCGATCGATGTTCGGGAATAGCGAGAAAGGCCCTGGCTCGCCGACATAGGCCATGCTGACGCGCCAGTCGAACGTGTCGAAGGACGCGCCTGCGGGCGAAACCATCATTTCGATGGTCTCGCCGCCGCCATTCTTCCACGGCATTCGCCGATAGTTGGCCTCGCGCTGTGTGCGCATCGATTACGCCACGCTTGGAAGCTTTAGGTTGTTGTCCTTGGCGCATTGGATCGCGATGTCGTAGCCGGCATCCGCATGGCGCATGACGCCGGATGCAGGATCGTTCCAGAGAACGCGCTCCAGCCGCTTGGCTGCCTCGGGGGTGCCGTCGGCGACGATCACCATGCCGGCGTGCTGGGAATAGCCGATGCCGACGCCGCCGCCGTGGTGAAGCGAGACCCATGTCGCGCCGCTGGCGCAATTGATCAGCGCGTTGAGGAGCGGCCAGTCCGAAACGGCGTCCGAGCCGTCCTTCATTGCTTCGGTTTCGCGGTTCGGACTCGCGACGCTTCCCGAGTCGAGATGATCGCGCCCGATGACGATCGGCGCCTTCAATTCTCCGCGCGCTACCATTTCGTTGAAGGCAACGCCGATACGGTGGCGGTCGCCGAGCCCGACCCAGCAGATCCGCGCCGGCAGTCCCTGAAACTGAATGCGCTCGCGTGCCATGTCCAACCAGTTGTGCAAATGCGTGTTGTCGGGCAGCAGTTCCTTCACTTTCGCATCGGTCTTGTAAATATCTTCCGGATCGCCGGAGAGTGCAGCCCAGCGGAACGGGCCAATGCCGCGGCAGAACAGCGGACGGATATAGGCCGGCACGAATCCGGGAAAATCGAAGGCGTTGTGCAGGCCCTCTTCCTTGGCCATCTGGCGGATGTTGTTTCCGTAATCGAGCGTGGGTACGCCCATCTTGTGAAAATCGAGCATCGCGCGCACGTGGTCGACCATGGAGCGCTTTGCGGCGCCCTCGACGACCTTCGGATCGGATTCACGCTTCGATTCCCAGTCCGAGAGGCTCCAGCCTTTCGGCAAGTAGCCGTTGACGGGATCGTGTGCTGATGTCTGGTCGGTGACCACGTCAGGCCGCACGCCCAGGCGAACCAGCTCCGGAAAGATGTCGGCGGCGTTGCCAAGCAGACCCACGGAAACCGGCTTCTTCTCCTTGCAGGACGTCTCGATGATCTTGAGCGCGTCCTTGATGTCCTTCGCCTGAACATCGAGATAGCCCGTGCGCAGCCGCATCTCGATGCGGCTCGGCTGGCATTCGACGGCGAGGCACGAAGCGCCGGCCATGGTCGCGGCCAGTGGCTGAGCGCCGCCCATGCCACCGAGTCCGGCGGTCAGGATCCATTTTCCTGCAAGGCTGCCTCCGTAATGCTGGCGGCCAATTTCCACGAAGGTCTCGTAAGTTCCTTGCACGATCCCTTGAGAGCCGATGTAAATCCACGAACCGGCCGTCATTTGGCCGTACATCATCAGGCCTTTGCGATCGAGCTCATGGAAATGATCCCAGTTGCCCCAGTGCGGCACGAGGTTTGAGTTCGCGATAAGTACGCGCGGCGCGTCCGCATGCGTGCGGAAAACACCGACCGGCTTTCCGGATTGCACGATCAGCGTTTCGTCATCGCCGAGCTCGCGTAGCGCCGCGACAATGCGGTCGAAGCTTTCCCAGTTGCGCGCCGCGCGGCCGATGCCGCCATACACCACAAGTTCGCTAGGCTTTTCGGCGACATCCGGATCAAGATTGTTCATCAGCATGCGCAGCGGCGCCTCAGTCAGCCAGCTCTTGGCGGAGATTTCGGATCCGCGCGGCGAACGGATGACGCGGGTGTTGTCGATACGGGTCATAAGATATTCCTCGATTACGCCGACGGACTGGCGAAGCTTAGGCAGGATTTCAGGATGCGGATGAGCGCGTCGCGCATCGGCAGGGCATAGGCGGGGTCATAGGGGGCCGGCCACGTGTGATCGGTCACGGGTCCGGGCTGTTCATGCATGTAACCGCGGCAGGCAAGCTCCATCTGGATGGCATGCAGACCGTTGCGCGGATTGCCGAGCCGGCGCGTTATCCAGCCGCCGGTAAAGCGACCGTTGGTGGTGCGCGTGAAAGCAGTCTCTGCGCAAATTGCTTCCACCGCCGCCGTCAGGGACGGATCGCAACTTATGCCGGAATTGGTCCCGATGTTGAAGTTCGGAAGCTCACCTTCGAACAGGCGGGGTATCACCGTGCGGATCGAATGACAGTCGTAGAGAACCACCGTGGGATGGGTCTTGCGAAGATGCGCGATCTCGTCATCCAGCGCGGCATGGTAGGGATCGAAAAATTGCGCGCGCCGACCTGGAATCTCCTCGGCCATCAGCTCCGAACCGTTCTTGTAAAGAGGCTCGCCGTCGAATGTGGTGGTCGGACAAAGTCCTGTGGTTTGCTGGCCGGGATAAAGCGTCACTCCGGATGGATCGCGATTGACGTCGATCACCGTGCGCGAAATCGCGGTGTGAACCACTGTCGCTCCGAGATCCGAGGCGAAGTCGTAAAGTTTGTCGATCCACCAGTCGGCATCCTTGCGGGCCATCCATGGCGAAACCAGACGGTCTTCGAACTCCGCCGGAATATGGGTGCCGGTGTGAGGAAAGGAAACGACCAGCGGCGCGTTCCCCCGGTGAACCGTCAGCCAAGACGTCATGCTCCCCTCCAAACGCGCTGAAACAGCGGGTTGAACCC
>Ga0233444_10000935_pt1 | contig 34906 bp, 32 predicted proteins | sample SI_124_October20_6_FD_182792 | JGI IMG/M metagenome (GOLD analysis project Ga0233444, IMG submission 182792) | Seawater microbial communities from Saanich Inlet, British Columbia, Canada - SI_124_October2016_10_MG | ecosystem: Environmental > Aquatic > Marine > Inlet | place: Canada: British... | reverse complement strand
ACTATAAGCAGAGGCTGTGTTGTCCTGTGCCTGACGACAGGCATTCATAAGCCCGTCCAGAGACAGGTAATGCTGTGCAAGCAGGCGTGCTGTTGCCTGTCCGATTTGCCGGATGCCTAAGCCAAAAATAACTCGGGAAAGCTCATTTTTTCTGGCAGCATTAATCGCAATAACAAGGTTTTCTGCTGATTTCTGACCCATACGATCAAGGCTGGCAATATCGTCTTCTCGAGCTGTGAGGCGGAAAATATCAGCAACCGTTCTCACCCAATCCTTCTCAACAAAAAGCTCAATCTGGCGCTCGCCAAGCCCGTCAATATCCATCGCATTACGGCTTACAAAATGCTTGAACCTCTCAAGACGTTGCGCCTCACAGGTAAAGCCGCCCGTACAACGCCGAATAGCCTCTCCGTCAGGGCGAATGGCAGGATGATGACAGACTGGACATTTATCGGGAAAGAGGAATTTGCGTTCGCTGCCATCGCGGCTTGCCTCAACGACCCGCACAATCTGGGGGATAACATCCCCCGCACGCTGCAGAATAACCCTATCACCAATACGGATATTTTTGCGCCGCACTTCATCTTCATTATGCAATGTTGCGTTTGACACAGTCACGCCGCCGACGAGTACTGGCGCAAGCCGGGCGACAGGGGTTAAGGCGCCAGTGCGTCCCACCTGTATGTCAACATCAAGAAGTGTTGTCTCGGCCTGTTCAGCAGCAAACTTATGCGCAATAGCCCAGCGTGGTGCGCGGCTTACCTGACCCAGCCGTTGCTGCCAGTCATGCCGGTTAACTTTGTAGACCACACCGTCAATATCATAATCAAGGTGCGGGCGGGCGGTGTTGATATCTCGCCAGCTTGCAACAAGCTCTTCTGCATTATGGCACAGCCTTGTGAGGGTATTCACAACAAAGCCGCACTCAGATAAATAGTCAAGGAAGCCGTGATGTGTATCGCTAACAGCTGTTGATATTGTACCTGACGCATAGGCAAAAAAATGTAGTGGCCGGGCAGCTGTAATCGAAGCATCTTTTTGGCGAAGGGAGCCGGCGGCAGCATTTCGCGGGTTTGCAAAAGGCTTGAGGCCAGTTTCAGCTTGCCGCTCATTCAGGGCAGCAAAATCGGCTTTTGTCATATAGACTTCGCCGCGTACTTCTAGCACATCAGGCAGTTTTGCACCGCTTTGTGTCACGCGGTGCGGGATATCTTTTATCTGCATTACATTGGCGGTAACATCCTCACCTTCGCTGCCATCACCGCGGGTTGCTGCCTGAACAAGCTGTCCTGCCTCATAGCGCAAGCTAATAGACAAGCCATCAATCTTTGGCTCGGCAGTAAAGCCGAGGGGCTCTGTGCTCTCTAGCGCAAGGAACCGGCTAATACGCGCAATAAAATCATCAATATCAGTCTTATCAAACGCATTGCTGAGCGATAGCATGGGCTGGCTATGGGTGATTTTGCCAAAAGCAGGGGACGGCGCAGCGCCAACGCGCACCGACGGGCTATCAGCTCTTATGAGGGCAGGGAATGCTGCCTCTATGTCTCTGTTCAGCGTGACAACTGCATCATAATCAGCATCTGAAATTTCTGGGCTATCCTCACCATGATAGCGCTTATCATGATAGCTGATGAGTGAGGCAAGCTCTTCTAGCAGAAGCGCCGCTTCAGTACCCTCTAGCGCAGTGATGCTATCAGGCCTTAGCCGGTCTGCGTCATTCATGATGAAAAACCAAGCAGGTTTATCGCAGCAGCCCGCGCTTCAGTTGTAACAACATCACCTGATATCATCCGGGCAATTTCTTCCACCCGTGCATCACGCATAAGCGTCTCTGTATAGCTGACAATACCGCTCTCAGATTGCTTTTTTGCGATCCGTAGATGTGCATGCCCTTTGCCAGCCACTTGCGGAGAGTGGGTAATAACAAGTGTCTGCATATCTTCGCCAAGACGCGATAAACGCGCCCCAACAGCCGCCGCAACAGCGCCCCCAACCCCAGAATCAACTTCATCAAAGATAAGGGTTTTTGGTATCTCATTGCCAGAAAGAGCTACTTTTAATGCCAGCAGAAAACGGGCAAGCTCGCCGCCCGATGCAATCCTGTCAATCGGGCCAGTGCTCATCCCGGGGTTAGTAGATGCCTCAAACCGGCATTTATCCCATCCAAGCGCGCCCCATTTCGGCTCATCCAAGCGCGTCAAATCAGTTTTGAACAAGGCGGCTTCTAGCTTTAGCGGAGGCAATTCTGACATCACAGCAGCATCAAGCGCGGCAGCAGTTTTTGCACGAGTATCTGACACTTTGGTTGCATAGCAACAATAATGATTATAGGCAGCTGTTTCTGCTTCTGCCAATGATGCAAGAAAGCCTGACTGGTCATCCATTGCAGCAAGGCGGTTCTGTAAGGACTGGTAAAGCTCGGGAAGGTCAGTAACAGTGACCTGATGTTTTCGGGCTTGGGCGCGCAGACTATGAAGCCGTTCTTCAATTTCAGAAAGCCGTTCTGGGTTTCCGTTAAGCGAGCGACCTGCATCACGCAATTGAGCTTCGGCTTCTTCAAGCTCGGCAGCTGCGCGCGCTAATGCCTCTACGGTTGCTGACAGCGTTCCTGCCGCAACATCGAGCTGGCGTTCCAGAAGGCTAAGGGCGCGCACCGTCTGAAGACCAGCGCCCGTCTCGCCTGATAGCAGCCCATCTGCTTGTTGTAAGGCATCGGCAATACGCGCTGCATGAGCATGCATGCCGCGCTCTTCTTCAAGGCGGCGTTCCTCATCAGCTTCTGCGCCAAGCTGGTCAAGCTGTTGAACAGCATCTCGCAACCAATCTTCTTCCTTGCGCGCCCGGGAAAGGTCTTCGGTTGCCTGAATACGCGCATCACGGCTCTGTTTTAACTCAGACCATGCTGCACGGAGCGCGTGAATATCGTCATGGTGCCCCGCGGCACGGTCAATCAGACCCAGATGACTGTCGGTATCCAGAAGACCGCGGCCTTCAAACTGACCTTGAATTTCAACAAGCATATCACCGCATTGACGAAGCAGGGTGAGCGACACAGGCTGGTCGTTAATATGAGCTGATGACTTTCCGTCACTTCTGAGTTGCCGGCGCAACACAATCATTTCGCTTGCATCAATGCCAGCCTCATCAAGTGCTGTGCGGACAGGGTGGCTGTCTGGCAAATCAAAGGAGGCTGTTACTTGCGCTTTATCTGTTCCGGTACGGATAAGGCCAAAATTTGCCCGGCTTCCCAGTACCAGCCCCAGCGCGTCAAGCAGAATGGATTTGCCGGCTCCGGTTTCGCCGGTCATAACCGTCAGGCCGCCGCTAACGTCAAGTAACAGACGCTCTATGAGGACGATATTAGTGATGCTGAGATGGACGAGCATTTGCTCCTCGCAGACTAAAAAATTTTCAGAGCTCTGTCGATGACTGAACCAATAAGCCCCCGTGGGCCGGCGCGTTCAGGATTGTTAAGCACCTCAACCGCCCGTTCTGTCCATACAGAGTCTGGATAATTATATTCACTCACCTGAACCACGCGTTCAGCCTCATCGGTGAGCCCAAGAGAGAGATAAGTTTCTACCATCCGATACAGTGCTTCTGGCACCTGATTGGTATTATCAAAATCCCGGGCAACAATGGCAAAGCGCTTCAGGGCAGCGCTATAATAGCCCTGTTCCATATAAAAGCGTGCTACTGCCATTTCCTTGCCGGCAAGGTGTGAGCGTGTCAGGTCTGATTTTAGCTGAGCATCACGGCTGTAACTGCCTTCGGGATAGCGGCGAACTAATTCTTCAAACGCTGCCATTGCACGCCGGGTCATGTCAGCATCACGCTCAACATCGACAATCTGCTCATAAAAGCAGAGAGCACGCAGATAGTAGGCATATTCGGTAAGTGGATCAGCTGGATAGAGTTCTATAAACCTATCTAGTGTGGCAACAGCGCGTTGATAATCATTCTCGGCATAAAAGGCCCAACCGGCCATTATTTGGGAGCGGACAGCCCAGACCGAATAGGGGTGCTGGCGCTCGACTTCTTCAAACTTTGGCGCTGCTTTTTTAGGCTGGTTAGCAAGAGCAAGGTCGAGGGCTTCATTATAGAGCACCTCCACCGGCTGTTCTACCTGTTCATCAATAACAGGGCCATTTGAACAGGCGCTCAGCAGAACCAGTGTGATGCTCATCAGGCACAAGGTTTTGCATGTTCCGACATATGATGAAAAAAGGATGCTCATGATTAACTCGCCTGTTTTTGGCCGGAACGGAAATAGTTAAAAAGGACAATACCCCCTGCTTGCCAATGTGAAAAGAGGCAAGGACGTTTTGATGACCGAAAAAACGAATAAAGAGAAGGAAGCTTAAGAGCTGGCGAGGGCAACAGCTGCTTCAGGAAGGTGCATGTTCGCAGATTGCTGTGGCAGGTTATTTTCATGTTCAATATAGAAACTCGACGGTGATGCCATTAATGCCTTCAATAATGCGGCTGAGGCTGCATGCCCCGGCTTATTTGCACAGATACGCGCCCGAAGAGACATGCCAAGCAGATAAAGGTCACCAAGGCAGTCAAGAACCTTATGTTTTACAAACTCGCTCTCGCTACGCAAGCCACCCTGATTTAAAATAGACCCATTATCAACAACAACAGCATTATCAAGAGAGCCACCACGTGCAAGGCCAGAATGGCGCATCGTTTCAACATCTTTTAACATACAAAATGTGCGGGCATCTGCCAGCTCGTTTTCAAAACAGCCATGCTGATGGGTATAGTGATAATGCTGACGCCCAATTGCTGGGTCAGCAAAATCAATCTGGATATCTAAATCGAGTGTTTCTGATGGGAGAAGCTGAAGAACAACATCATTCCCAAGCTTAACTTCAATAGGTTTGGTGACAACCAGAACAGGCTTTACCTTGTCGAGCGCGACAATACCGGCCTGCTGGAGGGGCGTAACTATCTGAATAGCGCTACCATCAAGAATAGGCATTTCCGGACCGTCAACTTCGATGAGAACATTATCAAGGCCAAGACCGTGAAAGGCTGCCATGAAATGTTCAATCGTACTCATGCTGACACCATCAGCATTTTGAATGCGCGTGCACAAACGTGCATCAGAAACATTATCGATAAGAGCAGGAATAAGCGGGTCTAGCCCGTGAATATCTGTGCGGTAGAATACGATGCCGTGACCAGCTGGGGCAGGCAATAACCGAACTTCAATAAATCGACCAGAATGAAGTCCAATGCCACGCAGTTCTGCCACCTGCTTCAGACTTGTCTGTAGTGCGTGATGTTGCGAGGTCATGCGTGTGTTTATTCCCTGACTGACAGTATTGAAACGCCAATACCGTGAAAATAACCTAGAAAAATGGAGAGGGAAAAACAAATCACATTTCGTTACAAATTGTTGTAATATCGGCATTTGTTCATTTTTTTGCATTTTGGCGAACAATAAAGCCTGAATAACAGGGTATGGCTTTTTATAAGAGTAACCAAGAGGGACCAGATAATCTGGTCCCTCTTGATGATGTGTTAGTTGGCTTGCCGGCGCAGAAACGCTGGAATATCCAAGTCGTCATCTGGTGTATCTGCCTGCGGCTCTACTGGCAATGTTGTCTGGACAACATCAACATGCGGCAAATCTAGGATTGCACTTTGTGGTGCAGCGGCTGCAGGCTCTGATGAACCCATCTGTGCTTTCTGGTCTTGCTCAGCAAATGTTGCATTAACAGCATTTTGTACTGTCTCTGAACGGGCTTTTGTAACAGCAGGACCAAAGGCATCAATTGATGGTTCACGAGATATTTTTGCCTCAGCCGCCTCAGTCTTTGGGGACGGGTTTTGTTTTGCGGCCCATAGACCTGAAATTTTGTTCATGAGGCTTGGACGCGCCTCAGTGATAGGGGCTGTTTGAACAATGGTGGTATAACTGCCAGTATCTGCAGGTGCGGCCGGAATGAAATTTGGCCTGCGCCTAACAGCTGCTTCTTGATGGGGTTGAGGAGTAGGGTGCTTTGCGGCTATCTCATCTGTCCCATTTTGAAGGTAGGCAGGGTTTGTTTTGCCCGTATCTGTTGTTGCGCCAAACATATCAGGTACTGTCTCGCTCGTAGTCTGTTCACCGGCATCTGCTGCATCACTATGTGCCTCTGCCGAAATGGGTTCCAGTGGCATGTCTGAAACCGGGGCTTCCATCGCAGTGTTTGTGCCAGTGTCTGCAACAGTGTCTGTACCAGTCTTTGCAGCGGTATCTTCAGCAGTATCCCCTAATGTTTCAGCCATCAGAGCTGGTTCAGCAATTTGTTCATTTGCAAGCGGCATTGCTGGCATAATAGGTGCGGCTCTTACCGTCACTTTTTCTGCTACGAAAGGAATTGGGTTTACATAGGCCTGTGCATCAATGCCTGTTGCAACCACTGATACCCGCATGATGCCTTCCAGTCTTTCATCAAAGGCTGAGCCAAAGATGATTGTTGCGTCTGGGTCAACTTCAGTGCGGATGCGGTTTGCTGCTTCATCAACTTCGAACAATGTCATGTCCATGCCGCCTGTGACATTAATCAGAACAGCGCGGGCGCCTTTCATGGATGAATCATCCAATAATGGGTTGTTGATAGCCGCCTCAGCTGCTTCGGTTGCACGATGCTCCCCAGATGCTTCGCCCGTCCCCATCATTGCCTTGCCCATTTCAGACATCACAGCTTTGATATCGGCAAAATCTAGATTAATCAGGCCTGGCTTAATCATGAGGTCAGTGACCCCGCAGACACCCTGATGAAGAACTGTATCTGCCATGTGGAATGCATCAGCAAAGGTTGTCCGCTCATTGGCAAGCCGGAAAAGATTCTGGTTCGGGATAACAATCAGCGTATCAACATAGGCCTGCAAGGCTGCGATACCATCATCTGCCTGCGTCATCCGGCGTAAGCCTTCAAACTCAAACGGCTTGGTAACAACACCAACAGTCAGAATGCCGCGTTCCTTAGCTGCACGGGCAATCACTGGCGCTGCCCCTGTGCCTGTACCGCCGCCCATGCCAGCAGTAATGAAAATCATGTTGCTTTCGTTCAACTCTGAAAAAATTTCATCCAGACTTTCTTCTGCAGCAGCTTGTCCGATTTGCGGCTTTGAGCCGGCCCCCAGACCGCCTGTCAGATTAGTGCCAAGCTGAATTCGGCGCGGCGCAAGCGAATGGGCAAGCGCCTGACCGTCTGTGTTAGCAACAAGAAATTCAACGCCATCAAGGTCAGCTGAAATCATGTTATTTACAGCATTACATCCTGCGCCGCCGACACCAACGACTGTGATGCGTGGGCGTAATTCCTGCATTGTTTGTGGAACAGTTAGATTAATTGTCATGAGAGGCTCCCTTCGTGAAACCATTGAAAATGGGGTGAAATTAATGTGATGCATGAGCCTGTCATGCACCCAGAAAACAAGAGTGGGTAACGAGGCGTTGATGTATCAGTCATGGCATCTCCATTGAAAAAAGGGGAAATAGGGCAACATCTCAGATATGCTCCTTGAACCAGTGTCCGAACTTACCAAATAAGCCAGTTCTGGAAGCTGGAGTGGAAACACGAAGAGCTGTCTCATCGTCATGGTTGTTATGAACAAACAGAGCCATGCCCAGCGAGGCAGCAAACGGGCCACCGGTTATCTGACCGTCTAGGCCGGTTAGACCGTGTGGGGTAGCAATTCTAATAGAACGAGACCAGCAACTAGCCATATAGTCAGATAATCCGGTAAGCTGGCTGGCGCCGCCGGTGAGCACAATTGTGTTGCCACAAAGCTGTTTCATACGGCTCTGCTCAAGCCTTTCATCAACAGCTTCTAAAATATCATCAAGGCGGGTGCGGATAATGTCGGAAAGAAGCTGGCGCTCGATTGTCTCGCCATTTGGCAAGCTGAGGCTATCTGATGCTGATACAGTATGAGACAGCACAAAATTATCACCTTGTGAGGGGAACCCGCCAGCAAACATCCGCGGCTGTTCTGCGCCACCCATCATTACTGAGCCTTCGATAGCTTTTAGACGCTCAGAAGCGCCAATCGCGAGCGAGAGCACCCTCGCAATGTCACGTGTGATATGCTGGCCGCCCATCTGAACAGTACTGGCGTAAATAATCTTGTTATCCAGATAGGCAGAAATAGCCGTGGTGCCGCCGCCCATATCCAGAATGATTACCCCGAGGTCTCTTTCTTCTTCGGTAAGACAGGATAACCCAGCAACAGACCCACTATGATGAATATGTCCAACCTGCAGGTGGTTTTGCACCACAGCTTCGGACATATTATCAAAGCTGAGAGAATTATGGCTAAGAATAGCGGTGTCAGCGGCTAGTTCAGTTGCACGCATCCCGTTCGGGTTCTGGATATGACGTTGACCATCAACCAGATATTGTAGCCTGTGTGACTGGCTAATGCGCCGCCCTTCAGGCGCGGACATTTCACTTTGCTTTGCGCTGAGCCGGCGAATATCACGCCGCGAGATAATCGGGTCGGATAGGTCAATGCGTGACCGGCAGATTTGAATAGCGGGCTGTCCGCCGGGTGTGACAAGGTGGATATCCTTGATTGTCAGGCCTGCATTACGTTCAGCTGCTTGAACTGTTTTGCCAACAGAGGCGCTAAATTGATCCATATCAATAATTTCGCCCATGCGAATACCGTCTGATGCATGCATTGCTTGGCCCAGCAGAACAAGACCGTCTGGTGTTGGCTCTGCTATCAGGCAGGCCATTTTGGACGAGCCAAGATCAAGAACACCAAATGGCGCTCTGGCTGATTTTGTCCGACTTGCCATTAAGCTGCTCCCGTTTTCATGTTTTACTGCCTTTGCCGCGCACAGGAATGTTTGGCTCAACTATCAGCTGGTCTGGGATCCGCAAATCGATGGCAGCCAGATCGCGCGCTGTTATTTTTGTGTCTGTTTCAAGCCGTGATAGGCGTGACCAGGCAAGGATAGGGTCACGTTCTGGCAGTTTGACAACAAGCCCTGAGCGCATATGCACATCCCAGCGTCTGCCTGATACAAAATGGACTGCCCACACATCAGTGAATAATTCAGGCTCGGTCTGTAGAATATCCAGAATGAAGGTGGCTTTGGTTGCTGCCCCCTCTGCGCCAGATATAACGGGCAGGTGGGTAAAATTATCAGCAGATGCATCTGTGATTAACGCGCCGGACGCATCAATAAGCTGGTGGCCCTTATCTGTTTGCAACAGCGCCATCGGTACGCGCTCGCGCAAGGTGACAATAAGCGTATTCGGGAAGTGGCGCTCAACGCGCGCATCTTCAACCCAGCTTAACTGAATAAGATTGGTGCGAATCGTTGGCAGGTCCAAACTGAATAAGGCCGTGTTTGTGGTGACAGAAATCGCCTCAATTATAGCTGCCGCTGATGTATGATTGCGTCCGTTTACATCAACTTTCTGAAGCCCGAAACCGGCGGTAACAGACTGTGCGAGAAACTGTGATTTAATCTCATCCCGCTTTATATAAAGCGCGCTGCTCGCACTGAGTATAAACACAAATGCAAATAGGATGATGCTTTGCTTGAGCGATAGTGCGTGCCGTCCGGGCCGCACTGAGACGTCACTAGTAGGAGCTTTTTTCCAGAACATCACTCGTCGCATTGGGCAGTCTCCAAGAGATGATTGACCAGCGCTTCGCCCGAAATACCGCGATAGGCGGCCTGTTCTGGCACCAGAGATGTTGCTGTCATGCCGGGCTGTGTATTGACCTCCAGCATGTAAAGTTGGTTTTCATCTTCATCCCAGCGGAAATCAGCACGGGCAACACCACGGCACCCAAGGACATGAAAGGCACGCTCAGCCCAATCACAGATCTGGGCTGCAACATCATCTGGAATATTGGCAGGAAGAATATGATTAGAACCGCCAACTTTATATTTGGCTTCATAATCATAGAAATTAGTATCAACCATGATTTCGGTCACGCAAAGAGCGCTCCCATCCAGCACAGTAACAGTCAGCTCGCGCCCGGGAATATATTCCTCGGCCATGAGTTGAACATTTTCATCCCAAAGACTGCGCTGTGGCGGCGCGCTATCTTCAGTGATAATCTGCACCCCAACAGAGGAGCCATCATTGCGTGGTTTAATGACATGCGCGCCGGTGAAATCTGCTGGATAAACATACTCATCTTCAATGAGATGAAGCAGTTGCGGCACTGAAATGCCAACAGATGTGAAAATAAGGCCGGAGGCAACTTTATCCATGGCGAGTGCAGAGGCAAGCACACCGCTATGCGTATAAGGAATATTCATCACATTCAGCATGCCTTGCACAGAACCGTCTTCACCAATTTGGCCATGAAGTGCATTCAGGACACGGTCGGGATTAAGCTCTTTCAGGCGACTAACAATATCTCTGTCAAATTCAACCTCAGCAGTGTCCCAGCCGGCAATACGCGCAGCCTTGCTGCAAAAACTAGCAGAAACTCGGCTAACAGCAGCTTCTGAGCCCCATCCGCCCATCAGAACGGCAACAATTCTATCTTGTGCTGACATCAGACAATCTCCTTTTCAGTACGCCCGATACGCTTGATTTCCCAGCGCAGCTCAACATTGGAATGAGCCGCTACACGGGCGCGGACATCTTCGCCAAGCGTCTCTAGATCAGCGGCAGTTGCACTACCGTCATTAATCAGGAAATTACAGTGCTTTTCAGAAATATGGGCACCACCAACAGATAGGCCGCGGCACCCAGCAGCATCAATGGCCTCCCATGCTTTATGACCGTCTGGGTTGGCAAAAGTTGAGCCGCCAGTCCGCACGCCAACAGGTTGAGCTGCGCCACGATTGGCAATCATATCTTTCATCGTTGCACGAATAATATCGTTGGTGCCGGCGATTGTGGTGAATTCTGCTGACAGGAAAATCCAGTCTTGCGGGGCGTTCGAATGACGGTAGCCCATACCCATCTCATCTGCCGTAGCTTTGATAATGGTGCCGCTGCGCGTCATTACCGTGGCTGAGATCAGCACATCACGGAACTCGCTGCCATAACAGCCTGCATTCATCCGCAGCCCGCCGCCGATAGTCCCTGGAATGCCAACGAGGAATTCAAGATTGCTTCTGCACTGCTTTGCTGCAAAACGGGCAACCTGTCCATCAGTGCATCCTGCACCGGCATGGATGGATGTGCCGTCAAGGCGCGCTTCTGCTAATGCGCCAGCCAGCCGGATGACAACACCCTCTACGCCGCCGTCACGGACCAGAAGGTTAGAGCCAGCCCCCATTATGGTAATCGGAATATCGTGTGGTAGGTGCGATAAGAACAGCTGTAATTCTTCAGCAGAATGTGGCTCGAATAGCCAGTCAGCTGCACCGCCAACTTTCAACCATGTAATCTCGCGCAACGCCTTACCAGCAACCAGCCGGTGATGCAGTGATGATGGTGTTAAAGACATCACACTCATGCACCATCTCCTTCTACTGGATGGCCTGTCTTAAGGGCTAATTCATTCGGCAGAGTCCCTGCCCAATTTGTGATCGTACCCGCCCCAAGACACATCACAAGATCGCCTGAGCTAGCACGTGCCAAAATTTCATCTGCCAGCGCTTCAGGGCTCGACAGCACAGCGGCATTTCGATGGCCATAAGCATGCAGCCCTGCAACCAGGTCAGCTTTTTCAAACCCGTCAATAGGGGCCTCGCCAGCGGCATAGACATCTGCAACCAGCACATCATCTGCATCATTAAAGCAGGCGCAGAAATCTTCGAACAGGTCACGCAGACGGGTGTAACGGTGAGGCTGAACAATAGCAATAAGCTTGCCGTCTGGGCAGCGCATACGGCCAGCAGACAGGGAGGCTTTGATTTCAACCGGATGATGACCATAATCATCGATTACAGTGATGCCATTTACCATGCCTTTGAAATCAAAGCGGCGGCCAACACCTTTGAATTGCTCAAGTCCTTTTCGGATGGCAGCTTCGCTAATGCCCATCTCGATACAGATTGACAGTGCGGCAAGGCAATTCTGAACATTATGCTCACCAAGCATTGGCAGCTTAATGTCAGCCATTTTATCAACTTTAGCGCCGAGACGCTCGGAGATTGCTACATCAAACTGCATATAGTGGGCTGAATGGCGCAGGTTGGTGGCTCTTACATCGGCATTTGTTGACAGCCCATAAGTAATAACCCGTCTGTCTGACAGGGTGGGCAGAAGGCGTTGAACAGACGGATGGTCAATGCATAGGCTGGCAAATCCATAAAACGGGATGGAGGTAATAAAATTGGCAAAGGCCTGTTCCAGATTTTCATAGCTGCCATGGTGATCAAGATGTTCAGGATCGATATTGGTTACGATAGCGACAGTTGGCTTTAGCCGCGAGAAAGACCCATCACTTTCATCAGCCTCAACAACCATCCAGTCACCTGACCCAAGGCGTGCATTGCTGCCCCAGCTTGAAATGATGCCGCCATTCACAACAGTGGGGTCAATATCAGCAGCGTCCAGCAAGGTTGCCACAAGCGAGGTTGTCGTTGTTTTACCATGCGTGCCGGCAACAGCCACTGTCCAGCGTAGCCGCATCAGCTCACCCAGCATTTCAGCGCGGTGAACAACAGGCAAGAACCGCCGACGCGCCTCAACAACTTCAATATTGTCAGGTTTGATGGCTGTTGAAATAACAATCAGCGAAACATCATCTAGATTCTCAGCAGCCTGCGGTACAGTGACGGCAATGCCGCGTGCGCGAAGCCGTTTCACATTGGCATTCTCACTCAAATCACTGCCTTGAACCTTATAGCCAAGCTCATGCAGAATCTCAGCAATACCGCTCATGCCGATCCCGCCAATGCCGGTAAAATGAATCGTGCCAATTGATAGGGGTAGCGCTGTCATGCGGCCTCCAGTGGGGCAGTCTTGCCGGTTATCTGTTCTGCATGAAGGGCAATCGCAGCTGCGGCATTGCCCAGTGAGGCTGTGCGGGCTGCGTCTGCCGTGGCGATACGGTGCGCCTCATCGGTAATAAGAGGTAGCAGGATATCTGCTAGCTTTTGCGGGCTAAGCCCGGCTTCGCTTGCAATGTCAGCCCCGCCGCAACGCAGCAGAACATCTGCATTTGCTCGCTGATGGTCATCTAGTGCAGAGGAGAAGGGGATAAGAATACTGGCCCTGCCTGCGGCCGCAATTTCCGCAACAGATGATGCACCAGACCGGCTGATAATAATATCAGCGCGCGCCATGCGGGCCGGAACATCATCAAAGAAACGTGCTATCTCAGCATCAATGCCAAGCGCGCGATATCGTGATGCAACAGCATCATGCTGGTCGGTGCGCGCTTGCTGTGTGACGCTCAGGCGCGTGCGAACCTGTTCAGGCAGTGCAGCAATCGCATCAGGTAATAGGCTTGCAAAAACCTGTGCGCCAAGCGAGCCGCCAAGAATAAGAAGATTAACCTGCGCTCCTGCTTTTGCGTGATACCGCTCAATTGATGCAAATGCCTCTCGCACTGGCAGGCCGAGATGGTGAGCTGGCGGTGATGCCGGTAGGCCAGCTGTATCGGCCCAGCTGATAAGCAGGGATTTACAACGCTGTGCTAGCACCTGATTTGTGCGCCCCATAATGGCATTTTGTTCATGCAAGGTAGCCGGAATGCGAAGTAAATGGGCCATAAGAAGCGGGCTAGCAGACGGGTAGCCGCCAAAGCCTATTACAAGCGAAGGGCGGCTGATAAGCATTTTTAGGCCAACCTGAAGCGCCCCAAACCCTAGTTTTACCAAAGCAAGAGCGCGTGATAGCTGAGAGCCAGAAAAAGGAGAGGCGGCTGAAATCGTCAGGCAAGGCAGACGGTTTGGTATCAACTTTCTGCCGCGTTTATCGGTGACCATCTGGATAGAATGGCCGCGCAGGAGCAGCGCATCTGCAACAGCGATGGCCGGAAACACATGACCGCCTGTGCCGCCTGCTGCTAGAAAGATTGGCGCTGATAGACGTGCAGCCATTATAAAACCTCCCGGCTATGAGAGGGATATAAACGCGTCTCAGAAAGGCCTGACCTACGCACATTCGATGAGACGATAGAGGTATTTTGTGTTCGGGTGAGCGCTAGAATAATGCCAACAGTAATGCCGCTTGCTAGTAATGATGAGCCGCCATAGCTAATGAAAGGAAGGGTCATTCCTTTGGTTGGGATAAGGTCAACAGATGACGCCATATGAATGGCCGCCTGAACCCCAAACTGCATTGTAAGGCCCGATGCTGCCAGCAGGGTAAACATCCCCTCTCCGCTCACTGACCGGCTAAAGCCACGCAACACAAAAAAGCCATAAACACTGATAAGAAAGAGGCAGGCGAGCAATCCATATTCTTCGGCTGCTACGGAAAAGATAAAATCGGCATGAGCATCAGGCAGGTGCAGTTTTACAGTTCCATCACCTGGCCCAACACCAAATAGACCGCCATCAATAAATGACTGGATAGACCGTTCTGTCTGCATGTTGCCGCCAGCTAGAAATTTATCAACCCGTTTGTGAACATGCGGCAATAGGAAATAAGCTGTTACTAACGCCAGCGGCGCCAAGGCAGTTGCCATCAGCACAAGCAGAAGCGGCATACCAGCCAGAAACATCAGAAAGCCCCATGTCAGAACCAAAACTGATGTCATGCCAATATCAGGCTGCAGGACAAGGATAGTTACAATAATAGCTGCAATCCCAGAAGCCCACATCCAGCCGGGGAAATTCTCCCCCTCCCGCCAAAGACCAAGAAGCCAAGCGCATACGACAGCAAAGAAGGGCTTTGCAAATTCAGACGGTTGCAGGCGCAACGGCCCCAGCGATATCCAGCGCGTCGCTCCTTTGACTTCTGGCCCGATAGCAAGGGTCGCTATCATTAATCCAATAATCCCGATAAGCCCAACAAGCGCCAAAACCCGAATTGTACGCGCTGATAGTAAAGAAATGCCAAGCATAATGCCAACTGAAGGCACTAGATAAATCAGTTGCCGCCAGACGAAATGCTGCTCAGGAAGTCCAATACGCGCAGCAACAGGCGGACTTGCTGCCATAACCAGCAGCAGGCCAATCACCATCAGCAACAGAGCACTGGCAAGCAGCCATCTATCAACAGTCCACCACCAGATGCCAATAAGCGATCTATCGGTTCTATCAAGCATGCGGCACCGCCTTTCCGCTTGGCTCTGATATGCCGGATGCGATGAGCTGCTTTGCACGGGCGCAAAAGGCATCGCCGCGGGCTTCAAAACTATCATACTGATCAAATGAAGCTGCCGCAGGGGACAGCAAAATTGTTTGAGTATCACTGCTCACATCTGAGCGCGCACTCGCAACAGCAGCGCCGACTGCCTCATCAAGTGTTTCGTTCAGGCTAACAGGCACAAGCCCATCAAGCTGACGGGCAAAGTCGTTTGCTGAGGCACCATATAAAAAGGCGCCGCGCACAGCAGCTAAATGCGGCAGGCAGGCGGTAAGCCCGGCATCCTTGGCAAGGCCGCCTGCACACCACCAGATAGACTCAAAACTCCGCAAGGCGCGCGCTGTTGCCTCTGCATTAGTAGCTTTACTGTCATTGATAAAAGAAACCGTGCCGGATGTTCCGGCAGGGTGCATTCTGTGAGGCAAACCGCTAAAGCGCGTGATGGCATCATATATAACCGCATCAGACAGCCCAAAATAGCGGCAGACGAAAATAGCAGCAAGACAGTTTTCTGCATTATGGGGGCCACTTAGTGCTGGGTTTTGGATATTATCCAGCATCGCTTTATCCAGCGCATTCTGTTGTGATATATCGAGGCGCAAACAGGTAATATCAGGTGCCAGCGCTTGTGCAAACTCTTCCAGAATAGGGCCTGTACCAAGGCAGGCAAGACCGCCCGCCTTAACAGAAAGAAGCGCGTTTTTCTTGGCCTTTACATAACCATCAAACCCGCCATGCCGGTCAAGATGGTCCGGCGTGATATTCGAGATAATCGTGCAGTCGCAGGATAATGACGGTGTCGTCTCCAACTGATAGGAGGAAAGCTCGGCAACATAGATGCCTGTCTGCGACAGGGCCGGCAACTCACATAACGGCTCGCCCAAATTACCGCCAATAGCAACTTCATAACCGGCATCTGCTAAAATATGCCCAATAAGCACTGTAATGGTTGATTTGCCATTCGTGCCGGTCACTGTTACGAGCCGCCCTGTAAGGCTTGTGCGCAGAGCAAATTCGATTTCTGAGATAACCGGAATGCCAGCATCCTGCGCTTGCTTTGCTACCGGATGCGGGGCGGGATGATGATGGGGAATGCCAGGGCTAATCACCAGCGCATCAAGCTTTTCCCAAGCCCAGTCTGCCGGCGGCGTAAGGCAGATACCCTGAACGTCCAATTCTACTTTTTGAGCTAGCTTGTCATCATAGGCAACATAGCAGATGCCTTGCTGTGTGGCGCGCAGACAGGCAGCGCGGCCAGAACGACCAAGACCAAGAACAGCTATCATGCGCAGGCTAGATGATGTCATGTGAGTATCCGATCCCCCCACCTAGCGCAGTTTCAATGTTGAAAGGCTGATAAGGGCCAGAATGACCGAGATAATCCAGAACCGGATAACGATGGTACTTTCTGCCCATCCTTTCTTTTCGAAATGATGATGCAAGGGTGCCATCAGAAAAATACGTTTTCCTGTTAACTTGAAAGACGCCACCTGCAAAATGACAGATACGGTTTCGACAACGAATAGGCCGCCGGCAATGGCAAGCACCAGCTCATGGCGGGTCGCAACTGATACAGCGCCCAGTGCGCCGCCAAGGGCAAGCGAGCCTGTATCGCCCATAAAGACTTTTGCGGGCGGTGCATTGAACCATAAGAAACCAAGGCCCGTGCCGATAAGCGCGCCACATAAGGTCGCAAGGTCACCTGTGCCCGGCACATAATGAATCTGCAAATAGTTGGAGAAATTGATATTACCGCTCAGATAAGCAATCAGCGCAAAACACGTTGCAACAATCATCACGGGAACAATCGCAAGCCCATCAAGCCCGTCAGTTAAATTGACAGCGTTCGATGCACCAACAATCACAAGAATAGCAAAGGGAACATAGAAAATTCCCAGATATAGAAGCGTGTCTTTAACAAACGGAAGAGCAACCCCATAGCGAAGCACCTCGGGCGATAGCTGGATTAAGATAAGGCTGGCAAGAAAGGCTGCTACAACCTGAAATAGTAGTTTCTGGCGTCCGCTCATGCCGTCGCTTGACCGCTTTTTTAGCTTTAACCAATCATCAACTGCGCCGATTCCCCCATAGCTTGCCGCGACCAGCAGCACGGGCCAGAGATACGGGTTTTTGAGTGGCACCCATAATAATGTTGAAAGAATAAAACAGGCAAGAATAAGCAGACCGCCCATTGTGGGCGTGCCTGCTTTGGTCAGGATATGTGATTCAGGACCATCACTGCGAATAGGCTGCCCTTCGGCCTGATGTGATTTTAGCCACCGGATAAACGCATCGCCAAACATCAACGCCAGAATAAGTGATGTTAGCATCGCGCCGCCCGACCGGAAGGTAATATACCGGAACAGATTGAAAATCTGATATTCACCTGCAAGAGGGAGGAGAAGGTCAGGCAGCATCTGGCGTTACCCCTTCGTCTGATGAGGATATGCTAGAGGAGGGTAATACACCAAAGGCCATAAGCTGGGTTGCAATAAGATGCGCCCCGGAGCCATGCGAGCCCTTGACCAGCATTATAGTGCTATTGCCGATAATTTGTTCGGGCGTGCTAATGATTTGGCAGATCACATCATCGGCTGTCTGAAAGGATTTTACCTCGATATAAGGGGCAAGGCGCTCGCCAACCTCAGCCATCATCTCGCCAACAGTAATAAGCCGCGAAATGCCAGCCTGCATAAGAGGCGCAACTAGAGCGATATGGGCATCATGCCCGCCATCGCCCAGCTCGAGCATATCTGATAATATCGCAGATTTAATATCGCCGCTTTGTGTTGCAAGATGGGTGATAGCGGCTGTCATAGAAGAGGGGCTGGCATTATAACTATCATCAATCAGGGTAAAATGATGCCCGGCAACATTTAGGCCTATAGATAAGCCTCTGCCCGGCAGATCCTGAAACGAAGTAAGGTGTGGTGCGCTCGCATCAACATCAACGCCGGCCGCTGATGCCATCGCCAGAACACAAGCAGCACTGATAGCCCAATGCACAGCATTCATCCCTAGGGTAAAAGAGAGTATTTTGCGGCCTTCGCGGGCATCTGGAATTTCGACCTCAAGAGACAGGCCAGAAGAGGTCGGATGGCACGAGACCACCCTGAAATCACTGTCCTCATGATACCCAAATGTCAGAATGCTGCGTGCGCCAGCAAGCCTGGCAGCGCCAGCAAGTTGGCCATAAAACGCATCATCGCGCGGCAGGATAGCAACAGTTGCTCCTGACAAGCCATTAAAGATTTCAGTTTTCGCTTCGGCAATATCTGATAGGTTTGAGAAATGCGCAGAATGCGTATCTGAAATACAAGTGATAGCGGCGATATGAGGAAGCATCATCTCAGTAAGAGCGGCTATCTCACCAGCATGGTTCATACCCATTTCAACGACCAGATAATCAGTCTCTTGCGGCGTACCAACAAGTGTGAGTGGCATCCCGATATGGTTATTCAGATTTCCTCTGGTTGCATGGGTCTGTCCTGCTGTCGCCAGTAGGTGAGCCAGCATTTCCTTAGTCCCTGTTTTGCCAACCGAGCCTGTAATCGCTAACTTTGTCGCCGTTGTTCGCAGGGCACAGTTCTGCGCCAGCGTCTGCAGCGCAATAAGAGCGTCCGGCACAACAAGTTGGGCTACCTCAGTATTGGCAACGGCATGTTCTACGATAGCAGCAAAAATATCAGTTGCATCTAGCTGGCTGACAAAATCATGACCATCACTTCGTGCGCCCTTCAGCGCCACAAATATATTACCCTTATCAAGCGCCCGGCTATCAATCTTTATCCCGCGAGCATTGCCGCTTGGGGGGGCTGGATGCCAGAGCCCGCCGCAGATATCTGCAAGCTCTTGGGCAGAAAGAAGGCTCAGCATGCTGAATCCTCCTGAAGGCGTGCTATCGTGTTTCGTGCAACAGCGGCATCATCAAAGGGCAAGGTTTCAGTGCCGATCATCTGCACTGTTTCATGGCCTTTGCCAGCAATAAGCAGGCTGTCATGCGCTGACATCTGAGTGATTGCCTGACGAATGGCATTATCGCGCGGCCAGATAGCCACGCTATCTGGGCAGCCAGTGCGGATTTCATCTCGGATAAGGGCAGGGTCTTCTGTGCGCGGATTATCGTCTGTGACAATGACATGGCCTGCTTTTTCAGCGGCAACCTGACCCATTTGTGCCCGTTTGCCTTTATCGCGGTCACCGCCACAGCCAAAGACAACAAATAAGTTACCACTGGTCTCTGCTCTTAGCGCATCAAGCGCTGCAGCAAGCGCATCAGGAGTATGGGCATAATCAATGATAATGCGGGCACCTAACGGATGACCATGAACAGGCTGCATGCGCCCCCGCACCGGCTGTAGGCTCGGTAATGCGCCAAAAGAATCCTGTAACGGCATCCCCGAAGCATAAGCAGCAACAGCTGCCATGACAGCATTCACAGCCTGAAACTGTCCTGATAAGGCAATCGGGAAGTGAAAGACCTGCCCCTGATGGCTCAGGCTTAAATCAAGCCCAAAGGATTGCGGGGTAATGTCTTTAATACAAAAAGCAGACTCTGCTGACATGCCAACAGTCCAGAGCACAATGTGTCGGCCAGCCAGACGTTTGATAAGCGCTTTTCCATAAGCATCATCATTATTAATCACAGCAATGCCACCATCCATCAGATTTTCATCAAACAGACGGGCTTTGGCATCAAAATATTCATCCATATCTGAATGCCAGTCCAGATGGTCGCGGCTTAAATTGGTAAATACAGCAACATTAACGCCAAGGCCGGACAGGCGGCCTTGCGCAAGACCATGACTGGAAGCTTCAAAGGCTGTGTGGCTAATGCCAGCATCAGCCAGCAGGTTCAGATTAGAAAATAATGTTTCAGCTTGCGGGGTTGTTAATGTGGTAACTGTATCTGCAATCTTATCAGCGGGGCAGGTGATGCCGAGTGTTCCCATTGCAGCTGCTGGCCATGTTGCACGCTGCCAGATCTGGCGTAAATATTCACAAACCGAGGTTTTGCCGTTCGTGCCTGTTACCCCAACTAACATGCCTGAGCGCCGCGGCCAGAAACCTGAACATAATCTGCCATAAGCATGCGCCACATTGGCTGCTGTGATAACAGCAACGCCGTCCGGCACGCTAACGGGCCGGCCATCAGTTAGGATAGCAGAGGCGCCAGCAGAACAGGCATCTGCGATAAAATCATGACCATCAGATGTCATGCCTGCTATACACACAAATAATGCGCCAGCGTTAACCGTGCGGCTATCACAACGCACGGCCGAGATGACTGTCTGGTCTGAGCCCGCTGTCAGGGTGATGCTGTTATCATGTAAGATAAGATCAATAAGATGCACGTATCGCTCCTTCGGTACCAATTACAATATTTGGTTCCAGATTTTGGCGAATTTCTGGCGAATCCTTGTCAACAGGATGAATGCCCATCATTGGTGCAATTTGAGTAACGATGCGCGCTATCGCAGGCGCAGCAACCCAGCCCGCTGTGGCATAGCCATAAGAATGTTTTTGCGGCTTTGGCTCATCAACCATGATGAAAATCAGATAGGCTGGATCATGAATAGGGAAACTTGCAACAACCGAGACAAGGTTGGCTTTGCGGTTATAGCCCTTATCGGTCACTTTCTCAGCAGTTCCCGTTTTGCCGCCAACCATGTAGCCAGGTGCGTTTGCAAAATTCACTGTGCCGTCTTCATGTGACACAGCAAGGCGCATCATGGAGCGCACTTTGCGAACGGTATTCTCTGAGAAGATACGCGATTTCTCAAAGGTATCTGTTGGCGCACGGCGCAGCAGCGTAGGTTCAATGTAAAACCCATGACCAGAGGCAGCGGCAATTGCGCCGGCGGCCTGAACAGGCGAGACAGAAAGACCATGCCCGTATGAGATTGTCATAGAGGCTATCCGCTCCCACTGACGCGGAATAAGGGGCTTGGATGTTTCTGGCAATTCAAGGGCCGAGCGCTTCAGAAGACCAAGCCTATCCATAAAGGCTTTCTGGGCGGCTGCCCCAATATCTTCAGCAATACGGGCTGACCCGATATTGGACGAATAGACAAGAATTTCAGATAAATTAAGCGGACGATTATGAGGGTGGTAATCACGAATGCGGAACCGTGCAACGCGCAGTGGCTTGCTCACATCATAGGATGAACCAAGCGATGCAACACCTGTCTCAAGAGCAATAGCAGAGTTCAATACCTTGAAAATACTACCCATTTCGAAGACGCCTTTGGTCGCGCGATTGAATTGGGCATCAGCATCGGCTGAACTATACTGGTTGGCATTATAATCAGGCAATGAGGTAAGGCTGAGTATCTCGCCGGTGCGAACATCCAGCACAAGGCCGGCGCCGCCAAGCGCATCAAACTGCTCAATCTGATGTTGAAGTTCGCGCCGCACAGCAGCCTGAACGCCCAAATCAATAGACAGCGCAACCGGATTGCCGGCACGTAATCTCTCATCAAACTGCTTCTCAATACCAGCAATGCCTTTGCCATCAATATCCATTGTGCCGAGCAGATGGGCTGCTTCGGCGCCTTGGGGGTAGAGCCGTGTCTCAGATGGACTGATATAAATACCCGGCAGGCCAAGTGCCAGAATGTCAGCATGACGTTGCGGAGTGATTTTCCGGGCAAGCTCAATATAGCGGCCTTTGCGCGATAAGGCGTTCAGGATATCCTGCTGTGACTTTTTACCTAAGAGCGGCGCAAGTTTTTCCGCTACTTCATGCTGGTCCATGACCTTTTTAGGGTCTGCATGCAGAACCATAATCGGCACTGTCTGCGCCATCAATCTTCCACGGCGATCTAGGATGGGGCCGCGTTGCTGAACCTGTTTGTAGTTGGCTCTAACGCTATTTTTATTATCGAGGTTGGTCGCAAGATGGACGGCCTTAGCACTAATACCCACAAAGCACAGACCCGCAACAATGCCGGCAAGCACCAGCCGGTTCTGGGCAATAATACGCGTGCGGGACGGTAAGGGGCGGTCTGGCCAGATTGAGCGTAACAGCTTTGTCTTCCAATTAGTCATTGCTGTCCCCTGCAGTCTTGGGGCGTGCGGGCGCTGGCCTGCGCAATGGAATAGCGTCTAGCGGCAGAATGCGATCAGGCTCAATAGGCCGCATCGAAAGCAAAGAAGAGGATAGCGAGATAATCCGGTCAGGGCGGCTAAGATAGGCCCATTCTGCTGCCAGAATAGCGGCTCTGTCTTCAGCAGTGGTAATAGTGTATTCAAGCTGTTTGAGTTCTTTGTAACGCGCATCAACTGAACGTTTCACCATGTAGAGACCGCTACCACATAAGCCAAGGGCTACGCATGCAAGGATGACAATTCGCATCAGGCAACCTCCTGCAATAGTGCTGGCGCATTTGTGCGCTGGGCTACGCGTAATTTAGCTGAACGGGACCGCGGGTTAATGCCGATTTCTGCGTCAGTTGGCGGAATGGGTTTGCGCGGCGTAAGGGTGAAGGTTGGCGACGCTTCATTACCAACATCAGGCAGGTGACGTGAGGGGCGCGCCTTGGCGCCGCTCCGGTCTGCTAGAAACAGTTTTACAATCCGGTCTTCCAGCGAATGAAAGCTGACAACAGCAAGGATGCCGCCCGGCTTGAGTAATTTTTCTGCTGCTATAAGCGCTGCTTCAATTTCTTCGAGCTCGGCATTTACATAGATACGGAGCGCTTGGAATGAGCGGGTTGCACTATCAGCCTGACCAGGCTTTGGGCGCGGCATCACAGAATGGATAATATTGGTAAGCTGGGCCGTGCGCTCAATAGGGGCGTTAAGGCGGGCCTGCACAATAGCGCGTGCAATGCGACGTGAAGCACGCTCCTCGCCATACCGCCAGAGGATATTGGCAATGTCGGCTTCGCCAAAATGATTAACAATATGCGCAGCATCGGTGCCGTCCTTCGACATCCGCATATCAAGCGGGCCATCCTGACGAAATGAAAAACCACGCTCTGGCTGATCAAGCTGGGTTGAACAAACACCTAAGTCAAAGACAATGCCATCTACTTTGGCAAAAGGGGTATTTTCCATCATCTCTGCCATCTGCGAGAAGGGACCCTCAAATAGAGAAAGCCTACCATGCGCGGCATCATTCAGCTCTTGCCCCCGCAGAATAGCATCCGGATCGCGGTCAATTGCAGCAACAGAACAGGAAGCAGAAGAGAGAATGGCGCGGCTATAACCGCCATTTCCGAATGTGGCGTCAATAAAAAGACCTGTGTCAGCAGGGGCAAGTGCGCAGATAACCTCGTCCAGCATGACAGGGATGTGCAAGCTGGTGCCTGACATTACCCAGCTCCCTCAGTAGATGTGCTGCGCGGGCGAAGCCGAAGAGATGGTACACCATCACGCTTTGCGCGGGCACGGCTATCTGTCTCACGACTCCGGAAAGCTGTTGGCTGCCAGACTTGAAAAGATCGTCCGATACCAGAGAATAACGCCTGACCATCAAGCTCAGCATAAGCAACAAACTCAGCTGGCAACATCATCCGCCCTTCGCTATCAAGGCGCATTTCCTGCGCGCTGGAAAGCATGGTTTGTAGGATTTCTGCTTCTTCAGATAGGCTATCTAGCTCTTCAATCGCATTAACAATCTGGGTAATACGCTCAGGACCACACCCCTCAAGACAGGGAAGCGTCAGAGACTTGTAAAGATAAAGCGGGCTTCGGCTTCTCTCAAGTACGGCACGATAGGACGCCGGCACAGAAAGCCGACCTTTCGTGTCAATCCTGTTTTCAAATGTGGATAGAAATAGATCCACGTGCCATATCCCGTTTTGTTCGTACGCTCTACCCCTTTGAAAGACTTAATAATTTTCTCTTCATAGCCAGCCATTTGGCGGATCAGAAGATAAATTGCCCTTCATTTGGGTTCTTATGGGATACCATGGGATTTTATGGTCGTCAATGGTTTTGCATGGTAAAGCATCGAAAAAAGACGTAATTTCAACTGTTTATGACAAATTGCTTTAGCAACGATGTTTAAGCTATTCAATTTTATGATTAATTTTTGATTCGGGGGTCACTAGCTGACGTTATGGCTATTCGAGAGCATATTTTGACCGCCTAAAATGCGTTCTAAATTCTTTTGGATAAAGGTTAACGCCTCTAAAATCTCTTTTTATCATTCAGATTAGGAGATTTTGGTTTGAAGAAAGAATATGTTCTGCTCAGCATTATGCTTCTGTCAGGCTGTCAAACGGTTGAATCTCAACGGATAGAAATTGCCTCCTATGCTCCTGTCATTGATGTCAAGGGGCAGGGATATGATAATGCGACCTATCTGTTGGACCTTTATGAGTACCGTGAATTAGGAGTGAAGATACAAGCAACTTACGAGGCCCAGCGTAAAAAAGAGCAAATGTAGGCAATTGGACAAGTAATTTTTGGCATATTAGCTGGCGCGCTCATTGGTCATGCTATTGGCGCTAATAGTGATTATCATACGGGGCGTACAGCAACTGCAGGCGCCTCTGGTTCTGATGCAGTAGATTATTCGCGCACCATGGCAAAGTTTGGTCCGACTGGCATTGTTGATAGATGTATGGCGGGAAGAGGGTATGTCATTTTGTCGAATGAAGGCTTTGGTGGGGGCTAATAGGTGGTGATGTTTCGGCCGCTCTTATGCCAGCGGCTGTTTTGTCAGCAAGGCCGTTTTTCGTTTTTGAGGGGAACAGTCTGGAAGTAAGGCGGCCCTGCCGACAATCAGAGATACCTGAAATCGTTTTTCTGTTGAGTGACTAAAGGTCATGTCTATATGATATGACGCTACGAGCAGAAAATGGCATGATTAAGGCATTATGCTCGCCAAGCATAACGCGTGCGATGTTTAGCATTAACAGATAAGTAAAATAGGAACAGATGGCCTATAAGCCGGGTTCTGTCCGCATGGCATAAGCCACGCTGGATGACTATTCATCTGGGACATCTGTTACCAGATGCCTCATGCGACCGACCCGGGCATCTCTGGCAGGACCGCCAGTGCTGATTAAACAGCTATGCCCCTATGTGGTCTTGCTTCGGATGGGGTTTACCCTGCCAGTTCTGTCACCAGACCTGCGGTGCGCTCTTACCGCACCTTTTCACCCTTACATAACAGCCCCTAAAGGCGGCATGCGGTTTGTTTTCTGTGGCACTTTCCCTAGGGTCGCCCCCGCTGGACGTTATCCAGCATCCTGATCCTGTGAAGCCCGGACTTTCCTCCACCGGCATGCCGGCAGCAGCCATCCAGCCATCTGTTCCTGCACGCATCTGTGCCAAAATAAGGCAGGCAAGTCAAATAAGGCAGATAGGTCACATAAATCTGGCAGATATCACATAGCCGGGAATGCTGCGAGCCTAGAAGGGATTATCTTCAATAGTCTCACGTAAAATTTCTAGCTCAAGCCACATTTCCTCTGCTTCGCAAAAGGCTGTGTTATCAGCATCCATCTGAGCAGAGAGTGCTTGATAGGCATCAGGGTCTTTGGCAAAGAAGGTCATATCACCTAGCTTTTCTGCTGCGGTGGCAATCGCTGCCTCAAGCCGGCTCATCTCTTCTGGTAAGGTTTTTAGCAGATAGGTCTGCTTGTAGCTGAGCCGTTCTTTTTGCGGGCCAGATGGTTTTTCCTGAGCTTGTTTTTTTTTGGCTTTGCGCTGTTTACTATCTGCTTTGGCCAGCGCGGTGCGGCGACTGAGATAGTCTGAATAGCCGCCTGCATGCGGGGTTATACGACCCTGCTCTTCAAATGCCAGGACGCCTGATACTGTACGGTCCAGAAAATCTCTATCATGGCTCACAATCATCACTGTGCCATCATAGTCAGCCACAACTTCCTGCAGCAAATCTATAGATTCAAGGTCCAGATCATTTGTTGGTTCATCCAGAACTAGGAAATTATGAGGCTGGGCAAAAATCCGTGCCAGCATCAACCGGTTTTGCTCGCCACCAGACAGGGTGCCAACACGCTGGGTCATTTTGTGGTCATCAAATAGGAAATCACGAAGATAACTTGTTACATGACGCGGCTTTCCGCCAACCTCAACGGACTCGCCGCCATCAGGGCATAAGGTCGTCCATGGATTAGCGTCCGGATTAAGCTGTGTCCGGTTTTGGTCAAAATAAGCTGGTAGGAGCCCGAACCCGATTTTCACATGCCCGGCGCTTGGCTCCATCTCGCCAAGCATGACCCGCAGAAGTGTTGATTTTCCAGCGCCGTTTGGCCCAACAATACCCAGCCTATCACCGCGTTTAACAATCGCATTAAAATGACTGACAAGCATATGCGGCTTGTCCTGCGGTATGGCGCCGGGGACGGTGATAGTTATGTTGCGCGCTTCCAAGACGACTTGGCCACCGCCTTCAGCATTGCCGGTTGTCATTGACATTTGGCGGCTCATACTGCCGCCATCTCGGATACGCTGAACCCGCAATTCTGCTAGCTCACGCATCCGGCCCTGATTGCGTTTACGCCGTGCACTGATACCTTGATGTGACCAGCGGGTTTCATCTGCAATACGTTTATCAAGTTTTCGCAGCCGGACTGACTCTTCTGTCATGATGCCTTCTGACCAGTCTTCAAACTGCTCAAACGCACCTTCGCGGCGGCGTAGATTTCCCTGATTTATCCAGATAATGCCATTACCGAGTGACCGCAAAAAAGCTCTGTCATGGCTAATGAGAACAAGCGCGCCACCGCGTTCCTTCAATAGCCCTTCGAGCCACTCGATTGTGGGTAAATCAAGATGGTTTGTTGGTTCATCCAGCAATAAGATATCAGGGTTTGTAACCAGCGCACGGGCAAGCGAGACACGTCTGCGCTCACCGCCAGACAGCCCGTCAGTCATCCGCGCTGGATCCATATTCATCCGCATTAACATAGCATCTGCCCGATGCATGCTATCAGAGATATTTTCATCCCTGCCCAGTCCATTTTCAGGCCCATTTTCACGCTCATTTTTAAGGCCTTGAATCACATATGAGGCAAGGCTCATAGAGCCTGAAAAGGTTGGAGTTTGGGGCAGGTAGGCAACCTGAACACCCGGTGCGACCCAGCGGATTCCCTCATCTGGTTCCTGACTTCCTGCAATGAGTTTCATTAGGCTTGATTTGCCCGCACCATTACGCCCGACAAGCGCCAGCCTATCACCGGCAGATAGTGATAAATCGATATGCCTTAACAACCATCTATCGCCAAGATTCACACCGATATCTGAAATACTGAGAAGAGGAGGGGCGGCCATAGAAACGATTTTATCCTAGGAATGTAGCGGGGATTGTGAGGAGGCGTTTGATGCAGGCTCTGATGAGGGCTTGCGAGCCGCGATTTTCTTCGACATCAGCTCATAAGCACGATTGATCCCAGACAGCCTGTCTGTTGCTGCCCGCACAAATTCTTCTGGCATGCCGGCAGCAATCATCTGGTCAGGATGATGGTCGCGTGCCAACTGCTTCCATGCGGCACGCACATCTACCAGCTCTGCATCAGCTGATACGCCAAGCACCAGATGCGGCGCTGGATGAATGCCGGAATAAATATCAGATAGCCGAGAAAACTCGGTTTCATCATAGCCAAAAATATGGGCAACTTCTTGCAAGTACGCCCATTCTGGCGGCGTGATATCACCATCTGCCCGTGCAATGGTAAAAAGAAGGTCCAGAAGTTGCTCTAGCATTGCAGTGCGCGGTCCAAACAAGTGTGATGTCTGGCTGGCATAGGCCTCAAACCCATCTGGTGTTTGCCGCGCTAAATCCCAAAACTTGCCGATTTTATCAATATCATCAGATTGAATATCAACACGGTTGCGAAACGCATCAATCTCAGCACGTGTTACGGTGCCATCAGCCTTTGCCATTTTGGCGGATAGCGCAATCACCGCAACGGTAAAGGCTACTTTGCGTGACTGTTCGGGGTCCAGCTGATCACGGATTTTGCGCTCTGTTAGATGACCAGCAGCTGCGCCCAGCAAGGCGCCAATCGGTCCGCCAAGGGCAAAGCCGGCTGCACCGCCAATAATGAGCCCCCAAATTGTCATTCATTTGTGCCTTGTAAGGATGATTGATGAGGCTTTTTGCCCTGTTATGTCACTAAATGCAAGATTGAGGCGGTGGCGTAGTACGTTTTTATGATACCTGCGCATGGCGCGCTGGTAAATTTTACGGCCCATATCATAGGCGTGGCGCACGCGGTTTGGCTATGGTAAATCAAATCGCTAGTAAAGTTAACCCCGCACGGAAATGGAGCGCGCCAGCATGAGTGATAAGCCGTCCCCATCAGACCAGCAAGCCGAAACACCGTTTCAGCATGACTGCGCGTTACAGGCTGATTTTCGGGGGCTGAAATGTCCGCTCCCTGTCCTTAAAGCGCGGCGGTCTTTGGGTCAGATAAGCAGCGGTCAGGAAGCTGAATTTCTGACTGATGATCCGGCGTCACCGTTAGATATGGCGCATTTCTGCGAGACAGAGGGGCATACACTTCTTGTCTCTGATGAGCACGGCGGCATCTTTATTTTTGTGGTGAAAAAAAAGTAAGGGCAGCATTAGTCTGGTGCATCAGTCTGGGGCCATCAAGGCTGTTAAGACACGCAGATAAAAGCTTTCTGTGTCTGCCGTTTTTGCCAGCAATCCATGTTCATGACAACAGGCAAAAAATCCGGGTGCAGGAATGCCGCGCACTTTTGAGATAACACAAGCCGCCCGCACGGGCCTGCCAGCCTGCGCATCCTCTGCAATTAATGTTTCTAGCCATTGGGTAAGCTTATTAATTCGGTGTGGCGGCGGAATTCCAGCAGCCTTAGCAAGAGCCTGGTAGGTTATCTGTCTTTTGGCAGCGATAGTGCTCTCAACTGCAATGAGAGCATGGTTCTGCCAGTCAGAATGTTGATGCTGGATATCTTCGCTAATCTTGTTGGTCATAAAGGGTCACATTGCCTTGTCGTAAGCCTATCCTTGCGTTAAAGATGTAACCCATGTCATGGCTTACTTCCATCCTTAGCGCTATCGTTTTTTATATCGGTACAAGCGTGCTGGTGATTCTCATGTTGCCGGTTTGTCTTTCTGCACGCATTGCCCCTCTTGCAGGGCGCTTATGGGGCCGGTTTGCAAGCTTTGTTGCATGGATTTCCGGCATTAGTTTTCGTCTCGAAGGCAATGTGCCGAAGGGTAAACAGGTCATTTATGCGGTAAAACATCAATCGGCATGGGAGACCATGGTGCTATTCTGGGTGTTGTATGACCCCATTATTGTGATGAAACAGGAATTAATGCGGATTCCTTTTATCGGGTGGGTGTTTAAACGCACAGGAAGTATTGGGGTAGATAGGTCTGCAGGCATGGCGGCCTTGAAGAAATTAAAACGTGATGCCCTCATTGCAGTAGAAACAGGCCGTCCTTTGCTGATTTTCCCGCAAGGCACACGCGTTCTTCCCCGTACAGAAGCGCCCTATCAGATAGGGGTTTATGCACTCTATTCAGCAACCGGACTGCCTGTTGTGCCTGTTGCTCTTAATTCAGGGTCATTCTGGCCTCGCAAGGGGATCCGGAAATATCCGGGCTGCATCACGCTGGAATTTTTGCCAGAAATTGCGCCGGGCTTGCAGCGCGCCGCCTTTATGGCCACATTAGAAGAGCAGATAGAGCAGGCAACAGCGCGCCTTGAAAAAGGCGATAGCACTCAGAAAGACTAGCATTATGGATGGCGAAGATTTTGGGTCTGGCAAACAGCGTAATGTTCTTGGTGGGATGCTTATACCTTGTTCGATAACGCCGATGACAGGCTTCTATCGCGATGGATGTTGTCATACGGGCGTTGAGGATGCTGGCTCTCATACTGTCTGCGCTGTGATGACAGATAGCTTTCTTACCTTTAGCAAAAACATCGGAAATGATCTGTCAACGCCGCGCCCTGAATTTGGCTTTCCGGGGCTTGTTGAAGGGGATAACTGGTGTTTATGTGCTGCACGCTGGGAGCAGGCACGCCGTTCTGATGCTGCTCCTCATGTCAGGCTTGCTGCAACAAATCAGGCCGCCTTGTCTATTTGTGCGCTTGAGCATCTTACAGCGCACGCGCTTGATTCTTCGGATAAAAGATCCTAACGCAGACAAGGAGCCGGCATGACATCACATGATAATAGCAAGACCATTTCTTCTGCCATACCCAAAGCGCATCCAGATAAAGCGTTATGGATGATATGGGGCGTTATGGTGCTGATAACTATCATAGCTCTGCCCTTCATCGTCAGACAAAGCGCTGTTATTCAGGCGTTCGCTGATATGTGTATGACGGCTCTGTACGCAGGACGCTGATTTCACATCGCAGAAACGTATGAAGTGCGGCTGGCTTTATGATGAAATTTAGCTGAAACATGGGGGTGCCCCTTAGAGAGTTGGGACCGGCTAGGATTACTCGACCAAGGGACACTTTTTATATACGTGCGGAGAAGGAAGCTGGACTTCATTAAAGTGATATTCTAATGAACTGCTTTTTGATTTTTGTCCTTAAAACGCTTATGTAAAGCGTGCAAAAAGGTGAAATTTGTAGAAGAAAGTGTTTTACATCAGATGATTAAAGGGTCATGCCCCTAGCGGGGCTGTTCACTTTGAAATAATCGCAGATATTCTTGGCTTGAGGCGCTGTAATGGCTCTATTTGTCGCAGCAAAGGGGCTGTCATGGCGATTTAAATAGCGATTTGTTAGAGAGACAACTGCGGCAGGCGGCTCAGAAAACAATCGGCGGCCTTTGTTAGGCCCTCTTTCCAGTCAGCTGGCGCACTGTCATCTGCCCTGTCTGAGATATATTTGAAGGCCCGCAGTGCGACCCCCTCTCTTGCGGCGACTTTTGCGATGGCATAAAGCTCCATATCAACGATGTCACAGGTGAGTTCAGGCGGGCTATCTACAAAATCATCTCCGCTACCGCATGTAACGCCTGTGCCGGCAAGTACCAAACCATCTGAGAGAGGATCATAAGGGGTTGTGCCAAGCGAAAACCCCATTGGCCGTAAATCTATATCACGCTGAACCACATGCCCGACCTCGACTAATTCATCAAGCCCGTCAGATAAAGCGCCCGCTGTTCCAAAATTAATCAGCAACCGGGGCTTAAACTCAATTATCGCCTTGAGAGTATGATAAGCGGCATTGATTTTTCCAACACCAATGAGGGCGCGCCGCCCGCCCGGGTCTACTGCCAGCAATTTTGGGAGTGGCAACTCATTTTCAAGGGCAACCAGAATCAGGTGACCATCTGGAAGAAGACGAGGCGGCGGCGGTGTGGATGGCATAAGCAGAGGCTTTTTTTTCGCCACGTGCAATAAAGCTGGGTTGTTTATGGACAGGCTATCATAAGTTTCTTTAGAGTAGAAATGCTTAATGTCTTATTTTTTTAAAAGGGTCGTTTTCCATGTCATCATCTATCACCCTTGGCCAGCACGGCCCTCGCATGGCTTCTGTTGGTTATGGCGCTATGTCGCTGACTAATTTTTATGGCCCTTGTGATGAGGAACAGGCGCTTAATGTGCTGACCGCTTGTGTTGATCTTGGTATCGACCATATCGATACATCAAACGTGTATGGCGCTGGCACCTCAGAGAGCCGTATTGGTGCATTCCTTGCCAAGCAAGGCTCTCATGCCAAAGACATGTTTAAGATTGCGACCAAAGGCGGGATTACAACTCATCCTGAGACAGGTGCGCGTTGTTTTAATAATGCGCTTGAACATCTCGAAGGTGAGCTTGATAAAAGCTTGGCGCGGCTTGGTGTTGACTGTGTGGAGCTGTTTTATGTCCACCGCCGCGAACAGGAACGCGATATCGAAGACGTTACAGAAGGCCTTGCCTCACTGATTAAAAAGGGTAAGACAAAGCATATTGGATTTTCAGAAATAGCACCTGATTCATTACGCCGTGCCTCAAAAATTCATCATATTGCAGCCGTTCAGTCTGAATATTCATTATCAACGCGCGCGCCAGAACTTGGTCTGGTGCAAGCTTGTGCTGAGCTTAGCACAACGCTGGTTGCTTTCAGCCCTGTAGGCCGCACCTTCCTTACCGATACACCAATGTCCTATGAGACAGGTCAGTCGCTCGCTTTTACACAGAAAAATCCGCGATTTATGCAGCCACAATTTGCTGCCAATATCGCATCAACAGATAAGTTCCGTCAGTATGCAGCCGATCATGGTCTGGCAGCTGCGACGCTTGCGATTGCCTGGCTTCTGCATCAGGGCAAACATGTATTGCCTATTCCAGGAACACGCTCAGTTGAACATTTGGCTCAAGCGGCTAAGGCAATGTCAGTGACGCTTTCCGCTGATATGCTTGCTGAAATTGAGGCTATCCTGCCGGTAGGCTGGGCAGCAGGTGACCGTTACTCAACCGCGCAATGGATTGGCCCTGAACGTTTCTGTTAAGCTGTTGAGTAGTCAGTCTTTTTAACTAAGGTCAGGATTTAAGATAGCCAGAGCTAGTATCTCCATGTCTGGTATCTTTATATCTTGCCTCATAGTGGTGGTGCTCATTTGATGTTGCGTCGTGATCATCTGAATTACGCTCTTGTTGTATTTGGCTGGTCAACTAGCTGGCTGCCGCTAAAATGGCAGGTTGGGATTATTGCCCCTGAGGTCTCTCTTGTCTGGCGTTTTGCGATTGCTGCATTGCTCTGCTATTTGCTGGTATGCCTCAAAGGTCTGCCGTTGCGGTTTCCCCTTCGCTATCATATTCGCTTTTTTCTGATGGGTGTTTTTATCTTCAGCACAAATTTCATGCTGTATTATTATGCCAGCGTGCATCTGGCGTCTGGGTTGCTTGCTGTCGCATTTTCAGCGGCATCTATGGTTAATATCTTGATGGTTTCTGCGCTGACAGTGCGCCCGCCGCGGCTCAGTCAGCTGGTCGCTTCGGCAATTGGTCTGGGTGGCATTATCTTAATTTTTTGGCCAGAATTGGATGTCAGTAACAAAGCCTGGATAAGTCTGATGCTCTGTACGGCAGGAACAATATGTTTCTGTTCGGGCAATCAAATTTCAGCCTCAACCCAAAAAGATGATGTGCCTGTGTTGAGTGCCAATAGCTGGGGTATGATGTATGGCTGCCTCTTTATGGCTGTCATAGCGTTGGTGCGCGGGCATGAATTTACTGTCGTTGCGAGCTGGACCTACCTTGGCGGTCTTGTCTGGCTCTCTGTTTTTTCATCTGTTATCGCCTTTGCCTGCTATCTTAGCCTTGTTGGTAGTATTGGCGCTGGCAAGGCAGGCTATGCAACAGTTGTCTTCCCTGTCTTTGCGCTGATGATTTCTACCATGGTTGAAGGCTATGTCTGGACAGGGGTTGGGATTATTGGGATTGCCTGCGTTCTAGCGGGAAATCTGATTATGGCGCGCACCAAAGCAACATAGGCGTCACTTGTCAGCCGCACTGTTTGAGTCATATGAGGATGGGCCCGTCAGAGTGCTCTGAAAATCTGGCCTGATTAGCAGGTCAGCGCGCCTATTCTGGGCACGTGACGGCTCAGAGGCTCCAAGATAGGCCGGCCGCTCCTTACCGTAGGAGATAAATTTTATGCGGGTTTGCACAATGCCAGCGCTTTCAAGCATTTGCATAACAGATGAGGCGCGCCGCGACCCAAGGGCAAAGTTATAGTCGCGCGTCCCTCTGTCATCGCAATGCCCTTCAATCCGTATCTTAAGGTTGATGTTCTCAGGCTGTTTCATAAATCTTGCAAGCTCGCCAAGCTGTTTTTGCTGTTCAGCAGAGAGCTGGTAGGCATCGAGTGCAAAGAAAATCGGACGGCTGAGATGTGCGATAATCTCTGCGCGTGTTGGCTGGCGTTGTTGCTCGGATTCGGTGACATCCGTGCTGATTTCTGGGGATGTGTCTGTTTGTTCGTCCGGAAGCACAATAATTCGTTTCAGAGGAAGATTATCAGGCTTTACGACAATTTTTGAATTGTCCTGCTGGGATGTTTTGTAGGTATGAGGATGTTTATTTAGCGCCAGATGGTTAACGCAACCAGTTAGAAAAAAGCTGGCCGCCAGCACCATAACGCCGGTCAACATGAGAGAAAGATATCGTTTGTTCATGTGACTAACAAATGATGAGATTTTAACCAGGAAAGTGTTGTGACAGAATGAGCAAGGTAAACACGGCAGTCTGGCTCATCACCCTCTAGTCCAAAATCAATTGACTTATCGTCTGATTCCTCTTCTACCAGAAGCTTGCGTTTATAGTTAGGTGAGGTCTGGGACCCGCCACTACCAATTGCTGCTTGAATTTTATAAAGGTCTACTACCATGGTAGGGTCAAAAACGACGCAGAAGCTGCGCTGTTTACTCAAAAACGGCAGCCATACAAAAATTATTCTAGCAGGATAGGAAGTTTGGTACAGAACATGCTATTTTAATCAAGAGAGCGCAGATAAATGATAGGTAAAAGTGATGGGTCAGCTCAGAGCAATAAACGGTCCGAAACAGCATATGGTGCAGAATAAAAAGTCGATGTTTGGCCCTTATTTGTCTTGGGCTATGCGGTGTGTCTTATTTATGTATCTCGGTTTTTTTGCATCACTTTATTCTGGATCAATCTCCGCAAGTGAATCCTCTGAGTGCGAAGAAACAGCCCCAGATGTCTTCTTTGCTCTTATAAATGCCTCGGTTGACCCATATTTGCCATCGCTCGATAGAAACGGAAATACACTTCTGTCTGA
>Ga0233444_10000934_pt1 | contig 34911 bp, 24 predicted proteins | sample SI_124_October20_6_FD_182792 | JGI IMG/M metagenome (GOLD analysis project Ga0233444, IMG submission 182792) | Seawater microbial communities from Saanich Inlet, British Columbia, Canada - SI_124_October2016_10_MG | ecosystem: Environmental > Aquatic > Marine > Inlet | place: Canada: British... | reverse complement strand
ATATAACGGAGTAAGACTACCTGGTGCCAATGGAATAAGAGTAACGAATGGACAGGCAAACTTTACTGGACTCACCCCTGGCAGATTGTATGTGGTGGAAGTATCAGACACGAGTTCTTGTACGTTACCATTAACTAGAGCAGTGCGTATTCCAACGTCTCTCAACTTTGATCCAACGATTGTTCAGGTAACCGATAGTTATTGTTCTACTGGTACAACTGGAAACGGAAGTATTGTCACGACAAAATTAGTAGGAGGAGTTCAAGTCAACGCCTTTAGTGGTGGATCTGGCTTGTATGATTATTCATGGGCAGAATCCTTAACGGCTACAAGAGTTTTAGGAACAACACCAAACCTTGAAAACTTACCTCCAGGAGATTACTATTTAACCTTAACCGATGCTGTTTTAGGCTGTGAATACCCACCTCAATTAATCACAGTTGGAGGATACGCCTCTGTACGATTTAATGGCGTAGAAACCGCTAATTTTGTCAACCAGCGTGGATCAGGAAGTGGTACGGGAACAGCTACAGCAGACTTTATTTATACTTTAGAATGTTTCGATGAAGCAGATGCTTCCTTTGATTTATTTGCTGTGGGTGGGTCAGGCAACCTTGAAATTACTGCTGTAACTCCAGGATTAGTCATTCCACCAGGAACTGGTTCTGCCGTGAGCTTATCTAACCTAGCCGCTGGAACATATGTCTTTAGAGCAACAGACTTAAGTCCTCCATCTGATCCAGATGGCAACTTACTTCCTGCTTGTACAGATGTTATCACAGTACGTATTGTACAACCAGAGCCTTACAGGGTGCAAATTATTGAAGAGGGTACAAGAGTGCCTGCGTGTCCAGAGGATTTAACTCTTGGCGGTAGATTAGTCTTTGAAATTTCAGGTGGTAATCCATTTGCCGCGCCTTATACTGTTCAATTAAACGATGGAGTATTATCGGCGACTAGTGCTGCGAATAACCAAGTAGAGTTCGACGGTATAGACGTTAGAAACCCAGCCATGAGAACCATCTTTAATTTAGAGATTATCGATAGCTTCGGTTGTTCTTCTGGGGTTATTACTTCTACGACATTTACCTTCCCAGAGATTTACGAATACCAGGTTAACAATTTTAAAGTGACTGATATTGATTGTGTAAATGCTACCTCTGGTCAAATGACTTTTGAGATTGTAGCAGCTGCAATTAATCCAAGCGCACCTTCAATTTCACCGATAAATGAAGGACAATTATTTATTACCTCAGCTGATGGAGGAAATTATACCTACTACAAAGTATTAGATGGGTCTCTAAATGCTGGTGATCCAATGGTATTAGTCGACAACTTTAGGCAAGCTGGTGATTACACCTATGAAGTGTCCATTAATAACACCAACACAGCGGCTTGTGTGGTTGCTTCGGGAACCTTTACCATAGAAGAAGTGAACAACCAGCAAATTCGCGTAGGTCGTCCTGAGGTTAATTTACCAGGTTGTGGAAATTCTGAAAGTAGCATTGCGTTGACCATTGAGAACTTTATCCCACCATTGAGAATTGAGTGGTATGAATTCACTTCGACAACTTCTTCAACAATTAACTCTGTTACAGGTGCAACAATCAATGCAACGACAACAACAGGATGGGTACCACTAGATTCAAGTTATGACGGTCTTGCTGTTGTTACAGGTTTACCTACGGGTATTTACCGTGCGATTATTACAGATTCTAGAGAATCAACTTGTGACGGTGGAGAATTTATAACAAGAAATATCTCTATCTCTGAAGGAAGCTTAAATGTCACCAACTTTAGATCTCGTGAGAATATCCCACCTATTGGTAATGGAGAGTGTAGAAATTATCCTGAACCATCAGATAATGCTATTGATTGGAACAATACCGATCAAGGATATTCGCATGATATTTTCTTCAATGTGAATTTAAGTGTGGATCGTTCCTTTAGTGTAACGCAAACTACTAACAATGGTTTCTATATGGAATTGGTTGATCCAGACGGACGTCAAGTACCATTAGACAACAGTAATATTTTTGCTGGTAGAGTTGAGTCAAGAGGCGGAAGATATCTATTCTTAGAACCTAGAGGTTACACCTATAGATTTAGAAACTTACCTGGTGGAAGCTATTACTTAAGAGTAAGTGAAAATGTAGACAACACATCTTTAACACCTTGTGAAGAGATTTATTACTTTACCGTAAGAGAATTCTTACCAATCGAGTACAACGGGGATACTACCTTTGTGACAGACTTATGTACGGGTGCAGTAGATGGTGGAATAACGGCCTCTGCACTGGGAGGAGATCCATTTATTGTAGATGGAGTACCAACTTATCAGTTCGAATGGACCTATACCCCTAATGATCCAACCGCATCAACACAGGTATTCTATGGTGAGCGTGTAGATCCAGCTTACCCTGGGCAGTATTGTTTACGTATTATTGACAGAAATTCACACTCTTACTGTTCTTGTGATGTTGCAGAGACTAATCCAGTTACGATTGAAGTAGAGGATGTGGTTCAACCATTCTTTACAGAAGGTATTTTAACAGATCCTGATAACCTTGGAACAATAGTTAAATCACTACCACCAGATTGTGCTAGCGGCGGATTAAACGGTCAAATTGGACTACAGATCTCTGGTGGACAATTGCCTTATGTGATCAACTGGTTTGTTGAGGATCCACGCTACTTAAACACAGAGGACAACATCGGTTATCGTCCATTGAATGAGTACCAAAACCGTACTTCATTACAAGATCTATTGCCAGGAAACTATAAAATGCAAATTGTTTCTCTTGCTAATACAGGATGTTCAGGTCCTAACCAGTATACTTTCTATGAAGAAATTATTCAGGTTTCACCAAATAGAGAACTCTATATCATGGATGGACCATTTGTTGATGAAGACTTATGTACAGGTCAGCAGGGTAGACTCTTAGTAGACATCTTTGACAACAATAACGGTAATTTAAGTTTCTACTATAATGATATCTTAATTCCAAGTTCTGACGTCGTGCGCTTGAGTGATCGCTCATGGTCTGTTGCGATTGTGAATGCAGTAGACGAGGCAGAATTTAGAATTGTCAATCAAGAGGGATGCTGGATTACAACAGATATTAACAGAGGAATAGGTGAGCCTAACTACTCTTATACTTCGCCTAACTTTGAGGCTTCAAGTGTCATTTTAGCAAGAGAAGAAATCACTTTCGAAAACACCTCTACTGATCCTTATGTACGTTCAGAGTGGATCTTTGGGGATAATACTCCTGCAGTAGATGTACCGATATTGATCGACAGTATTATTCCTGTTCGTCATACCTATGGTATCTCTGGAACTTATTTTGCGACAATGCGTATTTACAACGATGTGGGTTGCTCTGAAGAAATTACTCAGCCGATTACTGTAGGAAAAGGATACAATATTTTAGTACCAAACGTATTTACACCAAATAATGACTTGGTGAACGACAACTTCCGTCCGTTATTTAGTGGATTTAGTAATATGACCTTTACGGTATATGATTATAGAGGTAACGTGGTCTATAACGAATATGTAGAAGAAGCAGACCTTAACAATATCCAGGGAATTTCAATTACTGGATGGGATGGAAGCTTAGCACCGTTCTCTCCATACTACATTTATACCGCATATGGTACTTTATTAGATGGTGAGACAGAAGTAGAGAAGAGTGGAACCTTTATTGTGATTAACTAATGCATAGATTCAATAAAACATACACGATTGTTACAGCATTGTTTTTAATGCTATGTACTTTAGGGTTTTCGCAAGACGAATACATCGTCAATCACTCTAAGTTTATGCAGAAAACAAACCCTAGTTATTTTGGTTTAAATAGCTTAAACAAAACAGGGGTGCTCTACAATCAAATGAAGTTAAACGAGTTTGATAAGATGGACAACAAATATGTTTTTGGAGCACTATCTTTTGATAACCTTGATTTTAGTTTAGGGTTAGATGTTAACTCCTTTAAGATTCAAAACACGGGGCTTACTATCAATTTGGCTAACTTGTCCTATGTTTATAAGCTTCAATTTGATAATGATCTTTATTTCTTACCTGCAGTAACCTTAGGATTTGGTAGTCAATCTGTCAATCCAGAGAATCTTATTTTTGAAGATCAGTTGAATACTGCCACAGGATTTATCAATACAGAATCTATCGATCCACTAGCCCCAGTAATTAGTAATGTAAATTATTTGGATCTAGGAGCCTCGTTCTTATTGCACTCAGATCGCTTTATGGCTGGCTTAACCTTAAAGCACTTAAACAAGCCAAATACGTCTTATAATAAAGAGGTTCCTTTTGAAAAGCCTATTCAGATTTCTTTGCAAGGAGCTTATGAGTTTGATCTTAATCCTTATGAAAGCAGATACCTACCGCGATATTCTTATTTGTTTGCTTATGGTTCTTTTACCAAATTTGGCGATGCGGTCTTAATTTATTTATCACAAGATTTTCAATTAGGAGAATTTTCTGTTGGATTAAGCCAGCAAGCAGCTTCTTTAAATACTTTTGCACTCAATAATGTAGGGGTATCCATTGGTTTAGCGGTAGAGAATTTTGATTTCGGAATACTTTACAATTTCCCTTTCCAATCCCCTGGAGCAGTTTTCTCGCCTAGTATCTTTGAGTTGTTTGTAACCTTTGACTTTAGTATTTACCGCCGTAATCGTCGTGGTCAATACAACCGTTTACAGACGGATAACTATTTTTAATATAGGAGCTTCCTTCCAAGAAATTCATTTTTATTCCTCTATATGGGAACCCGTTATACCGAAGGGAATTTTTATGCAAACTTTGCAGAAGAGTTTCAATTTGATAATTTTTCTATTGGCTTAAATCAGTTAGTTGCCAATACAGATCAATTTACTTTTAATGCCTTGGGATTAAATCTGGGGCTAAAAGTTGAAAATTTTGACTTTGGCTTTCAATATAATTTTCCTTTTCAAAAAGAAAGTAAGGTATTTGCTCCCAGTATATTTGAGTTGTATCTCGTTTTTGATTTCAGTCCATTTAGAAGAAATCAAAGAGGATATTTAAAGCGTCTGCAAATAAATAATTATCAGCGTATCACCTTATTAGGGAACACTACTGGACTTTCGATCCCATTTTTGCCTACTGTAGAAATCCCAAAAAAGAAGTTGTCAATTACAATTCCTTCCAGGGTGGCTTCACTAACATTACCAACAAAGCGACTGTGATCCCAACTAGGGGAGGTGGTGTCTCTCCAATAGATTTTATATCCCGATATATTATCCTCTTCTATTGTTGACCATTTAAATCTCGCCGAAGCTTCTACCACTCCGCCTATACTTAATTCTTTCACCGCGGGAGGAGCCCAGGCTAAAGCTGCGAGATTGATAGCGTTTACTGCGGTTAATTTTTTTGCGTAGCCAAAGTTAACAGCTTCCACCACATCGCCATAGGTGGTGCCGTTTTCTACACGGATGTCTTGATGCTGCTGAGTATAATTTTCGTGAGCCTCCATTATGCGTACTCCTGCAAAACCTACATCATTAAAAGGTCGATGGTGTCCACCACGACCAAAGCGATCAAGGCGATAAATCATCTTAGGGTTCATCTCTGGCATATAGGTTTGCACCGTTTTATGGATATATCGCGCTAATTGACGGGAGATTCCATCGACTTCTCCCCCATAAAAGCGGCGACTCTTTCTTGCGCGCTCAGATTCATTTGCTGGAGTGGGTTCAGAAAAAACACGAAAGGTTCTATTGTCGATCACTCCGTCAACTCCTTTAATATTCCCTATCATATCGTTGTTCATAATCCCTATGATTTCCCAGCCTTGCTCTAGGGCATATTTAGCCAATCCAGCACCGCCAAATAAGCCTTGTTCTTCTCCCGCAAGACCAGTGTAAATAATACTGTTTTCAAAAGAATAGTTTGATAAAACACGCGCAGCTTCTATGGTCCCTGCCATACCACTGGCATTGTCGTTAGCTCCAGGAGAATCGTCTGTATAATTGTTGGAATCAGAAATTCTAGAATCGATATCCCCACTCATAATGATAAAGCGATTTGGGTATTTTGTGCCTTTTTGAATCGCGACAACATTATTGATCCATACTGGCTTAACAATACGCCTCCCATCTGGTTCTTGATAGTTTTTTTGATAAGACACTTCCAAGCAACCTTTACAGGTTTTAGCAATCTCTTGAAATTCATTAAAAATCCAACGTCTTGCTGCACCTATTCCTCTACTTTGTGATAAAGTATCACTAAGGGTATGTCTAGTACCAAAGCCTGCTAGGGTGGTGATGTCTGCTTTTATGTGTTCTTCAGATACTCCATCGATGATGGCATAAAAATCTGCAGCCTCTTGGGCGATAGACTTTAAACTGATTAAGCTGCTTAATAAAAATAGGGTGGCGTAAAACTTTCTCATCATCTTTAATTAAGCGTTTAAGATAAAAAAAAACCCCAAGGATTGAGCCCTTAGGGGAGTTTAAACAAAATAAAACCAGTGATTAATTAATAAGGATATTTATTCTCCTCAATTACCGTTGCGGCAATACTTTTCCTCAATTCAGAAATATTAGGGTATTCAGCATATTTAGTATACTGTTTAACTCCAGCAATCATTCCAGCTTGTTGTGCGCCTTCGGCGAAAGAAACGATGGCTTCTTTTGCTTTCGCATTAACACGCTCAATGGCTCCGAATAAGTATAATTGTGTCATTTCGATTTGACGCTCTTGTGTGGCTACGCCATAACATGCTGCATTTTTCTCTACACGTAAAAGAGTAGATTCTGCAACATAAGTTTCAATCAATATGTCAGAAATGGCGAGTAAGATTTGTTGTTCTGCATCAAGGTTTGGTCCAAACTTTTGAACAGCAGATCCAACAATCATCATAAAGACTTTCTTCATGTTAGCGATTAATTGTTTCTCTTGCCCAAATAATGCCTTTGAAGCAGTCACTTTTTCAATCGAACCAGACATTAACTCTTGACCCACTGCTGTAGCTGGTGTCATCAAATCAATTTCGCCTTTTAAGGCTTTCTTTAAGGTCATTCCTACAGAAAGCATACGGTTGATCTCGTTTGTACCTTCATAGATACGTGCGATACGAGAATCACGCCAAGCCATTTCCATGGGAGCATCTGCAGAGAAGCCCATCCCACCAAAAATTTGTAAACCTTCATCTGAACAACTTTGTGCATTTTCTGACCCTGCAACTTTAAGGATAGAACACTCTACAGCGAATTCTTCTACTCCTTTTAATTCAGCTTCTTGGAAGCTTTTCCCTTCGGCAAGTAATTGATCGATGCGTTGTTCAATGTCATAGGCTGCACGGTAAGAAGCAGATTCTGTAGCAAAACATTTAGTCGCCATGGTCGCGAGCTTACTTTGAATTGCACCAAATTTTGCAATCGGAGTTTTAAATTGTACACGCTCATTAGCATATTGCACTGCTAAAGATGTCACGTGTCTTTGTCCTTCTAAACAAGCAGCAGCTAATTTGATACGACCTACATTCAATGCGTTCATTGCTATTTTAAACCCTTCACCACGGCCTGCAAGCATGTTTTCTACCGGTACTTTAGTATCATTAAAGAAAACTTGTCTTGTGGAAGAGGCTTTAATTCCCAGTTTATTTTCTTCGTCTCCTAGTGTGATCCCGTTTTCTAGATCAACTTCTACAATAAATCCAGTAATGTTTTTGTCATCTTCGATACGTGCAAAAACAATAAATATATCTGCAAATCCAGCATTAGAGATCCACATTTTTTGTCCAGTAATCAGGTAATGGCTTCCATCTTCAGATAAGACTGCTTTCGTCTTTCCAGAGTTAGCATCTGATCCTGCACCTGGTTCTGTTAAACAGTAGGCACCAAACCATTCTCCCGTAGCGAGTTTGGAAACATATTTTTGTTTTTGCGCTTCATTACCATATAATGTGATGGGCATCGTTCCAATACCTGTATGAGCACCAAAGGCGGTAGAAAAAGATCCATTTGCACCAGAAATGTAGTCACAAACTAACATTGTAGAGGTAAAAGGCATCCCTAATCCATTGTATTCTTCTGGAACAGCAACTCCTAAAAAGCCTAGCTCACCTGCTTTTTGCATGGTTTGATGTGTAAAAGCATAGTCTTTGTTTTCAAAGCGTTCTCTGTGTGGAATGATTTCACGGTTTACAAATTCTTGCACCGATTCTTTCATCATTACTTGCTCTTCGCTGAAATCTTCTGGAGTAAAGACGTCCTGTGCTGCAGTCTCATTTACAATAAAGGCTGCACCTTTAATTGATTCATTAGCTTTTGTTGCTTCCATAATTAATATTTACCGTTAATATTCAATCAATTGTTTTTTTTCTACTTGCGTTTTGATTGCTTCTATTACCTCAAAAAAATGTTCCATTTTTTGTGGGTCAATACTCTCTAAGAGTCCATTATTAAATTCCAATACAGTATTTTTTGCAAATGCTCTCTTTTCTTTTCCATGTTGAGTTAAAAAGATTAAAACCCCACGGCCATCTTCAGGATTTGGCTTTCTTTCAATATATCCTCGTTCTCCCATGGTGTTCAAAAGACGCGAAAGACTTGTACTTTCCATTCCCATTTTAGGGCCTAAAGCTGTAGAAGGTGTTCCTTCTGCGTCTATGCTTAAAAGCGTAAAAGCCATTGTCATGGTCGCATCGTACTTCATGGCTTTTTCATTATACATCGTTGTAATGAGTTGCCAGGTAGAGCGCAGCGCGTATTCAATGGTTTTCTGTTTCATGCTTTTTTATTGAATTCAAATATAATTAAAAATAGTATGCAAGCATAATTATTCCCGCATAATTATGCTTGCATAGGATATAAGTTTAAAAAAACCCATCTTTTTGAGGGGCTTTAAGTGTTGTTTAAGCATAAATTTTATCGTTCAAGGCTTTGTATTTTTCCTTGACTACTTTGCGTTTTACTTTCATTGTAGGGGTAAGGTGACCATCGTCAATACTCCAAACGTCTGGGGTCAATTCAAATTTCTTGATTTGTTCCCATTTCCCAAAGTTTTGATTGTGGGTTGTAATGTCTACTTGAATAGCTTCAATCAAAGTTTCGTTTTGACAGATACTTTCCATATTGTCTCCAATGGGAACATTGTTTTCTTGTGCCCATGTTTCAATGTATTCAAAAGCAGGTTGGATTAATGCAGCGGGCATTTTTTGTCCTTCTCCAATAACCATGATTTGCTCGATAAAGAGGGATTGTTTCATTTGATTCTCTATCAACTGTGGTGCAATGTACTTTCCACCAGAGGTTTTAAAGAGTTCTTTTTTGCGATCTGTGATTTTTAAGAACCCATCTGCGTCAATCTCTCCGATATCTCCAGTATGCAGGTATCCATCGACAATTGTTTCAGCTGTTTTTTCTGGATCTTTATAGTATCCTTGCATTACATTAGGTCCTTTACAAAGGATTTCTCCGTCCTTAGCAATTTTGATTTCGACTCCATCGATGGCGCGACCTACCGCACCAAATTTATTTCCTCTATTGGCTTCTTCTGAAACGGTAATTACAGGAGAAGATTCTGTCATTCCATATCCTTCTGCGATAGTCATGCCTGCGGCAGAAAACACACGTGCTAAACGCGGTTGTAAGGCTGCACTTCCAGAACTGATTAGTTCAAGGTTCCCCCCTAAGGCTTCTTTCCATTTTGAGAAGATCAGTTTACGGGCAATGGCGAGTTTCATTTCATAAATAAAACCGTTTTGACCATAAGGCTCATATTTTAGCCCTAGCTCAACTGCCCAATAAAAGAGTTTTTGTTTGATGCCTGTTAACTCTGCTCCACGGGCATAAATTTTATCATATACCTTCTCTAATAAGCGCGGTACTGCAGTCATAAAGTAAGGGTGCACCTCATTGATGTTTTCTGAGATTTTTTCAATCGATTCTGCAAAGTGAATCTCAATCGAATTGTGATAATAGATATAAAGGATCACCCGCTCGAAAATGTGGCACACAGGTAAAAAACTTAAGGCTACATTCTTGTCTTTTGTCAGTGGAAGCTTTTGCGTAGCTGATAAAACGTTTGAAACAACATTGTTGTGACTTAACATCACTCCTTTAGGAAGACCAGTGGTTCCAGAAGTGTAGATGATAGTCGCCAAGTCTTCTGGCTTAACTGCCGCTTTAGCTTCTTCTACCTTATCTTGAAGACTAGGATCATCGTTTTCAAAAAGCATCGTCCAAGAATCACATCCTTTTACCTCCTCAAAAGAATAAATGCCTTCGAGCATGGTGTTTTTAGCTACTATATTGAGTTTTTCAAAGATTTCTGCATCAGAAATAAAACAAAAACGACTTTCAGAGTGGGTGAGTACGTATTCATATTCTGGTCCTGTAATGGTAGGATAGACCGGTACGGTCGTCGCGCCTAATTGAAGAACGGCCTGGTCCATGATACACCATTCTGTTCTGTTGTTGGTAGAAATAAGGGCAACTTTATCTCCGTGTTTAACCCCCATTTGAAGAAGCTTTCTTGAAGCTTGTTGAACTTTATAGTAGAATTCTTGGGTAGAAGTTGCTTCCCATTTTCCGTTGTATTTTGTGTTTAGACACTTATCAAGTGGTTGCTCGAGCTGTTGCGCGAGAAAATCAAATAGTCTAGTTGGTTTCATTGTTTGCTTTCATTTTATTTTGAGAATGCTCAAGATAACGAAAACTATAGAACTTATTTACTTTTTTTTGCCAACCAATTAAAAGCGTTTTCAAAGACCATTGTCCATGGGCTAACTTGATCGTTTCTATCTGCAGGATAGTGGCCCCAGTTCCATGGGAAAGTTGAGCGTTCAAGGTGAGGCATCATCACAAGGTGGCGCCCATCTTCACTAGCTAACATTGCGGCGTTAAAGTCAGATCCGTTAGGATTAGAAGGGTAGTCTGCATACAAGTATTTTGCTGGAATTTGGTAGGCTTTTTCTGCTTCAGGGAAAGAGAATTTACCTTCACCGTGTGCTGCCCAAATCCCTAGTGTGCTTCCTTCAAGTCCTTGAAGCATCACTGCTTTACTCGCCTGAATTGTTACAGCAGTGAAAATACATTCAAATTTGCCAGAGTCATTGTGCAACATTTTAGGCAATTGTTTGTGTTCTGGGGTAAGCAATCCTAACTCTACAAATAATTGACAACCATTACAAACCCCTAGTGATAGGGTGTCTTCTCGTTGGAAGAAGTTTTCAATGGCAGCTTTAGCTTTTAGGTTGTATTTAAATGCCCCTGCCCATCCTTTGGCAGAGCCTAATACATCTGAATTAGAGAAACCTCCAACAGCGACTAATAGTTGGATATCTTCGAGGGTTTCTCGCCCTTCAATCAAGTCGGTCATATGAACATCGCGTACTTCAAAGCCGCTTAAGTCCATCATATAGGCCATTTCGCGCTCAGAATTACTTCCTTTTTCACGAATAACTGCTGCTTTAATTGTTTGTTTCTTTTGTGCAGGTTTTTCTCCAGTAAAAGAAGTGGGGAAGCTAAATTTTAATGGTTGCTTGACAATGTTATCTCCTCTAACTGCTGCTAATCTGGCTGCAGTTTGTTGTGCTTCTAGTTTAGTTGAGGTGGCCATCCAGTGTTGACGCATCACAGGAAGGGATAATTGAAGCTCTCCAATGGCTAATTCGCTGCGGTTGTTTACTTTTCCTATTGGGATAATATCTATCCCCGCTTTGGCGAAGCCTGCAACTAAATCTTCTTTTGATTGTAAAACAACTCCCACTTTTTCTGAGAAGAGAATTTTGATCAAATCTTTTTCTGCTAAAGCAGTAAAATCAATCTCCATTCCTACGGCAGTTGAAGGGAAACACATTTCTAAAAGGGTGGTGATTAAACCTCCAGAACCAATGTCGTGGCCTGCGGTAATGCTTCCGTTTTTAATGAATTCTTGTAAGGTGTTGAATGCTGTTTTGAAATAGGCAGCATCTTGCACGCTAGGGGTTTCATTCCCGATTTTATCTAAAGTTTGTGCAAAAGAAGATCCTCCTAAGTGGAATTCATCTTGAGCAAAGTCTAGGTAAAACAGCTCACCACCATCTGGGGTAGCCACTGGCGTGATGATATTCTTTACATCATCGCATTGTCCTGCTGCAGAGATGATTACTGTCCCTGGAGCAAGTACATCACCATCAGGATATTTTTGTTTCATCGAAAGGGAATCCTTCCCAGTAGGGATGTTAATCCCTAAAGCGATGGCAAAGTCTGAACATTCTTCCACAGCGTCATACAAACGTGCGTCTTCTCCGGGATTATTACAGGGCCACATCCAGTTCGCAGAAAGGGAAATGCTTTCCAGTCCTTTTTCAAGGGGAGCAAAAACAATATTTGTCAAGGCTTCTGCTATGGCGGTATTACTCCCTTTTTTAGGGTCGATTAAGGCGCTTACAGGAGCATGTCCTATAGAGGTTGCGATTCCTTTTTGCCCGGTGTAATCTAAGGCCATCACTCCGCAATTACTCAGTGGTAATTGTAGTTCTCCCACGCATTGTTGTTGAGCAACACGTCCAGTAACACAGCGGTCCACTTTATTCGTCAACCAGTCTTTACTGGCTACCGCTTCTAATTGCAGCACTTGTTCGATATAATGCTTAATTTCTTTCTGCTTATACACTATCGGACTAAATGCTTGTGCGATAGTAGTGTCTTCCATGATGGTTTTAGGGGAACTACCAAAGAGGGCAGAAAGATCTAGATCAATCGGTGTTTCGTTGTTTTTTTCTGAATGAAATGAGAAGTGGTGGTCTTCTGTTACCTCCCCTACAATATAAAATGGCGCACGTTCTCTTTGTGCAATTTTTTCTAGCTGTGCTGCATCTTTTGGAGAAAGGATTAAGCCCATTCTTTCTTGGGATTCATTTCCTACAATTTCTTTTGCCGAAAGGGTGGGGTCCCCCAGCGGAAGTGCATCAATTTGAATTGAACCACCGGTATCTTCTACTAACTCAGAAAGGCAATTTAAATGGCCACCTGCCCCGTGATCGTGGATAGAAACAATAGGGTTATTGCTACTTTCTACTAATGCTCGAATGGCGTTTGCCACACGTTTTTGCATTTCGGGATTTGAACGTTGAACTGCATTGAGTTCTATGGCGCTGCCAAAGTCACCTGTGTCTGCCGAAGAAACAGCAGCTCCTCCCATACCTATGCGGTAATTGTCTCCTCCCAAGATAATGATTTTATCTCCTTTTTTAGGTAACCCTTTTTGCGCTTGTTCTTTTTTTCCAAAACCGATTCCTCCAGCCATCATGATGACTTTGTCATAACCCAGGCGTTGCTCGTTTTCTTGATGTTCAAAAGTTAGTACAGAACCACTAATTAGGGGTTGCCCAAATTTATTCCCAAAGTCAGAAGCACCGTTAGACGCTTTGATTAAAATATCCATAGGAGTTTGATACAACCATTTGCGTTCGGCAAACTCACTCTTTTTACGTTCTTTTTGAACACGAGAATAAGGTGTCATATATACCGCTGTTCCTGCTAGAGGTAAAGAACCCTGCCCACCGGCTAATCGATCTCTGATTTCTCCTCCAGATCCTGTGGCTGCACCGTTAAATGGCTCTACAGTGGTGGGGAAGTTATGTGTTTCTGCTTTTAGGGAAATAACGCTGTCGATTTGCTCTTTTTTAAAGCTGCTGGGTTGATCTGCAGCAGTAGGAGCAAACTGTTCAATACGAGGACCCTCGATAAATGCGACATTGTCTTTGTAGGCAGAAACGATCGTATTAGGGTTCTCTTTAGAAGTCTTTTTAATGAGTTGAAACAAGCTACTTTCCTTTGTTTCTCCGTCAATGATAAATTCTCCATTAAAGATTTTATGACGACAATGTTCTGAATTTACTTGAGAAAACCCAAAAACCTCTGAGTCCGTTAGGGAGCGACCCAATGATTTTGCTAAATCGTTAAGGTAGTCAATTTCTTCGCTGTTTAAGGCAAGACCTTCTTGTTGATTGTAGGTAGCAATATCTTTAATCTGAACTACTTTTTCTGGGGCAATATCCACTTTGAAAAGTTCTTGATCTAGTCTATCAAATTCAACCACTAACATGGGGTCAATAACATCGACTACTGCTTTAGCAAAATATTCTTCAATGCGAAGAATACCCTCAATTCCCATATTTTGTGTGATCTCAACAGCATTAGTGCTCCATGGGGTAATCATGGTAGCTCGAGGTCCTATAAAGTTTCCAGAAACAGACGTACTGTCGATGGCTGGGGCTTCGCCAAAAAGCCATTGCAATTTTATTGTATTTTCTTCAGAAATTGTAGAGGAACATTCAACAGCGAAAACCTTTTGTGTGGGTTCGCCAAAAAACATTAGCATAGCGTGCGGTTTAAAGCACAAAAGTACGCCTTTTCTTTAAAAATTTTGCCTACCTAGGGCATTGAAATACGCTAAGTTGTTGAGAGTTATTCACAGCGAATAAATCTTAGCGAAAGAGTGTAGTATATATTCTTCTTTTAGTGTTTTTACTAGATGAAAAATAGCTTCATTAAAAACTTGATTGATGGATTTTTCCTACTGGGTAGGATTGAAGAATAAAAAGCTAATTAGAGCTCAAAAGAATAGGGTGTAGAGCGATTTCATTTGTTGTTATTTTTTAATTAACCTGACCATATAGAATCCATCAAAAGCGCTATCACTTGCACGGTGGATTACTTCTTGATCTAGTTGAAAGATAGGGTTTTGTTCTAAAAACCATGTGGTTTGTTCTTGATTTTCAGAAGGGAGTAAAGAACAAGTAGCATAAATCAACACACCACCGGGGTGAACCATTTTAGCTCCTTTTAGTAGTAGATCTCGCTGAGTTTGTTGTAAGAGTTCGAGTTGCTCTTGGGTTAAATTCCATTTAATTTCAGGATTTCGTTTTAAGGTGCCTAAACCGCTACAAGGGGCATCGATTAAAACACGGTCTGCCCATTGACTAAGTTGATCCATACTGCTTGATGGGGGTAAGGAATGGCTTTGAACGATTTTAACTTTGGCACGTTTTATTCGTTTTTTTAACTCTCTTAGTTTATTGGCTTCAATATCAAAAGCTTTGATTTCTCCCTTATTGCGCATTAATGCGGCAAGGTGAAGGGTTTTGCCTCCTGCCCCTGCACATAAATCAATGACTTTCATGCCTGGTACAACCTGACAGAAAGGTGCAATAGTTTGAGAATTTGCATCTTGGATTTCAATTTTTCCTTGTTTAAAAAGCTGATTTTTATAGAGCTTTCTCCCTTTGGGTAAAAAGAGCGCATCGGGGTAGTACTCTTTTGTGACAGTTTCTATTTGATGATTTTCTTTTAGGGCTTGTGCTATTTTTTTTGGCGAAGCCAAAAGACGATTAACCCTAAGTGAGATACCTGCTTGCTGATTACTCGCTAAAGTTTCTTTTATCCATAGCTCCCCTAATTTATTTTTTCCTAACTCAAAAAGCCAGTCGGGATAAGACTGTGCAATCGCTTCTGAAGGGAATTCAATAGCGAGGAGTTCTTCCTTAGTTTTAAAGGGGGGACAATCCATTTCTTTCCAGTCCGGAACGGTATAGTCATTTAAAAGACACCAAGTTTTGATCCACGACCAGGGCGAAAATTCGTTTTCTTCCAGCCCTGCAATAACATTATACTTTCTTTTCCAGCGGATGATTTCAAAGCAGGCGTTATACAATAGGTTGCGGTCTCTCGCTCCCCATTTAGGGCGGTCTTCAACACAGCGCTCTAAAACACGGGAAGCGCGTTTTTTTTCTTCAAGAATATCAAACAGCACATTTGCAATGGCTTCTGCTTGATTAGGGAATATTTTTTTCATTTTTTAAAGGCGCTGAAGGTTAACCAGCGAAGTGTATGCCCCGTTTTGATCCATTAAACTTTTGTGACTGCCTTGTTCAATGATCTTACCCTTGTCCATTACGATGATTTTATCGGCTTTCTGTATGGTCGATAAACGGTGTGCGATGACTAGAGAGGTGCGGTCTTGCATTAGTTTTTCTAAAGCTTCTTGGACAAGTTTTTCTGAAGCAGAATCTAGCGCAGAGGTAGCTTCGTCTAAAACTAAAATGGCGGGGTTTTTTAAGATGGCTCTTGCAATGGATAAACGCTGCTTTTGCCCGCCAGATAATTTCCCACCACGATCCCCAATATTGGTTTGATAGCCTTTGGGAAGGGAAGTGATAAAATCATGTGCATTAGCAATTTTTGCCGCCTGAATCATTTCTTCTTCAGTTGCGTCTGGTTTTCCTAAACAGAGGTTGTTTGCTACAGTGTCGTTGAATAGAATTGCTTCTTGGGTGACAATCCCTACTAGTTGTCGAAGGTTTTCTTTGCTTATATTTTTGATATCAACGCCATCGATGTTAATCTGCCCTTGATCGACATCGTAAAAGCGGTTTAATAAGTTAGCCAAAGTGGTTTTACCACTCCCAGATTCACCTACTAAGGCGACCATTTCTCCTATCTTAATCGATAAGTTAAAGTCTTTTAAAAGTTCAGCATCATCATAAGAAAACTGGATATTTTCGAAACTAATCCCTTTTTTAAAGGTTTCAATCTTTTGAGGCGAAGTTGCTTCTTTGATACTGTTTTCTGTTTCTAAGAGTTCTAAAACCCTTTCTGCGGCAGCATCCCCTTTTTTTATGGTATAGGACGCTTTACTAATTGCTTTAGCCGGAGTAAGAATGTTGTAGGCCAAAAGCATAAAAGACAAAAAGGTAGTCCCCGAAAGGGTTTGATCAATCAAAACCATTTTCCCGCCATACCACAGTAATCCCCCAATCACTCCGATACCTAAAAACTCACTCATGGGAGACGCGAGGTTTTTACGGTTAATCAGTGCGGTATTAAATTTAAAAAAGCGTTGGGTTGATGCGGCAAATTTGTTGTAAAAACGCTCTTCAGCAAAAAAAGCTTTTACAATAGGAAGTCCTCCCAGGGTTTCTTCTACAATTGAGAGAAAGTTCCCTTGTTCTTGTTGTACCTTATCGGAATTTTGTTTTAGAGATTTTCCAATTCTAGAAATGATCAAACCAGAGAGGGGAATAAATAAGAGGACAAAGAAACTAAGCTTAGTATTAATGGAAAACATCATAGCTAGGGTAAAAACTATGGTAAGGGGTTCACGAATTAAAACCTCGAGGATGGAGAGAAATGAATGCTGTATTTCTAGTACGTCTGCAGTGATTCTTGCGATGGTGTCTCCTTTTTTCTTTTCGCTGTAAAAGGCAACGGGGAGTTCGATTATTTTTCTAAAAATGTCATTGCGTAAATGCTGTAAAATCCCATTACGCAAAAAAGTAATAAAGAAAAGCGCTAAATAATTAAAGAGGTTTTTGAGAAAAAACAAGACTAAGATTAATCCGATTGAAAGCATCAAAGCATGTAAAGGGTTGTCTTCCACTGCTTGAGAAACCTTAAAGTTCATGCTGTCGGACACATAACTTTTTAAAGAGCTAAGTCCGTTATAAGTGGGTTGCTCGTCTACTTTTGGGGTTTGCCCAAAAAGCACATTGAGCATGGGAATCATCGCGACAAAAGAGATGGCGCTAAAGAGCGCATAGAAAATATTAAAGAAAATATTGAGTCCGATATAAAGTTTAAAAGGACGAGCATAACGAAATATTTTCTGGAAATAGGTCATAAGCTTATAATGGCACTCATTAATTCTTCGCAAGTTTTGTTTAAAATTGCTTGCATATTAGGGTAGTCTTCAATTTTTTTAAGTGTTCCATTAACACTGATATAGAATTTGATTTTGGGTTCTGTTCCACTAGGTCGAACAGCTACTGTGCTCCCATCGCTTAAATGGAACTTAAGGACATTTGCCTTTGGGAAATCGAGTTTAGAAGCGCTTCCATCGGCGTGTTTTGTATGGCCTAATAGAAAGTCATCCAGCTTGATTACTGCTTTATTCGCAATAGTTTTGGGACTGTCTTGACGCATTTTACGCATCAACTGAGCAATTTCTTCTGCGCCTTGTTTCCCCTTTTTTGTGATCGACTGTAGGCTTTCTTGATAACAACCAAAACGTTGATAGGTGTCTAAAAGGTAGGCGTAAACAGAACTACCTTTTCCTTTTAAATGGGATTGTAAATCACAAGCTAGCAAGGCCGCACTAATCGCATCTTTATCCCTTACTTTATCTCCTACTAGGAAGCCATAACTTTCTTCACCACCACATAAAAAGTTTTTATTGGGGGTGTCTTGAATCATTTTCCCAATCCACTTAAAGCCCGTTAAGCCTAATTTACACTCCAATCCAAAGGCTTGAGCCATTTTTTCCATCAAGGGGGTAGAAACCACCGTTGAAGCAATAAAGCTGTTCTCCATTGAAGTTTGTTGCTCTAGTACAAAACGTGTCAGCACTACCATGAGTTGATTCCCGTTGAGTAATGTCCATTTACCGTTGAGGTCTTTTACACCAATCCCTATTCTGTCTGCATCTGGATCTGTTCCTAGAATAATGTCTGCATCGATGGATTCGGCTTGTTTGAGCGCAAGGGTAAAAGCTTCTGATTCTTCTGGATTAGGAGAAATAACCGTGGGGAAATCTCCGTTGGGGTCTTTTTGCTCTTCAATGATATGTACCTTTCTATAACCAGCTTGTTCTAAAGCAGAAGGGAGACTAACAATAGAGGTACCGTGCAAGGGAGTGAAAATAACCGATGTTTCTTTTCGCTCTGCAGCAGTAAGATAGCTGTCGTTAACAATAGTAGTGGTATAGGCTTGGTCGATTTCTTTGTCGATCAATTGAATCAATTCTTCTTTTTGCTCCCATTTGATGTCGATATAATTGACTGCTTGGATCAATTCCATTATAGCAGTGTCTTCAGGAGGAACAATTTGGCCACCATATTTATTGTAAACTTTATATCCGTTGTATTCTGGAGGATTGTGAGAGGCGGTTAAAACAATACCTGCATCTGCTTTTAGATAGCGTACTGCAAAAGATAATAGCGGAGTAGGACGTAGGCTACTAAAGACATAAGCCCTGATATTGTTGGCAGAAAAAACCTGCGCGACTGCTTTGGCAAAAGTTTCGCTATTGTGACGACAGTCATAAGCGATGACAACCTTTGGGGTACTGTCTTCTTTTTTACTGTTGAGGTAATCGGCTAAACCTTGACTTGCTTTTCCTAAGGTGTATTGGTTAATTCTATTTGTACCTGCACCCATGACGCCACGCATTCCTCCAGTACCAAATTCGATTTCTTTGTAAAAGGCGTCTTCTAAGGCAGTGGGGTTTTGTTTTAAAGTCTCAACTTCTGCGATGGTTTCCTTGTCAAATGGTGTTTTTGTCCATTGACTGATGCTTTGCTCAATTGTCATGTTTCTCTTCTGTGTGTTCAACAATGGTATAACGTTTGGTATTTGCTTGTTGGCCGACTAGGATTTCTCCTAAAAATCCAGCAACAAAAAATTGACTCCCTAAAATCATGGTAGTTAATGCGATATAAAATGCTGGGCGCTCTGCAATTAAGCGACCATCAGTATTTAAGTATAATTTATCGATCCCTAAATAGCCTGAAAAAACAAATCCTATCAAGAACATGATAGTTCCCCATAGTCCAAAGAAATGCATGGGCCGTTTCCCAAATTTATGCAAGAAGCTTAAAGTGATTAAATCTAGAAATCCATTGATAAAACGGCTTAAACCAAATTTTGTTTCCCCGTATTTTCTCGCTTGGTGTTGAACGACCTGTTCTTTGATGGCTGTAAAACCTTCATGCGCTGCGATTACAGGAATGTAGCGATGCATTTCACCATAGACTTCAATGTTCTTGACGACTTCTTTTCGATAGGCTTTTAAGCCACAATTAAAGTCATGGAGATAAATCCCTGAGCTTCTTCTAGCCGCCCAGTTGAAAAGTTTCGACGGGATATTTTTAAATAGAATCGAGTCATATCGCTTCTTTTTCCATCCAGAGAGAATGTCTAAATTTTCCTCTTTTAGGCGATTGTACATGGCCGGGAGTTCGTCTGGAGAATCTTGCAGATCTGCATCCATGGTAAAAACCACCTCCCCTTTTGCGGCAGCAAAACCAGCATGCAAAGCTTGTGACTTCCCAAAGTTTCGCGAAAAGCGGATGCCTTTTGTAGCAGCACTAGTTTGGCATAGATCGCTAATCACTTGCCAAGAATCATCGGTACTCCCATCATCGATAAAAAGAATCTCATAGGATAGGTTTTCAGTAGTGAATACTTTCTCTATCCAGCGATGCAGTTCGGGCAGGGATTCTGCCTCGTTTAATAAAGGAATGATGATTGTTAAGTCCATAGTCGCAATGCGCTTACAAACTTACAAAATTACCCCCTATTCTGGGCGATTGCGTTTAAGGATTAATCCGCTAATAAGGGAAACAACAAAACCCAAAAAGAGACTAAATATCAAAATCATTGTACTGATCACTCCAATAGAAGAAAATTTCAGTTGCATTTCTTTCGCTGCATCAATTTGTTCTTGAGACATTTCTGGGTTTTGATCGAGCATTTTATTTTGGGTTACCTCAATGGTTTTCTCAATGGTTTCTGGGTCTAAAAATGTAATTAAAACATAAGTGTAAACAATCGCAATCAATGCGCTAATAACTGAAATTCCCAATCCTAACTTTAATGCTTCGCTAAGGGTTAAGAAACCATCATTTGTCTTTTTATAGCTGTATATTCCTAAGACAAGTACCGTAATTGTAATGGCCCAGTTGATCCAATTCACCGCCGATTCTTGCGTATAGTGCATATCTAAAAAGAAGAGTATTAGGGCAAAAACGACTGAAATTCCACCCAATAAGAGACCGTATTGAAGGATGTGTGACTTTAATGTAGATGAGTTGTTTTCCATAATAAGTAAAAATTCAAGTATTTAATTGGTTTCAATTTTATAAATTTAGAAAAATCCTTTACATTTGCACACGTTTTTAAAACAATATAAATATGAAAGCAGGTATTCATCCAGATAATTACAGACTAGTAGCATTCAAAGACATGTCAAACGAAGATGTGTTCTTAACGAAGTCAATCGTTAATGCAAAAGAGACCATCGAAATCGACGGAAGCGAATATCCTTTAGTGAAACTAGAAATTTCTCGCACTTCACACCCTTTCTATACTGGGAAATCGAAATTGGTCGACACCGCTGGTAGAATTGACAAATTCAAGAACAAATACGCCAAGTTCAAAAAATAAATTGAACTTAACCATAATTGAAAAAACTGTCCTTTTTAGGGCAGTTTTTTTTTGTCCTCGTTTTGCTTCGAGAATTTATGCCTAATTTTAGGGATAGATATTTATGTAATTGATTATCCATGAACATTCTTCTTTTTGATGGTCCTGAACGCGACCAGTTATTGCCTTTTACTTTTATTCGTCCAGTCGCACACTTGCGTATAGGGATTGATCGATTGCAAGATAAATGGGAGGCCTTCTTAGGAGTAAAATGCGGGCAGTATACCCAAGACTATTTGCAACCAAAGTTTCCCACAGAAACGGCTAAAGAAAATCTCTTTATCAATCCAGCTTATATTCCTAACCAAGCACTAGCAGATAAAGTGAAGACCTTGACCTTGAACGATGCTTTAACGGTCGATGGAAATATTCTCGCCTGTTTGACAGAAAGTACTCTTCCGCCAGAAGTGAATAGTTCAATTAATTGTATCGAAGTTGAATTTTCCTTGATACATATAAAAACAGCAGCCGATTTATTTTTAAACAACGCAGCGGTTTTAGCATTAGACTTTAAGCGCCTTACTAAAGGAAAAAAAAGTGCTCCCATCTCTTCTAGTAATCAATTGATTGCTCCAGAAAATATTTTCTTAGAAGAAGGGGCAAAAGTTGAATGCGCCATCTTAAATGCCACAGAGGGTCCCATTTATATTGGGAAAAATGCAGAGGTGATGGAAGGGAGTATGCTGCGAGGTAGTATCGCATTATGCGAGCAGGCTGTGGTTAAAATGGGCACTAAAATTTATAATGGAACGACCTTAGGTCCATATACAAAAGCCGCTGGTGAGCTTAATAATGTTCTTATTTTAGGTTATTCAAACAAAGGACATGATGGTTTTTTAGGGAACGCTGTTATCGGTGAGTGGTGTAATATTGGCGCCGCCTCAGATGCCTCGAACCTTAAAAATAATTACGGTAAAATACGCGTTTGGAACTACCAGACAGAAAATTTTGCTAAAACAGATCTTCAATTTTGTGGACTACTCATGGGAGACTATTCTCGTTGCAGTATTCACTCTATTTTTAATACCGCAACAGTGGTTGGGGTTTGTGCAAATTTATTTGGAACAGGCTTTCCACGAACTTTCTTACCCAGTTTTAGTTATGGAGGAGCACAAGGATTAAAAACCTATGCCTTTGAAAAAGCCATGGAAAGTAATGCAGCAATGATGCAACGCAGGAAGATTGCTTTAACGCAAATTGACCGTGATATCTTGGAAAATATTTATGACCTTACGGCCAAATGGCGCAAAGACTAAGGTGCAGTTTTATAGACCCTTTTTAGGTAAAGTAGGTTTAAAGGGTTCATTTCAAAACCTTGAACATTTTTTTGAACAAATCGAACTGCTTGATCATAATACAAGGGTACAACGGGATAGTACTGCATAATCATCTCATCCATCTCTCTGTACAAGGCAATACGCTCATCTAAAGAAGATTGCAATAAAGCTTTTTTGTAAAGTGCGTCAAACTCTGCTTGTTTAAAATGAGTGTAATTTGGCCCGCCAGGAGAAAAATTCGCCGAATAAAATAAAGAGAGATAATTCTCAGCATCTGGATAGTCAGCGATCCAACTTGCTCTAAAAGCCTCTAGTTTGCCAGACGATTTGGCTTGCCTTAAAGTAGCAGTGGGCATTAAATCAATCACGATTTTAATCCCTATTTTTTGTAATTCTCGCTGCAGATATTCACAAATATCCAAGTAGTTAATGTCTGTTGCTAGTCGAATTGTGGGTGTGGTTTTGTTCTCTTCGGTGAACTTTTTCACTAATGCCCTTGCTTGTTGGGGTTGATATTGGTTAAATGTTTGTGTTGTTTTTCCGGCGAGCCCCTTTGGTATAAATCCTCCTAAAGCTGGAAACCCAATAGTGTTGCGCAAATAGCGAATCATCTTTTCACGGTCAAACCCTATATTGATGGCTTTTCTTAGCTCTGTTGATAAAAGCACAGGATTATTGCTGTCTAGATACAAACCAATGTATTCTGTGTTGAGATAGGGTCCTTTTTGTAAATTAACTTTGTCTTGATAAGCGATTTGTAATGTTCCTTTTGGAGTTAATAACTCATCTTTATAAGAAGGGTCAAGAGAGTTGAGGAAATCAAATTTCCCTTGAGAAAAGAGCATGAATTCACTTTGAATATCAGGTAAAAAACTAATTGCAATCGCCTCTAAATAGGGGAGTGGGTTTCCTTGATTATCTTGTTCAAAGTAATGATTGTTTTTCCTTAAAACGAGTTTGATATCTTCTTCCCAGGCTTTGAATTTAAACGGTCCTGTCCCTATGGGATTTTTTCTAAATGCGTGTTGGGGGTCTTCGACTACCTCTTTAGGAACAACTACGCAATAGCGCATACTCAACAAACTCAAAAAAGCGGGAAAGGTTTGCTTTAGTTTAATTTGAAAAGTGTGTTGATCGATGGCTTGATAACTTTCAACCTGTTGTAATACCCAGCCTCCTGGAGAGCCAACAGCAGGGTCTGTTAAGCGGTTAAAGCTGTACACAAAATCCTCGGCGGTGACTGTCCTCGTTTTTTTTGAACCAAATTGAACACTCTCATGAAAAAAGACATCTTTCTTTAGGTAAAAAGTATAGGTGGTCCCTAAGGAGTCTATTGCCCATTGCGCAGCAATTTCTGGCACTACATTTAAATCATTATCCAGTTGAACCAATCCATTAAACAATTGTTGAATGGGCCAAATGTTTTGAGGATTACGCGCAAAAGCAGGATCTAATGATGTGATGTTTCTAAACTCATTATACCTAAAAACAGCACTAGAATCTACTAAATTATCCTCCCCACAACTTACAACAAGCGATAGAAAGAGTGTGCCTAGAAAAAGGGAAAGAGAAAAGAGAAAAAGATTGCGTTTCAAAATTGTATCTTTATCTCAAAATTAAGCTATTTACATCAGTCTTGAGCCTTGTCACTCCACAAAATACCGCAGTAGCTACCGATAAAATCCGGCTAGCCTTTCACACCCTGGGGTGTAAGTTGAATTTTTCTGAAACAGCAGAAATTGCCAAAGATTTTTCCAGTTTGCATTACGATCGGGTTTCCTTTGATGAAGCGGCAGATGTCTATGTCATCAACACCTGCTCTGTGACAGAAAATGCAGATAAGCGTTTTAAGGCTTTAGTGGCGAAAGTACTTCGCCAAAATGAGGAAGCTTTCGTCGCTGCGATAGGTTGTTATGCGCAATTGCAACCTGAAGCGCTCGCAGAAGTGAACGGAGTAGACTTGGTTTTAGGTGCGTCAGAAAAATTTAATTTGACGCAGTACCTTGATGATCTGACAAAAAGAGATGCTTCAGAAATTCATTCTTGTGAAATCGCTGATGTCAACACCTATCAAAGTAGTTTTTCAACTGGGGACAGAACCCGTGCCTTTTTAAAAGTGCAGGATGGCTGTGACTTCAAATGTTCCTACTGCACCATTCCATTAGCTAGAGGGATTTCCCGAAGCGATACCGTTGAAAATGTTGTTGAAAGAGCGAAAGAAATTGCCGCTCAAGACATCAAAGAGATTGTGTTAACTGGAGTGAATATTGGGGATTTTGGAAAGGGAGAGTTTGGGTTAAAAAAGCACGACGACACCTTTTTAGACCTGGTGCAAGCACTTGATAAAGTTGATGGTATTGAGCGAATTCGTATTTCTTCTATAGAACCCAATTTATTAAAAAACGAAATCATTGATTTTGTTGGGTCGAGCAATCGTTTTGTTCCCCACTTTCATGTGCCTTTGCAAAGTGGAAGCGATGTCGTTTTGAAAAAAATGAGAAGACGCTATCTATCCAAATTATATGTTGATCGCGTCACTCAGATTAAAGCAGTTATGCCACAGGCTTGTATTGGGGTAGATGTTATTGTAGGTTTCCCAGGGGAAACCGAAGAGGAATTCTTGACCACTTATCGCTTTTTAAGCGAATTAGACATCGCCTACTTACATGTGTTTACTTATTCTGAACGACCTAATACAGAGGCGGTTGATTTTGAAGGAGAAGTTCCTCAAACGATTAGAAATAAGCGTTCTAAAATGTTAAGAGGTTTATCGGTCAAGAAGCGCCATGCGTTTTATCAATCACAATTAGGGACAACTCAGCAAGTGCTCTGGGAAGGAGAGAACAAAAAAGGCTATATCCATGGTTTTACCACTAACTATGTTAAAGTAAGAGCAATATGGGATCCTTCGCTAGTAAATACGCTAGCCACGGTAACACTTGAAAAAATAGATGAAGAGGGTTTTGTAAGACTTAAAGCTTAATCCCTACAGGAAGAAGATCTTTGTAGCGCTTATTTTTTCTTAAAAAACCAGCGATGTCTGGGCTAGTCGGGACAACTTTTAAGTTGCGATCTGCTACATGATCAAGAACTAATTTAATGAAAGCATCTTTAAACTCGCTGCTTGCGATGTTTTCAGGAACAATTAACTTCGTTAAAAAAATCTTTCTTTCTTGTTCAGCATATTCAATACGAGCCATGGTGTCGTCCACTATTACTTCAAATTGTCTTAAAAAATCGTTTTTTTCGAGTACAAGTTCGCCCATGAATATGTATTTTGATGATTATTTTGGTAGTTGATTATATCAACATATTTTTGTTGAATTGTTGTTGAATTGATAAAAATCAGCTCACAAATATACGAAAATTTTACATAGTTCTTAACATTTAATTAACCTTATACGTGTCCTTACTCAATAAAATCCCACTCTATCTTATGCCAGGTATGGCGGCAAGTCCTAGGATTTTTGAATATATTCAACTTCCAGAGCAATATGAATTGATTAAGCTCTCGTGGATACCACCTAATGAGAAGGAAGATTTATCGGATTATGCCTTGAGAATGTGTGAAAGAATCGAGCACAAAACTCCTATTTTATTAGGGGTTTCATTTGGGGGTATATTGGTTCAGGAAATGGCAAAACATATTGATGTTCTAAAACTTATTGTTGTTTCTAGTGTTAAGTCTAATGCAGAATTGACTATTTCTATGAAATTAGCTAAAACAACTGGAGCCCATAAACTATTACCCACTCAGTGGATCAAGAACTTAGAGAGTTTAGCCTTATATGTTTTTGGGCCCTCTATACGGCCAAAGGTGAAAGCTTATCAAAAATATCTTTCTGAAAGAGATCCCGCTTATCTCGACTGGTCTATCGATCAAATTGTTCATTGGTCTCAAACTGATCCAGATCCTGATGTGATTCATATTCACGGGGACAAGGACGTTGTTTTCCCCATTAAAAACATTGATACTAGTGAGCGTTTTTATACCATTAAGAATGCTACACACGCCATGATCCTTACGCACCATGCATGGTTCAATAAAAATTTGCCTAATATTATAGAAAATTAGTTTGCCCTATGCGCCACATCAGCTTTAAGTATTCCTTTTTTACAGTGCTTCTTATTGTTATTGCCTCTTTGGCTTACAACAAGCGATCTACTTCTGCTTTTATAGATTATAACGAACCAGGTTCGTATAAGGTTCAAGCCTTAAACATTCCCGCTAAAATTGAATTTGCTGGCGAGACCATACAATTGAATGAATCAGATTTAATAGAGCGAATGGATAAAGAGCTTTTAGTGAATACCTACTGGCAGTCCAATACCATCTTAATGCTTAAAAGAGCTAATAAGTACTTTCCGCAAATTGAAAAAATTCTTGCCGATGAGGGGGTGCCAGAGGATTTTAAATACCTGGCTTTGATTGAAAGTGGTTTAGAGAATGTGACATCTTCAGAAGGAGCAAAGGGGTTTTGGCAAATTATGCGCACCACTGGTCGTGAGTATGGTTTAGAAGTGAACTCTAATGTAGATGAACGATACAATATCGATTTGGCCACTAGAGTGGCCTGCAAATATTTGATAAAGGCCAAAGAAAAGTTTGGTTCTTGGACATTAGCGGCGGCTTCCTATAACAGGGGAATGTCTGGGATAAAAAGACTCCTTGAAAAGCAGCAATCAGAAACTTATTACGATTTACTGCTAGGGACAGAAACAAAGCGTTATGTGTTTAGAATTCTAGCGGTTAAAGAAATTATTGAAGCACCAGAGCGCTATGGTTTTTACATTAAAGAAGCGCAGAAATACGCTCCATTGACCTATACAACGGTAAAGGTGGATACAGCCATTACAAATATTGCGCGCTTTTCAAAACAACTGGGAGTCAACTATAAAACCATGAAAATCTACAACCCATGGTTATTGCAAAATCACCTGAATAATAAATCCAGAAAATTGTATCATATTGCCTTACCAGAAGCGGTAGGACCTTAGATCTTCTTCATTTGTTGTTGCATCATCTTGATTTGTTGCCCCAAGACATTGTGCGTATCTGCTTTTTTTGCTTCGTTTAATAAAGTGGTCGCTTCGCGCTTTCTTCTTTTTTGCATTAAGATCCCAGCAAGACTTAATTTCGCCATGGCTTCGTCTGCACTCATCGATAAGCCAAAGGATAAAGCTTTTCTAAACGATTTCTCTGCTTTAGTGAGATTGGTTTGAGATTCAATAACGCCGTGAAGGTAGTGGTAATAACCTTGTTGTTTTGTCACTAGATTGGCAGTGGGATTAGGAATACGACTAAGCCATTTAAGTGTTCCTTCAAAATCTTGTTTGCGCAAGCGCAAAAAGGCAAGGAAGATGATCTCATTCTTAAAATAAAGAAGAATGAACATCCCTGTGATTAAAATTAAAAAAATACCATTACCGATTTGATCCTCGATAAATTGATAAATTGCATAAGCAAAAGTTGCTGCTGCGAATATAAGTTTTATGACCTTGGGAAACATGCTTTATTTTTGCTGCTAAAGTAATAAAAACAATCGTAACTAATTTTTACTTTTGGCTTGTCTAAAATAAAAGATATTGTATATTTGCCCTCGATAAAAAAAGCACTTAAGTCGCTTTATTCATTATAAGAAATTATGAAAAGAACATTTCAACCCTCGAAGAGAAAAAGAAGAAACAAACATGGTTTCAGAGAGCGCATGGCATCTGCTAACGGGCGTAAGGTTTTAGCTAGTAGAAGAGCTAAAGGTAGAAAGAAAGTTTCTGTTTCGTCTGAACCAAGACACAAGAGATAATGTTTGATAATCATCATATTAGAGTGTTACTTATTTTTAAGTAGCACTTTTTTTTTATATTTATTTTAGATACTCAACTAAATTATGCCGAAAAAAGAAAATCTAAACAAAATCCTCATCATCGGATCTGGGCCAATCATTATTGGACAAGCATGTGAATTTGACTATTCCGGAAGTCAAGCATTACGCTCACTTCGAGAAGATGGAATCGAAACGGTACTGATTAATTCGAATCCAGCAACCATTATGACAGATCCCTCTATGGCAGATCATGTCTATTTGAAGCCATTGACGACTAAATCACTCATAGAGATTCTTAATGATCACAAAGATATTGATGCTGTATTACCTACTATGGGAGGACAGACCGCTTTAAACCTGTGTATTGAGGCAGATGAGAAAGGTGTTTGGGAAGATCACAATGTGGAAATAATCGGGGTGGATATCGATGCGATTAATATTACAGAAGATCGTCAACAGTTTAAAGAGTTGATGCAAAAACTAGAAATTCCAGTAGCACCAGCAGAGACGGCAACTTCTTTCTTAAAAGGGAAAGAGATCGCGCAAAAATTTGGTTTTCCTTTAGTGATTCGTCCTTCGTTTACCTTAGGGGGAACGGGAGCTTCTTTTGTGCATAAAGCTGAAGATTTTGACGAATTGTTAACCCGTGGATTAGAGGCATCGCCTATTCACGAGGTGTTAATCGATAAGGCACTTTTAGGCTGGAAAGAATATGAATTAGAATTATTACGTGACAAAAATGACAATGTTGTTATTATTTGTACGATAGAAAATATGGATCCTATGGGAATCCACACAGGGGATTCTATTACAGTAGCTCCTGCGATGACTTTATCAGATGCGACTTATCAGCGCATGCGTGATCTTGCCATCAAAATGATGAGAAGTATCGGAGATTTTGCAGGGGGATGTAACGTGCAGTTTGCGGTTAGTCCAGATGAGCAAGAAGAGATTATCTCGATTGAGATTAACCCTCGTGTTTCGCGTTCTTCGGCTTTAGCCTCCAAAGCCTCTGGTTACCCTATTGCAAAAATTGCTGCAAAGTTAGCCATAGGGTATTCCCTTGATGAATTAGACAATCAAATCACCCAGTCTACTTCGGCTTTATTTGAGCCATCAGTAGACTATGTTATTGTTAAGATCCCACGATGGAACTTTGACAAGTTCGAAGGGGCAGACCGCGTATTAGGTCTTCAAATGAAATCTGTAGGAGAAGTAATGGGAATTGGTCGTTCTTTCCAAGAGGCCTTACACAAAGCCACCCAATCGCTTGAGATTAAGCGTAATGGGCTAGGAGCAGATGGGAAAGGGTATTCTGACTATGATACCATTATCAGTAAATTAACCCATGCAAGTTGGGATCGCGTGTTTGTACTTTATGATGCGATACAGCTAGGTATTCCATTGAGTCGTATTCACGAAATCACAAAAATTGACTTGTGGTTCTTACGTCAGTTTGAAGAGTTATATCTATTAGAAAAAGAAATTTCTAATTACAGTATTGAAAGTTTAGAGAAGGCCTTGCTATTAGAAGCGAAGCAAAAAGGTTTTGCCGATCGTCAAATCGCCCATATGCTCGACTGTTTAGAAAGTCAAGTCTACAACTTGCGCGAAGAAATGGGGATACAACGGGTCTATAAGTTAGTAGATACCTGTGCGGCAGAATTTGCCGCAAAGACGCCGTACTATTATTCTACTTTTGAAGCACAAATGAAAATAGGCGATGCTGCTCCCTTTAGTGATAACGAAAGTGTTGTTACCGATAAGAAGAAGATCATCGTTCTAGGTTCTGGACCTAACCGTATCGGTCAAGGAATAGAATTTGATTATTGTTGCGTTCACGGGGTATTAGCGGCAGCAGAGTGTGGTTATGAAACCATCATGATTAACTGTAATCCCGAAACTGTTTCAACAGATTTTGACACTGCTGATAAGCTTTATTTTGAACCTGTATTTTGGGAGCATATCTATGACATCATTCGTCATGAAAAGCCAGAAGGAGTGATCGTACAACTAGGAGGGCAAACAGCCCTTAAACTAGCAGAAAAGCTAGATCGTTATGGGATTAAGATCATAGGAACAAGTTATCAGTCTTTAGACTTAGCAGAAGATAGAGGAAGTTTTTCTACCCTATTGAAAGACAATGATATTCCTTATCCAGAATTTGGCGTAGCTGAAAATGCCGACGAAGCACTTGCTTTAGCAGATGAATTAGATTTCCCTATCCTAGTTCGACCGTCTTATGTACTAGGAGGTCAAGGGATGAAAATTGTTATCAATAAAGAAGAGTTAGAGCAACATGTCGTAGACTTATTGCGTAAGATTCCTAATAATAAATTGTTGTTAGATCACTACTTAGATGGTGCGATTGAAGCAGAAGCAGATGCTATTTGCGACGGTGAAAATGTTTATATTATTGGAATAATGGAGCATATTGAACCTTGTGGTATTCACTCTGGGGATTCAAATGCAACTTTACCAGTGTTCAACTTAGGGGAATACGTTTTACAGCAGATTAAAGATCATACCTATAAAATTGCGAAAGCACTAAATACGGTAGGCTTGATTAATATTCAGTTTGCAGTAAAAGATGATAAAGTATTTATCATCGAAGCGAATCCGCGTGCTTCTAGAACAGTCCCTTTTATTGCAAAAGCCTATAAAGAGCCTTATGTGAATTACGCAACTAAAGTGATGTTAGGAGAAAACAAAGTGACTGACTTTGACTTTAACCCACATTTAGAAGGTTATGCCATCAAACAACCAGTATTCTCTTTCAATAAGTTTCCTAATGTGAATAAACAATTAGGTCCTGAGATGAAGAGTACTGGAGAGAGTATCTTGTTTGTTGATTCATTGAAAGACGACGAGTTTTACAATCTGTATTCGCGTAGAAAAATGTATTTAACAAAGTAATAAGCAAAAATTAGCTACTTTTATAGAAAGAATTGATGAATGAAAGCGATGAAGAAAGAGTACACCTTAATCCTTAGTATGATTGTTTTGGCGGTAGCCACACGATTATTACCTCACCCACCCAACTTTACTCCCATTACAGGAATTGCACTGTTTGCTGCGGCAAAATTAAACAAGAAGTTAATCGCCATTTTGGTGCCTCTATTTTGTTTGTTTGTCACAGATTTAATCCTTGGGTTAAGTTTGATTAACTTATTCGTTTATGCTGCTTTTGGAATGATTTCTTGGATAGGCATGCGCCAAAAAAAGATCTCGATCCCCACAGTATTAGGTTCTTCATTGCTCTTTTTTGTCGTTTCTAATTTTGGCGTTTGGTTGTTGCATTATTCCCCAACTTTAGAAGGTTTAATAGCGTGTTTTGCTTTAGCTATTCCTTTCTTTGTGAATACCATCGCTGGGGATTTAGTCTATACTGCTGTTTTATTTTATAGCTTTTCTGCGATTAAAAACACTTATCTCAAAACCGCATAGTTCCTCCATCTTTTTGTAACTTTGACCTGTGAACAGGTACTTGTTATGCAAGTCGAAAAGGGAAATTGGTGAAAAACCAATGCTGTACCCGCAACTGTAAGCTTAGTCTAAGTATTAGATGTTTTTTAGCCTCTTACACCACTGATTTTTTTATCGGGAAGGTTGCTAAAAAAACGCAAGCCAGGAGACCTGCCCGTTCATAGTGATACTATTCTTCGGGGATAAAGAAGTGGTATGGCTAAGGATGTTGTATCCCATAATATTTTAAAATGAAAACAGTTCGATTAACTGTCCTTACTTTGCTATGCGTTGTTTTTACTGCCTTAGCACAAGAAGAGCAAAAAAATGACAGTCTTGTTAAAAAGACAAATTACCTAGATGAAGTCGTCTTATTAGACGCCAGAATTCCTCTTAAAAGATCACAATCCGGGAAACCGATTTTGCGTATTGATGAAAAACAAATCAAACAATTTAACGGCCGTAGTTTGTCTGAACTACTTTCTACCCAAGCTGGGATAGAAGTGGTGGGAAATCGTTTAATTACTGGCCAAAATCTTCGATTAGCGGTACGTGGTAGTTCGAATAACCAAGTGCTTATTCTTGTGGATGGCGTAAGGGTGGCAGATCCCTCACGTATAGGGAACGATTTTGATTTAAATTTTTTGAGTTTGAATCAAATCAGTTCAATAGAGATTTTAAAAGGAGGAGCAAGTACTTTATACGGAAGCTCAGCTGCTGCTGCTGTGGTCAATATTTCAACCCATAAGGTGACAAAGAATCAACTTAATGTTAGTTTAAATGCCGGGACAGAACAAGCACAAAACGAATCGTTAAATCAATTCAATTATCTCTCTAACCATATTCAATACGCTTTAAAAGCAAAAGATTTTTTTTTTAAAGTAGGCTATGCTGGTTTAAAAACCAGTGGGATGAGTGCAGTAGAAAGTGGGACAGAAAAAGATCCTTTTGAACGTTATAATATCAATGCTCAACTAGGCGGTAAACACAGTGAGTTTTCGTGGTATGTGCAAGCGAGTAAAGCGAAGATTGAGAATGACTATGACAATGTGTTCCCAGTAGAAGATGCCGATTTTAACGCCATCAGTACTTTTGAAAACATTGCGGTGAATGCGAAATATATTTATGGTCTAGGAGAGGTAAGTTTAGATGCAGGAATGCAAAACACCGACCGTGAATACTATGATAATTATCCTGCACAATACACGGCCTACAATCGCACTTTTGAAATTGTTAATCGCTTAAAATTATCTGATCAATGGTATAGTGTACAAGGGTATTTAAAACAACAAGCTAGCTATGAAGATCGACCTGTATTAGAGCAGAATGATTTATTTGCGAATGTGGTTTATGTATCGACTTCTGGTTTAAATTTCAATGCAGGTGTAAGACGCAACGATCACGAGACTTATGGAGAGCATTTTACTTATAGTGTTAATCCATCTTACTCTTTTAGCTTAGTCGAGGAAGAGTTTAAACTTTTTGGGAGTTATAATACCGCTTTTATTGCGCCCAGTTTGTTTCAGTTATATGACACCTATTCTGGAAATGCTGACTTAATGCCAGAAGAGAGTGCTTCTTTAGAATTAGGCCTTACATGGGTGAAAGAGGATGGACGCACAACTTTGGCCTTATTTCAGCGAACAGAAGATCCTAAGATCGTTTATGATTTTTCAACTTATGCTTATGCGAATGCTCCTTCAGATATAAAATATCAGGGGGTTGAGTTAAGTTATATTCACCGTTTATTTGAAGAATTAGACTTCAATTTGAATTACACTTTTACAGAACTTAAAAATGGTGGGCTTATTCGCTTACCAAAACACGCTGTCGATAGTAGTTTAAATTATGCCTTTAAGGATGAATCTAATCTTGGATTATATTACGCATACCGCGGAAAACGTCAAGCGGTTGATTTAAGTAGCTTAGACGCCTATGGTTTAATTGATTTACGCTATGCGAAAACCTTCCATAATGACAAGCTTACCGCTTCTATATGGTTGAGTAATATTCTCGATACCGACTATATCGAAATCACGAATTTTACTACTAGAGGTCGTAACTTCAGATTCGGATTATCCTATCAGCTTTAGTCTTCAAATGAAAATCTAAATCCTTTTGGAAGGTCAACATGCATTTGTTGTTGGCTTTCCACCATAGGGTTTTTGATCATTTCAAAAGGCGTAGGATCATAACTGCGTTTAGCGCTACCTCCTGACATATAGTTCAATGCTGCGGCGAATAAAGGCTCGTTGACATCTCCTAAAACTCCATAACTAGAAGCACTTTCTCTTAGTTCTACATCTGGTTTAAGACCGTCAGTATAGTCTGCTTCACCAGCACTGTTAGCAATTTTAAGCACAATAGGCTGCATGGCATATGTGTGGTTACGATTGCGTTCATTTCCTGTATTATCTATATAATCATAAATGGTAATTGAACCAACATTTTTCCCATAGGTGGCTGTTCCAATTTGGACAACATCAATATGTGGGCTTAAGCCATTGATCAATAATTCGCTTGCAGATGCGCTGCGGCCACTGGTTAATATATAAACGCGGCTTAAACTTAAACCTTGAATTGAAACTCCAGTATGAGTTGTATCGACAAAATAGTCGTTTAAATCAAAATCATCATCTGGATCAGAATTGGTATTGCGACTTTCAAAATAAGCCATTAGCTTACTATTCCACTGTTGCTGTGCAAAAATTTCGCCAGTGAATTGACCCGTAATTAAACTCGCTAAATAGGTGCAAGTGCGTACAGAACCCCCTCCATTATATCTTAGATCAATCACTAGTTCGCTAATATTTCCGGATCTAAAATTGGCGAAAACATCTATTAATTCCTGATTAAAATCATATTCGTTGACTCCATCATCATTACTGTCTACCTCTCCAACAAACTTATTGTACATTAAATAACCTACTCTAGTTCCATTGTGATCTAGCACTAAGTTTTTGTGAATAGGCTCCTCTTGAAAATTTTCTTCTTTGACTAAGTCGATGCTAATATTTCTAGGGGTAACAAAATCTGCTGCTGCATCATAATTAACTAAATCAATTATATAGCTCATCTCTTGTCCATAGAGTAAAGAAATATAATTATCA
>Ga0233444_10000930_pt1 | contig 34987 bp, 54 predicted proteins | sample SI_124_October20_6_FD_182792 | JGI IMG/M metagenome (GOLD analysis project Ga0233444, IMG submission 182792) | Seawater microbial communities from Saanich Inlet, British Columbia, Canada - SI_124_October2016_10_MG | ecosystem: Environmental > Aquatic > Marine > Inlet | place: Canada: British... | reverse complement strand
ACAAGCATGTATCTATCAAGGTGGCAATAAAACTTTTGAAATGATGATAGAAAAAAACTGCCCCAAACAATATAAATGTATTTACAATCCGAATGGCGATGAACCAGATATTGATAAAGTAATGGAAAGTCTTAGGAGTATAGCCAAATGACAGAAAAGAAATTAATAAACTTAGATTTAAGTAACAATTCTTTTGAGCTGTCACTTAGAATACTAGGCAATGAGTTTGTTGCGATTAAGATAGGATCTACTAACTTTAGTGGTAAACTAATAGCTGGTGGTATATTATTATTATTTTTTACTTTAGTCTTATTAGAAGGCTTTGGTTTGAACGAGATTTTAATACAATGAATGTAGAAACATTTTTAAAATGGAAGATACTACCAAGATTTATGATGCTTGCTAGTACAATAATGTCCTGGAGATGTGCCGAATGGTTTATGGATTTAGATGCACCAACTGCTAGTCAGTCTGCATTTGTATCTGTGGTTATGGGTGTAATGACTGGTGTATTTGGTATATGGATGGGTCACGAACATAAGGGAGACAATAATGTTAACAGCGTTAATAGGACCAGTAAGTAATTTACTCGGTAAGTTTATAGAAGACAAAGACATGAAGAACAAGTTGGCACATGAGGTGGCAACTATGGCAGAGAATCATGCACAAGAATTAGCTAAAGGTCAGCTAGATATAAACAAAGCAGAAGCCACACATAAATCTATATTTGTTGCTGGATGGAGACCTTTCATTGGCTGGACTTGTGGTGTAGCGTTGTGTTGGCACTTTGTATTAGCACCTGTTACTATGTTTGTGTGTGCTTATTTAGATGTAATTATACCTGATTTACCTACGTTTGATATGGGTTCCTTGATGACTGTATTGATGGGTATGCTCGGATTGGGTGGACTTAGAACATATGAAAAGCAAAAAGGATTAACAAAATGAGTAAGTTTTTCATGTACTTATACGAATTTTTTAAAGCTATATCTGATTATTTTTGGTTTAAATCTGTCAAGCATAACAAGAGTATAAAAAAATGATGTGGTTTTGGTTGAGTTTAGCTAAATTTTTTAATAAGATTGGTAATTATTTCTACTATCTTCATGTGAAGACGCTTAGAAAGAAACAGGAGAAAGATATGAAAAAAGGTTTATACGCTAACATTCACGCTAAAAGAAAAAGAATTGCAGCTGGTTCTAAGGAAAAGATGAGAAAGCCTGGAAGTAAAGGTGCACCTACAGCTAAGAACTTCAAGCGTGCAGCAAAGACAGCAAAGAAAAAGTAATGGAACTATCTAAAAACTTTACAATATCTGAGTTAACAAAGAGTCAGACAGCAGAACGTAGAGGTATAACAAACATACCTGATGCAGATGCTGTGTATAATCTAAAGCTATTAGCTGAAAATATATTACAGCCAATCCGTAATGAGTATGGCTCCTTTATGGTTTCGTCAGGTTACAGATGTCCTGAGTTGTCAATATCTATCGGCAGTTCCAAAGATAGTCAGCATTGTAAAGGGCAAGCAGCAGACTTTGAGGTGGCTAATGTAGATAACTATGATCTTGCTGTGTGGATAAGAGAAAACTTAGAATTCGATCAGCTTATATTAGAATGTTATACTGGTGGTAATACTGGCTGGGTACATTGTAGTTATGCAGAGAATGGTAGAAAAGAAGTGCTTACATACGACAGGCTTAACGGCTATAGACATGGATTGATTAATGGCTAAGAAGAAAAGTGTAAATCTTTCTGTTGGTCGTGGAGAAAAAAGATCAGTTAAACAGGGTGGTGGACTAACTGCAAAAGGCAGAGCTAAGTATAATCGTGCAACAGGCAGTAAATTAAAAGCACCTGTAACAGGTAAGGTCAAAGCTGGAAGTAAAGATGCTAAGAGAAGAAAGAGCTTTTGTGCTAGGTCTAAGAGTTGGACAGGTCCTAGAGGTAAAGCCGCTAGACGTAGGTGGAAGTGTTAGAAGAAAAGTCTAACTGCAAAGCAAAAGACATTGCCTATTGCTTTGCAAAAAAAGATTATGAAGAAAAAGAAATAATTATTTTTTCTTCTTGTAGGTAAATCTAGTGCCATCTCTAGCAGAGCCATGTTTGTGTCTGTATGGTCCTGAGTCAAGCATGATAGCTGATAAGTCTGATACTCCGTAATTCATAACTGTTGGTTGCCTAGAAACTTTGCCGTATTGTATTTCATTTATGGCTCTTGGATCGTCTTGTGTACTCCAATCTTCATCATCTGTAACTTTTGTGTTTTTGCTAGTGTTCAATCCTAAACCTAAAAATACACATTCACGACAACGTATAACTTTGTTTCTTGGGTGTCCTACTTCCTTTAGCTTGACACCACAGTAACCACAACAATCAAAACTTTTACCAGCCTTATCGTAATTCATTATCCTCTCCCTTTATTTCACTAGAATATACAAACCATCTCTTACCAAACTTTTTACCTTTGACCTCTCCGTTCTGTAACAAACGAAGAAGTCTTTTTCTATTACTTGGAGTATCTCCAAACATCAGTTCGGTAGCTTCCTGTGTGGAATAGTATGATTTAGAATGGTATTTCATCATCAAGCTCATCTTTTAAAGCAGCAATAGGACTAGGTTTTGGTGGGTCTATTGTCTGTGCAAGTGATCTCATTCCAGGTTGTGACACTCCATCTGATATACTGTCTGTGTAGTTGCCTACAACAACCTCTGATATTGACAGACCAAATGTGCCATCATCATTACCAAATAGTTTTACAGAATACTTTGCATCTTTTCTAAGATGTATATCTGCTGGGGAGCCATCTTTAAATGGTTTCCAATTAGAGTTACCATGTGTAGCCTTGCCCTCTGAGTTAGGGTACAAGGTTATGTTTGCAGTCTTAATATATTTATTAGCCATTTTCTTTCCTTTCAAATTTATCTAAATATTTAACAAAAACCTGTATTGCTTTCTTATACAAGTCAGGATTATGTTCTTTGATTTCGTTTAACGTAGACTGTGAATCATTGTAATAAGCATCTAATTGATCCTTAGTTCTTTTCTGCTGACACCAATGATCAAAGTCAGGTATCTTTTCTTCGTGTCTTTCTCTCCTTTCTTCAGGTGTTATTTCTTTTTGTCGTATATCTTTAAACTGAATCTTAGGTTTTTCGACAGGTTCCTCTTTCAAGGCTTCTGTCTTTCTCTCGACTGCATCAAGTTCATTAGCACTTGCATACTCGCCACCAGCAAGACCAAGACTAGCCAAAGCTCTACCTATTGCAGAGGTTTCAGCGTTCTCCAAGGCAGATGTAGTGTTGACCATGCCCTGTCCTCTGATTTCTTCTGCCATACCAGCACCTACCTTGCGATTATCTTTGTCTGTGATAATAGCTTTGACAACAACTTTCTTGCCATCATTAACTAGTATCTCAGTATCAAGACCAAAGTCTGTGCCATGTATACGTCTAAAGGCTTCCATTCTATGCACAACCTGTGTATAAAGTTTGCCACCTTTTTGTTTGACACCATGCGACTTGTGTAAGTCTGCGATAGTGTCCATAGTTTTAGCTAGATTACTCATCTTTCCCTCTCATTGTTTTACTTAATAAATTCATAAGCACCTCGTTCTGTTGTGATACAACTTTGTGCTTATCCTCTAGTTTTGCTATACGTTTCTCTAATAGATCTATAGCTTGTGCATGATACTGCTCAGTATCAGTCATCTCTTTTGTCCATTTATTGACTAATTCGTTAATCATATCCCAGCTCTTTCTTCTGCCATGTGTTGTATTATATCTTCGTCAGTTACAGGCTGATGGAAGTAATGTCTTGAACTCCACATTATCATCTGTTTTCTGCCACTCTCGCCTTTAACTGCACTTCCATCTACAATCACTAGTCCTTTATCTTTTAGTGCCTTGTAGCGTGCTGTAATCGTGCTGTATCGGTATTGTGGTAGGGCATACTGCACCTGATCTGATATACAACCTGTTTCTCCAAAAGAATCTATAACTCCAAGGACTATTTTCTCCATCTGTGATGCTTGTATTTTGTAAGCACTATCATGGCTAGTTCTAGGATCAATATTACGTCTTAATGTTTTTGGATCTGTCATTATAAATTCTCCAATTCTTGTTTCATTTCTTCTTTTGTCATTTTAGACATACGTTCTTCTAACTCTGCATTAGTTTCTATGCCGTAAAGTTTAGCTAGTTTGTCTAATGTAAACTGTCCGCTACTAGACATTCTATCGTACTCCCAATAAAGGTCAGATATTAAACTCAATGTTATGTTAAGTTTTTCATTAATTAATTTAGTCATGTTAAATCTCCCATAGTTGTTTTGCTAGTTGTGTTATTTTAGGTCCATGTCTAGCTGATAGTTGCACCATGTCAGGCTGAACTAACCCAGCTAATGTTTTCCATGAACCTCGACTTGCTTTGAGTAAGTTCTGTGTAACTAACCAAGAACGTACTACATCATCATAAGCTCTTTGCAGATTATCTTCTGTCATAAGCTCACAATTCGTTTCGTCTACTATGTTATAGCCTGATGCCGTAACAAATAACAAAGCTGGTTTCTCTCCTGTAGCTTTCCAATAGACTGCTTGTTGCATTACTTGTTGCACAGATGGTTCTGTCTTAGGTTTAGGTATACGCCAAGACCTAGTTCCATCTTTCTTTGGTGGGTTCCTCATAGGCAGAGAGCATTTTAAATCAATCTGTCTGCCGCCACCTGAGTAATCCTGATATAAAACTATAGGTACATCTATCTTAGGTTCAATGAATTGTTTCATTGATTCTCCCTCGATACGATTGACACCCTCGAAATATTTGTGCAGTCCATCAACTGCATGTTTGATCATCTCAGGTAGATGCTCACGAAACTCCTCGTATTCTTCTGCATCTTTACCATTGTCCCATGTTCTAGGTGTATAGCCTTGGTACTCTGTAAGAGCATATCTAACAGACTCATTGATTTCCATAGGGTCTTGTTGTCCTCTGATTGGACTAAAGTTATGTAATCCCATAGCACAGTCTGAACCTGTCTGTACTTTGATGCCTGAGATTGGTCGTGATGCCATAGGAAAAGACATTTTATGTTCTTTTCTCAGGTAATGTTTTAGCACCATTTCATCTTTAGGTATGGTTGCATTACTAGAACTCTCGTGTTTCATGCCAAAGTTTATTCTGTAGTCAGGTATCTCAGCCATTATATTATCTCCTGTACTAAATAACCATCTTCAACGCTATCAACATAAGTTAGACCTCGTAAATCATCTATAAACTTTTCCCATTGTTCCCCACCATATTCAAAGTTTTTAATATCAATCTTAAATAAATGCCCAAACTTTTTAACCATATCTTCTTGATGTAAGAAAAGCATTTTGTCATCAACGCAATCACGACAAATAATGTTTGCATTTTCTGTTATGTCATAATCCATCTTACTTTCTTTGCAAACATCACACTCTACACATTGACAATCAGCACACATAAAACCACTTTCGTACTTATCATCAATGCCATCTTGTCTGTCTGCTGGTATGCGATTAACAAACTTTCCTGAGCCAAATGATGTATCTTCTCTGCACCATAAACATAAATCTTCATTCATAATAAACCTCCATTTCTTTGCTATTGATTACTAGGTTATGCTTTATAATCTTTACTGTCAACATATTATTTAATTATAATTGACAGATTGTCAACAACTAAATATTATAGCAGTATGAAATTAATTGATTACATAAAGCAGAATAAACTTACACAGAATAAGTTTGCCATCAAATCAGGATTAACTCGTTCAGCTATTTGTAGGTTATTAAAGTCTGAAAGATTTCCTAGTCCTGATACAATGAACAAGATAGAGTTAGCCACGCTTGGTCAGGTATCAGCAAATGATTTCTTAAAACAAATGCAAGAGAGAATGATAGATGGCAGATAGTCGCAACAAGGGTGCATCTTTTGAAAGAAAGATATGCAAGTTAATCAAAGACAATCTAAATATAGATGCCAAGAGAAACCTAGACCAATACCAAGCTAAAGGACAGGCTGATATAATTATTCCCAGGTGGTCTATTGAGTGTAAAGCGTACCAAAAAGGAACAACTTATAAGCAATCTTGGTTGCAACAAACAAGAGAAGCTGCAAAGCGTTTGAACTTAACACCTGTATTGATATACAAGTTTAACAACTGTCCAATAAAGTGTGTTATTCCTATTGATGTATTGTCTAGGAACTTTAGTGCTGGACATGATTTAGTTTGTGAGGTTGATATAGAAACATGGTTTTACATAGTGAGGGAGAGAGATGTTATTAGCTGATGGATTTGAAAGAGCATTTATAGGTATAACAATACCTTGTCCAAATGCAGATGAAGTTGCAGTCTATGACAGTACGATATGTTTAGATGTGCTTATGAAAAGAGATGGCATGACAGAAGAAGAAGCGTTAGAGTATTTTCATTTCAATGTAGTTGGTGCTTATGCTGGTAAGTTTACACCTGTGTTTATTACAAGAGCCACGATAGAAGAAGCTAAGGAAAGTTGTGATTACTATGGATAAATTTGAGTTACTAAAAAAGACGGCTGATGTTGTGAAAGATAGAGGACAAGACTATGGTTCTATTTTAGATAATCATACTCGCATTTCTCGTCTATGGTCTGTCCTGTTAAATACTGAGGTTACACCTGAGCAAGTGGCTCTTTGTATGATAGCCGTTAAACAAGCTAGGTTGATGGAAACTCCTAACCATGAAGATTCCATACAAGATATTTTAGGCTATGCCCTTACTTACCATGAGTGTATCAATGGCAAAAAATGATTTCCAAGTATTTAAAAAGCAAGCTCGTCTTTGCAAAACAAAAGAAAAATATATAGAAGTTCTTCTTGCTTTTAAAGTGTTGCCCAATGTCAATGAACCTATGGCAAGAATGACGTTAGAAGCTTATTGGGTGTACTATACAGAGCTATCTGATACTGAAAGACGTATGAGAGATGTAACTCGTTTTGTGCATGGTTATGTTAGTAAAAATATCCAAGATAAATTATTTTCTTGACAAGATTTTTCTCTTTTGTAAAATCAGCTTTGCTGTCCTAAGCAAATCCGTATGGCAATAAGCAAAACATAGTTTATGTATCTAAGCTTTGATTAATGTAAACTATAAAATTAAATAAAAATATTAGAGTTTGTAATATATCAATGCACTGATATAGCAGTGCATAGATATATCAGTGCATATAATAGAGATAGGCTCTCTTTTTTTTATTTAATTATTCATATACTTTTTCTATGCTTACTATAACTCCATCAATCATATCGATTATTTGTTTAGAATCATAAGCAAACATATAAAGATATACAATATTGTTGCTTACAGGGTGTTCTACTTCTACATAATATCTGTTCATTGTCTCTCTCCTATTTCTCATCTTGATAAATTCTATGCAGTAAAATAGAAACTGTTTTACTAATTGGTCTCTGTCCTGACTCATAATAGTTTATAGCTCTTATTGTTACTCCTAGTAATTTTGCCAACTCGTTTTGAGTATACTGCAAATCTGTTCTGACCTTTTTGAATTGCTCTTTTGTTAATTGCATGGTAATTTCTCCTTTACCTTTGCTAGGTTGAGGAGTTGCATTGTCATGTATGCAACTCCTTTTTATTTTTAATCTTCTAAGTTAAATTGATGATTGATAGACCAAAAAGCATCATTCAGCTTGTTAATGTCTGACAAGTACAAATCATGGCAATCTGTAAGCATACTTAAAGCATCTCTTAACGCTTTGTGAGTTTGCTTGATTGCTTGCATCTGTTCTGACGTTAAGCTTGCCATTGCTTTTTTATTTTTGGCTTGTTGCTTTTCTCTTTCTATTTGCCATTCATTTTTTTTTGTCATGTTACTTGCTCCTCATTGTTAATTATTTCTAAAAGGCTTTCTGCAAATTCTAATCTACCTTGTGAAAGATCTGACGTTCCATCTGTGATAGTTGAATAATGATGCTCTTTGTTAATTTCAATTTCTCTTTTAACAAGATCGATTATTTTTTGTTGTTGTTCTTTTGTCATGTTACTTGCTCCTCATTGTTAAATACTTTTTTCCAAGTTTCTTCAATGTCATCATCAATGTTGCCATCTTCAATAAATTCTAATTGGTCTTTGACGTACTGAATACGGCATTGTTGAACTGTCCAAAAGTCTGTTGTTAATTCTTCAAAGAATAAAACAGGTTGAAGTTCTGCTTTATTCATAGCTAACGCTTGATAGTACAAAACATTAGCTAAAGCTTTTTTATATTGCATGTTGTTTGTCATGTTGTTGTCCTTTCTCTTTTGCTAGTTTTTTTAATTCATTGTTGGCAAGATCAAATTTACTTCCCATTTCTCGTATCATTTCAAAAGCGTTCTGCAATCCTTTTGCATCTAACTTTTTATTTTGCAAAACCATAATTATAATTTCGCTTGTTGCTTTCCAACTAGGTGTAATATCTATTTTTTGTTTTATCATGTTATTGTCTTTCTCTTTTGCTAGTTATGGCATTAGTGCCGTTTTAAGCCTGTAACAGGCTTGTAAATGTAAAGGCTAGTATAATCTAACCTTTACAATGCTATTTGTTTTTAGATGCTAAAATTATTGTGATAGCAATTATCATTGAGTAAACATAAAAACCATATTGAATAGTAAATTATATAGACTGTTATGATAGCTGATATTATTAAACCTAAAAACTTTAGATAACCTTTTATTATGCTTGTCATGTTATGCCTCGTAAAAGTTAGTAATAGATATTTTTGCATCTCGATCTTCTGCTATATCTCTTGCTTGTTCATCAAGTTTGTTTTCTATTTGTTCAAGTGTTGCTTTTTCTGTCTTTTCATCTTGTACAATTATAGACAATTCTATTGTTGCTTTATATTTTTTAATCATATTATACGTCCTTTTGTTATTGCTAGGTTATGAGCGTTTACGCTCCCATAATACAGGCGTTAACCTGTATTATAAGAGTATAAGCGTTAATACTTTTTAACTTTCTCAACGATTGTTGTAACTTCGTTATGTTGATAACATAGCAAGCAATTCTTGCATTGTTGACCAGTGCAATTCTGTTTTTCAACGTGTTCATCTTCAAGTACGTTGTTAAAGGTTTTATCAAAGTACTTAGGTAATTTTTGCATAATGTTAGATATCTTAGAATTACTATAAACAAGTATTAAGTTTTTAGGTTTATCATTATACTTGAAGTATTTCGCAATAATATCGTTTCTTTTCGTCCATAATGCAAAGTTACAGTGTGGATTATGCAAAGCTATGTTTACAAGGTTTATTAAATGAGTTTCATTTATTAATTCACCATGAGCGTTGAAACGAAAGAAAGCGTTTAATATCGTTGGTAGTTGATTATGTTCTAGAACCTTAGTACTTAATAAATCACTGTTACGTTGTAAGCTTGGTTGCATGTTCTTTCTATAGCTTTTAAGCATTGTATGACTGTAACATTTCGTGCAAATATTATCTTCTTTATTACTTGCATTTTGTTTAATACAAAATTGATTTGTCATGGTGTTGGTTGATATTGCTTGAAAGCCGTCAAGCTTGCCTGTCATTTTAGATATATGTACGTTCATGTTTTTAACCTTTGCTAAATTAAAATATAATACTAACTTAATGAACGTTGTTCTATATGTCAATACCTACAAGCAAATATTTTTTATAAGCGTATAACTCAAGGCATGGCAAGCGTTACAAGGTAGGATAAGAACGGCAATATTATTGCAATGTAAAAAATATTATTGATGTCATAAAAGAAATAGTTTATTTGATAGCATATAAAGGGAGCAATGATTTACATTTGAATATACACTTAGCTGATACAATCTCATACGGCAAATAAGAAACCATAAAACAAACAGTAATAAAAAGAATAACAATAAAAGAATAACAATAATAAAAAGGAATAAACACACACACGCACACACGCAATAATTAAGGAATGCATGGGGGGCGTTTTCGCAGGCGATGCACCCCACACGCACGTGCACCCATTTATATATGTTAATAGGTAGTTCTACACACACATGATAAGCAAAGCAAAACAAGACCATATCATATCATCCATAACAGACGGACACAGCCTTGTAAAAGCATGTGCAGATGCAAAGGTTAGTCGTGCTACGTTATATCGCTATATGAGCAAAGATACAGAGCTAGACACCAATGTTAAGACTGCACAGAGACAGGCTGCTGAGAAAGCACTTGAGGAGCTAGAGGATATGTATGGTGATGCATTGCATGGTCGAAAGAACTATGACCCTAATTTATTAAGAGACTATGGGCATCATGTAAGGTGGAAAGTGCAAAAGGTATTGCCAGACAGGTTTGGTGAAGCTAAGAATAGAACAGGCGTTGAGATTAGTGATGGTTCATTGAAGATAGTTTGGGAGACTGGTTCAGAGGATGCAAGTTAAGATACCCTATAAGCCTAGAGACTTACAGGCTGAGATGCACAATAAATTGAAAAGATGGAATGTGCTAGTTATGCATAGACGTTTTGGTAAGACTGTCTTTGCTGTCAATCATATGATTAAACATGTATTAACTTGTCCTTTGCCAAGACCTAGAGTTGCGTTAGTGGCTCCTACGTTTACGCAAGCTAAGAGGATTAGTTGGGATTATGTTAAGTATTATGCTGGAGTTATACCAGGCGTTACGTTTAACGAGACTGAGTTAAGGGCAGACTTTCCTAATAATGGTAGGATAATGTTATTGTCAGGTGAGAATCCTGATGCGTTGAGAGGTATATACTTAGATTTGTGTGTGTTTGATGAGTATGGTATGCAGAATCCTAGGGTATGGGGGGAGGTTGTAAGACCAGCACTATCTGATAGAGAGGGTAGTGCTATCTTTTTAGGTACACCAGCAGGGCATAATCATTTTTTTGATATACTACAACAGGCTAAAGAGCAGGATGAAGAAGGTTCTGACCAATGGTACTGGAAGATTGCTAAGGCTAGTGAAACACAACTTGTAAAAGAAACAGAATTAGATGCTGCTAGAGTGCAGATGACACCAGAACAATATGAGCAGGAGTATGAGTGTTCATTTACGGCTGCTATTATCGGTGCGTACTATGGTAAGTTGCTTGCTGACTTAGATGATGAGGGTAAGATTACCAGGGTTCCTTACGATCCTGCATTGCCAGTACATACGGCTTGGGATTTAGGAATTAATGATAGTACGGCTATTTGGTTTGCACAGGTTTATAGAGGGGGAGCTGTTAATGTTATCGACTATTATGAGAATAGTGGCGTTGGCTTGGACCATTATGCTGAAGTCCTTAGACAAAAAGATTATCACTGGGGAGATCATCTTGCTCCACATGATATTGAAGTTCGAGAACTGGGTAGTGGGAAATCAAGATTAGAGACTGCCTTTAGTTTGGGTATACGTTTTAAGGTGATACCTAAGATGAAGATTGCTGATGGAATTAATGCTGCAAGGATGCTTATACCTAAATGTTATTTTGATAGAGAGAAATGCAATGAGGGTCTTGAGATGTTAAGGCAGTATAGACAGGAATGGGATGACAGGAAAAGGATGTTTAGGGATCAGCCAAGACATGACTTCACAAGTCACAGTGCTGATGCGTTTAGGTATTTAGCTTTAGGGTTGGAGAATCGTACTAAGATGACAAAAGCACCACAGTCTGTGGCAGTCAATGAGTACAATCCATTTACGTTATGAGATATTCACAGGACTATAGAGATGCTTTAGAGATGGTAAAACAAAGTGAGTTTCATAATTGGTGGGATGATAAGCTTATACAGAAATATATTGAAAGACCTTTGGGAATTATGCAGTATAAGATTATTAGAAGTGTGATACAGGAGCCGTTAGTGTTTGCTACATGGGGATTTCCTAGTGAAAAACAGGTTGAGTACTATGTAAAAAACTCAGAGTTTCCTGTAGATGCTTACAAGGGTGGTGGCAAAAATGTTTGGGTTATAGACTTTATTGCTAAAAAAGGTTATACAAGAATGGGATTTCAAGTTTTGAGGAAAGCCTTTGCAAGAAGTGGTTATCAAAAAGCCTTTTGGTTTCGACCTGAGAATAAGAAATTAGGATGGCATACATGGAAAGGAAGTTAAAATGGGTGCAGTAATAAAAGTAGCAAAAAAAATAGTTAAGCCTTTAGAAAGACCAGTAAAAAAAGCAATTAATGTAGTTGAAAAAGCTGGTGCTGATATTGTAGAACCATTAGAAAGACCAACAAAAAAACTTATTAGAGAAGTTAAAGAGACTATAACAGGTACAGATAAATATGATTACAGACAACCATCTGCTCCTGAAATAACTCCTGAAGTAACACCTGAAGTTGTTGAAGATGAAACGCCAACAATTACAACTAGGTATGCAACTAGAGGTAAAAGATCAGGACAAGGTGGTACAATCATGGAAGGCTATGGTGTAACAACTAGACCAGCGTCAAAAAGATCAGTAACGTAGGAGATAACAATGTCATTCCTTAAACCTAAAGTATATGTTCCACCACCACCACCAGTTCCAGAAGAACCTGCTAAAGCTGATTATGAAAAGGCTGCTGCTCTATCTGCTGAAGCTGAAACAACAGAAAGAAAAAAACGTAGAGGTCGTGGCAGTACGATTGTTGCTGGTAACTTAGGAGAAACATCTACCAGTATGAGTGGATCAGGTGGTACACCAACTTTGTTAGGATAAGCTGATGATGAATGTCAAGGATATAGTTGCTAGGTTTCAACACGTTGAGGGTCAAAGAGACAACTGGAATAATCATTACCAGGAGTTAGCTGACTATATGTTGCCAAGAAAAGCAGACATAGTTAAGAAAAGAAGTCGTGGTGAAAAGAGAATGGAGCTTATCTTTGATGGTACAGCTCTACAATCAGTAGATTTATTATCATCTAGTTTACATGGTATGCTTACTTCAGGTGCCACACCTTGGTTTCATTTGACAATGAAAGACGAAGAACTAGGTAGAGATGAAGAAGTGCAGAGGTGGTTAGAAGATTCCTCGCAAAGAATGATGCGTGCTTTTACTATGTCTAACTTTGAGACAGAAGTACATGAGATGTATGTTGACTTAGTTGTCTTTGGTACTGGGTGTATGTTTGTTGAGATGGATGACAAGACATTACGTTTTAGTACAAGACATATATCAGAGTTTTATGTAACAGAAGATCAATATGGTATTGTGGATACTGTATTTAGAAAGTATGAAATACCTGCAAGGCAAGCTGTGCAAAGGTTTGGTATTGATAATGTTGGTGCGTTTATAGCTAAGACGTTTGAGAAGAAGCCAGACGAGAATGTTACAATACTACATGCAGTTATGCCAAGAAAAGACAGGGACCCAACAAAAGCTAATAATAAGAATATGCCATATGCGTCTATGTATATCTGCATGGAAACAAAAATGATACTGGCAGAGAGTGGCTTTCAAGAGTTACCTTACGTTGTTCCACGCTTTCTCAAGGCAACTGGGGAAGTTATGGGTAGATCTCCAGCTATGGTTGCGTTGCCAGATGTAAAGATGATAAATCTAATGTCTAAAACAATCATACAAGCAGCACAAAAAATGATAGATCCTCCACTATTAGTGCCAGATGATGGGTTCTTGCTCCCCATTAGGACCCAGCCTGGAGGTCTCAACTTTTACAGATCAGGCTCAAGAGATACAATAACACCATTACAAACTGGTGCGAATATACCTATTGGATTAAATATGGAAGAACAGCGAAGATTAGCAATACGTTCTGCTTTCTTCGTTGACCAATTACTTAGTGGCAATACGCCAAACATGACAGCAACAGAAGTAATACAAAGACAAGAAGAACGCATGAGAGTTATAGGTCCTGTTCTTGGTAGATTAATGAATGAGATGCTAAGACCATTAATTGACAGGGCGTTTGCTTTGATGCTTCGTGCTGACATGCTTGCAAGACCACCAGAGATTCTGCAAGGCATTGACGTAGACATAGAATATGTATCACCACTTGCAAGAGCACAGAAGTCTAGCTCTGTAAATGGTGTGATGAGAGCGTTAGAAATATTGATGCCATTGTCACAACAGTTACCTGTGGGAGATCACATTGACCCTGATGGATTAGTTACTTACTTAACTGAAGCACTAGGTGTGCCAAAGAAAGTATTGAAACCACAGTCAGTCGTTGATGAAGAAAGAGAACAAAAAGCAATGATGCAACAAGAGCAGATGGAGAGACAAATGGAGCAAGAAGATGTTGCTACAGTAGGTCAGGCTGCTCAAGCTGTAAGAATGGTGGGTGCAAATGAGTGAGCAAATAGCACAACTCAAGGTAATGTATAAAGATGCTTTTGGGGATAACGCTGGTAAAAAGGTGTTAGAAGATTTGGAGATACGCTGTAACTGGCGTGCTTCAAGTTATGTAGCAGGAGATGCCAACGCTACAGCCTTTGAAGAAGGTAAAAGGGCAGTCATACTACACATATATAACATGATGAAAGAGGAGTAAATATGTCAGAACAAGTTGCTGAACAGGTAGCCGAACCAGTACAACCTACAGTTATGGAGACTCCAGCTGAAGTTGCACAAGGTGGGTCTGGTAACAGTTTCATGGAAATGATACCAGAAGAATTAAGGGAGCATCCTAGTCTATCGCCAATAAAAGATGTTGGTAATTTAGCCAGGAGTTATGTAAATGCACAGAGATTAATAGGTAGCGACAAGGTTCCGTTGCCAAAGAATCCTACAGAAGAAGATTTAGATAACATTTACAGTAAGTTAGGCAGACCAGAAACACCACAAGGTTACGAATTACCTGTTGATGGGAATATTATAACTGAAGAAGTTGCTAGTGCGTATGCAGATATTGCACATAATCTAAGACTTACACCTCAACAAGCACAAGGTGTGTTAGATTATTACAAAAGCACAGTCACACAAACAAGCGAAGGTCTAGCAGAACAAGCAGAACAACAAGCTGAACAAACAGCAGCAGAACTACAAAAAGAGTGGGGAGCAGCTTTTGAACAAAAGGTTACGGCTGCAAAAGAAATTGTTGAACAGTTTGGTGGCTCTGATTTATTACAAATGAAACTAGATGATGGTACATTAATAGGTAATCATCCTGCTTTTATTAAGGCTTTTGCTGCTATGGGAGATTTTAAATCTACTGTAACAAGTGAAGATACTGTTAGTGATAACGCTACTAATAGAGCCTATACACCACAAATGGCACAACAAGAAGTTGATACTATAATGAACGATAAAACACACGCCTACTGGAACAGGAAAGACCCTATAGGAAGACAACGTGCTGTTGAACGTATGCAAGAATTGATGGGATTTATTCATGGATAATGAAATAACGCCTACACAAGAAATTCGTTTGGAATGTCTACGGCTTGCAGTTGAGTTTGGAACGCAAAGAGATTTGTTGCATCCTAACAAACTTGCTGATATATATTACGAATGGGTTATGCAGGGTAGCTTGGCAACAAGTCCTCAAGACAATCGGATAGACGATAGCCTAAAGTCGGCTAAAAATTCTAGGAGTGTCCGTAAAGGGTAGCACACTGTAAATAAATCAAATGTAACTTTTACTTAGGAGACTTAAATGTCAACATCAGTAACTACAGCATTTGTCCAACAGTATTCTGCTAACGTACAGATGCTGTCTCAACAGATGGGAAGCCGTCTAAGAGACACAGTTCGTGTGGAGAATATCACAGGGAAAAATGCTTTTTTCGATCAGGTAGGTGTTGCTACAGCTCAGTTGCGTAGCAGTCGACATGCCGACACTCCACAGATAGACACACCTCACGCAAGACGTAGAGTGAGTTTAGCTGACTATGAATATGCCGATTTAATTGATGACCAAGATAAAGTCAGAATGTTAATTGATCCAACATCAAGTTATGCACAAGCAGCTGCTGCTGCAATGGGTAGAGCTATGGATGATGTTATCATTTCTGCTGCACTTGGAACAGCTTTTACAGGCGAAACAGGTTCAACATCTACAGCGTTTGCTTCTGGTAATCAGATTGCAAATGGTAGTGCAGATATGTCTGTTGCTAAGTTAATTCAAGCTAAAAAGATTTTAGATTTAGCTGACGTTGACCCATCAATACCAAGATATATTGCAGTTGGTCCAAATCAGATTGAAGCTCTATTAAATACAACATCAGTAACAAGTTCTGACTTTAATACAGTTAAGGCTCTTGTTCAGGGTGATGTAGATACATTCATGGGTTTCAAGTTTATTGTAACAAACAGACTATCGCTTGCATCAAACATCCGTTCATGTTTCGCATGGGCAGAGGATGGGATTGCTCTAGGCATAGGTAAAGACGTATCAGCTAGAATAGACGAGAGAGCAGACAAAGGTTATGCTACTCAGGTTTATTATTGCATGAGCGTTGGAGCTACACGCATGGAAGAATCTAAGATTGTGCAAATCGATTGTGATGAATCAGCGTAAGGGAGATAGATTATGACTACTAAAAATTCAGATCTGGTAGCTAACTTTGAAGCTAGTCCTCCTGTAATTAACCCTGCATCTTTGTACCATGGCGTAAAGCGTGTTGCACAGGGAACATTAGAATTGGTTGCTGGTGACAGTACTGACAATGATATTGTCATGCTTGCACAGATTCCAAGTAACGCATCTATTCCTGCAATTAATATTGCAACAGACACTTTTGGTGGAAGTTGTACTTTTAACGTAGGTCTGTATCAAACAACAGGAACAGTTGTAGACGAAGATTATTTCGCTACATCAGTTGCTGATGCTGGTGCAATGACAGATGTACGCTTTGAAGCAGCAGACATTACAACAAATGGTTTAAAAGTCTACGAAATGGCTGGAGAGACTGTTGACCCAGGTGGGTTCTACTATGTTGCAGTAACATTTAATGCAACAGGTGGTACTGCTGGAAGCATGTCTTTCATCATTGACTACGTTGTAAACTAACAAAACATGGGGAGCAGTTAACGCTGCTTCCTATTTCTAGGAGTTTGGGATGCCGTCAGTTGTAGATATTTGTAACGAAGCTATGGATTTACTTGGTGCAGCAACAATTACTGCATTAACTGAAAACTCAAAAGAAGCACGACTTTGTAACAGAAGATTTGAAACAGTAAGAGATGCAGTTCTAAGGGCACATACTTGGAATGTAGCTATATCAAGATCATCATTAGCTAAAGATACTGATGCACCTGCATTTGGATTTTCCAGTCAATTTACTTTACCCACAGACCCTTATTGTTTAAGGGTTATTTCTTTTTGGAACTCTAACGTAAACAATGATATTGCTGCGTATGACAGTAATGTAATGTTTAAAATAGAGGGCAGAAAAGTGTTATCTAATGAAGGCACTTGTTCTATTATTTATATAGGTAGAGTAACAGACACAGAGCAGTTTGACCCTTTGTTAAGTAGTACGATTGCACACAGACTTGCATCAGAAACAGCTTATGCAATTACTGGTAGTAATGCTTTAGCTCAATCTATGTATTCTTTATATCAAGCAAGGCTAAGTGAAGCTAGAAGTATGGATGCACTAGAGGGTTATCCAGAGCAATTACAGGCAGATACTTACACTAACGCAAGGTTCTAATATGGCTAGAGTATCGTCTATTATCACCAACTTCAGAGCAGGTGAAATATCTCCTAGGCTTGAAGGTAGAATAGACTTACAGAAATATAATGAAGCCGTAAAAGATTTAAACAATATGATTGTCTTCCCTCAAGGTGGAGTGACAAGAAGACCTGGTACATATTACGCAGGAACCACAAAAGATGGTGGTCAGGTAAGATTAATTAACTTTGAGTTTAGTGATACGCAAGCCTATGTCTTAGAGTTTGGTAATCTTTACGTTAGAATATATAAAGATGGTGGCTTAGTCACAGCAGCAACTACAGCAATATCTGCAATAACAAAAGCAAATCCAGCAGTTGTAACATCTAATTCACATGGTATGAGTAATGGAGATAGAGTTTTTATTTCTGGCGTTGTGGGTATGACAGAAGTAAACAACAGAGAGTTTACAGTTGCAAGTGTTACAACTAATACATTTGAGCTAAGTGGTATTAACAGTTCTGCGTTTACAACATATGGCAGTGCAGGTACTGCTGGTAAAGTAATAGAAATAACCACGCCATATACTACATCACAGTTATCTACGATTAACTTTGCACAGTCAGCAGATGTTTTGTTTTTATCACATAATAGCCATGAACCTGCAAAGTTAACAAGAACAAGTCATACATCATGGACATTAACAGATATTGATTTTGTTGATGGTCCTTATTTAGATGAGAATATTACTGCAACAACTTTATATGCGTCAGCAGATACTGGCTCTGTAACAATTACAGCAAGTGCTGATTTATTTGCAAGTACAGATGTAGGCAGATTGATAAGGTTTCGTGAGGTTTTAGAAATACATTATGACGAGTGGGCAGCTAGTACAAGTTACGCTAATAATGCTTTTGTAAGGTATAATGGTCATGTTTATAAGCATACGACTGGATCTACGCAAACATCAGGTAACACGCCACCAGTGCACACGTCAGGCACAGAAACTTATGGCAGTTTGAATTGGGAATATAGGCATGATGATACAGGTTATGTCAAGATTACAGGCTACACAAACGCAACAACAGTAACGGCAACAGTTAAAGAAGATGATGGTGGCGTATCAGTACTTCCACACAATACAGTAGGATCAAGTAATGCTACTGCAAAATGGTCGTTAGGCAGCTTTAGTACAACTACTGGATTTCCTAGAGCTATAGGTTTTTACGAAGAACGATTGTATTTTGCAAGTACAACAAGTCAGCCACAAACTATATTTGGTAGTGTTTCTGCTGATTTTGAGAATCATACACCAGGCACAGCAGATGATGCAGCAATTAATGTTACGATAGCATCAGACCAAGTTAACGTCATAAGACATTTATTACCAGCTAGATTCTTACAGTTATTGACTACCAGTGCTGAGTTTACGTTATCAGGTGGTGCAGGGTCAGAGCCAGTTACACCTACTAATGTTAACGTATTAAGAGAAACTACATTCGGCACAGGTAATGTAAAGCCATTAAGAGCAGGTAACAGTACGATATTAATACAAAAAGGTGCTGAAAAAGTAAAAGAGATAACCTTTGACTTAGATACAGATGGATTGTTAGGTGTTGATTTAACTGTGTTAGCTGACCATTTAGCTAGAGGTGGCTTGACTGACATGGTTTGGCAACAGGAGCCTGAGTTATTATTATGGTTTGTTCACAGTGACGGCAGACTAATTGGATTAACTTATGACAGAGCAAACGCAACAGTAGGTTGGCATGAACACAGTTTAGGTGGTAGTGGTGTAGTAGAAAGTATTACAGCTATACCTAGTGGTGCAGAAGACCAAGTTTACTTGAGTGTAAAAAGAACTATTAACAGCACTACTGTAAGGCATATTGTTTTTCTAAAGTCATTATATTTTAATGATGATGTAACAGATGCTTTTTTTGTAGATAGTGGTTTGACATATAGTGGCAGTGCTACAACGTCTATTACAGGCTTAAATCATCTTGAGGGTGTAACAGTAACTATTTTAGCAGATGGTGCTGCACACGCTGATAAAACAGTCAGTGGTGGTGCAATTACATTAGATAGAAGCTCAACTAAGGTTCATATTGGATATGGTTATACATCATCACTAGAAACATTGCGTATGGAAGCTGGTGCAGAAGATGGCATTGCACAAGGCAAGATAAAAAGAATACATGGTGTTACAGCTAGATTCTTTCAGACAGTTGGTGCAGAGTTAGGTCCTGATACAAATAACTTAGACAGATTGCCGTTTAGAGATAGTAGTATGAACATGGATGAAGCTGTACCTTTGTTTAATGGAGATAAGGAAATATCCTTTCCGTCAGGGTATGACAATGATGCAAAGATTGTTATAAGGCAAACACAGCCATTGCCAATGACAATATTAGCTATTATGAGAAGGTCTAATACATTTGATGCTTAGTATTAAAAAGTTTGAAAAAGAGGACTTGGAAATGATAGAGACTAATTTTCATTTTCCAGAAAGCTCAAAAGCAGCTATGATGAAAGAAAGTTGCATTAGTGCATACACAGCATTGCAGGGAAGTAAGGTATTTATGATTGGTGGTGTATATGGATTGTGGGAAAACGTAGGTGAAGCATGGTTTGTTATGTCAAGCATAGCTTACAAGAAACCATTTGCTGCTGCAAAATACTCTAGTTTATTGTTAGATCATGTGCAGGATGATGCAAGTTTAAAGCGTATACAGGCAAGTGTACACACAAATGACCAGCAAGCTATAAGATATGTAGAGTGGCTAGGGTTTGAGAACGAAGGTTTAATGAAGAAATATGGTCCTGATGGTTCGGACTATTATCGTTTTGCAAGGGTAGCGTAATGGCAATATTAAAAGCAGTTCTTGGTTATAAAGGCAATATGGCATCTGCTAAAGCTGCAAGGCAGATGGGCGAATACAATGCTAAAGTAGCTGAAAATGAACAAGTATTAATACAGCGTGCAACTAGGCAAAAAGAAAAAAACCTTAGAAAACAATCAGATAGATTAGTTGGTATGCAAAGAGTTGCCGTAGCCAAATCAGGTGTGCAAATGTCAGGAAGTGCCTTGCAATCCTTGGCTGACACATTTTTTAACACAGAAATGGATGCAGTAAATATACGTTATGCTGGGTCTATAGAAGAAGCATCTAAGATTAATGAAGCTGCTATGGCAAGAGCAAGTGCAAGTGCTAGGTCACAACAATACAAAACTGCTGCATATATGACTTTACTAGAAGCAGGAGAAGATGCAGCAAAAATGTCTGCTGGTGGAGGTGGTGGCTCTAGTGGAACAGGACTTGGTAAAAAAAGTTATATAACGTAAGAATAAATGTAGGTGATTAAATGAAGATACCATTATATAACAAAGGCGTTGGAGCAACAGGAATTACAGCTGGTGGTTCTTTAGGTCCAAGAGCTACATCAGGTGCTTTTACTGGCGTTGGTCAACAGCTTGCAGCATTTGGTAAAGAAGCAGATAGAATAGCTACAGATTTTTTTGATGCAGAAGCACAGTCGGTTGCAGATGATGCAATCACTAAAGCTAGTTTAGAATATAAAGAAAAAATATCTGAGTTTAATAGAACAAATGGAAGTTTAAGTGTTGCAGAATATGATGACAAATTTAGACAGTTTAAAAACATAGAATTAAATATTGCAAAAAATAAATTTAAATTAAGAAAAGATTTTCAACAAAAGTTTGATAATAGTTTAGAAATAATTGCAGCTAATGGTAAAGAAGAAGGCAGACAAAGTTCTTTTGCAAAAGGGACTAAAGTTAGAGCACAGAACGCACAGAATCACATAAGCACAATTATAGATGAGTTGGTTGTTACAAAAGAACCAGGAGCAATATTAAAGCTAAAACAAAAATTGGAAGAGCAAGAAAAAATTAACCTTGCTAATGGTTACACACCTTTTCTTAAATACAAGACTGCTGAAGAAGCACTCAAAGAAGCTGATAAGCGTGGTTTGTTAGTAGACATAAGTGATGAAGGAAAAACATTAGAAGAATTACAAGTTATGCAAAAAGAGGTGATAAACCCAGAAAGTAAAATATATAAAGGTTACAGTGCTAGTGAAAGAGATACTTTTTCATCTAAAATACAAGGAAGAATTAATGAGATAACTGATGGTCGCTCATCAGAATTAGATATAAGTTACAAGTCTACTGAAGCAAAAATTATATTAGGTGCAGAAAATTCAGATGAATTAATCAACGAGTTAGAAAAAAAATACCATGCTTTAGGTGAGCCAGGAAAAAAATTATTTTTACCTTTAAAATTAAACTTGTTGATAGAAAAAGGTGCAGCTGAAAGAGTAAAGCCATATGAGTTTCAGTCTGTTGAAAGTATGCAGACGGCTATAATGAATCAGGAAGCAAGGGCAAAGTCAGCGAAGGGTGACAAAGCATACGAAGAAGTGCAGATATTAATTAAAATGAAAGAAAAATTTTCATCAATAGCTACTGCAAGAACTGGTGATCCTGTTTTATATATTAAAACAAAACTAAAACAAGAGTTTGGAGAAGTGACAACAGGGTTAGATGTTACAACAGAAAAGTTAGTATCCATGCAAAAAAGAATGGGGTTTGCTGATAAAGATATTAAAATATATTCTACTGAAGAAATTAAAAGTATCTACAGTGAATACGATTCTATGGAACCAGCAGAAGCTTCTAATTTTTTAAAAAAATTAGTAGAAGAAGCCAGAGAACAAGGTCACGAAAAATATTTAATTCCACAAATGATGAAAAATGGTTTTACTCAATACGAAAACCTAACAATGATAAATCCAACATTATCTATAAACAATACATTTCTTTCAGCAAAGAAGTCCCCTAAAGAATTTATTGATAAAAGAGTTGAGTCAGCAGACCAAAAATCGATCACACAAGAGGTTAATCGTGAGTTTAATAATTTTAGAGAGAGTGCAGTTGGTCAGTCGCAATATGGAAGTATTTTATCAGGCAATGGTAGGTCTGATAGTGTTGATGCCGTTGAAATGGCAATCGCAAAAACAGCTATATATATAAAAGCGACAAACCCAAGTGTGACTAATAGTGAAGCTGTAAATCAAGCTATGTCAATAATTAATAGCAGTTATGATATAAGGACAGTAAATTATGGTGCATATAGAATACCTAATGATAAGGTAATGAAAACAGATCAAGACAAGGTTCATAGAGCACTTACTTCTGTAATTTCTGATAAAAAGTCTTTAGAAAAAATAGTTAAGTTACCACCAGGTGCAAGATCATTTAATACTTATATAGGTCAAGCTGGTACTGGGTTACGTTGGATTACAAATGAAAGTGAAACTGGTGTGTTTTTAGTGAACGCAAATGCAAATGGGTCACAAGTTATAAGCAAAGAAACAGGTAATAGGATTGAATATACTTGGGACCAACTTATAAACAAAGGTACACTGGCAGAGCAAACAGCTAAAGAAAAAAGAGATATAGAAATATTTGGTGTAACAAAAGAGGAAGTACAAGGTCTTAATTCTGAGCAATTAAAGGAATTAAGAATAAACAAAGCAAAAGAAAAATATCAAGAAAGTCAGCAAAAACTGATAAATTTGGGTAAAAGATAACATGTCAGGCTTATATTTACCAGAAACACAAGATGACAGCATAGCAAGAGATGATTTTTTAAATTACTCTGTCTCATCTAACTTAGATGTTTTAAGCACTACGCTTGAAGAAACTTTTTATTACAACCCATTTATGTCTGGTATGAGAAATGTAATGTTAAGAGTGCATCAAAAGTCTGGTGAAACTATAGACAAAGAAACATGGAAAAATAGCGAGTATTACAGAGATGGATTAAATTACCCAGAGTCAGGGTTAACTAAGACAGCAGCAATGTTTATTGCTAATAGATTTGATGAAAGAGCAGAAAGGCAAGAAATACTATCTCGTGCAAGAGGTGGATTTGGTATGGGGGCAGCTAGATTTGGAACAGCACTCATTGGTAGTATGTTAGACCCTCTAAATGTAGCAGCGTCTTTTATACCAGGTGCAGCAGTCAGAACATTTGTAAACGCTAGGCGTGCAGCTAAAACTAAAGAATCTGTAACTTTAGGTAGAATTGCTAAAGAAAGTGCTTTTCAAACAGGGAAAACAGGTAAAAGGTTTTTCGCAGGTGCTGGTGAGGGTATTGCAGGTGCTGCTTTAGTAGAGCCAATTATATTAAGTACAGCAGAGCTAGAACAAGATAAGGATTATACTTTATTAGATAGTTTTTTAAATGTTACTATCGGTGGTATTTTAGGTGGTGGGTTACATGTTGTTGGTGGTAAATTTTCAGATAGGTTACAAAGAGCTAGAAAAGAAACATTAGAAGCAGCTTTAAAAGCAAGTATTGCACAAAAAGCCAGTGGTAAACCAGTTCAAGTTCAATCTATTTTAGATGCTGATGGAAATTTAAAACCAAGAAAATATGACCCAAAAAACAGAGAGCCTGAATTTGTAAACTTTGCAGACGAAAAGTCTATGCTAAGAACTTTAGATGATATAGACAATGAATTTAAATTAAACATAAAAGCAAAAGGCGTTAAGTTCCCTGACATTATTAGTCCAAAAATTAAACAACCTAAAAGGTTTTCTACTTGGGTAAGAGAAAAGGGTATAAATTCTAAAGACAGAATGATTAAAGAATTTGATGAAAACATTAAAGCTGGAGCATCATTTTATAAAAAAAATGATGGACAAGGCATAGATGTTTTAGCAAGAGACGCAACTGAAGAAGGTTATTTTGCAAACGAGCCAACAGAAGGTGAGTTTATATCTGCGTTGCGTGATGATATAGATGGGCAACAAAGATACAGTTTTAATGACGAAGATGCTGTAATTGCATATCAACAAGCACAAGAGCTTAAGGCTTACGCAGATGAAAATAATATAAATTACAAAGGTGTAAGCGATACAGATTTTATGGCACAGATTAAACAAAACGATCAGTTTAATGCTTATTATGAACAAATGTTAGGTAGGGTTGATACTGATGGATTGGAGCCTACTTTATTTGATGAAGCTATGACTGAGCAAATGGAAGCTATGAAAAGGTTAGACGAAGCTATAGAAGCAGAAGGTCGAGATATATTTTCAGGTCCTGATCCAGTGGCTCGTGAACTGGAGTTAAAAGAATTAGACATAGAAGAACAACAGTTGTTAGATGAAATTGAGCATTATAAAAAATCTAATTTAATTACAGACACAGATGCAGAAAATATTAAAATAGCTAATGAAGATGTGCAACGAGCAGAAACATCATTTCAATCAGCAGCAGAAGCTGCTGCAAGATGTTTAGTAAGGTAGTGTAATGGCAAGAAAATGTTTAGATGAAGTATTAGCTGCTGCTGAAGCAAAAGGTATGAAATTACCAGGTAAAGAAGCTGAGTCTATTTTAGACAACATTGAAGGCGTTATTAAGAGAAATAATTTAAAAATAAAAAGTCAATCTGATTTAGATGCAGTAATTGAAGAAGCTCTTGAAATGGCAAAGACAGCTAAAATTATCGCAGCAAGAAGGAGAAATAACGCTTTAAGAAATGCAAAAATTCACGCTAAATTAATAAACACAATACGCACAACTGAACAAAATCCTTATAAGGTTTTGCGTGGTATTATGGTAGGCAATGCTAAAATGCACAACATGCTTAGTATAGATGCAGAAAGTAGGACTGCAATAGCAGATTTGCAGAGTCAATTATTAATTGGTTTAGAAAAAAACGATTTAACAGAAGCTGCAAAAAAAGGGATATACGATAAAGAAGTACACATGGCTTTGCATCCGAAAGAAGGTGAAGAGCCAAATGTATCGAATGAAGCAAAATTAATTGCTAAAATTATTAGAAGAGTTCAAGACTATACTTTATCAAGAAAAAATAGAGCTGGTGCTTATATTAATAAATTAGAAAATTATATAACAAGACAGTCACATGATGCAAAATTAATGAGTGACGCTGGTTATGAAAAATGGAGAGATGACATTACGCCATTGTTAGATGAATCAACTTACAAAGATGTTGTTCCAAGAAAAGATGGTAAAGATGCACAAGAAGAATTTTTAAAAGAAACTTATAATAGTTTAATTTCAGGAATACACAAAAGAAGTGATGGTGAATACACTATTAATGGGAAAAGAGATCCTATCACATCTTTTACTGGGCAATCAAATTTAGCAAAAAGTTTAAGTCAATCGAGAGTTTTGCATTTTAAAGATGGTGAAGCTGCTTTTCAATATTCAGAAAAATATAATAGAAGAAATTTATTTGAAACTATAATAGATGGATTAACGCATGATGGCAGATCTATAGCTTTAATGGAAAATCTAGGCACAAATCCTAAAATGATGATAGAAAGAATTTTAGACGATATTGATGCAAAAGCTGCGTCAGACCCTACTATGAAAACAAGCAAGTGGCAAAGAAACGCTGCAATGAAAGAATTTGCACAACTAGATAATTCACTTAATGCTGTAGGTATTAGTGAGGGTGTTTTTTTTGGTGCTGATTTTCAAAGCGTAGCTTCAGGGTTTAGGATGATACAGGAGACAGCTTATTTAGGGGGAGCTACTGTTGCTTCTATAACTGATGTTGCCTCAAAAGCAGCTTTCTTGGCATCTAATACTGAAAGAGGTTTTTTTAATAATTTTGGTACAGCTTTAAAAGACATATTTGAAGGTTTGCGTGGACCTGAACGAAAAGAATTTGCTATTAGACTTCTTGTAGGTGTCGAAGGTATGACAGGTAATGTTTTATCTAGGCATGGTCCTGAAGATTTTGGTCCTGGTTTTATATCTAAAATGCACGCATTGTTTTTTAAATTAAATGGTATGAGATATTGGAATCATGCACAGAAAGTCGGTGTTGCAAGAGTTTTGGCTTTTGATGGTGCAGCCTCGGTAAAAAAACAATGGAAAGATATTGACTCATCATTTAAAAATTTTTTAGAAAAATATGACATTAATGAAAAAGAATTAAAATTATTTAAAGATGTTGATATGAAAGCTAAAGATGGCAGGGAATATTTGTTTCCTGATTTAGCAGATGACATACCAACAAATGCACTTGATTTGTATATTCGTGACAAAACAGGCACAATGGATATTACAGATAACATGCGTGCAAGCACAAGAGATGAGCTAAGAACCAAGATAGGTACTCTTTACACAGATGGTGCAGATACAGCTATTCCTACTCCTGGAGCAAAAGAAAGAGCCATCATGAATCAAGGCTATGCTAAGGGAACTATTGGTGGCGAAGTTATAAGAATGATTATGATGCTTAAAGGTTTTCCTATAACTATGATTACTAAAGGTTTAACAAGACAGTATTACACAAGTGGTTTTACAGGCACTATGAAGATGATAGCAGGTATGAGTGCTATGGGTTATGTAGCAATGTCAGCTAAAGATATTTTAAAAGGTAAAGAGCCTAAAACAATTTTTAGTGATGATTATATGAAATCAGCAAAAGTCATTACAGCGTCAATGGTCCAAGGTGGTGGGATGGGAATATTTGGTGATTTTATGTTTGGTGAATTTAATAGGTATGGTCAGTCATTTACAAAAACATTGGCTGGTCCTGCTTTTGGCGTAGCTGATGATCTTACATCATTGTTTCAAAAGTTTGTTAGAGGTGATGATGCAGCCAAAGATGCAGTAAAATTTGCTATGAGAAATACACCATTTTCTAATTTATTTTATACAAGAGTTGCTGCTGATTATATGGTTTTACATGGGTTAATGGAAACTATGGACCCTGGTTATCTAACAAAGATGGAAAGACGTTATCAAAAAGATTACGATCAAGAATATTATTTTCCACCATCACAATATGCACAAAGGTTTTAATTTGATTAATTTACAAAATACGATATTATTAACGAGAAAGTGGACTTGTACTCCATTTTCTGCTATTGGAGACTTATTATGACAGTTAGTAGCACAACCACAAAAAACAGTTATAGTGGCAACGGCAGTACCACTACCTTTGCTTATGGCTTTAAAATATTTGCTGATGCTGACTTAACTGTAATACTTAGATCGGCTGCTGGTACAGAAACAGTACAGTCACTTACAACTAATTATTCAGTAACAAATGCAGGTAATGCAAATGGTGGTAATGTTGTGTTTGGTACGGCTCCTGCTAGTGGAGTTACTGTTGTTATTAGACGTAACATGGCACAAACGCAGTCTACAGATTATACAGCTAACGATCCATTTCCAGCAGAAAGCCACGAAGATGCACTAGATAGGCTTACATTTATTGCACAACAACAACAAGAAGAGTTAGACAGAAGTATTAAGTTATCAAGAACTAATACTATGACATCTACTGAATTTACAGTTGGTGCAACAGATAGAGCAAACAAAATACTTGCTTTTGATAGTTCTGGAGAGATTTCAGTTACGCAGGAGTTAGGTACTTATAAAGGCACAGATGCAACAGTAACAACAGAAGCGTATGCTGTAAGAGATATAATAAAATCAACTACTACTGCACAACTAAACAATGTTTACATATGTGTGGCAACGTCTGTTGTTGGAGATAGCCTAACAGACACAGATCATTTTGAATTACTGGTAGATGCAGTAAGTGCAGCATCATCTGCAACAACAGCAACAACAAAAGCAGGTGAAGCATCTACATCAGCTAGTGCTGCAGCAGGTAGTGCAACTACTGCAGAGTCGCACAAAGATGATGCTGAGACAGCTAAAGAAGCAGCAGAAAGTGCAAAAGCTGATGCAGAGACTGCTCAAACTGCAGCAGAAACAGCACAAGCAGCGGCAGAAACTGCTTTAGATAACTTTGATGATATATACTTAGGTGCTAAATCAAGTGACCCAACTGTAGACAATGATGGTGATGCTTTAACAGCAGGTGATTTGTATTTTAACGCAACAAGCAATGTATTAAAGTATTACACAGGTTCTGCCTGGGTTGCTATCACTTCAGGTATAACAGATGTAGTTTCTGACACTACTCCACAACTAGGTGGCAACTTAGATGTAAACGGAAATAATATTGTCAGCACATCTAATGGTGACATAACCATAGATCCAAATGGCACAGGTAATGTTTTAGTTGGTAATTTTGAATTTGACGCAGATCAAACAGTCGGAGCAGGTCAAGATGATTTTGTAATGACTTACGACAATAGTACAGGTCATGTTTCTTTGGAAGCAGCAGCTGCTGGTGGAGCAGGGTTTTTTCAAGGTGAAAATGGAAACACTGGCGATACGACAAATGGTAAAGGCGATATTTTTAGAACCCACGAGCAAGAACTAAATACAAATACAACTATTGCATCTGGTGATAATTGTGGTTGTTTTGTTAGTCTTTCAATAGCATCTGGTGTAACTTTAACCCTAAGTGGAAATTTGGTGATAGCATGAGTTCAACAATAAAAGTCAATAATATCCAGAATTTAGCAGGAGATGATAGTGGAATAGACCTATCAACGAATGACCAAATAATTTTAAAAACTGCCAATACTACAGCGATAACAGTAGATAGTTCGCAGAATGTTGCACTAGCAGGCAATCAAACTATTGCAGGAACTCTTGGAGTTACTGGGAATATTACTGGTGCAGGTATGGATTTATTATACACTGTAACCAGTTCTAGTTCAGTATCTGCACATGATATTTCATCTACCTACATAAATTCTACATATGATAACTACTATTTAGTAGGATATTTTGAGGGTGATGCAGATACTAGAACTTTAAAAAGTCAAGTTTTTGTTGGTGGTGTGCTTCAAACTGGTAGTATTTATGGAAATGCAACTACTTTACTTGATGGTTCATCACATGTAAACAATAATTCAGATACTTTTTTATTTCATGCGACGGGTGGCTTAATGGGTGGAGAAGATGGGGAGGGAACTACTATTAGTGTAGTATTTCATAATGCAAACAACACCCAAGCTCCTTTCTCTTGTAATGGGTCTTCAACTAAACATAGTATTACTCCAACTCACGATGCTAGTAGTTTTAGTGGTTCTGTAATACCTGCTAATAGAGCAAATGTTGTTAATGGTATTAGATTTGTGATGAACACTGGAAATATAAATTATGCTAATTTTAAATTATATGGATTGAGAGATTAATATGCCAAACGGAAACAAAATGGTTGATGGTCAGTTAGTTGAAATGACTGATGCAGAACAAAAAGAGTATGATGCAAGAAATAGTGCTTGGGCAGATGGTAAAGCTGATAGAGATTTAGTTGATTTAAGACACCAAAGAGATGCTTTATTAAAAGACACAGATTGGTTAGCTAACTCAGATGTTACAATGAGTGATGCAATGAGAACTTATAGGCAATCATTGAGGGATATAACAGATACTTATCAATCATTAAATGATGATGGTTTTGCATTTCCAACAAAGCCAGAATAGGAGTTTAGAATGTCAGAAATAAAAGTAAATAGTGTTGTAAACTCTACTGGAGATAATGACAGTGGATTAGATTTATCTACTAATGACCAAGTTATAATAAAGACGGCAAATACAACTGCTTTAACTGTTAATTCAAGTCAAAATACAACTCTTGCAGGAAATCTAATAATTCCAGATGCAGGAACAGTTGGTTCAGCATCAGATACAGATGCTATGGCTATATCAAGTGAAGGGATAATTACCAAATCAGCACACCCATCATTCTTCGCTTTTGGAACTTCTAGTTCTTGGGTTGATAATGTATCGTCAGGAAGTATTATTGTTTTAGATGGCACAAAGCATAATATAGGAAGTCATTATAGCACAAGTACTGGTAAATTTACTGCACCAATTACAGGGGTTTATGCCTTTCAGTTTAGCTTTTATGTAAAGAATGGAAGTGGTACAGCATTAATTTATGCAGGTTTAAATGATACTGCTATAAATTATAATAATACTGCGTATCATCTTATCCAAGCATACACTCAAGATGCTGATACTAATGACGAAACTATAGGTGCATCTTGGAATTATTATATGACTGCAAGTCAAACTATGGCTTTGTATTCTGCTGATGCAGGAACAGATTATTTTCCACCAATGTCATTTTTTAGTGGTTTTTTAGTAGGTTAGGAGTCAAAAATGAGTACATTAACAGTAGGAACAATATCAGAAAAAGTTGTAGATGCAGGGGTTTCTATTGATTCACTGACTATTAAAGATGGTGCTTTAAGTCTCGCAGTTGCTCAAAAAGCAAATACTTTTACTGGAACACTAGCTTCAGTAAGTGGTGTTCTGAATTTTGATACATACAATAATTTTTTAATTACTTTAGCATCTGGTTCTAATTCTTTAGCAAACCCAAGTACAGAAGCAGGAAATGTTGGACAGACTGGCGTAATGATAATAATACAACCATCAAGTGGTTCAGCAGGTACAGTATCGCTTGGAACAGATTATGAAACAGCAGAATCAGCAGGTTTAACTTTATCAAGTGGCAACAATGATTATGATGTAGTGCCATATATAATCAAAGCAGACAATTCTATTTTAATAGGTGTTCCTGCACTAAATTTTGGATAATTTATATGTTCAGTTCTGAATCTTGGCTATCAAATCAACAAGCAGGTTTCTATAATAATGTTGCTACACAGTCATTGAGGTTAGATAGTGGCAGTAGCAATCATCTTTATTGGACACCATCAACTTCATCAACATCTACCAGAACATTTACTGTATCAACTTGGGTAAAGTTAGGTAATCTAAAAACTGGCTCTGATTCTCTTATTTGGTGTGGTCAAAATGTAAGTGGAACGACAAACTGTGATTTAAATTTTAAAACATCTAGTGGGCAATATTATTTTCAAATAGGTGCAAATGGACAATCAGTAAAAAATACTAGTCAATTAAGCCGAGATGTTTCTGCTTGGTATCATTTGGTTGCTGTTTTTGATACGACACAAGGAACAGATACCAATAGAATAAAGCTATATGTCAATGGTGAACAAATAACTATTTCTGGAACTTTCCCATCACAAAATACTGATTTTGATATTGGTGGCAGTAATAAACAAATGATTGGTGCTTTGAACTTAGGAAGTGCAGGAAGATTTTTTGATGGTTATATTGGAGAATTTAATTTTGTTGATGGTCAAGCTCTAACACCAACTTCATTCGGAGAAACTAAAAATGGTGTATGGATAGCCAAAAAATATACTGGCTCATATGGCACTAATGGTTTTAGATTACAGTTTAATCAAACTGGAACTGGTACTGCATCAACATCAACAATAGGTGCTGATACAAGTGGCAATACAAATCATTTTACATCTAGTGGTATCGTTGCTTCTGATTGTGATATGCCTGATAGTCCAGAGCTAAATTGGTGCACATTAAATAGTGTTGCAAAAAGTGCTAATGTAACTTTATCTGAAGGAAATTTGGGTTTTAGTTGTAGTGCTACAAATAAAGCATCATCTTCCACTTTTGGTGTTTCTTCTGGAAAATGGTATTGGGAAATTAGGTCAACATCTTCAACTGGTGGTTCATCTATTGTTGGAATTGTTGACAATACATTTACTAATGAAAACTTTTTTGGAAGTAATTCTGATGGTTATGGGTATTCAGCAACTGCTCTGAAATATAATAATGGAAGTGGTAGTTCATATGGTGCGACTTGGACAAATGGAGATATAATTGGTGTTGCATTAGACTTAGATGCAGGAACTCTAACTTTTTATAAAAATAACTCTAGTCAAGGTACTGCATATTCTTCAATAAGTGGAACATTCAGCCCTATTCTTTCTGGTCAAAGTGGTACAACTTATGTCGTAAACTTTGGACAAGATAGTACATTTTTAGGAGCAATATCAGCAGGAGGAAATGCAGATGGCAATGGCATAGGTGACTTTGCTTATGCACCACCATCAGGCTTTCTAGCATTATGCACATCTAACCTACCAGAACCAACCATCAGTCCTAATGCTGATACACAAGCTGATGATTATTTTAATACAGTTATTTATAGTGGAAATGGTGGAACACAATCTATAACTGATGTAGGTTTTCAGTCAGATTGGGTGTGGTTAAAGAACCGAAATGGTACAGGCATACACGGATTGTTTGACAGTTCACGAGGTGTTACAAAATATCTATCATCAAACTCAACTAATGCTGAAGCTACTGCATCAGGAGTGACATCTTTTGATTCTAATGGATTTTCATTAGGCTCTGCTTTTAATCAAAGTTCTTTAACATTTGTAGCGTGGAACTGGCTTGCAAATGGTGGCACAACCTCAAGCAATACAGATGGTTCTATAACAAGTACAGTACAAGCAAACACAGATGCAGGGTTTAGCATTGTTAGTTATACAGGTAATAATAACGCCACAACCAATACAATAGGACACGGATTAAGTAAAGCCCCAGAGATAGTTTTTTTGAAAAGGAGAAATACTGGTGGTTACCATTGGATGGTCGGCTACAATATAGATGGTAATGCCCACTCTCTATACTTAGATGATGCAGCTGCTCAGGATAATGAACTTAATAGAAGCCCTCAAGCGTTTACAGCTACAACCTTTCGCCCATGCACTGTTGCTCCAAATTTACACTCTAATGGAATAGAGCCTTACATAGCATACGCTTTCCACTCAGTAGATGGCTACTCAAAGATTGGCAGTTATACTGGAAATGGTAGTGCAGATGGTACGTTTGTTTATACTGGATTTAGACCTGCTTTTATAATGTGGAAACGTACAGACAGTTCAACTGGTGGTGAATGGGTTATACAAGACACAACAAGGAGAGAGTTTAATCCTATGAATGTTAGTCTTTATCCTAACCTCTCTAATGCTGAAGCAACTGGAGAAACATTTAGGGTTCAAGATACATTGTCAAACGGATTTAAACTTAGGGCATCTGCATCACAATGCAATGCATCAGGTGGCACATACATCTATATGGCTTTTGCCGAAGCACCTTTTAAATATGCTAATGCAAGATAGGAGAAAATAATGGCTTGGTTACACAATGGAATAACACTAAAAGTTGGTAAGAGTTGGTCAGATGGGAACTATAAACACCCTTATAATTGGGCATCAGCTTGGTCAGATGAAGATAAAGAGCAATGGGGTGTAACGTGGCAAGATGACCCTGATACTAGTTATGATGATAGATTTTATTGGGCAAAAGATGTTCCAAGAAGTCTAACAGATATTAATGAAGTTGATGATGATGGTGATGCTGTTTTAGATGCAGATGGCAATCAAGTTGTTACATTAGGTCTTAAATCTATATGGGTTGCAAATACTAAAACAACTGCAAATAGTTTACTAGCTTCTACTGATTGGTATGTAACAAGAAAGTCTGAAAGTGATGTAGCAATACCATCTGCAATAAGCACATATAGGTCAGCAGTTAGAACAGCTAGTGGCACAATAGAAACTGCAATAAATAATTGTGCAGATTTAGATGCTTTTAAAGCATTGTTTGTTGTGCCAACTGATAGTGATGATAATCCTACTGGTAACAGTCCAATAACAGATTTTCCTGATGAGGTGTAAATGGTAAAAGCTAGTGAAGTAAAAGCACAAATAGACACGCATGAAGCAGTTTGTTCTGAAAGATGGAAAGAGACCATCCTTAGAATAAAACGTATCGAACATATTATGATTGGTACAAGTGGCACTGCTATTGTTTTGCTTATAGGTTTATTAGTGAGGTAGCATGGTAGTTGCAGAAATTCTAACTGGTATTGCTCTAGTACAAAAATCAGTAGAGTTTATTAAAAGCAACATCAGCACAGTACAAGACATATCAGGCATAGCCAAACAAATTGATGGGTTCTTTCTTGGTGAAGAACAAATGAATAAGAACCAGGGAAAAGGTATGTCTATTGCTGAACAGTTTGGTTCAGTAGAAAAGTCAGCAAATGATTTTATTAATAGAAAACTCCTAGAAGAAAAGCGTGAAGAATTAAAGTTCATAATCAACATGAGGTTTGGACCCACAACCTGGGATCAAATACTAGCTGAAAGAGCAGAAAGAATAAACAAAGCTAAAGAAGCACATAGGCAGCAAAGAATCAAAGCTAGGCAACAACAAGAAGAAATATGGGAGATTATAAAATGGGTTGGGTATTCGCTTATTGGCATTGGTTTAATGTTAGGTGTCTTGGTTGTAACTGTAAAAGCGTTTGCATACGAGTACAAAAGTAAAGATTACACTAGGCAACAAAAAATATGGCAGGGCAAAGTACAAGAAAGAAAATATACGACTTGTAGATTAAAGAAAAGAGTTAAGTCTCAAATTACTGGACAGCAAGCGTGTATATATCAAGGTGGCAATAAAACTTTTGAAATGATGATAGAAAAAAACTGCCCCAAACAATATAAATGTATTTACAATCCGAATGGCGATGAACCAGATA